>Ga0210406_10002014_pt1 | contig 23714 bp, 16 predicted proteins | sample IncBWC30MmetaG_FD_155454 | JGI IMG/M metagenome (GOLD analysis project Ga0210406, IMG submission 155454) | Forest soil microbial communities from Barre Woods Harvard Forest LTER site, Petersham, Massachusetts, United States - Inc-BW-C-30-M | ecosystem: Environmental > Terrestrial > Soil >...
ACGCCAGGATTCCTATCAGGCTGCCAAACAAATTCCAGGAGTAGCTCACGAGAGGCTTGGCAGCCAGGTTCATTTGCCGGCCGACCAATTGCCCTAATGGCACGAAGATCCAGACCAGAAGCAGGAAGAGAATTGCGGTCAATAGCACGACAGCGAGATAGTTAAGCCAGGTCCAGGCGGCACCGGTTGTCCAAAGTTCCAAATCAGCCGCAGCCCCGAGGCCTTGCGAAAGGCTTTCGAGAGCCTTCGCGCTCGAGGGAAGGCGAACGATCAGCAACAATCCCATGAGAGCCTTCACGCTCAAGGACCAACGAGTCTTTTGGCGCGCCAAGGTGCAGCCCAAACCGAAACCCACGAAGCACAAGAGCAGGGCGAGGTTCTTGAAGTAGGCAAACACTCGAATCTCTACGGCGATCCACCGTATAAACGCCAACTCGGCAAACAACAGCAGGAAACTCGCGACCATCAGTTGAAACGGACTCCAAGCGAAAACCTCATTGGCAGGTTCGAGAAAGCGGCGTCCTCTCCGCTTGGCTAGGTAGGAAAACATCCGGATGGCTATCAGGATTGCGGCGGCTGCAAGAAAGAAGAGTGTTCCAGAGGTCATTTAGTGGGAGAGTATTTCGATTACAAGGAACCAGCCGGACACTTGTACCACATTTTTCGTCGCCGGATTGCGCAGTGTGACCTCAGGGTGCGAGGAGCTCGATGGTTCGGGGTATTGCGTGAAAACGTGGCGGAAGCGAGGGGAGTCGAACCTCCTTACAAACCGCCGACATGTCGAGGCTCATCTCTGAACGCGTTTTGGGACACAATTCCCCGCGCACCGTGAAAGCTGACCATTGTTTCGAGCCCCTCGGCCATGGGCGCTCTTCATGTGCACAACAAGTCAGGAAAATCGACCCCCAGACCGGAAGCCATCAATCCCGAAAACTGCCGCCGCGTGAGCGCCCAGGAGGCTACAATCACCTCGCGAGTGGTCGCAGAAAATATTTTCGTCAGCATCCTAATCCGATCTTCCACCGGCAACTGATCTCCTCCCATAGTCGGGCTCGACGGCGCGACGAGCTTATCGTTGCGAACGATGCGACACATCACACTAAATTGCCGTCGTTTGAATTGGTTACAGAGTCGTTCGGTCCGATACTGATCCAATAATCCCAGGCACTCCCGCACGCCAAGGCCAGTTGTGCGAGCCTTGAGTATCGTCACCGTCCATTTCGTGCCAAGCCGGACCTCAGCCCAGCAATCTGCCGTAATTACCGAATGTGTGAAAGAGGCGTACGATTCTTACGTTTGCCTCTTTCTGTGGAAGAGTAGTTAGACAACCCTGAGGTGTAGAGTTCGCGGCTTCCTTTTTCAGATTTGTCCCTCTGGCAATTCATCAGTTCATTCTCTCTTTTCTTGAGTTCTGCAAGAGGAAGCTTGTCGCTGTCCTGAGGCAGAGCGAATGACCAGTTGAATACCTATCTGCACAGCTGGATTGCCCCCACGCCCAGATTGACAGGGCTACGAAAACTATGCCGAACGGGAGCATCAAGACGAAATAGGGCGTCAACACCCCTCGCGCCCGGAAGGTACCAATCCCGTGCGCGACCCGCTTCCACAAGCCAAGCCACCGTGATCACAGCAAGGTCTCCCTATTTGGAAAAGTGTGTAAGTTTGTTGCTCATTAGGGAAGCCAACCGACACCCCCTCTGCGACACGTGCACTCCTGCACCTCCGCCTCGGCGCAGTAGGGTGAGCGCCATACTTGCGGCTATTTCGGAACCGTGAGGCCCCTTCATGCGAAGAGCGCTGCTGGTCTCACTTGCGTGACAAAGAAAGCAGTGCCTATATCCAGAACGCTAGGCTGAAGCAAAAGCCGCATCCGCTCGCTCCCAGCAGCATCTGTTTGCTGAAGACAGGATATGTCGTTATCCCAACTGTAATGAAGAAAATTAATACGCCTCGGTCCGATTAGTCGCACGCGGTACCCGTCAAATATGGCGTTGGAAAGGCCAACCAAAAGGTTCCGGCAACAGCCCTCATGCAGTGCGGGAGAACAGCACTCAAACTGCACACACTTTTGTACCCATTTCCCACACTCCAGGCGGCCCGCGTTTTGCCCACATCAACGGACCCCTAGGCGAGCACACCCAATCCGCGCAGGGGCGCGTACGGGTTTCCGATGCGCTGAACAGCGGGAAGGTGATTCGGCTGTTGACCATCGTGGACGAATGCACGCGGGAATCTCCGGCCATCGAGGTCGACACCTCGCTGGGTGAATTCCGAGTGCGCCGGGTGCTGGATCGGATCGCGCTTGAGCGAAGACTACTAGAAGCAATCGTTCTGGACAACGGACCGTTCTTTGGCAGGAATCATCTGCAGTTTGCAAGTCGGCTTCGCTTGCGCGCTCACCGCCCCCGATGTGCTTTCACTACTCCGACCAGAAGAGAGCAGGCTTCGCCTTCCTGATTTCAAGAGGAGGAATACCCCTGTTCTGTCCGGTTACCGACAACCGATTCCGTAACCGGGCGGGTCGGATTTCGCAATTTGTGGCCGGCAGATCGTTTGTGCTTTATAAACGGAGGATTAGGTGTCGCCGCAGTTGGAAGGCTAGTTGCTCAGTTGGGGGTGTAGGGGCATGTCGATCTTCGCGCGGCGTGTGGAAGAACCTAAGCCACTGTCGGTAAATTTGGAGTTAGTTAGGGACAGAACGGAAATGACCGGACTATTCGAAGATCTTCGCTTTGGCTTGCGCCCACTATGCAAACCCTCTGGCTTCACCATAGTTGTGGTCGTCACGCTTGCGCTCGGAATCGGAGCCACAACCACAATTTTCAGCCACGCGGCAAGAAAACGTCCGCACTGCGATATCTTCAGATAGAACGGCGCTTCCGATCATGGTCGGTAGAGTCGAGAGCGCCGGCATGGCGCGCGGCAACCGGATTTGCAGAGAAGGCGAGCGGAATGAACAGAAGAGAATTCACCGGTGGATTGGCCGCCGCGGTGTTGAGTGCCTCATTGAGAACAACCTCGGCTGGAGAGATTGTTGAAACCGCCTCTGAGTTGTCGATTCTGGAGGCGCAGCAGCGGTTCCTCGATCTGCGCTTTGGCATGTATATCCACCTGAACATGGCGACTTTCGAGCAGCGGGAATGGGGCGATCCGAGGGCATCGTTGGAGCTGTTCAATCCGAAGAGTCTCGACACCGATCAGTGGGCGCATGGGGCCCGTTCGGCAGGTATGGCGTATGGCTGCCTGACGACCAAACATCATGATGGATTTTGCCTATGGCCAACGGCGACCGGCAGCGCGTGCGTAAAGGATGCGACCTATAAGCGGGATATTGTGCGCGCTTATGTGGACTCGTTCCGCTCGCTGGGGCTCAAGACCTGCCTCTACTTTTCGATTCTCGATCTGCGCGGCGACATCCGGCCGTATTGCGTGACGCGGGAGAAGATCGACCGGGTGAAGGCGCAGCTGACAGAGCTACTGACGAACTATGGCGAGATTACGGCACTGGTGATCGACGGATGGAACGCTGCCTGGAGCCGATTGAACTATGAAGAGATGCCGTTTCTCGAAATCTACAACCATGTGAAGCAGCTGCAGCCGAACTGCCTGATGAGTGATTACAACCAGGGCAGATTTCCGGCGCCAGCCCTCTACTACACCGATGTGAAGCAGTATGAGCAGCACGCCGGGCAGACCATTCCGGCCGGAAGCGAGGTGCCGTCGCAGTCGGCAACCACGCTGCAGAGCGACTGGTTCTGGAAGCTGGAATATCCGAGCCAGGAACTTCGCTCCGCCAAGCAGATCGTGGAAGAATGGCTAATCCCGTTCAATGCGCACCACTGCAATCTCATCTTGAATGTGGCGCCGAACCGGGAGGGGCGGTTCGACCAGAATGCGGTGGATCGGCTTGCTGAGATCGGGCAACTCTGGCGCGATCGGGTGCCCGCGCCACGGCTTACACCCGCACTGCAGATCATTTCATCGAACCTTGCGTCGGGTCGGCCCTCGTACGCGAGCAGCTCCGCCGATACATCGGGACCGGACCTGGCAAACGACGATCGGCCAGGAACGTACTGGCAGTGCGACGATGGGCAAACGTCAGGGTGGATCGAGATTGATCTGCGCAAGCCGACGAGCTTCAACACGATTGCAGTCCTCGAGCCGACCTACCTGGGAGACTATGGGAAGGAAAGCCGCATTGCTTCGTATCGCGTGGAAGCGTGGAGCGGGGGGCAGTGGAACGAGGCGCTTGCTGGCGAGTCACCTACCATGATGGTGTACCGGGTGAGCCAGACCTCAGCGGAGCGCGTCCGCCTAAGCGTACGAAGAAGGGGCAAGCCGGTGGGAATCGCGGAGTTCGGGCTCTATGCGGAGCCGGAGCGCCGCGTTTCCCGTTCCTAAGAGGGCAACATGCTGTACGGCGCTGGAAATGGGCTGATGGAGATACTTGGGCGCTTATTTATTCATTCCGAGTAAGTATCCTCCGGCAGACCCCGAGGATACTTACTCGCAGCATGTGTCGCGCGGCCCTTAATTCTAAGAATCACGATTCGGTTCTTGCGTCGACTCGAAGCCTAGAGAGTATCTCGAAACGCGTAGGAAGCCTGTTCACTCTGGTGCGAATTCGAAAAGAGTCATGTGTCCATCGATGGAGGCGTAGAGCTCCCGGAGCGGTGCCCCACATCTTCGGTTGCTCCTCGCGCTTGTCACTCCAGCCGGTGCCGATCCTCTCGTCAGCAAGGCAGCGGATGTGAAGCAAAGCCAACGGGACATTCGCCGCGAGTTTCACTGCGGGCCTCCTCGTGGGCAGCCCCGGTCATTACGCAGCACACTAAAAAACGCTTGCCGATGTCAATTCCGGCGCAGCTCGATGAGCTTACCCATATTGCCTCCGCATCACCGACGGTACGCCTAGAATTGCTCGCTCCCGCTAAGTGCCGCTAAGTGCCCGGAATGCATTGACTTTCGGACAAAACCGAGATAGCGTTTACGGCGAACAGGGCCCGGATAGCGACGGAGGTTATTGTTTTGCGTCCCAGTCCGCCCAACCAAGTCACTGCGTTGCTCGCGAGATGGAGCCAGGGGGAAGCTGGGGCGCGGGAGGCGTTGGTTCCCCTCGTCTACGAAGAACTGCCTCGCGTGGCGCGAGGGTGTCTGGCCGAACGGCGCCGCGATCACACTCTGCAAAGTACCGCGCTGGTTCACGAGGCTTATCTCCGGCTGGTGGGTCGCAGCTCGGTTCATTGGCGGGACCGGGTTCATTTTTTTGCCGTTGCGGCGCGCCTAATGCGGGGAATCCCAGTCGATCACGCTCGCATCCGAAGTGCCGCGAAGCGAGGCGGCGAGGCCCTCACCCTGACTCTGGATGAGTCCATCGCTCTCCCCAGGAAAAAAGAGCTGGATTTGGTGGCGCTGGACGATACCCTGTCGGGTCAGGCTATGCTTGGGCGGAGAGTCAAATTGTAGAGTTGCGCTTCCTCGGCGGGCTTTCCATCGAGGACACGTCGCACGTGCTTGGAATCTCTCCCGCAACGGTGAAGCGCGAATGGGCGACGGCAAGAATATGGTTACTGCGCGAAATGAGCCGCTGCGCGCCGGCATGAATCCGGAGCGCTGGCAGCAGGTGAAAAGTCTGCTGGCGACAGCGCTGGAGAGCCATCCCTCGCAGCGGTGCGCATATCTCGACCAGGCCTGTGGCGAAGATCGTCTCCTGCGCGACGAACTGGAGAATCTTCTGTCCATCGAACGCGAAGCTGATCCTGAACTTTTGAACAATCCGTCGGCCATGCTTTTAGAAGTGGAAGAAGGTTTGGCCGCGAACAGCCGCATCGGACGGCGACATCGGGTCCTACCGGATTGTGGAGCTCTTGTACGAACTGCTTGCCAGCTGCCGTCCCAATCAAGGCGCCGGATGTGCGCCACATGAAATTGCGCAAGCCACATGCGGGCTTGAGCCGGAGAAACCGAGCGTGGCGGCAGAGCGGGTTGAAGCGGGTGAGATTCTGACAGGTTCGGCGAAAATCACTTCACCAACGCTCAGTGCGTTGCGAGAGGGCTCTCCGCAAAAGTTGCGCAACCGACTGCGAGGGGATCTCGACAATATCGTGCTCATGGCGCTTCGTAAAGAGCCGGAGCGGCGTTATGCGTCGGTCGAACAGCTCGCTGGAGACATCCGACGCCATTTGGAGAGTCTGCCGGTTCTTGCGCGGACCGACACTTTCGGCTATCGCGCGTCGAAGTTCATAACTCGCCACCCGGCGGGGGTTGTGACAGCTGTGGTAGTGGTTCTTACTTTGCTTGTGGGATTCACTATCACTCTTCATGAGGCCCACATCGCCCGCCGGCAGCGCATTCTCGCCGAGCAACGATTCAACGACGTGCGCGAGCTGGCCCACTCGCTGCTTTTTGATCTTCACGATAGTATTCAGGACCTGCCAGGATCGACCGTTGCGCGAAAGCTCCTCGTGGATCGGGCACTTAAATATCTCGATAGCCTCTCCCGTGAGGCTGCCGACCGTCCAGACCTCCAGCGCGAGTTGGCCACAGCTTACGAAAGAGTGGGTGACGTCCAGGGGAATCCTCGCTTCGCAAATCTTGGCGACACCGCCGGAGCCATTGCAAGCTATCGCAAGGCCCTCCGCCTCCGGCTCGCGCTGGCGGATCCAGCGTTGGAGGATAAAGACCGCGGCTCCTCCGACGATCAGGTGGCTTTAGCCAACACGTACGTGAAACTCAGTTTCAGTCTCGGAGCAACCAACGACTTCCCCGCCGCGCTAGAGGCTCTTCAACGCGCATATCCCATTGCCGAGCGGTTAGCGGCAGAAGAGAAGGATAACCCGCAAACCAAAGAAGCCGTTGCGGGAGTCTATTTTGCGATGGCGGACTGCCTCGCTGACCTAGGTAATCTAGCGAGTTCGCTGGAATATTACCGTAAATCGGCCGCAATCCGTGAAGCCATCACTGACGGTCGCCCAGCTTTGCAAACACAAGTGCAAACCAACCTTGCCGGCACGTATGACTATATGTCGGAGGTCGTATACTTGCAGGGCGATCCGGACGCGGCGCTTCTTCTTCAAACCAAGGCTCGCGACACCATGGCTAGGCTGGTAGAGTCCGACCCGCAGAACGCCACGCTGCGCCAATTTCTCTTGCAGTCCGAGTACGGAATTGGATATTACCTTGCAGAGAAGGGGCTTCCCGAGCAGGCTTTGCCCCACTATCAGATATCGCTCGCGGGCTACGAGAAACTTACTTCGTCCGACGCCCATGACGTGGTGGCAATGCGCTACCTCAGCAAATGCTACATGAGCATCGGTACGGCTCTCGCCGCTGAAGGCAAGGCGGCCCAAGGCATTCAATCCGCTCGTAAGGCCCTTCAGATTTTCGAGGATTTGTCTGCCGCCGATCATGCCGACACTTATTACAAGGCCCCAGACCTTGCGTACGCCCGTTCGGCGTTGGGGGAAGCCTACTCGCGTTTAGCCGTGCAGCAAGGCGTCCCGGAAACTTCGAGGATTGCGAGTTGGCGCGAAGCTCGGTCCTGGTATCAAAAGAGTTTGGATACATGGCTGCTTCTGAAGCAGAAAGCACCACTCGCGCAATGGGACGCCGCACAACCGGACAAAATTGCACACGAAATTGCCCGGTGCGATGCCGCCCTCGCAAAGTTGCACGATTGTAGATAACGGAGGAAGGCAAATTATCGCACGTGGTCGCAGTCTGGACAGACGGGGAAGTTCTGTCCCATTTTCCGGAATTTCAGAGTTCATGCGTTTCGGAATAGCTTCAAATCACTCGCTCCGCACGCTCGCCTCATTTGGTTAGAGAGGCCCGGTGATGGCCTTTTAGGTTTAGGAATTCCTCTCGAGAGATTCTCTTGGTCCGGATGTTTCCGCCAATTACCGGTGTAGCGTCACGGTAATCGTCTGGTACTGAATACCTTCTTCATTCCTTTCTTCTGTGAATCCGAAGTTGCGCTCAACCTGGGCATATTCAGGATCACAACGGAAAATAGCGTCGCCGTCGTCCCAGCCTCAGAGCGCTGAGCGACCACGTAGAAATCTCGGCATCGACACCCGGTGAGTACGAACGCGGAATGAAGGTTCCGGAGGCAGACAAGCTTGCACGGATAGCTGAATGAAGCCTTGAATTGTTTTACGTTTCGGATCGATAATTTCTATTTCACCGTCAGCCGCGCCGTCCTTGCCAGTGAGCCGCCGCCATCGAGCACGCAACTGCCTTTAGATTTCCCGGGAGAGTTTAGCTACGCGAAGGCTAGTGTGAAGATCAGGCCGGGACGGATCAGCGTCATGTTTGATGGAGTTAGGACATCCAGTCCGAGAGTGCTCCTCTGCCGAGAGGAGTCCGAAATAGCAATTATGATCGAAGTTGTGGACCGAAGAGACGCATGGGTCGGATCGAGAATTTCTGACCACAAAATGATTACGAGCGAGCCTTGGTTGGTATGGCACTGATTTCCATGAGAGCGAAATGGCGCTCTTCTAGGTCAAAGCGCTTATCCTCCGGGCATACCACGCAGCAGAAACTCAGCAGGCTCGTCGTGACTAGCTGCTTCACTTTCACCTTGCGGGCTCATCCCCAGAGTTCTTCCTGGATTGCCGGCCGAAGCTACCGGGAGCGAATGTTGCCCCGAATCACAATCACCGACGCGGCTGGTAATTCGTAGGTCGTATCGGCGTTGACGCTCTGGGTGACGTGCAGAATCGGCCCGTCCGGATCGGCCATTCCGAAACTCTCCGCTTGCACCGAAGGTTGAGCCGGATATTCAGCGTGTCCCACGAAGCGCGTGTGCCCGGGATGCCACTGGTACTGCGCCTTTCCGAAGGTCGAGACATCAATGGTTCCGTCAAATCTGCTGCTCGCTCCATCGTGCTGATTTTTGAATGCAATCTTCACGCGGTGCGCATTGTGCTGATCGCGATTCACTACGAGCAGTGACCACTGGCCGTCAGGCCGTTTCAAGGCATAGGCAGTCACCAACGCGTGTCCCGCGCCATCATCGAGGTCGCTCCTGGCGGAAGAGACTTCGTGGGGCTTGGCGCCCGGGACGACCCACTCAAGATTAATCAGTTGCGCCGTAAAAAACTGCGCGAGAGGCTGCTGAATCTTGTACCCGGCGTCGACGGTGAGCATGCCGAACGTTCCTGGCGAATCGTTGCAACCGTGTTCCATGACCAGCGGCAAATAATGAAAATAGTAGACTGCGTTACCGCCTGCGTTCAGGAATGAGCCGATGTAATCGGCGAGCCAGAGCCCGGAGAAAATGTCCATATACGTTTCGCTCGCAGCCGAAGAAATGTTTCCCTCGGTGATGAACATCGGCAGGTCCGCCGGAACTCCGTCATCGCGCCAGACTTGCATAATGTGGTTGATGAGCTGGGGTTCATCGTAGAGACTGGCCCACGGAATTCTGCAGGGATCGAGGGGATAGTGCTCGAAAGAGAAAAATGCCAGATCTCGTAACCGGTCGTGCCGTTTGAGATATTCGATGAAACGCCCGGTCCAAGATACTCTGCCGCTCCCATCAGGCCAGACCTCAATGTCCTGGTTCACGCCCTGAAAGGATGGTCCACCCAGTTTAAGAGCTGGATCGAGGCGATGAAGCGCCGTCGCCCACTGTAGATAAAGTGCTCCATAGTCCTCTGGAGCCAGATATTGTCCGTCCGCTTCCTCCCCCATCTCGATATAAGAGATGGGATACCCTCGTTTTTCGAGATAGGCGATTTCGGCGGCGGCATTTTCCGGTGTGTCGTAGACCAGCGCAACCGGAATCATCGCCGGAAGACCGCGCGTAACGCCGCTGGTGAAGAACAGATCAAAGCCCGGTTGCGCTTGATGAGTAGTTCCCAGATCGGAAGCTTCATGCCAGGGATCGACGGAAGAACAATAGGTCGTGGTTTGCTCCTGGTCGGGCGTATGCCGCACCAGATCGTGGAACTCGCCGTTTGCCGAGGCAGTTCCCACATAGATCTCACGGATCGCATAACCCACGCACGAACGCGGATCAGCGGAAGCATGCGTTCCACAGCTATTCGAAGATTCCGTCATCCATATGCGCAGAAAGCGAACCGGAAGAGGCGTGGAGCTCAGGCGAAGAATTTCTGATCCGCCGCGGCCGTGCTCAACGGCTCCCAGCAGATAGGTCTGCCATGTCCCTCTCGTCGGCGCGTGCATGGGATCATCGCCGGCCCAGCGTTGCACCAAGAATCGCGTCGCGTAAGGCTCCGCCCACACGATGCGAATGCTATCGACTTGCTCCACTTGTGCCAGATCGATCACCACCCACTGCGGGTGCAGCGAATCGCTCTCTCCCGTGAACCGCTGAGTGAGATAAGGATTACTCTTCCAGTAGGTACTTTCATCGCCGTCCGTGATGCGGGAGAACCCGGCGTTCGGAGTGCCATCGTTCCGCGTGAACCCACGATGCGGAAGCGAATATCCATACGAATAGCGAATCGGCTCGCCTGGGACCGCTGCGCCAACGAAGTATCCTTTCTGATCTGGTTCGCTCCAGGTGCCTTGGGGGTTCCAGTGCCATGCCTCTATGGAAAGCTCCGTATTGTTGCGATAGGTAACGGGCTGCCAGCCCGCGGCAAGCGCCCTGCCGAGATTTGGTTCCGTCAATCCGCTATCGACAGCCTCTGGAGGAATGCGGTCGATCCCCGCACCAAGGGTCTCACTCGGCCGAAAGTGATTTGTGGAATGTCCGGGAGTGATATCGACTTCGATGGTCTGCGCTGTCGACACGGTCACGAGAATAATGAATATAAGAAAATATTCGTAACGAAAAGTTATTTTGATCAAGAGATCACTCCTTGGAATTGACATGTCGAAGTTGACAAGGACGCGCCGCACGACATGACAGGACGTTCGACGAGTCCAGGGAAACTGATTATTCTCTCATTCATCGCGAGATTCGTGCGATGTACACCGCGAACGGATCGAGCGTGATCTGATCGACCGGACCGCTGCGCGCCGAGCCCGAAGTCGTGACCAGGGCTGTGGCCTTCGCCGCAGAACGCAAGTTCCAGCAACGAATCGGAGTACACAATCAGTTCTGAACCAGCACGTAATCCGATAGGTCGGGCGTCAACGGAATCGAGGTCGCCTTCGAATGCAGCAGAACAGCAACGGCTGGCGCGCTGGTTCGAACGACCATGACGATGGGCGCCACTGCTGATCGCGTTTAGCCCGCTGGCAGTCGTTTTCGGCCTCGTCCTAGGATTGGCGTGCACGAAATGGACGCATCGATCGTGACGCGATCGCGATTGAGGTTGTCGAGAACAGCCGGAATCGCGTGATGGACGCTCTTGTTCTGATTCCGCGGTCGACACGATTGCGACCGCTTCCTCCATTCCACTCAACGGTACACTGCCGAGCGTGACCACCCTCGAAGACGCCGGTCGCGATTCTGGGTGCTATGGCTGCTCAGCGCCTCTTCGCGGACCGCGATGCTCTTGGACAGATCCTTCAGTGAAATTGCGGCCCCGCACAATCGGGATTCCCAGGATCTCGAAATATCCCGGCGAGACATCGTTGAATACGGTGCTGACGGTTGGACCATTCTCCCCGCACGGCAACGCGAGATCGGCATCCTAGTCGGCGTGGCGCGGAAGGGATTTCAAGATATCAGTGAAGTGCCGCGCGAGTTCTGGGCTCCACTGATCATGGCTGGCCGGCTGCAAGGTGGCTCCGATCTTTTCGGTGCCGACCATCCCGACCGCCTCGACATCGGAGAACGCGGGGTTGTCTTTTTTAAATTGCTGATATTCATCCCACGAGAACGCATGTCCGCGGCCTTGACGGTCGGTCCACGTGAAACCGTAGAGGCTCTAAGGATCGCGGATCGAGATCGGATGCAGCACATACGCGTTGAAGAGGGTGAACAGCGCCAGGTTGAGTCCGAGGCCAAGGGCGATCGTTCCGACAGTGAATACGAACCCCGGGCTGCGCCGGAAACTCCTCAGGGCATAGCGAATGTCTTGCAGTGCGGTCTCGAATAGATCGATCCCACGCACCCCGCGGCAATCTTCTCTCACCGCTCCGACTCGGCCGAAATCGAGACGCGCCAAGCGGTCGGCTTCTTCCTCGCTGCGCCCGGCATCGAGGTGCTGCGGCGCGCCATGGCCAGGTGGAACTCCACCTCATCCTCGAGTTCCTCTTCAAGACGCGCGCAACAACAGTGCGCGCAGACGCAAAAGGAGATCGCTCACGGCCATGGCATTTCCCCTCAGGCCAGTTCCAGCACTTTACCGATGGCGCCTGCCACCTGGGTCCGGTTATTTGCCTCCTGCCGCAGTTGCTTTCGCTCGGAAGCCGTCAACCGGTAAAAGCGGGCTCGACGCCCCAACTCGGAAACTCCCCACTCCGCTTTGATCCAGCCCTGGTGTTCGAGGCGGTGAAGCGCCGGGTAAAGTGAACCTTGGTTCGCCTGAAGGACGTTATCCGATAGCTGGCGGATTCTCTCGGAAATCACCCACCCATGCATAGCATCGCCGGGCTGCAGTGTGCGGAGAATGAGCAAGTCCAGCGTACCCTGCAAAACATCGAGGCGAGACGGCTTGGCCATTGGTGTCGTCCCTCTACCGCAATGAGTAATGCGGCTGATGTCGAATGTCAACACCACAAATGGGAGACGGCGAGATTGTGCATACTTCAGAGAGGAATGACTTTCTTATCCACGGTGCCCGAGCGCCCCGGACGAAAGATCTGAAGGCATGAGCGGCTCCCGAGCTTCTCCGAAGCAAGCAACTGCAAAGATCCGCTGTATCGCTGATTCCGGCTCTGCGAAGGCAATGGACACCTATGGGACACTAAACAGAGCGCTCGGAGGGGCGCCTCCACGATCCAATGGAGCCTAAGTGTTTGGGACTGAAGGAACTGGCGGAGAGGCAGGGATTCGAACCCTTTGTTAGCCCGTACGACGGTTTAACAATTGTCGACTCTCTTACGATTCCGAGCAATCCCAAGTATTTACAGTCGCTCTTTCCCCACCAAAACTCACGTAATGTGAGCTCATTCGTCAATTTCAGGACATCGTTCAGGACACTGAATTTACGTGAACTTCTCGGAGGCTGCTAGTGCAATTCCACATTCATTTCTAAATTGTGAGCTACGAACGCCCATTCATCCGCCGCTTGATCGATGATTTTCGAGATCGGCTTGCCGGCTCCATGCCCGGCCTTAGTCTCGATCCGAATCAATACCGGAGCCGGACCCGCCTGGTCGGCCTGCATCATGGCGGCAAACTTGAAACTATGTCCGGGCACTACCCTGTCGTCGTGATCCGCCGTCGCGATCATGGTGGGAGGATACTTCGTTCCGGGTTTCAAATTGTGCAAGGGCGAGTATGCATAGAGAGACTTGAAGTCTTCCGGATTGTCCGACGATCCGTAGTCCGACGTCCACGCCCACCCGATCGTGAACTTCTGGAAGCGTAACATATCCATCACTCCCACCAGCGGTAACGTCGCCCCGTACAGATCAGGCCGCTGAGCGAGGCAAGCTCCAACCAGCAACCCGCCATTGCTGCCGCCGCGAATCGCCAGCTTGGGCGTGGACGTGTACTTGTTCGCGATCAGCCATTCCGCCGCCGCGATGAAATCATCGAACACGTTCTGCTTTTTCGCGTGCGTCCCAGCCAAATGCCACTCTTCCCCGTATTCTCCTCCGCCGCGCAGATTCGCCTGCGCGTAGATGCCGCCCATTTCCAACCACACGACATTGGGAACCGAGAAAGACGGCGTCAACGAAATATCAAATCCGCCGTAGGCATACAGCAAAGTCGGATTCTCCCCGTCCAGCTTCAATCCTTTCTTATAGGTCAGGAACATCGGAACGCGGGTTCCATCTTTGCTGCTGTAGAAAACCTGTTTGGTCTCGTATTTCGCGGCGTCGAAATCGACCTTCGGCTGTTTGAAGATTGAACTTTTTCCCGCCGACGGATCGTAACGGTAAATCGTGGTCGGCGAAGTAAAGCTGGTGAAGGCATAAAACGTCTCTTTATCTTTTCGCTTTCCGCTGAAACCATTCGCCGTACCGATTCCCGGCAAGTCGACGCTGCGAACCTGCTTTCCTTTACGGTCGTAGACGCGAACTTCGGTGCGCGCGTCCTTCAGATAGCTCAACAAGAACAGATTGTCCACCACTGTCGACTGTTCCAACTTGTCGTTACCTTCAGGCACGATCGTCTTCCAATTACTCTTTTCTGGATGCCCTGTATCAATCCCGATCAACTTTCCCCGCGCCGCATCCAGGTCCGTCTGAATCCAGAACACCGGACCATCGTTATCAATGAACCGGTACTGTGCGTCAAAATCATCGAGCAGCTTGACCACCTCGGACTCAGGCTTAGTCAGATCTTTGTAGTAGAGCCGGGTTTTGGGAGAGGTTCCCTGCGCGACCGTGATAACCAAATAACGTCCGTCATCCGTTACGCTTCCACCGAACAGCATCTCCTTGTTATCCGGACGCTCGTAAACCAGCTTGTCCTCCGATTGCGAAGTCCCCACTTGATGGTAGTACAGTTTCTGAAAGTAATTCGTGTCACGCAGCGCCGTGCCCTTCGGCTCATCGTAGCGGCTGTAGAAAAATCCTTTGCCGTCCTTCGTCCACGATGCGCCCGAGAACTTCACCCACTTGATCGAGTCGGGCAGTTCCTTCCCCGTCCCCACATCGCGCACGTGCCACTCCATCCAATCGGATCCAGATGCCGCGGTACCATACGCCAGCAACTTTCCGTCATCGCTGATTGCCGTCCCGGACAGCGCGACCGTGCCATCCGCCGACAGTGTGTTCGGGTCCAGCAGAATCCTTGGCTCCGCATTCAGCGACTCGGCCACCAGCAGCACATTCTGATTTTGCAACCCGTTGTTATGCTGGTAAAAATAGCGGCCGCCCTGCTGTTCCGGTACCGTGAAGCGCTCGTAGTTCCACAGCTTCAGCAGTCGGTCCCGGATCGCGCTCCGGTACGAAATGTCTTTCAGATATCTAAACGTCAGCTTGTTCTCTTCTTCCACCCAAGCCTTCGTGTCTGCCGAGTCCGCATCTTCCAGCCAGCGATACGGATCCGCGACTTTCAACCCGTGATAGTCGTCGACCTGATCCACTGTCCTTGCTTTCGGATATACAAGTGACGCCCCACCGGTCTGGGCGGTTACGCGCGCGGTGGTGACACACGCAGTCAAGACTGCCAAACACAAAACAAAGGTCGACAACTTCATGAGCGGATCCTCCAACGTCGTAAGAACGTTTAACCTTCCGGGCGACAGGTGTCAAGCGTTAGCCGGACCATGGTCTCTCTCCAAGAAATTACAACTACGGCTTCCATCATTTCTAGCATTAGTGGTCAACCCCGTTTCATTGAGAAGGACTACCGACAAGGGCCGACGCTTCTTCGAGATGGTCCGTCTGGAGTGCATGCAAATCTCACTCAGACATCGGCGCCAATCACCGGATTCGCGAGGAGCGGATCAGTGACCGCCTGTCGAAGCTGTGTAGTCCTGCCAGATGTACTGTAGCGCTTCGGAAAGCGTCTGTTGTCTCACCGCACGGTCGACGTGGGCGGCATTGCGGGCGGCCGGGCGCTCGGTGTGTTGCCCCGACGGCGGAGTTTTGGCGGAGACCGGACTGGCAGCCGCGACTAGGCTTACCACGAGGCAGATGGTGACAGGACGCGGGAGTAGAGGCAAGGTGCTATTTTGCAGCATTCGGAATTCCGGGAGAAGGGTGTAAACAGCTCAGAATGGGGAGCAGGCAAGAGCTTAAGGCAGGCCGCGGCCTTCCCTGGCGCACGCCGAGGCGAATTGTGTGGCATGTCTTGGGAAAACTTCGGGACGGCGAGTTGCTAATCGCGCGCTCGATCTGGAATGGGATTACGACGGACCCAAAGAGCCGCAAAAGCAAGGCGCCGATCCCAATCATTCCGAAACTGGCCGCCAAACTCGAGGCGCATCGCGCACGCCTCAGGAAACCGAAAACAGGGTCGATCTTTTCCAAACGGGCCGGCAATGAGATCGGTCCCGACAGCCTGCTGCGCAGGGTCATTCTGCCGGCGCTTGAGGTCTGCGAGCTCTGTAGCAAGCCAGAATCGGAGCAGGGCAGAGCAACCCATCGACACGAACGGAACAAGGTACTGCCCGCGTGGTGCGGCGACCAACCTTATTCGCCTGGGCGTAGACGATTCAGTAATTCAGCGAATCCTGTGTCAGAGCAACGTCGCGGTTACATAACCTGTTACATCCAGACGGCGAGCGAAGACGTCAAAGCCGCAATGCAGAAACTCGAAACGGCATAAATAACACCTACGTGACACCCAGACAGCCCGTTCCGGGCACGAAGCGGATCATTTGCTGCCCAGCCCGATGCTTTGCAACTCTCTTTGCTGGATGGAACTTGGAAAGAAGTCTCGCGGAGAGGGAGGAGGGAACTGCTCCCTTCAGGGGCATGATGAGTAGTTTGATCAAGGTTGGTGTGCGCATCTTCCTAGAAAAAGAATTGTGGGGAAACGAGGTTTCATTTTCCGATTCTTACGTTTAAACAGGCACTGGCCGGTTCACTCGCGGAGGAGAAATCAGAAGCCTTCGAGTACCTTGCGCGCGACCGTTTTCTGGACGGGTGACGGGCAACCCTGGACATAATCCGGTAATGGAGGTTAGCTGACAATCCACCCGGAGAGCCTGTTCTAGTGGATTCCTGTTATTGATCGACCATTTCCTCACGCGTACAGTGGCGGACACGCCGTGGGGAAGATCACTCGGGTAATGCCAGAATTGCACCTCCAAACCCAGAGATTGAATGTGTTATCCTCGGCATTTTTCTCGAGACGGAGTCTATGCAAAAGTATTTCCTACTGTTGCTCGTTCTCGCGTTCGCACTGGGTGCCAATGCGCAGAGTAACTACGGGGTTGTTAAAGGCACCGTTACTGATCCGCAGCATTTGCCGGTGGTGGGAGCCGCGCTCCAGATGAAGGCGGTGAGCACTGGCTCTACTCGCCATCTGGTCACGAACCAACGAGGTATCTTCGAAGCGTCCGCACTACTGCCGGACGATTATGTGCTGACCACGGAAGCGCCAGGATTTGCCCCGCGAACACAATCGGTTCGGCTTGAGGTTGGGCAGGAACTCGCGGTTGCCGTCAGCCTGACTGTGAATCCGGTCAAGCAGGGAGTCGACGTCACGGGGGCGAATGAGGTGCTGCACACTTCCGATGCCAGCGTTGGCGAGGTCGTTGAGCCTAAGTCTATCGGCGAGTTACCACTGAACGGACGAATGCTGATCGATCTGGTGCTCACGGTACCGGGAGCCCACGTGGGTTTTGGCGCACAAACTGGTTCGACGAATCCTCTTTATTGGCGTCCAGGCCAGCGTTCCGCGGCTGTCCTTGGCGGCAGCCGCCCGAATGCGAATTTTTTCCTACTGGACGGTGCGACCAACACCGATCCGACTTTCAACACCCAAAACCTCAGCCCCTCTCCCGACGCGGTCAAAGAATTCCAAGTGGAAACCAGCAGCTACACTGCAGACCTGGGCGGAGCGGGAGGCGGTCAGATCAACATTGTCACGCACTCGGGTTCGAATCAATACCATGGGACGGCCTACGAGTTTCTTCGGAACGGAGCGATGGATGCCAGTTCGTTCGGTTCGATGGGAAACAACCATCTGGTACAGAATAACTTTGGCGCCTCCTTCGGCGGACCTCTCCCGGGGGGGAAGACTTTCTTCTTCCTGAACTACGAAGGCCTCCGTTTGGCGCAAGCGGTTGCACAGATTCTGACTGTGCCTACGCCAGCTGAGATCCAAGGGGATTTCAGTATGAGCCCCATCAAAATCTACGATCCAACAACCGCAGTAGCGAATGCGAGCTATGATCCGACCCAGCCGACCGGGCCATCGAACTATCCCTACACTCGCTCCCAGTTTTCCAACAATCAGATACCGTCGGGAAGAATCAATCCCCTGTTGACCGCCTTTCTCATGCAATACGTGCCCATGCCGAACATGATGATGAATGGGGCCGCTGATTCCAACAACTACCTCGATGTGCGCACTGAAACGCACTTCCAGAATCAGGGTACTCTGCGTGTAGATCACGTCTTCTCGAACGGCGACACTCTTTTCGGAAGGTACAGCATCGGAACAGAGAATGGATTCTCCCCCAGCAGCGGCGTGACCTCGACCACTGAAAACCTTCCCGGGTTCGGAGCAAACTTCGACAACCGCTCGCAGCAAGCCGTGATTTCCTGGAACCATATCTTCGCCCCCAACAAGGTCAATACCGGGTCGTTTGCGGTTTCCCGTTTGTCGATGGACCGTACATCGCAAAACGACGGAGTGAATGACATCGTCGGCGCACTCGGCATCCAGGGCGTCGGATTCGGCGGTCCGGGCGCATGGGGCGCTCCCTGGTTTGCGGCGCAGGGTTACACGGGCATCGGAGACACGTTCGCCGCCACGCCCATGCATGCCTGGGACACGATGTACGAGTTCCGGGACACGTACGCATGGCAGCGGGGACGCCACGGAATCAAATTCGGTGGCGATTTTCATTGGTATACGTGGCCGATGTGGGGATTTTTCCAGAACCGCGGCTACTACCAGTACACCAACGGGTACACGACCGAATTCGGATTCAATGACGGGACCGGCTCCGGGTTTGCCAGTTTGCTGCTGAGCCTGCCTGCCGTCAAGCAGCGCCAGGCGGGCATTCCACAAATGAATTTGCGCAACTGGGGAAGCGATGCGTTTGTCGAAGATAGCTGGCAGGTAACGTCGACCACAACGCTGAATCTTGGCGTGCGCTACGAATACTCCAACCCGCTCTACGACAAGGACAACACGAACACGAATCTGGTCTTCCAAAGCGGCGTTCCCTCAGTTTTTGTCGGCGGAAACCAAGGCTACCCGAAGGGCCTGATGTATGCGAACAAGCACAACTTTGCGCCTCGCATCGGAATCGCCAAGAGCCTTCCTGACCACGGACTGGTGCTGCATGCTTCCTACGGCATCTTCTTTACGCCGGTGGATCAGAACACATGGTGCAACCAGCGCCACAATGTCCCTTACGTTTTTCCAGAAACGCAACAAGCGGACAACTTCACGCCTTCCGCCTCCCTCTACGCGAAGGGGTTGAACTTCGGCACGCCAGTGCTGGGAACGGGTGCGCTCCCGGCGACTACGGTGAGTTTTACAGCCTTCAATCCGCACGCGCCGGCACAGTACGTTCAGCAGTGGAACGGTTCCGTGCAAAAGGCTCTGGGGAAGAATACATCCTTGGAAATAGGGTATCTGGGCGCTCGCGGCGACTACGGTGAGTTTTACAGCCTTCAATCCGCACGCGCCGGCACAGTACGTTCAGCAGTGGAACGGTTCCGTGCAAAAGGCTCTGGGGAAGAATACATCCCTGGAAATAGGGTATCTGGGCGCTCGCGGCTTTCACTTGCAGCGGTCGCACCTGATCAACAATGCGCCTCCTGGCCCCGGCCCAATAGGACCGAGGCGCCCGTTCAAGACGCTGACGTTCGTTCCCGATACCGTGTTGCCGCCAAGCAGTGCGACGGATGCAGTGATCCAGAGCTCGACGTTCCCGGTCAGCACCATCAACCTGCTGGAAAACACTGCCCAGAGTTGGTACGACGCGGGCTACGTCAATGTACGCCGCCGCTATTCGCACGGATTAAGCTTCCTGGCAAATTACACCTACTCCAAGAACCTGACCGACGCGCCGGATTTTCGTTCGCCGATGGATGAAGCCGCCATCCCGCAAAACAACAGTGACCTGGCCGCCGAAAAGGGACCGGGATGTGACGTGCGCCATCGCTTCGCGCTGAGCAGCGTTTACGACATACCTGCGTTTCACCGGGCAGAGTGGGTTAGTCTGGTCACGCAAAACTGGCATTTGTCCACCATCTATCAGGTTGAATCGGGCATGCCGTTCACGATTTCCGTCTTCGGAGACACGGCGAATTCCGGAACCGTTCTGGGGGAAAACCCGATACGGGCCAATGTCACCGGTCAGCCCATATTCGGCCCCGGCACGCGCACTTCCGCGGAATGGTTCAATTCCGGTGCTTTCGCTGCGCCCCCAGCCTACACCTTTGGCGACGCCGGCCGGAATTCCGTCTACGGCCCGCCCCTGCAGTCGCTCGACCTTGCTTTGGTGCGTTCTTTCAACCTCACGGAAAGAGCTTCCTTCCAATTCCGCGCGGAGGCCTTCAACGCGCTCAACAAGACGAACCTAGGGACGCCGAACCGCTTCGTGAACACTCCGCAGTTCGGAACGGTCACGATGGCGATGTCTCCGGCGCGCGAATTGCAGGTCAGTGCAAGGCTTTCATTTTGAGAATTGACCGGCTAAGGCACCCATATTGCTGGCGTGCGTAGTGCGCACCCGTTTCTGGACGCGGAGATCCGCGCGACTGACTGAGAGTCGCGCTGCACCATGGATGGCGAGTGACGGGCAAGCCGGACGTTATGCCCGAGGGCGCACTCACCCGATGAACTCGTCGATGGCATGACCGTGTGATTCTTGCGAACTGGCCGCTGCGAGCGAATAAAGAACTGCATTCTTCGACTGTTCTAAGTCGGGCAGCCGAAGGATTGTTTTGGCCTTGGAGGGTTTCGATTTCTTCCGATGTGCCATACTGGCGGCCTCCCAGGCCGCGATCAGTAGGGTCGTTCATTTGGAGGCTAATGGTTTCGAAGCCCGTTTATGGGAACTGAAGCTGATCTTGCACCATAGTAGTTGGGCCCCAGTTGGGCTTCGAGTCTAGCTGACAATGCCCAGCGCGGCAAGTTTTTGGATCATTTCTGTTTTTGGATCATTTCGAATCCCGGGCCTAGTCTTCTCGGCAGCCGCAACCGACGTTGGCATCTAACGGCGTTGCGAGCGCTCACTAGAGTGCGGAGTGAGGAATCGGGGAGCCTCATCGGCCTGTCCACAACATGAAGCCAAAGGTGGAAAATCGTTCATGAGTGACGGGCTATCCGTCAGCCAGGAGGGCCCTCCGTAGGCCGGTTCGGGCAGATAGGATGGGCGAGAATCCTTCGCACCACATCTTTGTCGAATGGAAGGTTGAATGCCAAGGCGATCTGTTGGGCGATTCGCGGACAGCCCCAGCGAGGATTCCGTTGCTTCATTTCCACAACCGCATGGACGAGTTTTGCACTCGGTCCGGTCCGACGCCGATAGATTCGGCGCTCGTTGGCGGGACCGATTCACGATCAGGAAGATTAAGCCAGCTACCGCGCCGTCCACCCTCCATCGATCAGAATCGTATCTCCTGTAATAAGGGAGGCGGCGCTAGAGGCAAGGAATACGACCGCGCCCGCCACCTCCATCGGCTCACCAATGCGATGCAGCGCAGCGATCCGCTCGATCACGTCTGCGCGGAACTCGGGGTTTGCAAGGGCGCTCTCCGTCCCCGGAGTGTGGATAAATGTTGGTGCGACCGCATTTATGGTGATGTTGTACTTCCCCCACTCTAGCGCAAGGCATTTGGTGAGATGTGCAATGGCAGCTTTCGTCATGCAGTAGACCGACTCCGTTGGTAGCGCTACGAAGCCGGCCTGTGAACTCAAGTTGATGATGCGACCACTCCTCTGCCGGATCATCACACGACCCGCGGCCTGGCTGGCAAAAAATGTTCCCTTCAAATTAACAGCAAGCGTCAGATCGAAATCCTCTTCGCGCACGTTCTCTGCCAGGTTGTCTGGGGCCTGTCCCGCATTATTGACCAGGATGTCGAGCCTTCCTAGGTGCCGGACCGTGTTATCAACCGCTTGGTATATCTGATCGAGTTGTCGAACATCCATCTGTAACGGCAGAGCACGTCGACCCATCGCTTCGATCTGATCGGCCAGGTCTCCGCACGCATTCACATCGCGCAGACCCAGTGCTATATCGGCCCCCGCATGAGCCAACGCCAGTGAAATTGCATTGCCTAAACCCCGCGCGGCGCCGGTTACCAGGGCCACTTGGCCGGTGAGATCAAAGTTAGGAAAAACCATCGAACAGGGCTCCGATCGCGAAGGGGCAGTAGCCGCATATGGCCAGTTCTCTCGCGGATATGTCTTCCGAGTATGACTCGATCAAGTCTACTGCTTATCAAAGGCAAGTCGCACCGTACTGATGTCTACACTCAAACGTGTTCCGGCTGCTTCCTGAACGCTTAAAGATTCGTCTATCCTATCCCAGACTTGGATGGGATTCACAACAATGGATCTGGCGGACAATTCTCATAGGCTGCGCTGGTCGATTGTCAGTTTGCTTTTTGCAGCATCGTTGATCAACTACCTGGATCGTGCCGCTATTTCTTTTGCCCTGCCATTCATTTCCAGAGATTTCCACCTCACAGCGCAAGGCAAGGGCCTGCTGCTGTCTTCCTTTTTCTGGTCATATGCGCTGATGCAAATCCCGATCGGCTGGTGCGCAGACCGATTCAACCTGCGCTGGCTCTATGCCGGAGCGTTCACTATCTGGTCTTTCGCACAGGGGCTAACGGGTTTGGCCAGCAGCCTTTCGGCGTTACTGGCTTTCCGGATTCTCCTTGGGATCGGAGAATCTATTTACCTGCCCGGAGGAACGAAAATCGTAAGCCTGTTGTTTGCGCCGAAACAACGTGGTCTGCCCTCTGGACTTTTCGACTTCGGGACTCGGACCGGGCTGGTCCTCGAAGGCATCATGGTTCCCTGGCTCTTAGTCCATTTCGGATGGCGCCGCACGTTTCTTCTCCTAGGCTTCACGGCCCTCGTCTGGATCGCACCATGGTTCTGGGTTTTCCCTCGCCGCTTGCGAGCGGTGAGCACAAATGCGGCATCGATTGACCTCGACTTGCGCTCCGTTGTTCATTCCTTGCTCAATCGCAATTTGCTGGGAATATGTCTCGGATTTTTTTGTTTTGATTATTACTGGTATGTGCTGGTCACGTGGCTGCCCGATTATCTGGTGACTGTTCGCCGGTTGAGCATCGTACAAGCGGGTTTTTATGCTTCACTCGCGTTCTTCATGTTTGGAATTGCCGAACCGATTGGCGGGTGGATCGCTGATAGCTTAATCCGACGCGGTTCGGACGAAACTGCTATTCGGAAGGGGATCGTCGCCATCGCATTCAGTATGGGTATCTTTCTCATCGGAGCAATACGCGTTGCTCATACTGGAATCGCAATCGGGCTGTTGATTGGAGCATCCCTGGTCGGTCTTGCTACTGGGAACCTGCTCGCGATTCTTCAGTCATGTGCACCCACCGAAGCAGTCGGAATCTGGACTGGAGCTGAGAACTTTGCGGGGAACCTCGCCGGAATCATAGCTCCGCTCGCGGTCGGGTTCTTGATTACCTCGCATGGTTCGTACGTCCCGGGTTTTGAACTCGCCTCCATCGTTCTCTTTGCGGGAGTGCCCGCCTACTGGTTTGTTGTAGGTGACTTGCAGCGACCGGACTCGACTGGGCCGGAGTGTTAGCAATGTGAGGCTATCTGGAGGTACGATTCGTTCAAAGCGTCAACGGACCGACATCCCAGCAGCTTCAGACATCGCTCCAAGTCAGAGCGAAGCATCTCGATCGCCCGGGCAACGCCCGCTTCGCCACCGGCAGCGAGTCCGTAAGCAAAGGCACGTCCACAAAGGACAGCCCGCGCCCCCATGCACATCGCTTTAGCGATGTCAGATCCGCGCCGAATTCCGCTATCCATCAGGACT
>Ga0210406_10002015_pt1 | contig 23713 bp, 17 predicted proteins | sample IncBWC30MmetaG_FD_155454 | JGI IMG/M metagenome (GOLD analysis project Ga0210406, IMG submission 155454) | Forest soil microbial communities from Barre Woods Harvard Forest LTER site, Petersham, Massachusetts, United States - Inc-BW-C-30-M | ecosystem: Environmental > Terrestrial > Soil >...
GCCGTTGAGGGAATTTACGGCGCGATCGGCTTCTTCATCGTTGGAAATTTCGACGAAAGCGAAACCACGAGATTGGCCCGTAAAACGGTCACGAATCAGATTGACTGCCGAGGGGTTAACACCAGACTGCGAGAAAAATTCATGCAACGTATCTTCCGTGGCGGAAAACGGAAGATTCCCAACGTAAAGCTTCTTCACTTACGGACTCCTTTTGCCCGGAACCGAGATGCATGTCGCGGAGCGCGCTGGAAACCCGGGATCCTTGCGGGCAACCGGAAGTCGGAGCCACTTGGGGACACAAGTCGGGAGCTCCAGCGGTCAGAGGCATCCTCGCGGAAATTGACTCTTTTTGCAACGAGAATTTGCCTTATTCCCCGGGTCAGCAAGCCTGGCCTGAATGAATACAATGCATGGAAAATAGTGATACGATGCCCGCATTTGCCGGTACGGCAGAGGAGAGCGATGCGCGGTACGATGATGGATTTTCCGTTGACGCTCACAACGATCCTGGACCGCGCCGGAAAGCAATTCGCAAGAGTTGAGATTGTGTCGCGGCGGCCGGATCGCTCGCTGGTTCGTTCGAACTACCGGGTATTCAGCGAACGGGCGCGCAGACTGGCCAGTGCACTGTGCGGGCTGGGATTGCGGTCAGGGGACCGCGTGGCGTCCATGATGTGGAATCACGCTGGCCATCTGGAAGCGTTTTTTGGCGTGCCGTGCGCCGGCGGAATTCTGCACACATTAAATCTGCGGCTGCACCCTCAGGAAATCGCGACGATTGCGAAACATGCAGGCGATCGTTTTCTGTTGATTGATGATGTGTTGCTGCCGGTGCTTGAAAAATTTCGGGCAGACGCACCGTTTGAAAAAGTGATTGTGGTTCCGTACGGTTGCGGGGCGGCGGTACCGGACGGGTATTTGAATTACGAAGAATTACTTGCCACCGGCGATGCGAACTTTGCTTTCCCGGAAATTGCTGAAAACGACGGCGCAACAATGTGTTTTACATCCGGGACGACGGGCTTTTCCAAGGGCGTGATTTATTCGCACCGCGCGCTGGTGCTGCATTCGCTGGCGGAGTGCGCGGCCGACGCGTTCGGCGTCAGCCATCAGGACACGATTCTGCCGGTTGCTCCGATGTTTCATGCCAATGCATGGGGATTGCCCTATTCCTGCACCATGGCGGGCAGCAAACTTTTGTTGAGCGGCCCGAATGTCGAGCCGGAAGGTTTGTTGGACTGGATGGTGCAAGAGCGCGTGACGATGGCGACGGGTGTGCCGACGGTGTGGATCGGGGTGCTCGACGCGCTGGAAAAACATCCCGCGCGCTGGAAATTCGATTGGCCGGTACGCGTAATTTGTGGCGGTACCGCGCCGCCGCTGGAACTAATTCGAAAGCTCGATGCATTCGGGATTCGCATACTGCATTTGTGGGGCATGACCGAAACGACGCCGCTGGCGACGACCGGTCATCTGAAAACGCATATGCGTGATTGGAACGACGAAGAAAAATATCAGGCGCGCGCAAAACAGGGATGGCCGGTGCCGTTTGTGGAGTTAAGAATTTCGCGGCCCGCGGAGAGCAATGCCGAAAAAGCCAGCCCGGGAAAAGACGCACAAGCCCCGTGGGATGGGGAGACTCCGGGCGAGTTGGAGGTGCGTGGGCCGTGGGTGGCGTCACATTACTATGAGTCGCCGGATCAGGCGCACCGCTGGACGGACGACGGATGGTTCAAGACAGGCGATGTGGCGACAGTCGATGAAGATGGCCTGGTCAAAATCGTGGATCGCGCCAAGGATTTGGTGAAGTCGGGCGGCGAGTGGATCAGCTCGGTCGATTTGGAAAATGCCCTGATGGGCCATCCGGCGGTGAAAGAAGCGTGCGTGGTGGGCATTCCGCATCCGAAATGGCAGGAGCGGCCTCTGGCGGCGGTGGTGTTAAAGGACGGTAAGAGCGTTACTGGAGACGAGCTGCGAATTTTTCTGGGAACATTTTTTGCCAAATGGCAATTGCCGGATGCTTTTGTTTTTGTGGAAGCGATTCCGCGCACCAGCGTGGGAAAGTTCAAGAAGATCGCGCTGCGCGAACAGTTTGTGAGTTGGAAGTGGGAGACGGCCGCGGAATAATTTTCAGGTACGATAGCTGGCGTTCACGCGAACGTATTCAGCGGTGAAATCGCACGTCCAGTAGCGAGCATGCGATTTTCCAGCGTGCAAATCCATCACAATTGGAACGTGTTCGGCGAGCAGCCGATTCGAAGCGGCGCGTTCGTTGAAAGCGAGCGGCTGGCCTTTGCGCAACACTTTGATTCCGGCCATGGTGATTTCCACCAGCGCGGGATCGAAATTTACTCCGGCGCGGCCGGCGGCTGCGAAGATACGCCCCCAGTTGGGATCACCGCCCGCGAATGCGGTTTTTACCAGCGGGGAAGTGGCGATAGTTTCGGCAATCTTGCGCGCGGCGGATTCGCTCTTTGCGCCGCGAACTTCAATTTCGATGACGCGCTGCGCGCCTTCGCCGTCGGCGACGATTTGTTGCGCGAGTGAACCGCAAACTTCTTCCAACGCGGCGGCGAACTGACGATGCGCTTTGCTGCCGCTGGAAACCGCGGGAGCGCCGGCGGCGCCGTTGGCGAGAACCAGCAGCGTGTCATTGGTGGAAGTGTCGCCATCCACGCTGATGGAATTGAAGGTCCGCGACACAACGTCGCGCAACGTGCGCTGCAGAAGCGCCGGCGAGATCGCCGCATCCGTCATAACGAACGCGAGGGTAGTGGCCATATTGGGATGAATCATGCCCGCGCCTTTCGCACAGCCAACGAAATGGAGACGCTTACCGGACATTTTGAAAGTCCCCGAAGCGGTTTTTGGCCGCGTGTCAGTGGTACAGATGGCCAGCGACAATTCGGCGAAAGAACGCGCGGAAGGACGGCGATTGCGGGCCAGCGAAGGCAAAGCGCGGAGAATTTTTTCCACTGGAAGCTGCACACCGATAACGCCGGTGGAGCAGACAAACAATTCCCCAGATGACAGCAACATCCGGCGGGCAGCCTCTTCGTTGGTGCGTTGCGCCGCCAGCTCACCTTGCGAGCCAGTAGCGCAGTTGGCATTGCCCGCATTTACGACCACGGCGCGCATGCGGCCCTTGGATTTGCGGAGATTCTTTTTTGAAAGAGTAACCGGCGCCGCGACGACAAGATTTTGCGTAAAGACAGCAGCTGCGGAAGCCGGAACGTCGCTGGAGATGAGCGCGAGGTCCAGTGCACCGGTTTTCTTCAGCCCGCACGCGGTGGCGGCGAAGCGAAACCCTTTAGGAAGCGCGGATTCGGGCGGCGGCTGCATCACCGTAACTCCGTTAATTTGATTAAGCGCTCCCGCAACTGAGCTATCGCGGCTCGGACCGACTCAATTGCAGTGCCGCCCATTACAATTTTTGTGGCAATGGCGGTTTCTACGGAAGGCCCCGACTTGAAATCCTCGGTAAAATGTGGAGAGATCTTTTGCAGGTCATCCAGCGTCATTTCTGTCCAGGCCTTGCCCTGACGCTCTGCTTCACGCAACAGTTTGCCGACGAGATCATGTGCCTGGCGGAATGGAACTCCCTGATGCACCAGATAGTCTGCGACCTCTGTAGCCAAAAGTGCGGGATTTGACGTGCCTGCACGGAGACGATCTTCCCGGTATTCAGTGGCGATAATGGCTCCCAGCGCTACCAAGATCATGTCCTCGACCTGATCGTGTGTGGAGAAAAGAGCTTCCTTGTCTTCCTGCAAATCGCGCTGATAGCTGGTGGGAAGGCCTTTCAGCGTGGTCAGGAGAGCGACGAGCGACCCGGTGATGCGACCGGTTTTGCCTCGAATGAGTTCCCAAGCGTCGGGATTTTTCTTTTGCGGCATGAGACTGCTGCCGGTGGAATATTCATCGGGAAGAATGACGTAGGAAAATTCCTGCGACGCGAACAGCACGAAATCTTCGGCGAGCCGCGACAGGTGCGTGGCAATGCCGGAAAGCGCGAAAAGATAATCGAGCGCGAAATCCCGATCGCTGACAGCATCTAGGCTGTTCGCGGTGATTTTGGAAAAGCCGAGGTCGCGCGCGATTGCGGCGCGGTCGATGGCAAAGGAATTTCCGGCAAGAGCGCCGGAGCCCATGGGGCAAGTGTCGGCGCTGGCGGCGGCGTTTTGCACACGGGTGACGTCGCGGGTAAGGGCTTCGGCGTGGGCCATCAGAAAATGCGAAAGCAAAATCGGCTGTGCGTGCTGCATATGCGTCATGCCGGCCATCGGTATTCCGAGCTTGGCTTTGGCTTGCATGAGTAGTGCGTTGATCAACGCAAGCAGGCCGCGCTTCATTTGCGACGCCGCGTCAATGACGAACAGGCGGAAGTCGGTGGCGACCAGCTCGTTACGGCTACGGCCAGTGTGCAGCTTCCAGCCGAGCGGGCCTAGCTCCTCCACCAGTGCTTTTTCGACAAAGTGGTGGATGTCTTCGGCGTCGGCACCGAAAGAATCGATCCAGGCGGGATCGGATTGCGCCCGCTCTGAAATTTTGTCGAGGGCGGCAAGCGTTTGTTTGACTTCGGTTGCGGTGAAAATCCCGATGGGCTCGAGGGCTTTTGCCCAGGCGCGGTCCACCGCAATTTCATAAGGCAGCAAGCGGCGATCGAACACGAAAGAGCGTTGGAACGCGTCGAAGCGCGCGTCAGGTGCGCGTTCGAACCGGCCGCCCCACAGTTTATTGTCTTTGCGTTCAGTCATTCTTTGCCGTTTCTGGAAATCGAAGAGAGATTCCTCGCTGCGCTCGGAACGACGGTTTTGTTTTCGGTCATTTCGGCTTCAGGAGTTGCCGCCTTCGGCCTTGGCTTTGGGGCGGACGGTAAAGGGAAGCGCGAAGAGATTGATGAAACCTTCGGCGTCCTTGGGGTTGTAGCGGCCCATGGTGAAGCTGGCCAGGTCGGCGCGATAGAGCGAGAACGGCGATTTGCGGCTGATGGCGGTGTGCGTTCCTTTCCACAATTTCAGGCCGACAGTGCCGGTGACGCGCTGCTGCGTCACATTGAAAAAGCCGTCGAGCGCCTGACGTTGCGTTGAAAACCATACGCCGTTGTACACCAGTTCAGCGTAACGAACGGCAAGCGTTTGCTGTAAGTGCGCGGTTTCGCGATCGATGGTCAGCCGCTCGAGTTCGCGATGCGCGGTGACCAGCAGCGTGCCGCCGGGAGTCTCGTACGCGCCGCGTGATTTCATTCCGACGAGGCGATTTTCGACCAGGTCGGTACGGCCAACGCCGTGACGCGCGGCAATTTCATTCAGCAAGTTAAGCAATTCGATTGGGCCGAGTTTGGCGCCGTCGACGGAAACCGGAGTGCCGGCTTCAAAGCCAATTTCCACTTCTTCGGCCTTATCCGGAGCTTTTTCCGGCGAGACGGTCCACTGCCACATGGCTTCGCTCGGAGCGTTCGCGGGATCTTCCAGCTCCGCGCCCTCGTGGCTGAGGTGCCAGATGTTACGGTCGCGGCTGTAAATATTTTTCTTGCTCTGCTCGATGGGAATGTTGTGCCTTTCGGCGTAGGCGATGGCGTCTTCGCGCGAATCGATGTCCCATTCTCGCCACGGCGCGATGATTTGCAGGTTCGGTGCGATCGCTTTGTAGGCCAGTTCGAAGCGGACCTGGTCGTTGCCCTTTCCGGTACAGCCGTGGGAGAGGCCGTCCGCGCCGAGTTGCAGCGCAAGTTCAGCCTGGCGTTTGCCGAGAACCGGGCGCGCCATCGACGTCCCCAGCAAATAAGTGTGTTCGTAGACCGCGCCAGCACGCAGCGTGGGCCAGATGTAATCGCGGATAAATTCTTCGCGCAAGTCTTCGACGCATGCAGTGGAAGCCCCAGTGGACAGAGCTTTTTTGCGCGCGGCTTCGAGGTCTTCCTGTTGACCGACGTCGCCGATCATGGCGATCACTTCGCAGCCGTAGTTTTCCTTGAGCCACGGAATGATGATGGAAGTATCCAGGCCCCCGGAATAGGCAAGAACTACTTTCTTAGGCTTAGGTGCGGGTGTTTTCAAAGATCGATCTCCTCTTTCTTCTTGTTCGATGTTTGCGCGCGTGCGGCTACGGAAAAAATGATGCAAACCGCCGGCGCGGAAAAGTCTAGCGAAACAGCGTGTGCAAAATCGCTTTTTGCACGTACATGCGATTCTCCGATTGATCGAGAACCACGGACTGCGGGCCATCGAGAATGTCCGGCGTGACTTCACAACCGCGATGCGCGGGCAGACAGTGCATGAAGACAGCGCCGCGTTCGGCAAGGGCCATCAGCTTGCGATTCACCTGATAAGGCTTAAAAACTTCGCTGCGTACTTTTTCTTCCGCTTCAAAGCCCATGCTAGTCCAGGAATCGGTGTACACGGCCTGCACGTTTTCGACCGCTTCGCGCGGATCGGTGAAGAGTTCGATCTTGGCTTTGGTTTCCTTTGCGACGCGGCGCGAGTCGGCGACAACGTCGGCGTCGGGAGCGTAGTTTGCCGGCGTGGCGATGCGCAGATGCACGCCAAGCCGCGCGGCAAGATAAATCAGCGAGTGGCTGACGTTGTTGCCGTCGCCGACGTACGCCAGCTTGAAACCTTTGAGCGCGCCGACTTTTTCTTCAAGAGTGAAATAGTCGGCCAGCGCCTGGCAAGGATGAAACCTGTCGGAAAGCGCGTTGACCACAGGAATATCGGTGGTCGCCGCCATTTCATCCAGCACACGCTGCTCGTACACGCGCGCGACGATGCCATGCACCCACCGCTCCAGGTTGCGCGCCACGTCCGCGATGGATTCGCGTTCGCCGAGCCGCGCCTGCGTGTGGTCGAGAAACACCACGTGGCCACCCATGCTCTGGATGCCAACCTCGAAAGTCACGCGCGTGCGCAACGAGGGCTTCTCGAAAATCAGCGCGAGGAATTTGCCGCGCAGCGTTTCCCCGTAGCGCGCAGGATTGGATTTGATGTCCGACGTGAGTGCGAGGAGTTCGCGCGAGTGCGCGGGGCTCCATTCGGCTCCGGTAAGGAGATCGTTGGACTGTTGCAGTGGAATTTCTATTGCTGTCGTTGCCATTTTCACCTCGTCAGATGCGACCGCGAAGTGGTCGCCACCGCGGACATGGCCGCCGGCACGGGAGCCTTCGATGAAGAGGATTCCGCTGTCGGGACCACTCGCGGGGTTTCCGAAAGAATTTTTTCGAACTGCTGGAGAAATTCGCGTACCTGCGCCTCAGCGATAAGGAAAGGCGGAAGCAGGCGAATCGTAAAATCGTGCGTGCAATTGATGAGCAGGCCGCGCTTCAGCGCTTCGCTGACGAACGGACCGCCTTCCATGGAGAGTTCAACGCCGAACATGCAACCTTCGCCGCGAACTTCCTTGACGAAATCGAACTTGCATTTGAGTTTTTCCAGACCAGCGCGAATTTCTCGTCCGCGGGCGCGGATATTTTCCAGAAGCTTATCGTCTTCGACGATTTTCAGAAATTCCAGAGCGACGGCGCAGATCATCGGGCCGCCGCCGAAGGTGGTTCCGTGCAGGCCGGGGGAGACGCGCGCCGCGACGGCGTGATTGGTAAGGATAGCGCCGAGCGGCAGGCCCGCGGCGAGCGGCTTGGCGATTACAACGATGTCCGGCTTGGAAGAAAATTTCTGATATGCAAAATGCCGGCCGGTTCTCCCGAGGCCGCATTGAATTTCGTCGGCAATCAGCAGAGCGCCGTGCTTGGTAGCGAGAGCGCGTGCTCTTTCCCAGAACTTTTCGCCGACTGCATAAATTCCGCCCTCGCCCTGAATGGTTTCGAGAACAATCGCGCAGACGGTTTCGTCGAATTTCGTTTCGAGGTCGGCAACATCGTTGAACTCAACGAATTCGACGCCCGGAACCAGCGGCTCGAACGGCGCACGATATTTTTCCGTAGCGGTGACGCTGAGCGCGCCGAACGTGCGTCCATGAAAAGAATTCCGCATCGCAAGAATGCGAGATTTCGCGCGAGCGTTTGCTGCAGCGCCCTCAACAGGACGCCCGCAGAGACGCGCGAGTTTTAAAGCGCCGTCGATGGCCTCGGTGCCGCTATTGGCGAAGAAAACGCGGTCCAGGCCAGACCATTCCGCCAATTTGCGGGCAAGCGGCCCCTGGAATTCGTTGTGAAAAAGATTGGAAAAATGGATGGCGCGTGACGATTCGCGGCGAATGGTCTTTACGATGCGCGGATGCGCGTGGCCCAGCGCATTCACGGCGATGCCGCCCAGAAAATCCAGGTATTTTTTGCCGGTCGAATCGAAAACGTATGCACCGCGTCCGTGGGTGAACACGATCGGCGAACGCTTGTACGTCGGCAACAGAAACTGGTCGGCGTCGTTAAGCGCAGGCAACGGGCGAGCAGGTTTTGCAGTGGACTGCTTGCGTAAAGCCTTCGAAACGGAAGCGGCAACCCGACTTGTGTTTGGCTTGCGCATCAGGCGGCGGAATGGGCGGCGCAATGAACGGAATGAGCCACGCGAACGTCGACAGCGATCGGCTCGCGAAGAATTCGTGTGCCGGGAACTTCATCGGAAAACACCGGCGCAGCGGCTTGAGCTGCGCGAACGGCAGCCAGCAGGCCGCCAGGAATCGTGCCACCGACAATGTGCACTCCGCTCACGCCACCTTCGAGCGCGCGCTTGGCCGCTTCCAGCTTAAGCACCATTCCGCCGGAAACAATTTTGCGTTGCATCAAATCGCCAATTTCGTCGCAGGCGATACCGGAAAGAATTCTGTCGCCGTCAAGAACGCCCTGAACGTCGGTGAGATAAATCAGGTGATCGGCTTGTAGGTATTCCGCACAAGCCGCGGCCATGTGATCGGCATTAATATTATAGAGTTCGCCGTCGGCGCCGAGGCCCAAACACCCCGCGACCGGCACGAAGCCTGCCGCCCAGAAAGTTTCTAGCAGCTTCCCATTCACTCCGGTGAGATAGCCGACGTAGCCGAGGCTTCCTGCTACGTCGTTGTGTACCAGCGGTTCGGCGCGGAAACATTGCGCGTCACCGGCGGAAATTCCGACTGCCGGCCGGCCGGCGGCGGAAATAGCAGCAGCGAGTTGTTTGTTAAGCAGTCCGGCAAAAACCATCACCGCGACATCGCGTGTTTCGCGGTCGGTCACACGAAGTCCAGCCACAAATTTGCTTTCAATTCCCAGTCGCTTCAGCGTGGCGGTAAAGGTGCGCCCGCCGCCGTGCACCACCAGAATTTGGTGGCCCTGCGCAGCCAGCGAGGCAATCTGTGCGGCAAGCGCTTGAACTGTTTCCTTATCTTCCAACAAGGCTCCGGCGAATTTGATGACTATTTTCATTGCAGTCCCGTTTGCTCCTCTATTCCCAAAAAATGGTTGAAATTCTGCACGGCTTGTCCCGCAGCGCCTTTGCCAAGATTGTCCAGACAACTGACGATCACCAAACGACGCCCGGATGCGTCGAGTGCGAAACCGATGTCGGCGAAATTGGTGTGCGCCACGTGCTGCAATTCCGGCAAAGCGCCGGCTTTCCAGATGCGCACCATCGGGCGTCCGGCATAAGCCTCGCGGAAAAGCACTTCGACGGACTCCGCGGGTTGTGGCTCACTTAGCGTCGCGTAAATCGTGGACAAAATGCCACGGGCCAACGGTAGCAAGTGCGTGGAAAAGATGACTTGCGATTCCGCCAAACCACTGTGTTCGATGATTTCCGGCGTGTGCCGGTGAGAGAAAAGATTGTACGCCTTGAAATTTTCGTCCAGTTCGGCGAATTGCAGATCATGGCGTAGTTCCTTTCCCGCTCCGGTGGCGCCGGATTTGCAGTCGCACACTACACTGGAGCCGGCGGCGATCCATCCGGCATCCGCCAAGGGACGAACCGCCAGAATCACGCTGGTCGCATAGCAGCCGGGATTCGCCACCAGCTTGGCCTGCGCAATTTGCGCGGCATAAAACTCCGGCAACCCGTAAACGGCTTCGCCCAATCGCGCGGCATGCGGCGTCGGCAATTTGTACCAGCGCTTGAATGTCTCAGCTTGTCCGAACCGGAACGCGCCGCTCAAATCCACGACGCGAAGCCCCGCATCCAGAAGTTGTGGCGCGATTTCCGCCGAGACTTCATGCGGGGTAGCGAGAAAAGCCGTGCCCGCGCCACTTTCCGCGATGGCCTTCACCGACAAACTGCGCAGCGGTGCCTGCCCCCAACCCCGCAGTTGCGGAAAAAGCTCTGTCAGGCAATGCGCGCCCCGGACATCGCGCACATAAAAGGTCAGCGCACGAGCTTCCGGGTGGCGCAACAAAATCTTCGCCAGCTCGAATCCCGTGTAGCCGGAGACACCTACCACCGCAATGTTGTTCAAATCTTTCATTTTATGAAGCGCGGCTGCGCAGTGGCCTGCCGACAAACGACTCGATCTTTTGTTGCAGCGATTCGCGCTGGCGCTTGGTCGGCGTGATGATCAGAACCGTGTCATCACCGGCGATAGTGCCGGCAATTTCCGGAAATTTCGCTCCATCCACCGCGGCAGCTAGAGGCTGCGCACCGCTAGGCGGCGTTTTCAGCACCAAAAGATTCTCCGCGGGCCGGATGTCCACCAGAAATTCGCTCAGCGCCCGTGCCAGGGGCGCTATCGGAGCTGCTTCTTCTGGAAGCGCCGAAGCGGGGCGGTAGCCTTCCGGCGTTTTTACCAGCTTCAGTTCCTGCAAATCGCGGGAAAGCGTAGCCTGCGTGACGCGCAGCCTCTGCGCGTACAGGCGGCGGCGCAACTCTTCCTGATTGACGATGCGTTCGGATGTAATAAGCCGCAGGATCTGTCCGTGACGGAATGTTTTTGCGCTTCCCATGCTGCCGCTGGTCGTTTCTGCCTCCTGTATAAAAATACATGCAAATGAATAATACTGTCAATGCATTTTTGGAATATCCCGAGGCCATGGCCAAGAGTCCAGGCTGACGTCAAGCGCACATTGCCAGCCGCCGCGCTGGCTTTTTCGCCGACGGTGTTGTTACCTTTTCAATTAGACACGATTATGCCCAATCCCTGCCAAATTTCAGGCTGCAAGAGTTCGACGCCCGCCGCGTTGGACGAGCAGAAGCTTTGCGTATTGCATTACACGCTTTCGCTGGAAGGCCGCTGCTCTGAAATGCGCCGTGAAACCGCGCTGGGCAATGCACCGCACGAGCGGCAACGCGAAATTATGCGCTTCATTACCGAGAGCGGCGAAAAACTGGCGCGCGTAGCCACCAGCGGAATGCCGCTGACCGACGACCTCAAGGCCCGCATCCTCAGCACGTTTCTTACGCTGATGAACCTGCGCGAAAATCTCGATCGCGCCAATATGCGTTCCTCTCCGGGACGCACCGGAGCGTTCCGCTAGTTTCGCCGCGCGGACTTCTTCATATTTTGCGGTTTCCGAATTTAGCGCAAGCTTACGCGCCGATGTATCGCGCGTACAACGACCGGGCAACGGCGGGGTCCGTTGAACCTTTCAAAATCGCGCGCCCATCCGCGAAAACGGTAATCTCGTAAGGCGCAATGGCAAATTTAAGCAGAAAGTCGGTTTTCTTGACGGCAATCCCCGCCGCGGAAAGTTTTTCGCCCAGCGCGGCCAGGTCCAACAAACGACGGCGTTCATGAATCTGCACCGAGTCGCGGCCGCACAGAGTGATATGCGGTTGAGCCCTGCCATCTAAATAAGAATATTCATGACGAACACAGGCGCGGCATCGTGGATCGCGCAAAACGGCGATGGACTGCATTTTCCCGCTCCAAACGTCGCAGGAAAGCAGGCGGTTATGTAGCGCCTGCGTGTGGCCGGACAAGACCTTGAGCGCCTCGGCTGTCTCAAGCGAAGCCACCAGGTTCACGATCGGTCCAATGACGCCGACGGTATCGCAAGTTTCCTCCAGCAGCGATCCGGCATCGGGAGTTTCCAACAGGCAGGCCAGGCATGCGGTCTCGCCGGGCCGGATCGCAAACGTCAAACCGTAGCTGCCGACCGCCGCCGCGTAAATCCAGGGCCGACACGCCCGCAACGCAAAGTCGTTCACCAGGAAACGCGCTTCGAAATTGTCCGTGCCGTCCAGGATCAGGTCGAATCCATCCAGCAATTCCGCGACGTTTTGCGGAGTCACGTCGGCCACGACGCCTTCCACGGCAATCTCGGAATTCAGTTGCCGGAGCTTGCGCTCGGCCGCTGCCGCTTTTGGCAAGGAGTCGCGGGCGTCGTTTTCGTCAAAAAGGGCCTGCCGTTGCAGGTTGGAATATTCAACGAAATCCCGGTCGATGACCCGCAACCGTCCCACTCCCGCTCTGGCAAGCAGCTGCGCGGTCGAAGCACCAATCGCGCCGCATCCCACAATTACGGCGCTCGATGCAAGCAGCTTGCGCTGGCCTTCTTCGCCCATGCCGCGGAAGAGAATCTGGCGAGAGTATCTTTCAAAAACGGGGTTAATAGGCAGGACGATTGACCTCTTTGAAGCGAGCCATGCGCCTCGTCCCATGATAGCTCCAAAGAAGATAGCTCCAAAGAGCGCGCGGGGCCGGCAACGTCCCTGTGCTACGCTTCGTCAAGGCAATTGGAGAGCATGAGGGCGGATTGCGTGAGAAGGCTTTGCGGGGCAATGCTCGCGGCGTTCCTTTGCGGAGGAGTGCCCGCAAGCCTTTGCTCCCAACAAATGGCTGCGCAAAATGTTGCTTCGCCAAAGGAAGCGCCGTTGGTGAAAAGCGTCCGCGTGATCACCGCCGGCGGTCAAGTTCTGAAAGTGGCGGATGGCGTGATCAGTGTGGAAGTCGGCAAACCGCTCGACCGCGAGCAAGTTGCCGCGAGCCTCAAATCCCTTTACCATACCGGCGATTTCGCCGATATTCGGGCCGTGGCCGAACCTGCCGAAGAGGGAACGCAGATCGATTTCATCGTCAACGAAAATCTCTTCTTCAACCAAGTGATCATTCTCGGGTTGAAAGCTCCGCCGACCGAAGCGTCCGCTCTGGCCGCCATGCAGGTCACACTAGGCGACCCGTTTCGCCAGGAAATTCTCGATGAAGCCGTCGAGCGTCTGAAGACTCGTTTACAGGAAGAAGGCCTGTACCTTGCGAAAGTTGATCCCGAATTGCAGCCGCATCCCGCTGAACATCAGATGGACATCGTGGTGCACATACAGCCCGGCGCCCGTGTCCGCGTCGGCGCGATTCATCTGACCAACAACACCGAATACCCCGACGCCGAAATCGCGGCCAGATTCAAACTAAAAACGGGCAAAGAACTGACCAACGGCAAAATACAGAGCGGCACCAACCGCATTCGCAAATTCCTGGTTTCCAAGGGTCGTTTGAGCGGCCGCGCCGCGGTGCGCAGAGAAGCGTACGACAGTGCGAAAAATACCGTGGATCTCACGCTGGATGTTTCTGAAGGCGCGCGCGTCAAGATCGAAGCGGTTGGGGCCAAGCTGTCCAGCGGCGACCTGAAAAAACTGGTTCCGATCTTTCAGGAAGGGGCGGTCGATCCGGATCTGCTCGAGGAGGGCAAGAGAAATATCCGTGAGCGGCTGGAACGAGCCGGGTATTTTGACTCCAGCGTCGAATACGCGTCGGCGACGCGCGAAGTACAGACCAAGAGCTGGCACGGCCAGGAACTGGTCATCACCTACAAAATCGAACGCGGAGACCGCCACAAACTGATCGGCCTGGAAATCACCGGCAATCATTATTTTAACAAGGAATTGTTGTTCAGCCGTTTGCAGATTTACAAAGCGGCTTTCGGCTCGCGCGGCCGGTTCAGCCGGCGACTGATCGAAGCCGACCGGCAATCCATGGAAAATCTTTACCGGGCAAACGGTTTTCCGGCGGCGACCGTCGCGGCGCAGATTCAGGACAATTACCAGGAGAAAGCGGGCGATGTTTTTATACGCTTTGTGATTTCAGAAGATGTGCAAACCCGCGTGGCGGAGCTGGCTATCGAAGGGAATCAGGCCTTCGAGAAGGACGAGTTACTGCGTGTGGTGGCGTCGCTGCCGGGCCAGCCTTACTCGGATTTCAACGTGGCCACGGATCGCGCAAATATTCTGGCGCAATATTTCAACGAAGGATTTCCCGAGGCTACCTTCGAATCGGAAGTTCAGCCAATCGAGGAGCAGGCAGCCCAAAGAAGCAATGCAGCGCCAGAGAAGCTCGAGGATCAAGCCGGCGAGACTCGCGCCGAAAAGAAAACCGCTCCGGTGGTCCCCAAGACTGTGCGCCTGATTTACCGCATACACGAAGGTCCGCAAATTCACGTCCATCGTGTTTTGATCACCGGACTGAACCACACCAAGTTACACGTAGTCAAGCGCGAAATCCGTGTGAAGTCGAGTGAGCCTTTGCGCGAGGGCCAGGTCGTTGACTCGCAACGGCGGCTCTACAATCTGGGCGTCTTCAATCGCGTCACCATCTCCCCGCAAAATCCCACCGGAACAGACACCGACAAGGATCTGGTTGTTCTGGTGGAAGAAGCAAAACGCTACACCATCGCATACGGCGGCGGATTTGAAGTGCAGCGCCTGGCCAGCACCACCAGCCCAACCGGAGGAGAAGTGCAGGGTTCGCCGCGCGGCATTTTCGAAATTACCAAGCTCAATCTCACTGGCCGCGCCGACTCTCTGTCGCTGAAACTCCGAGGCAGTACCCTTGAGGGCCGCGCCCTGCTCGGTTACAGCGTGCCGAACACTTTCGGCAATTCTCATCTTAGTGTTCAGACCACCGCCTACGCCGAAAAAACCCAGGACATCAATACTTTTTCCGAATCGCGCTACGAAGTCTCGGTTCAGATGACGGATCACATTTCTCCTCGCACCACGCTGCTCTATCGTTACAGCTTCCGCAAGATCATCGTCTCCAACTTGAATATTCCAGCCGAGGAAATCCCGCTTTTTCAGCAGCCCACGCTAGTCTCTCAATTCGGCGCTTCCTGGGTCCGCGACACTCGTGATAATCCCGCCGACGCCAGCAGAGGCTGGCTCAACAGCGCCGACTTGGGCGTCGCCGACACCTACATCGGCTCCAGCGCCAGCTTCCTGCGCTTCGTTTATCAGAATTCTTCCTATCATCCGATCAAAAGGCGTTTCAGTTTCGCGCGATCGTTTCGCATTGGCGTCCTGTCTCCATATCGCGACACCATTTCCCTCACCTTTCCGCCGTCCACGCAGACACCGCCGCCGCGCCTCATTTCTCTTCCCGAGCGATTTTTCGCCGGAGGCGGCGCTTCGTTGCGTGGTTTCGCGTTGAACCAGGCCGGGCCTCGCGATGCTCTCACCGGTTTTCCGGTAGGCGGTCAGGCTCTACTGGTCTTTAACCAGGAATTCCGTTTTCCGATGCATCTGCCCTATGTCGGCACGCGCCTCGGCGGAACTATTTTTTACGACGGCGGAAACGTATTCAGCAAGTTAGATCGCGTGACGCTGCGCTGGTCTTCTCCAAAGCCCATCTTCGATCCGGCTAACCCCAAGCAATGCCTCTACAACTGCACCAACGAACTGAATTATTTTTCGAACACCGTGGGCGTGGGCGTGCGCTACGCGACGCCGGTCGGCCCCATCCGCGTCGATCTCGGCTATGAGGTGAACCGCCCGTTTTTCGTGATTCCCATTCCGTGTCCCAGCGGAACCACCACTACAACCTGTCCCACGGGCTCGCTTGGATTTCAATCCACCCAACTGCCGCGCCTGCAGGTATTCTTCAGCCTGGGGTCTTCGTTCTGATGGAACGCACGCACCAGTTGCGATGGGCCTGCTGCCTGGCGATTCTCTGTGTCTGTGGTCTGGCACAAGCAAAGTCGGCGCAACCAAATTCGCGCCCGCAAGAGGTGATTGACCGGATGGTGGCGCGGGTTGAGAACGACATCATTCTGCTCAGCGACGTTCGGCTTCTGTCCCGTTACCAGACGTTGGTGGACGGCAAATCCGAAAGCGACGCGCAAATTCTCGATCGCCTTGTTGACCAGTGGATCGTACGCAATGAAGCCAACGTGGCGCGCACTCCGAAACCCAGCGAAACCCAAATTGACCGCGCCGTGCAGCGGCTACAGCAGAATTTCGATTCGAAAGACGACTTTGATTCGCGGCAAAAGCTTTCCGGTCTCAGCGAAGCCGACGTCCGCCGCATCAGTGCCGATCAGCTCTATCTGAATAACTATCTCGATTCCCGTTTTCGTGCTTCAGTCCAGGTGAACGAGCAGGCCATTGAAGCTTTTTACCAGAACGCGCTCCTGCCGCGCGCCAAAGCTCGCGGACAGAGTCCGCCTTCCCTCGATGCCGCTCACGATTATATCCAGGAAGCTTTGGTGCAGCAGGGAATCAACGAACAGGCGAATCGCTGGCTGAACGAAAGCCGCGCGCGCATCCACGTGACCAAAATGCTCGGAGAGAATCCATCGTGAGCGAGCAAACCCTACGCCGCAAATGGCGATGGTTGCGCCACATTGCCTGGGTGCTGGCCGCGAACGTTACCCTCGCGCTGATCGCCGTGTGCGTCTTTTTTGGAAGCGGCGCGGGCAATCCTCTTCTGCGCCGCATCGCGATTCGCCGTATCAACGCCATCACCGGCGGCCGCACCGAGATTCGCAGCGTGTCCATCCAATGGCTCGCGCTGCATGCTTCGGTGAAAGGTCTGGTAATCCACGGCAAGGAACCGCTTGGAACCGAGCCGCTCTTCGCCTCCGAAGAAGTTCTCGCTGGATTGCACGTCGATTCCCTCTGGGGCCGCGAAGTATCGCTGTCCGAACTCCTGATCCGCGAACCCCATGTGCACATCCGAGTGGAAAAAGACGGTTCCACCAATGTTCCCGCGCCGCCGCGCGCGTCCGCAGAACGGCAGCGCGAGACACTTTTCGCATTGCGCGTTAAGCATCTGGAACTGCAAAACGGTTGGGTCCTTTATAACGACGTAAAGACTCCCCTCGCGGTTGAAGGCAGCAACCTGCGGCTCACCCTCGATGGCGGCGGCAGCCAGGATCACCCGCTCTACGCTGGAAATCTTGATTGGCAAAATATCACCTTCACCGACGAGCGCTTTCTCCCGTTGCCCATCAGCGCTTCGGCCAAATTCACGTTTTGGCATGACGGCTTCACCATCGAGCAAGGTCAATTTGCGATCGCTACTTCGCGAATCGATCTGCAGGCGGAAATGTCAGATTTCAAGGCGCCGCAATGGAAGTATCGCTACCGCGGCTGGGTCAATCTCGTGGATTTCCGCAAGATATTGCGTGCGCCGATGACTCCGACGGGAAAAGTGGATCTGCGCGGCGAAGGTAGTTTTGCCGGCGGCGAATTGAAAGGAAACGGAACATATTCCGGATCTGAAATCGTCTTGAATTACGACATTTTCCGCCAGGGCGGTTTGCGCAGCACAGGCACCTACAAGCTCGACAAGAACGGCGTCGATGTGCGCGATTTTGCGGCCTTCGCGTTTGGCGGTACGGTGAAAGGCCGTGTCACCATGACCCTCCCCGGCCTGGATTTCCGCGCGCAAACTCGCGTCGAAGGCGTGCGCATCGCTCAACTTCTTCCCGCTATTGATCATCGCGGTTTTCCAATCGATCGCCTGCATTGGGACTCGGTGATGTCGGCCGACACGGTCGAAACCTGGAAAGGCGCCTTCGACCATTTTTCGGTTTCCGGCCAATCCAGCTGGACCGCGCCGGATGAAGTCCCCTCGGGTCGTATCCCGGTTACCGCCGACTGGAAATTTTCCTACCAGCAGGATTCGGAAAATTTCACCCTCCAATCCGCCGTGTTTGATACGCCCGGCAATCATATTCACGCCAGCGGCATGATGGGCCGCCGCGATTCAATCCTCGATTTGCATATCCAATCCGGCGAACTCGAAGCTTTCAACGACTTCATTCAATCCATCGAAGAGGTCGCTCCCGGCACCTCGGAAGAAATTGCTCCGCATATTCGCGGAGCCGCCAGCTGGGACGGCAAAATGACCGGGCCGCTCGGCCAACCGGTCTTCACCGGGCACGTGCACGGCGAACGAATCGCTTACGGAAAAACCCAGCTGGATTTAGTCGAAGGCGATGTGACCTATTCGCCGTCCGAACTCGTCCTGGCGCACGGCCATCTGCGCTACGGCGCCATGCAAGCAGATCTGGAAGGCAGTCTCGATCTCGACAAGTGGAGCTTCCGGCCTGAAAACGAATGGAGCGCCGACGCCAACCTCGAGAAGGTGCCGGCGGGCAGCGTGCTTGCGCTGGCCGGCGAATCGTATCCGGTGGAAGGCCTGCTCACCGGGCAGTTTCACGGACACGGAACTCGCGCCGAACCCACTTTCACCGGCCTTTTCGATCTCGCGGAAGGAAAAGTGTATGGAGTCGAGTTCAACCGGCTGCGCGGCCGGATCAGCGTGCAGCACGATCAAGCCAGCATCAGCGACGCGGAGTTGCGCGTGTTCGCGCCCGGCAACGAAGCCGGCCGAGGCGCCGGCATCATCACTGGCTCGCTCGGCTACCAGTTTTCCAGCCAAAATATTTCCGCCGAACTTGTCGGCGCGGCGCTTCCGCTCGATAAAGTGGGAAAAATCCAATCGCAACGTTTTCCGATTGCCGGCCAACTTACTTTCCGTGTGAAAGCCTCCGGTCCTTATAAGTCGCTCATGGGAGACGGCAGCATCCGCGTGGTGGATTTCCGTGTCGGCCAGGAAATTATCGGCAGCTTCGACGGCGATCTCCACTCCGATGGCCGGGTCGCAAAACTCGAATTGCACTCCGCGATGACCAACGGCGGATTATCCGGCGGTTACACCCTTGGGCTCACCGATCCCTATCCGCTCAGCGGCAAAGTCAGCATGCAGAACATCGTGCTTGATCCGTTTCTGCTCGCGGCGCTTCACGTTCAGCACGTTACCGGACACGGAACAGCCGACGGCGAAGTCGGCGTTGATGGAAATCTTAGGCATCCGGAAAGTCTGGTGGTTGATGCAAGCTTCACGCGTTTGCTGATGAATTATGCCAACGTGCAATTGGAAAATTCCGGTCCGGTCCACTTCCGATCGTCGAAAGATGAACTCAAGATTGACCCCGCCATTTTCAAAGGTACGGACACCAACATCCAAATTGCCGGAAACGTTTTGTTCACCGGACATCGCACCCTCAACCTCAATCTCAACGGCGCGCTCGATCTGCGCCTGCTCAGCGGCTATGTGCCCGACCTCGACGCGCGCGGGCCGGCCCAGATCAACGCCGCGTTCGAAGGCACGCTCGATCGTCCGCGCGTTACCGGCAAAGTGCATATTGAAAATGCCAGCGCTCGCGCCATCGATTTCCCCACCGGACTCAACCAAATTAATGGCGATCTCATTTTCGATGCTTCACGATTATTTTTTGACAATGTCACCGCGCAAGTCGGCGGCGGAACACTGAAGCTGACCGGCAGCGTGTACTACGCCGACCGCCCGGTGCGCTTCGATATTTCTGCCCACACTGACAACGCACGCATCCGCTACCCCGAAGGCATGAGCTGGCAAGTGGCCGGAAATCTTCGCCTCACCGGAACCCCTGACGGCGGCGTGCTCTCTGGACGCGTTCAGATGGAACGCGTCAATCTGACGGGCGGCCTGGAAACTGCCGGAGCGCTCTTTGGCGGCGGTCCAGGCGCGGCAGGGCCGGCCACCGGTTCCACTTTCTTGCGCAACCTGGTCTTTGATGTCGAAGCGGTCTCCACTCCCGACGCTCGCATGGAGTGGTCCAACGCCGAACTCGAAGCCGACGCCAACTTGCGCATCCGGGGCAGTTGGGAACATCCCATTTTGCTTGGACACATCCACGTTCTTTCCGGCGACTTGATGTTCCACGGCAGCAGGTATCAAGTGGCGCGCGGCGACTTGAACTTCGCCAATCCTTTTCAGTTGAACCCGGAAATCAACTTCGAAGCCACGACCACGATTCAGCAGTACGAAATCACACTGAATTTCAGCGGCCCCGCCAACAAGCTGTCACTCTCTTACCGCTCCGATCCGCCCTTGCCCAACAACGACATCATCACGTTGCTGGCGCTGGGCCAGACCAGCACCGAAGCCGAAGTCCGCAGCGGGGGCACGGGCACAGGATCGGGCGGTGTCGGCACCGGAGCTTCGGCATTACTGTCGGAAGCAATCTCCAGCCAGGTCGGCGGACGCCTTGAAAAGCTTTTCGGAATCACCAGGTTCCGCGTCGATCCCGGCCTCGCCGAAGTCGCCTCCACCGGCTCGGAGCAAAACGCCGCCGCCCGCGTCACCGTCGAACAACAAATCGCCCGCAATCTCACCATCACCTACGTCAGCAACGTTAGCTCCACCCAACAACAAATCATTCAGGTCGAATACAACGTAAACCGCAACGTCTCGGTGGTCGCCCTGCGCGACCAAAACGGCACCTTCGGCATAGACGTAAAAATCAAAAAGCGCTTCGATTGAAGGACGTTTTCGAGTTCACGCTTGCAGCTTGTTGCGGATTCTTCGACCTTCGCAGGCCCGAGGCAACGCCACATGGCAAGTCCCCCACACCTGAGGACCGACGTGTGGGGCACCCATCTACCCGGGGTAATGATCGGTGGACGCTTGCTCGGTGTGATTTTCATGAGCTTTCGCGGGCTGCCGGCCCTCTAAAGGGCAGTTACAGAAAAAGGCGTGGGGGTACCGGGCCGACTTACCCCCTCTTTACAAGTTCCGGTGGCGGAACCATCTACGGCTGCTGTGATTCGCCGAGCGCTTGCTGCGTAGCAACCGGCTGTTGTTGCGACGGCACATTGGCATTGGGATTGCGGCGGCGCGCATTCGCAGCGCGGAAGTTCTCTCCAGCATTTGGATGCTCTGCGCGAAGATCCTGCCAGGCCAAGCGCGCTGCCTGAGCGCTTGCCGCCCGCGTCGCCACTTGCGATTCGCGGCCGATCTTGGGCATTTCTGCCGCTACTTTTTGCCCCAGCGGGGAACCATAGAATTCCAGCAAGTCCTTAATTTCGTCTTCAGTGAAATGCTTATCGTAAATTCCCACCAGTTGGTTGGTGACCGAGTCCGCATCGAATTTTTTCTGGAATTCCGCCAGATAGGCGTTGGTCAATACTTGCACGCGGTCGTTGTTCGCCGAAGTCTCCAGCATTTTCTGGCGATATTGTTCAGTCGCCGAACTGGCCGCGTCCTGAATCGTATCGCGCGCGCCAACCAGTTCCAGCAACGAACGAATCTCTTTTTCTTTCACCGCATCGATCGCAGCGCCCGCCTGCGCGCTGTTCTGCTCCGAAGCTTCGACCGAAGTATTCGACGCTCCCTGAATCGCAACCAGAAACGTTCCTACATAAATGACGATCAACGCCAGTACGGCTTTCATGACTTTCTCCGCAACGGTATCGTTCTGCTTAGCCGTCACACGTCACATTGTGACCAAAGCACGCCCCGGTGGGAATTTGGACTGAAGTACAGTCGTGTTGCAGCGGTGACTGTCCCCTGTAACTGTCCTTATGTGCAGGTGCTGCTGTATTTGCGGTATGGAAGCTGATGCTTTGTTTAAGCCGGTTGCGGGCGCGCAGCAGTTTGCGCAACTTGAAGCGCGAATGTGGCCAGGATGAGGAAGTCAGGGCTGAATTTGCACCAAGTCCGCGGGTGGTTTCGCGGAACCGGAATCCCAGCGCTGCGGCTGTATCGAGCGGGTTCGCAAGCGGTTCACCAGTTTGCCGACGCCGATCGAGCTGCTGACGAAGTGATCGACTTTCAGCGGCCCCGCGACCTTAATCGTTCTGATCCAGTGCAAGGCGCTGCTGATGGAACACCCGCACTGCGAGCAATCGGGCGTGCCGCCGAAAACGCAAGGCTCCACGCGGCTTTGCAAGTCGGCCGAATAATTGGCGGACATCTTGGAAAAAAGACAATCATCCGGACTGCTGGGCGGATTGATGATCGCTTCGGCCATCCCCTCGGTGATCAATAATTTTCGGTATTGCTTGGCCAGCGAAGGCAGGCTCTGCGCCAAGACTACGCGATCATTCGGCATAAGCATTTCCGTACTCTGCTCACCAATCTGCGGAGTGTAAACGCTCACCCAGATGCGATTGACCTCGGTGCGAGCATTCCAGAAGGCCACATATTCTTCCAAATAGCCGGCACGCTCCAGCATCGGACGCGTGACGACCCAATGAATGTTGACCTCGCGGCCCTCGATATTTTTCAGAATGCGTTCATACGTGGCCGGCTTGCGCCGGATGTCGTGGTCTTGGCTCAGCCCGTCCACGGAAACCGCGATGCGCACGCGCGGGATCTTCATCCACTCGATTGGAATGGGGATCACAGCACTGGTAACGACCAATGTGAATACGCCCATCTCGCTGAGCGCGGGGAGAATGCGGCTGAGTTCGCGATGCCGCACCAAAGGCTCGCCGCCGACGAGCGAAACGTGCATCGGCTTGTGCTTTCGCACCAGGTCGAGCACGCCATTCACCAGCGCATCTCCGCGCAGGTCATTCAGTTCACGCAGCGTCACTCCGCTTCCGCCCAAATGACTTTCACCATAGGCGTAGCAGCCGGGACAACTGAGCGGGCATTCACGGGTAATTTCAATGGACAGCATGGGCGCGTTTCCGCTCAGGACTCCCCGCCAGGCGGAAAGTATTTCGCGCGAAGTCAAACTCGGATTTGGCGCTGCAGTTAGCATGTAAGTCTGATGCAAGAACCGCGCTGAGAGGTGCTTTTTTCTGAAGCAAAACTTTTCGCGCAAGGCGAATACTCTTTTTCACAATGAACAAATAGAAACATCAGGAACTCAGTCGGCGGTTAGGGAGAATTGCGGTAATTAGGTTTTAGCGCGGCGTGTTTGTTACGATGCAGCGGAATGAGCGCCAACCTGAAACAGCAGCCGACCGTAGCCGTTTCGCAGCCTCCTAAAGCAGGAGAAGCGGCGCGGGAGATCGAACAGGACGTCGCGCAGCGCGAAGCCGGCTTGCACAAGCGACTCTCGTCCCGTCAGGTAGCGATGATCGGCCTCGGCTGCACCATCGGCACGGGACTTTTTCTGGGTAGCGCGATCAGCGTGAAGCTTGCTGGCCCGGCAGTGATTCTGAGTTTCGCCGCGGGAGCGGTGGTTGCGCTCACGGTAATGTGGGCGCTGGCGGAAATGGCGGTCGAGCATCCGGCCGCCGGCTCCTTCGGCTTGTACGCGGAAATGTATTTGCATCCCTGGGCCGGGTTTGCTGTCCGCTACACCTACTGGCTATGCCTGGTGATGATCATCGGAAGCGAAGTTGTTGCCGCTGCCATTTATTGTGATTTCTGGTCGCCTCGCGTGCCGGTCTGGATCTGGATCGGCGGCTTTTCCGCCATATTGATTTTGATCAACACGATGAGCGTCGAAGATTTCGGATCCATCGAATACTGGTTCGCGATGATTAAGGTGGTGACCATCGCCGCGTTTTTGATTCTTGGCGCGATGCTGTTGTTCGGAGTCGGCTTTCCTCGCATCGGCTTGAATAATTTCACCGCGCATGGCGGATTTTCGCCGCATGGTTGGCGCGGTGTTGGACTCGGCGTGGTGATGGCCATCTTTAGCTTTCTTGGACTGGAAATTGTCGGCGTCACCGCAGGCGAAGCCGCCGATCCGAAAACGGCGGTGCCTCGCGCGCTGCGCCGCACCCTCGGTTTTCTCGCGCTTTTTTATCTCGGAGGACTGGCGCTGGTGGTCGGCATAGTCCCCTGGACGGAAATCGGCCTTGGG
>Ga0210406_10002016_pt1 | contig 23711 bp, 47 predicted proteins | sample IncBWC30MmetaG_FD_155454 | JGI IMG/M metagenome (GOLD analysis project Ga0210406, IMG submission 155454) | Forest soil microbial communities from Barre Woods Harvard Forest LTER site, Petersham, Massachusetts, United States - Inc-BW-C-30-M | ecosystem: Environmental > Terrestrial > Soil >...
AATCCGACATTTGAACAATGTTAGCCATTTCGCTTCTCCATCACTGCACCGGGGGCGATATCCTTATCCTTGCCAGAGGCTTTTCGTACCCCGACAGATCGTATTGCTGTTAACCGCACGCCGGGAGGGAGTTCCTTGTGCTCCTCGGCGTAGTCTCTCACTACAATTGCGCTGGCCCGACGCTCAAGGAGGTCGAACTTATTGTTTTCCTTCACAAATTCCATGAAGGCTTCTGCATCATCTACACTCGCCGTGTAGCGGGTGTTCAAATGAATGGTACCCGACGGCGTCCGCGCAGATGTGGCGCCGGTAGCTTCCAAATGGGTGTCAAAACTGCCAGAGAGACGTGACTGTAGTCTTAACAGCGGCTTAGTCTCCTCATCGAGAGCTGCCTCCAGAAGCGCTATCTGCTGCTTTATCAGCAACCATAGCTCCACCTGCTGAGCGAGCGGAAGCTCTTCGATATTAAAATCCTCAGCTTGTTCTAGTGTTAGGTTCATGATGTCGCTTCCTCAAAAAGTGCAAGCAGCTTGTCTTGCACGGATGCCTTGCGTCGCAGCAAGGCGTATATCCGGCGTTCCACCGGAGTTCCTTGTAAATGCAGCACCTGCTGCTTCTTGGTCTGCCCTACCCTACGAATGCGGGCACAGGCTTGCACGTAGATCTCCAAAGATAATATCGGACAGAACCATATGATAGTGTCCGCCGCCGTCAGGGTTATACCGTGGTGCATAGTCGCTGGATGTGCCAATAACACCTTATATTGCGGAGTAGTCTGGAACGCTTGGAATATCTTGTTACGCTCCTCTGCATCCACGTCCCCGTGAATGATGGCATGGTCTATGTGTTTTAGGGTTTTAGTCAATCCTGTAACCATGTGACGGAACGGACAGAACACAATAACCTTGCCCGACGTTGACTCGATCAGGTCAATCAAGATATCTTTTCTTTCGTCTGCGTCAAGTTCAACCGTGGTATGGTCCTCGTCGTATACGTAGCCGCCTGATATCTGGAGTAGCTTGTTCATAGCCACTCCTGCATTCATGGCAACTATTTTTTTGTCCTTTATGCGCGTTATCAAGTCGTTCACCATATTCTTGTAGGTCTCCATTACCTCCTTGTTCATTGGCACGTCGATATAGCGCTCTACTAGCTCGGGCAACTCTACGACATCGTCCAAAGTGAACCGCACCGCCGGCTGCATCCACGAGTACGCTGTTTCAATCGCGTGCTCTTTAGGGACCCACAAAAACTCGCTCTTCTTAAGCATAAGAGCATCACGAGCGTGGGAGAAATAGCGGGGAACAGTGTGCGGCGTTACGATTCGACACTGCATCCACACATCAGTTGGTGCATTCGGCATCGGGGTGCCGGTTAAACCCCATACCCACTTCATGCCCTCAACAAATTTCTGCATCAGTTTGGAGCGCGAAGAACTGTTACGATACACGGCTAGCTCATCTATGCAGAGGGTGTCTATGTCCTTACGTGCCGTAATCTCGTTGTGGATTACCTGCAGCCCATCGTGATTGATGACAAAGATTTCAGCCCCCGGTGTGGCAAGGGCTTTCAATCGCTGCGCCCGAGTGCCATGAAGAACGGCTACCTTCCGATGCGGGATAGTGCCGAACGCTTGGTTCCCCCAGACAAGCTCTAGCGTCGAGAGGGGCGCCACCACAAGCAGCTTACCGGCCGCACCGACACTGCGCAGATAGTCCCACGCCCACAACACGGTGCGCGTCTTACCGGTGCCCATGTCGTTCAACACGTACGCGCGATGGTTGCTCACCAGCAAATCGCAAGTCTTACGCTGTACGTCGAACGGGGTGTTCTTGTTCCATTCGTAGTAACACATGGGATTAGGAAGCTCGTACCCCAACTTTCTGAGCGTGTGGTATTCCTCAACCCCATGTGGGATAACCCATAGATCGTCTAGAGGCTGTCCCTGGGGGAACAGCGTCGTGACGCCTACGGTGCGCGGCAGCGCCAAAGCTTGGTTAGGCTTTGAGATTATGAGTTCAGGTAGTACCGACATAAAGTCTCCACCGTATAGTTTATGGTGTCATCGTCGTATATTAGAAACACCCTCCCGCCCGCTTGTTCTATCTCGTGCATAGTGTTTATTTGTTGGGGCGTCATCGAATGGTCTTTGTCGCGTTTCGCTTCTACTGCAACAAACCTGCCAGCTACGCAAAGGATGTAGTCTAAGAGCGGCGCTCCCATCCCTCGCGTAACAGGCATGCGGCGAAAAATGCGGCCTGGGTAGGCCGCACTAAGCTGAAGAAGCTTCTTATTGAACTTACTCTTGATCTTCCCCTCGGGGGTCATTGGCTATTTCTCCTTCACAGCAATGTATAATACCGTACCCCCCGCAGTCGGGGCACGCCTCAAATTTCCGCTCTCGTTCTAGAAGCCCTGTGCCGTCGCATCGCTGGCATATCATTAGTAGATCGCTCCCGCATTTTTAAGTTCCGTTGAGACAAACTCATAAAGTTTATCAGCATCTTCTACTATAGTCGGGATATCCCATTCGCCGGCCGCTTGATCCTCGATAAAGGCTCTACACCTGAGCCACAAGCCCGTTTCATGATCTATTAGCTCCGTTGTCATCTGTAGCTTCCTTTCCCGTGGAATTCACACTCTCTCACTGCACACCATTTCGTACATAAGCCCCCCGGCTTAGGAGGAAAATTATTATCCTCGTGAGCCTTCTCGAACGTATCGACCCGCTTCAACAGAGGTAAGATAAAGTCCGGCAGGGTCTCTCTATAATAGTTTATCGAAGTAGTCGTGTCATCGTTCAGCCATACAAACTCTGTCCGAACCACTTGCACCTCAGGAAAGGTCTGCATGACGCAGAGCGCCATTATGCCCAGCTGCACAGAGTTGGGCTTCGGCTTGCCCGTTTTCCAGTCGAGCGCAAGCCCCAGATCGGCATCGACACGCACCACATCAGCGATACCCCGCAGCCACGCCCACTTGCCGAACCACTCGGTAGGGTTGAAGGTCGGGTCAAGGGCGTAGCGTTGTTCTACGTATAGCGTTCCTGGTCCCGCCTTGACAGTATCGACCCAGTGCTGCCATTGCTTCATATTCTCGGGCAGGGGAGCTCTGTCCTCGATCGCCTTCGCCATCGCGGCGTGAACCTTGTTGCCCCAAAGCAGCACCTCGCTTTCGCCCTCAACCGCTGATTTCGTTATATAGTACTCTTTGTACCTCCGGGGGCAGGTCTCGTACGCTTCCAGCTTGGAAAAGGTCCAACTAGTCTTTTTCATGTGCATCTCCACGATGCTTCTATCTCAAGTTGTAAGATAGCCATAGCTCTCCATGCCATCTTCGCCGAGTGTCTCAAACCATCACTATCTCGCGTCCCTCTTTCCAAAAAATGCCGCATGAGGGCGTCCGCTTGATCCATAGACTTATCCCGAGCCCAATGCAAGGGTTCCCCCGGATTGTGTTGTTCATTCCCATGAAACGAAACATGGGCAACCTCTATCATGGCATCCTTGAAATAATCCACAAACCCCGTTGCCACTGGATATTTCTTTCGCTTAGCAGCCTCCGTTGGGAGGGTATCTGATTTCGAACCATTCGTCATGCCCGCTGTCTCCTCTCGCTTGAATAAACCGTCGTAGCCCCAGAGCCATAGCCAGAGCGCTCTCTGCACGTGCGCCGCGACTCGTTTCCCAGTCTCTTAAAAGATATACGGCTTCCGCCTGTTCACAGATGTACTCACAGTCGATCGCAAACGCCGCACGTATCGGCGTGTTAGGGTCAACCGTAGCAGGGTTAAAGACTTCATGCCCCTGCCCTTCAAGTTCCTGCGCTGCCTTGTAAAAGGTTGAGCGGTTGTCCCCCTCTATATTCCGCATTGGCCCAGCCAGATATATCTTCATTGATTTAGCTCCCGTCATATTTAAAATGTATAGGTTCTTCTATTCTTATAACCCAGTATCGACCGTCCCCGATGTGTTTGTCCCCCCATAGTGGGGCCTCCACCTTATCGAATGTGCCGATAACTCTCATATAGCCGTCTTTGAACGTTATGATGACCCTATCTTTTACCACTGGTGCCTCCATGCCGTAGTTGTGAGCCAATATAGCAGCAGATATAGTATCTGCCCTGCATTTAGGCAGCCCATGATCCATAAGCAGCTCCACCAGTTCTTTGTCGTCGGTTGCCCGCCTCAGGGCTATAGTCATAGCTTCAGCGCGATCCATCATTTGCTCTCCATCCATGATCCATAAGCAGCGCATTTAGGCCACCCATGATCCACTTGTGCTCACACAGCACAATAGACTTGTAACGCCTTAACCTTTTGCTCGTCCGCTACAAATTGCGCGCTCAACACCTTGGCCATTTTGTCTATCGCGGAAATAAGCTCTTCAAACTCTTCACGCGTCATCATTTACACTCTCCATAGCTCGGGCCAGGACTCACCTCAGCTTTAAGTGGGATATCCCGGCCCCACCATGGTGCCCTAGTTAACTCTGCAAGAATTGTCTGTGCAGCAGCCGTAGCGTCCTCAGCCTTAACCAAGTAAACTAGCTCATCGTGGGCTTGGTGGGAGAAGCGATACCCCAAGTTATTTAGCCGCAGCGCTGCGTCCATCAAGATCGTTCGGCCTAATAACTCTATTATATTCTGCAATAGGCGGCCAGGGAATAGCTTGATCGGCTTACCTCCGTAGTTGTAGCCCCATTCTGTCCCTATCACCTCTTCACCATCATAAACGGGCATCCTTCGAGGGTTACCATATCGCATCATCAAGCCATTCGGCCCCTCAACCTCCCCGTGCCGTATAGTGACCGGCCCCAGCTTCACAGACGAACAATTGTCAGCCGAGCGAGAAGTCCCCCATACTGTCTCTATGGCCCGCCCCAGCATTCGCCACAACCTTGGTATCGCAGCATATTTCGCTCGATAAGCATCAACGGTTTTTTGTGCCAGTTCCGGTGTCCACTCGATACCTAACCCACTAAGATCGATACCAAATCTCCGCGCGTCAGTAAGGACCATGTTATAAAACCGCCTAACCCCGCACTGGTACTGCAGTCCCAACACCCCTGTCTTAGCAATGAACCCATGCCCCGGATGCTTATTCTTTCTATCGATTTCAAATCCAAACAGGAGTGACCCGAACGAATTGTAAGGATCACCCTGCTTGAATTCTTCCAGCAACGTTTTCTCGCCGGCCAGCCACGCGGTCAGCCGCGCCTCGATTTGAGCCAAGTCACCGGATATAACCACATGCCCCGGAGGCGCTATTAGAGCCCTTCTGATAGCGTTTGTCTGGCCCCCCCTCCCTGCCGGAAGGTTCTGGAAATTTAAGCCCCACTCCCCACTAAGGCGGTGTGTATGGGCCCCCCCATACCGGAGCGGCACGGGCATCTTTATCATAAGGCGAGATATGTTTATTAGCTTCTCGGTGCGGGTTTCTTCGATGGTAGACTTGAACCCGAGCCGTGCCGAAGCTAGCGCTTGAACTACAGGATCAGGGGAATTCCGCAGGTCCTCCATAAAACGATCGGTTTTAGCCAAAGCAGGGATCGTACCTTCCCCGGTCGGGCTAGGCTTGTACTCGATCGGAACTTGTCTGGCCTCAAGAGCTTTCACAAATTTATCGGACGACATGAGGTCGGCTTTAGAGAGGCCGCAGGCTCGAAGAAGGTTAGCCTTAGAGGTTTTTAGGGTGTTAAGGTGTTCTTTCAAAGCAAATTGATTTACGTGGAAAGTAGGCTCGACCGCGCAACGAATGACAAGATCCATAACCTTGAGTTCTTCAGAGGGTAATTCTTGGACAAGCATCTTGAAAATATCACGAGAGCGCTCGTTGTCACGGTTCGAATAGGCACAATAATCGTCCCACAGGCCGGCAGCCTTGATGGCATCGGCGCGCATACCCTTAACTTTGGCAATCGTACTCTTGTCGTGGGGCAGGCCGAGCACCTCGCATACCTTCTCTAAGGTCAACCTAGGCAATATATGCCCCCGCGTCGCTCGTGCTAGGTTCATGCTGTCTAGCATCAAAGCCGGCACGAAACCGAAGCGCCACGCTAGCACTGAATTATCAAATAGGGCGTTGTAAGTGACAGTTGCAGTGGTTTTAGGGTCGAATTGAGACAGAAAATTGCTCAAAGCAGAAACCCCCTCCACAATAGTGGAGGGGTCGTTGTTGATAGCCACGGCACAGATGATAGTCTCGAACCTGTTGTCCAAGATGTACTCTGGCACAGTCATCTTGCGAAGACTGTATTCTTTGTCGTAATAAGATTCGACATCTAGGAACAGGAAATTTTCAATCACACTGGCCATCCCATCAGTTGAGCGAAAGCAAAGAACAGCAGGGGGATTGCGATTGCCGAGGGCACCAATTTGAATACAAAGTGGGATGGCCAGTTTTCCGTCTTCATCACAATCGCAAACGTCAACATATAAATTGACGCCATCCATTGCAAAGTCAACATAGATGTACCTCCTTAGTGCAGTGTCAAGCTTTCAGTGGTAAACAAACCTCGCTCGAAAGCGAGGTCTATCAGGCGTGTCGCCCATAATTTGTTGGCGATTACAAATTGTTCGGTGTTAGGGTTATAGGTTATATACCCCTCAGCATCCAGCTGTTCAAGGATTTCATCCATCATGACGGACGCCCTTCCGCTATTGCGCTTGCCTTCTTCTTCCGCACCCCGTGCGCAGGGAAGCCTACGATTACCTTCCTTTCTTGCCGCTGGCACAATTGGCACGTGGCACAGGACACGTCGTCCCGATACGTAGCAGGGCACACTACAACCTGACGCCCCCTAGGGGTAGTGATATATGTGCGTCCGTGTACCTTCTCGGGTAACACCACGACAACAGGCCCAGCCTTGGCCGCGGACAACTTGTCAGCCTCTTTCAGGTTATCTGCCGATAGGTTAATTGTGAAGCCCCGCTTGTTGGCGCGCTTGATTGCCGCCTTATTGGCCTTAGTCAACGGCTTGTGGGTATAGGTAAACCCCCGCTTACCCTTGTTGGCCTCTACAAGATCGTCAAGAGCAACCTCGTCTATCTTGTCCCCAAGGCCCGGCAGATCGCCAGCTTGGTTGTGCCGCCATAACGTGCCGTCCTCCAATTGGGATATGGCAGTGGTAAATTGCGACCATGTAAGGGTTTGCATTGTAGCCTTGGTATTGCGTTTTACCAATGCGCCCGGTTCTGCAGCGGACAGGATCGACCAGAGTAAACCAAGGGGGCCAATATCAGCATAGCAGCCGTTGTCCTTGAGCGGACATGCATCGGGACAAGTGCTTCTACTGGTAGTTGAGACAGGTATTGGACCCGTCTTTCCATTACCGGATTTAGGGGTGAGATAAACAGCATATGACATGGTGTGGTGTCCCTCTAAGGTGAGAGCGGGCCATCGGGCCCGCCCTTGCTCGCTGGCGGCGTCGCGATTCCCCCTACCCCTCATACGCTTCCGCTTCTTCACGTGTGATGAAAAAGTGGATGCCTTGCGTACATTCGCGGCGGAAATCCGGATCAAATCCATCCGGCCGGGTTATTTCCCCTACCACATATAGCGTTTCCTCACAGTATAAACCGAACGCCTCCGTTCCGCTTGAAAGCCATAGTGTTTTAACCCATTCCGCGCGGCATTTACGCCCGGTTGAATTAACGCGGCGTGCTTCGCTGGGTATCTCCAGTTTAGCAAGTATGCCCTTCCTAAGTCGTTTCCATCCAATGATTGTGCCCTCTGGCAAGATAGAAAGACTAGGAAGTATAGCATCTGTAAGATTGGTATGGCTCAGCTCAACCCCGGTCAATTTGGCGTTGGTCAGGTCGGCACCGCGAAAGTCTGCGCTAGTCAGAACGGCGGAGATCAGAATGGCGTTCCTCAGATCGGCATGGGCGAGGTCAGCGTGGGTCAAGTCAGCATGGATCAGGATGGTGTAGCGCAGGTGGGCGCGGCTCAAGTCGGCATGACCCAGATTAGCGCTGTTCAACTTGGCACCGAACAGGTGGGCACCAGTCAGACTGGCACCGCTCAGGTTAGCGTAGCTCAGGTCAGCGTTGGTCAAGTCGGCACGGATCAGATTAGCGCCGCCCAGATTGGCCCCGCGCAGATCAGCGTTTCTGAGATCGGCACTGCTCAGATTAACGCCGATCAGATTAGCGCCGCTCAGATTAGCGCCGCTCAGATTGGCCCCGCTCAGGTTGGCGCCGGTCAGGTCGACGCGGCTCAGATTGGGACGTAAGAAATCACGGGTGCCGACGGCGTAGGCTGCTAAAATTTCATCGCGTGTCATGGTGTGGTGTCCTTCTCTTCACGATGTAGTTGTAATGGTTCGGGTCGAATACGTATGGATAAGCCACCTTGAACAAAAGTCTAACTAGCCTTTCCATCTGTATTCGATCGTCTTTCACCTTTTTCTTGTAAGTGTGTAAGTTTCTTCTCCTCTCGTGTTTGGGTGTGGCGGTACTGAATATCTTCTTCTCTTCTATTAGTTTAGGAGCAACAGGCTCTTTGAACGGCACGGGCCGTGCCGCTTTTTTACGGGCTTGATACCGTAAAGTCCGTTGGCGTTGTTGTTCTTTGACCGCGGGGTCGTTTTTACGGCGCTCTTTATACGCCTTATCATAGGCTGCTCTTGCAGCCAGATCTTTGTGGGGCATGTGGTGTCTCCTGGCCTCATCAGGCAGCGCATAACGCTGCTACGGGGGCGTACCCCCGTTTCGGCCTTACGTGTGGGGCTTGTAAATTACCCCCGTGTAGTACCGCCCTCCAGGACAACCTGGATCGGTAAAATGATCACAGTTAGCTTGTGCCTTCACCGCGGTAGCGAACGCCGCGTCCGAAGTGAACACACCAAGGTACGCAACAAGATGAACCTCTCCATTCTTGGCCTGCACCGCTAGCAGCTCATTACTTAGACTGACAGCCTCCGCCTGCGTTGTATATCCGCCAGTCGGATCGGGATACGTAAAAACATTTCCAAACGTCCATGGCGGAGTGTTGAGATTGTTCGGCAGCACAACCTCACCCAACACAAACCAGCAATTTTTCATGGCGAGTGTAGTCGGGCAAAGAGCGGCTTGACTGGGGGTAACGGCAAACGGCGATAGTACCGCAGCGGCCAACAGTATGTTTCGAAGCGTCTTCATCTCACTTACCTCCGGTCTTCACGATAGCAACAAAATAATAACTCTCACACGCGGTCGGCGTGCACTTGACGGTCAACATGTCCCCAGCCAATTTGCCGATATCCGCGATCGTAGGCTGCAGACCAAGATATTCAACGTGGGTATAGTTTCTCGTCTCCTCAGTCAAGAGCAACGAGGCTTCCACCGAGGCATGTGCCAGAGTGTCGAACCACGGCAGACCGTTAGGATACTCCCGCATAAGTGAAATATCCCATTTATGTGCCTTTTGGTCATACGTTGCAGCGGCCCCGAACACAGTCCACCCATCGTTAACCGCGAAAGCCGGTAGGGCTATGGCAGTAGCAAGTAGCGTCGCACCAAGTAGCTTCTTCATGTAGTTTCTCCTCTCGTGGTAAAATAAATAAGAGGGAGTGGCGATTTACCAGATCGCCACTCCCGAGCACCACTAGGTGGCGCTCACCCCTGAGACACCACTATCAGGGGCCTGTCTCTTCAGATCTACGAGTTCCTGAAATAGTTGTTGTTCTTCCATTGTCAAGAGATGCGTCCTCGGCAGGGCGTCAAGCCGAGCTTGTAGTTGTTCACGCCTCTTTTCCGTGTCCATCTTTGTGTTTCCCAAGTTTATACGTTCTCGCGTATAAAGTCGCAGTATACGCGAACGCGTTTATAGTGTCTCCCAGTGCTCAGAAATTAAACTGGCAATTTCGTCAAACGGTACACCTTTGTCATTGAGATCAGCCAAGGACCTAGCAACACCGAAGGCTCCACTATCGCTCTTCATGCCCGCCTCATCCCGGACCACTCTGGGGAGAAGAACAGTGCTACCCTCACATAAATATACGGCACGTTCATGATTCGTATAAGCAGGAGCGAACTGTTTTCCCAAGACACGGCACAGCACGCCCAAGCAGCAATATCCGTCCCCATCGTGCAAGACGGTCTGTGTCTGTTTGTATTCACCTGATCGTAGCGCTGCTACCCACAAGTCTTTTACTTGTTCCTTCATGGTGGTGTCTCCTTACGATAGCAGCATTCTAAGCCCGTTTACGATTGCGATAATGCCGATCGCAAATATCCCCCAAGCTATAACCGCTGACACTGAAATCACGATCGTCTTCTCCAGCTGAGTCATTGCAGCGTCTCCTAAGGGTTACCTCAAGGGGTTCAGTTACATCAAGCTCGCTCAACACGTCCCACGACGTGTCAAGCAACGGAATTTCTTCACCGCCTCCTCCGTCTTTGACAGAGGGAGGCCAATCAATCCACCCATTTTCCAACTTGGCAGTCATGGTCTTATCCTCGATTGGTAGTTGACGGTCACATAGAGACTACCGTCAGAGCCTTTTAGGGTTTCAGGGACCGCGGTAGCTGCATAGAACGCGTCCTCGCCGGTAGGGGTGAACCCGCACACGCCATTCGACATGTGAAGCTCTATTCTAGCCCGCAGGAACGGGTCCGACTTGTCCGCCTGTATGTAGTGCTCTGTGGCCTCTAAACGCTTCGGATCGTATTTCACGCGTCACTCCCGTCACGCTGGCGTTCCCTGGCTTTCAGGATTGAGCATATCGGTACGCACGCAAGAAATTGCAATGCTGTACGGCTCCCAGCCGTGATGGAAGGCGTCAAGTAACATCTCGACCTTGCGAGCGTCAAGTTGTTTCATGCACTCCACCTTGGACACGAATACGTCGCTAGACACGCCATCGTCGTATCCTTGCAAGGCTGCAACCGTTGCTATGATCTTGAACATAGTCATGGTCCTCTCTCCATCGTTTAGATCACATCTGGCTTAACATTTAGTGGGGGACGAAGTTGAAATAGAAGCGCGGGCTATGGGTGAACTCCATACTACCGGTCACGTTGTCGGCCCGGCGACGCACAACCACGAAGGGAGCGGCGAAGTCGAGTATTTCGAACTCCTCCCGTAGTTGAGCGGTATTCCAACGCTGATGTGCTTGCTCCAAGTCACGCTGCGGCTGACCAGTTGCGATCATTTCACGACGTACGTTCTCTGTTTCATCGACCATGGTCATGGTCCTCTCTCCACCAGTAAAGGGCTTTAACTAGTTGATCGTGCAGATTATGGGCTTCATCGATGCTAAGCTCGGCCAGAGATACCGTGCCACCGCGTGGTCCGTACAGCGAGATAATGATACCGGGCTTATCAATATTGGTCATATCGTTGTAGGTGACAGTGGCGGAAACATAGCGTTTTAAGGTAGTCATTGTTCCCTCCTTTCCACATGGCGCCCGCGTTCCATCAAATAACCCGTGGTGTAAGCGTCGCGCTCGTCGTCTGATTGTAGATAAACCGGGATTAACATCGGTCGCGGGTCGCGATAATCACGGCACCCAAGCTCGTGCGCTGCAATCATACGTTGTATCTTGAGGCCGTCCATGAACCTCGCTTTTCCTTTACCCCAGCGGGTCTGTTTCAAAGGGTTATCGTTCATTGTGGTATCCTTTCAGGGTTTAAGGTTGAAAGATGCGTTTGAACGCAGTAGAGAAATTCTGATCGTTGTATCGCTTGTAAAGATCGTTGCCATCAATTCGTTTTTCGTTCCACGCCTTGTGGAAAACGTCCCAAGCATGACCTGCGTTCTGCACCATGAACGGATGCAAGTTGTGTGCCTTTAACGTGTCGAACAATCCTTTGCGCAACACGTCGTAGTCGTGACCTTTGATCTGCATGGTGGTGTCCTTTCATTCGTATTGACAAACTGCACTATCTTGTTTCCTCCTGACTGGCTGGTACGCGGTAAACCAGCGTTGACCGACAACGTAACCGACATGGTACGTCTTACCGGCACGGTCGTCGCGATACATTTTCCGAACCTTGCCACCGACTTTCTTGCGTAGTTCCTCCACGGTTGCTGCATACTCGCAATTCCCGTACTGGTCGCGATAAAGCATTACTATACCGTTCATGGTGGTGTCCTTTCTCAGTTTGGAGCGGCACGGGGCGGTGTCCCCGTTGTTCGCTGGCGGCGTGCCGTTTGATAGGCTCCCGTAGGGGCCTATCAGGCTGCAAGCCCTTAGCCAACCAGTGTGGGCCGGAAAGATTGCTTGAGGATAGCGGTTACGTCACCATCGCTAGCCGTCTTGGCAGCAACGGCACGCAGCAGCTCGCCATCACAGATCTCATCAAGATATGTAACCGCCTTAGCCTTAAGCGCTGCACCGCTGCCAAACTGAGCGGACACAAATTGCTTTTCCACGTTATTGCTTCCCCGATCATGGTCAACATAACGCGTCACAGCGTTGAGTGCGGCCCATGCCGTCCCTATGTGCGTGTTGTTTTCCTCCCGCACGGTCTGAGTGTAAGCTTGAGACAGTTCGTCAAACTGGTTCAGCTTGCGGGTGGACACGTCATCCCGTCCTGCTTCGAACGGAATATCGAGAACATGCCGGAACAACTTATTAATTTGCTCCTTCTCCAGATGCCTCGTTGCCATCTCCTCGCCCATCGCCTTATATGCTGCGAAGCCACTGATAACCTTCGCTAATTCCTTGCCAACGCGGTTAGCGTCAAACTTGCTGCGGTGTGACGTAGTGATCCTGCTTGCTCCCCCATCGGCAAGGCCAGCCTGGAGCGTATTATTGCATACGATCTTGACCATCGTCGCAAAATTATGGGTGGCCATTGTGCCGTCAAAACTAGTCGTCATGGCGAGGTATGCGTCGTGCTTGGCCCCTGCAACGGTCATCCCCCCGTTGTACTTAGCGGTCGCGAATATGCGCTCACCCTGCAAGAGCGCAGCGACTGATGACATCTGGAAATCAGGGTTAACCGAGATGTACTGCCGGAACCACTCACGCAATTCGCTCGGCTGAACCGGCTTGTACTGGTCAGACATGGTCCGGTTCGACAGGACATGATGTGTGTCATGCCGCACGATCGCGTGTTGATTTTCTAACCGTATCACCGTACCATCAGCAAGGTGGGCATAAGCCGGTACTTTAAGCGCCTCGAAATCCAAACCTCCCTTACTCCACCAAGTTTCGATGGTGTCGAGAGGCTGCATGATGTGGCCAAGTCCGTGCCACGCGGGTTTGTCGAGCGCTGCATTGATACGGCCGTTAGTCTGTTGGATAAGATGTGCCATGGTGATGTCCTCGTTTGGTGCAGAGTTGATGCGGAGCGGACGCGGTGGCCCGGCCTTGTTCGCTGGCGGCGGATCAGGGTTTAGCATGTCTCTTCGTTTCAGGGCTGGAACTTTATCATAGCATCGTCAATCAAGCGGTTACACTCGTCCTCTCCTACCATTTTGTATAGGTGCAGCATGATATAGTCGGAGCGTCCAAGGGTCGGATGCACGCACGCACCCCACCCGTCCGTTGGCCCGTGAATAGTTTCGACGTATGCTTGTGCCAGTTGTTGTGCAGTCATTGCCATGGTGTTACTCCACGTTGTCACGAAGCCAATCATCGGCAGCGCCGTAGTAGCCTAGGCTCGCCATGATCCTTGCGGGCTCACGCCAGAACTCGGGCAAGCTCTCGACGAATGGTGCGGCTTCCTCTTGCGAGACATACCCATACCCTGAGTGCTTGTTACTCCAGTCAAGCATGGCACGAACGGCATTGGCGAATTCCTCGTTTAAGTAGGCCATTAGTCTTGTCCTTTCAGTGGTGGGGTTATCGGAACAGCCTTTCCGCTACGCTCAGGCTTATGCAAGGTATGTGCCAGTTCCCGTCACTAAGGCCGATAGCCCGCAAGGCTTCGATCAGTGCGGTAGGGGTTCGAGGCAGTGACATGGCATGAGCCACAAAGATCGGCTCTCCTGCGCCGTAGGCATATAAATCTCCAAGGCCGCCGAACCCAAGATACTTAAATTCCTTCATGTTGGTGTCCTCATTTGGGGCCGCAGCGGACGCGGTGGCCCGGCCTTGTTCGCTGGCGGCGGACGCGGTTATAGCTAAAGTTGGACGCGGTCGCATCTAGGGTTGTAGGGTTGTAGGGTGCACAACTTCGTAAACCGGCAAAATTTATATGTCTAGGGTTGTAATATTGTAGGATGCACCAAGGCAAAGGACGCGGTTATAGCTAAAGTTGGACGCGGTCAGGACGCGGTTTAGCACAGGACGCGGTTTAGCACAGGACGCGGTCAGGACGCGGTTTAGCACAGGACGCGGTCGGGATTGGGGTGTCCGCAGGGGGAGGGGAGGGCTAAGTTGTTGATTTTATTAGATTTCAATTGCCACGTGTATGGCTAATGGCTTACAAACGGGACAAAAATGAGAGCCCGACTTTGTGTAAGGGTTTCAGGGTGTTAGGTCAAAATGGCTTAAAACCAGCGATTTCGGCGATAGAATATATAGAGAATTACAAAAACCGAGGACCGCGTCTTATTAAGAAGTATAAAATATTTATACTTCTATCTATTTTTTGCAAATATTTTAATAAAATCAATAACTTACATTTCCTCCTCCCCCTGCAGGACTCGGTGGACGCGGTTTTTTGTAATTCACCCCTAGTCTTATCTTCAAAATCGCTGGTTTTTAGCCATTTCACCCTAACACCCTGAAACCATTAGATATTATTGGGATACCACTACTTACCCGACAGCCATTCAAGTCTCACACTTATAGGTTGTTAGGGTTTCAATCCGTTCTAGGGGCCTCTTACCTGCGCAGCCCCAAGCCTACAGCGGCTGCCAGCGAGCAAGGGTGACCCGGTCGAACCGGCCGGCGCAACCGAGGACACCATACCATGTCGAACACTCTTACCCTGAAGCCCCAGACTACCGCTCTGTCGAATGATCAACTCTTGGCCATGCTTATGGCAGAGCGGGAAAAGAGCGCGGTTCTGCAAGCCAAGCTGAACCAGCCTCGCAAGGTTACATTCAAGGTCGGGGAAAAGGGGGCGCTATCGATGTACGGTCTGGGGCGGTTCCCTGTCACCCTGTACCGCTCGCAATGGCAGACGCTGCTGGCCAACTCCAAGGCGATAGAGGAAGCCCTTACCCTGCCAGGGTTAAAGGACAAGGGCGAGTAGGGCCAGCGAACAAGGGTGGGCCAACTGGCCCACCCTAACCCCTGAAAGGGCCCCACATCATGACCATCATCGAAACCGTAGAGTTCCCCGACTTCGAAATCCCCGAAGCCTTAGCGAAGGCGCTTGAAGAGCGGCTAAGCCAACGGTAACCCCACACTGAAAGGACACCCACAACATGACCATTACTGAAACCGCCGCCTATGCCTCTCTGGAAACGGATGACCTTGTCACACTGTTGGAAATCGCCGAAGACGTCTTCACTGACGTCCACACCTTGGATCGTGATGAGGCACATGAGTTCTATGGCGAGGCAATGCCAGAGCTACGGGGCCTCCTACTGAAACTCCGAAGCATAGACGCTCTCCCCTGATTCGAAGCGTAGTAGGGTTTCACGGTCCGCCCCGGCGACGGGGCGGATTTTTTTTGCCCCCCGCTACCCTGGACTTGGGGGGTGCCAGGGTCGCGCGAAGATCCACTTTGAAAATATGTAGGACCTAAAATCGACACGTTAAGACTTTATTAACGTTTGGTCCCTATCTCAAACCCTACCACCCTAAAAGGGATTCAGATGCCCCACCAATGCCGTCTAGAGACCGCTGAGAGCGTTTTAGGGTTTTAGGCTACTACCCTAGCCAAGGAAAAAACGATGTCCTACGGCGCCCGTGCAGTCGGTTTGAGCTTTAACCCGTCCAACGATAACAACGTAGATAAGATCAAGGCGCTCTATGCCGAGATAATCAACTTCTGCGATATCGCTCGCTGCAGTACAACCGATAGTGAGACTAGGCGGCTTTACAGTGTTGCGATCACCGAAGCGCAGACTGCCCAGATGTGGGCTGTGAAGGCAATCACTTGGAAGGCGTGACCCCATGGTCGATATCCGGGAACTGATTAAGAAGAACCAGCAACGCTGGGACGCTATGACCCTTCTACCCGCCCGCAAGGCGGGGGTGCAGATCAGGGCCAATGTAATTTTCCAGAACAAGGCCCGTTTCCAGACCGCTGCAGATCTCCTACACTCCAAGGGTTATGCGCAGCCACCGTGGTGGTTCATCGGCATCGCTGCCGAGCGCGAGGCGGGTGTGCCCCATTGCTTCGAGTGCCAGCTTGCGCAGGGCGACCCGCTGGGTAAAGTATCCACACATGAGCCCGCTGGCCGCGGCCCGTTCTTCGGCCCGGACGCGTTCGAGAGGAGTTGTCTGGACGCCCTCATCGATTGTCCTCCCCATGCGGCGTTATGGCACGACTGGACTCCGGGGGGCGTAGCGACAATTTTTGAAGAGTATAACGGGCTGGGATATGCCGGCCGCGGGGTGCCCAGTGCGTATGTGTGGAGTGGCAGCGATCAGTACGTGTCCGGTAAGTATGTTGCCGATCACGTATATCGCGCGAGTGCCGTGGATGTTCAGGAGGGCTGTATGCCGCTCCTCAAAGCCCTAGAAGCCTACGACCCTACCATAACCACAAGCTTCATGACTAGCGTCCCGGCGGGCCCGTTGGCTCCGCCCTTGCTACCTAAAACCCTACCACAGTTGCCCCACCTAACGGTAGCGACTCCTGCTTCTCCCCACCCTTCGATATGGGAGATATTGCTTAATACTATCAAGGCGATGTGATCAAGGCGTTGTGATGGTATTTACGAAGGACATGCTCCGTGCCGTGTACGACATGCTGGAGATGACGGAACCGTTCTGCCGATGGAACCTGCCACCCTCCGAGGATATTGAGTTCGCGGTTACACAGAGTCCCAAGATTAGCGGCCGGTGTAGCGTTGGGGAAGGGCCGACCTTCAAGCTTGAAGTTTCTAACAAGCTGCACACATACCCTAAAACCATGATGGCGACAATGGCTCATGAAATGATCCACGTTTATCAGGCGTGTGCCGGCATCGAGTTCGACGACGGACAGGGATTTAAGGTGTTGGCCGCTGAAGTGTGCGAGGCTCATGGGTTCGATCTGGGAGCATTTTTATGATGACACTGTTGAAGGGTGCTTGGGTTGTAGGGTTGTTGGCTCTGACGGTGAGTGCGTTCGGGCGAGGGGGGCCGGACCAGTACAAGGATGTGCCTCCCGCCGTGCAGGATTGGTTCAAGGCGGTGAAAAATGAGCGCGGTGTGCCATGTTGTGACCTTGCTGATGGTCATCGTACTGCTTGGCGGTATGCTGGAGATGGTGTTACTTTTGAAATTCCTGACCCGCGAGAAGGCCATACGGGAGAATGGGTTCGAGTCCCGGAGGAGGCGGTTGTAAGGAAGTACGGTAACGTCGTGGGGGAGGCAGTGGCATGGTACGATTTGACATACTCCGCAGGTTCGCTGTATATACGGTGCTTCGTGCCGGAACAGGAAGTTTGATATGGCCAAGCTGAGTAGCAAGACAAGACAGGCGTTACCGAAGAGTGATTTTGCATTGCCGGGGGAAGGCAAGGGGTCGAAGGGGGCGGGTGCTGGATCGTACCCAATCCCTGACGCCTCTCATGCACGCAACGCCCTGGCCAGGAGTGCTAACAAGTCGCCCGATGTTAAGGCAGCTGTACGGGCTAAGGTGAAGTCGAAATTTCCAGCCGTAGGGAGTAAGTGATGAACTATAAACTGTCGATCGAGGAAGTTCGGGAACTTATCAGATATCATCTGGATAGTTACTCCGACGATGCGCCGCTCCATGTTGCTAGTCTTAGCGCACTGTATCTTTCGCTCCATGACAAGATCGGTGATGAAGACGAGTAAGGGGGAATGACAATGATACAATGGGGATGGGTTGATACGGGTTGGTTGGTGGTAATTTTTGTGATCGGCGGGTTGGCGTATTACTTCTATACGCATTACTCGGCGATGCTCAAGACGACGGGGTCGCAGCTCGGTGCCGATATCAAGACGGCGGCTCAGACGGTCGAGAAGTCGAACGTGAGTACTGTAATCCCAAACACTTCAGCTGCAGTGAAAGAAGTTGTAGCTGACGTGAAAAAGGATCTTTAATGTTCGAGGTGACGGGTCTTCCGGGTGTAGGATTAATTTCGCTTGAGAGTGCGGTAGTACGGGCGGCATTGGAGGGGGTACCTATCGCTGCTCTCAAGCGGATTTTTCGACCGGGTGACAGTGTGGACATTCGGGATATCCTGGCAGCTGCTAAGGCGTCCGGGGTGATTCTTGACCTGCCCAGTGAAGACTGGCCGCCGTTCCTGCCTGTTGATAAGAGGGGGCCGATGGTTCCCAGGCGGACTGTGGCGATCGACGACGGGGAGCTTGTTTTTCAGCTGGTTAAGCTGTTCAAGACGACGCGGTTGGAGAGTAAGATTCTTCTGACGTTCATGCGTAGGGGGCATGTTAATCGGGCGCAGTTACACGATATCGTTGAAAGTAATCGGGGGAACCCGGACGAGGCGACGGATGAGAAGATAATTGACGTTATCATCTGCAAGCTGCGTAAGAAATTAACATTGAAGGAGATAAAGCTTACAACTGTACACTCTATCGGATATGAGATGGGGGAGGCGGATAGAAAAAAGTGCTGGGAATACCTTAATGTCCCTGAGTAGACGGGACGTTCTGGTTAATGGGGAAGACATTAAGCACAACGCGTTTTGGTGTATGCGGATCGTGCAAGGTGTATCTAATCTCTCTGATGAGTTCGTCGGAGAGTTCCTGTTGAACGCTATCAGTGTCTATGGTTCGGTTGTTCGTATCCAGACGCTCGAAACGATTAGTACGTCGATGTTGGCCGGTAACATTACACAGGAAGCGTTGGGCGAGTCTATAGATAGGCTGTGTGCCTTGTTGGACAAAGATTCGTTCGCTATGGCCGAAAAAGCCCTCCTGGTTCAGGAGGTTTTGGATGCCCCCAAACAAAAGCACTAACAAAGGAACGTAACATGTTCAAGATATTCGCAGTTGTTATGCTTGCCTCCGGTGCGCACGGTCATTTCGTGTCGAAAGATACCTATCCTACGGCCGAAGCCTGTATGATGGATATCGAAGCCGTGAAAACGGACATCGAAACGGAACTTCGTGCGGACAACGATCCGCTGGAGTCAGGTTACATTAGCTGCACTAATGTTAACGACCTCCCGGTGGAGGACGACGAAGAAAAGTAAGCTACATCTTCTATTAACGGTCGGCTGTTACGCCATTCCATTCATGGGGATAGCGTAATGGTGCCGCATCAACCGTTCACCGAGGATATGAATTATATCCTAGGTTCCATTCATGCAACAGTGAAGACGTTGCCCGACCGCATGGATAAATTTGAAATGGAGATGAAGGCTACCATTGCGGGATTGCATACTCGCCTTACAGAGGTCGAGAAGACGCAGGCGCACATTGCGGGGGCCAGGAACACATTGAACTGGTTGATCGGGATCGCCACGGCCTGCTGCAGCGGGCTGCTTACTGCGTTGTTTATGCGAAAAGTTGGTTAGTTTATCCTTTGTGTCGTTAGCACCGGTGCACCGGAAACCGCTGGCACACGCTAGGGCAAGCGACATCCGGGGTTGGAATCCCGGAAGCCCATTAAGTCCAGCCAGCAGCTGTTATTGACGCCCCTCTAGGTTTTATCCTATTTTGACTGAATAACGCCTTGCTGATGGCTAAATATTGCCCTCCAGCGCACGCTAGGCAGGCGTATTGAAGGGCGTCTGCGACGTGGCTGTATTCATCCTTTTTGGGGATGACCCGGCGAAGCCCGCTCACCTTGGCGTACTCGAATTTGTACCCCCCGCCTAGGGCTCTAATTAGTTTGGGGCAGTTCTCACGATTGATCAACATGCTGGGCCCCCCTTGCGTGTGCCGGCCCAGGAAGCTCTCCACAGCTCGAATGCGGGGGTCTAGATTGTTAGTAGGCGCTGGAATGCAGGGGAAACCTAGCCGAGTAATAAGCTCGAACGAGGTCTCTTCGGTGTGACTGGACTTAGCGATGCCGGCAGGGTCGCCTACGATCGCTACCTTACATCCGAGGTATTTCGATTGCATCAGTCTGCCGCGCAGGTTCTGCTGGCAGTGTTTTTCTAGGCCTATGTTATCAGCCGAAACTTCCTCGTGAACTAGGAGCCGGCCTAAATGATCGGGTTGACAAATAACTGACCATGGGTCGCGTCCGAAGTCCTGGCCAATAATAAGGGGATAGCCGGGGATAACTTCAGTCCCGTCCACGACATGCCATCCGTGTCGAAATGTTTCGTAAAATACTGCCCTGCCGCTAGGGTCGTCACCATATTCTGCTTTAACGTATCGTTTAACAAAGTTGCTATCGATACCATGATCCCTCACCATGCGATTGTAATATTCCCGCCCCCGTTCTATGCGCTTGGGATCGCTCAGGGGAAGGTTTTTCGTGTCGGCAGTTTGCAGTAGGTACTCTAAATTTTCCGCGTTCCAGTCTAGTCCAGAAGGCTGTATGAAAACGTCCCAATCCGGGCGTTTTTTAATCATGAAATCATGCCACGGCGTCATCAACGCCGGCATGTTAGTATCCGCCACGATACCGTTCCAGGTCGGTGCCCCCTTTGCGCCGCTTGGATAACGACCGATACGACCGGTGAGCGGACCTAGGATTGAGATATCCATCTCGATGCACTCTGAGAGCCATGCCCCAGTAAGCTGCATGGAGAGCAATCGACCTTGATCGCTTGCGTCTTCGAGAGGCAAGAACATCCATTCGCTTCGAACGTGGTCGAAATTGACGTGGAAACAACTCTCTGAGACTTTCCATTCGCCTAGTCCGTTAGCTGTTAGCCACGTCTCGCAGTCCTTGAGGACCGTGTCTTTTAGCTGCTTGAGGGTTTGCCGGCAGACTGCATATCGCGTATAAGACAGTCCATCGTCTCCAGGCGTTTGAGTAATCGCTCTTCTAAGCAGTTCCACAATGACGCCGGTAGTCTTCCCAGAACCCAGAGGGCCAGCAAGTAGTCTTCCAAAAGCTTCTGATCTTGCGAATCTGGCGATTGTTGGAGGTGCTGTATAATCGAACATGGTTCTTGCATCAATTTACCGTGAACGAGTTGAGGGTGCATGCTACTAGGGCTAGTGTTGGTGCAAGTGCGAGACACTTCATAATGTAGGTTTCTCCTCGATAAGGGGGGGAGTGCTGTATTCCATCTTGTGGTCCTCCCCGAGATTTATGATGATCTTGAACTTTTCTTGCTGCCCACCTATCTGTGGTTGCTTCTTCAAGCCCGCCACGTCTGCTAGAAGCTTCATAGCCTCTGTTACGTGGTTCAGGGGCTCGCTTCTGTCTATGATGCGGGCGAACAGGTAAGGTAGGCCTTGCTCGAAGGCGATCGCCGTTTCGACCTGATTGCGGGATGCAGTGTTAAGAGAGTTGGCCCAGTCCGACCGAAAAACTTCAAGGAGTTCAATAAACCGGCTGTCTTTGTTAAGCTTATCGTAATCCAACTGCGATAAGCCTAAAGAAGTTAAAATGTCCTCTACGCCCTTCAGGCCCATGGCTAATTCGCGGGCCAGTGCACTTATAAGTTGGGGCGTTGGGGCTTTTGTTACCTCCGAGGTATCATGGCCGCTCTTGGCAACGCTGGTGTTATTCAGGCTATCCCTCCCGCTGTTCTTGACGCTCAGCAACAGAAAACGGCGTCTATGCAGGCTCAGGCCCAGAGTTCAGCGCAGCAAGCGCTGAGTGCTCCAGATGTATCGACGTTAGTAAGCTATGTCAAGGGTCAATTCGAAATCTTTAGGAACCATCGCAATACGAATGCGGGATGGTCCGAGCGGCTGCTAGTTGGGCTGCGGGCCTTCAACGGTCAGTATGACGAGACTAAGCTCCACCAAATCCGTCGTTTTGGTGGTAGCGAAGTGTACATGCGAATGATTGCCCAGAAGTGCCGGGCAGCTAGTTCACTTCTGCGGGATATCTATCTAGGGCCCGACCGTCCCTGGGGATTGCGGCCACCGGACGATCCCGTTATTCCGCAGGAGATTTTGGAGAAGATTGACCAGCTGATGCAGACTGAACTGCAAATGGTTCAGCAGACCTCTGGTCAACCGCCTCAAGGTACTGACCTTCAACAGCGCAAGATGGCACTTATGCAAAGTGCCCGGGATGCGGCTAAGAAGAAAGCCGCGGATCAAGCGCAAGCTAGCGAGGACAAGATCGATGAAATTTTACGAGAAGGAGGATTCTACCATGCCCTCGCTGAGTTCTTGGTGGATATCGCTATTTTTCCTTTCGCTTGTATTAAGGGACCGGTGGTTCGGGTTATTCCTACTGTAACTTGGCCCGATGGAGGGGGCCAGCCAACCGTTCAGATGAAGCCTACGCTTACGTGGGTCCGGTGTTCGCCGTTTGATCTTTGGTGGACGCCTGGGGTAGCCGATATCAATAATGCCAACATGATTGAGAAGTCGCAAGTTACCCGCGCCGAGTTGAACGAATGTATCGGGCTGCCGGGGTACAATGATGAGGAGATCCTGGCGGTACTTGACGAATTTGGGAGAGGGGGCTTATATGACAACTGGGACACGACCGATGCTGAGCGAGCGCTCCTAGAGAGCCGGGAGAACCCCGCTTGGAACCGGTCCTCCATGATGTCCATGATGGAGTTCAACGGTAATGTCCAGGGCCGCATATTGCAAGACTATGGTCTCGCGGTTCCCGACGAACTCCGAGACTATCACGTCCAAGTCTGGTGCATTGGTTCCCACGTTATTAAAGCTCAATTGTCACCCTCTCCGAGGATGCGACACCCTTATTTCATCACAAGCTTTGAAAAAGTACCCGGCACTCCTGTCGGAAATGGACTTACCGATCTTCTGAGCGACGTGCAGGAGTGTTCAAACGCTACCTTAAGATCTCTAATTAATAACCTATCTATTGCGTCCGGCCCCCAGGTCGTTATCGATGATGATCAGTTCGACCCTTCCGAAAACACGGAGGACCTTTTTCCTTGGAAGCGCTGGCATGCCCGAAAAAATTTATTGGCCGGGGCCCCTGCAGGTAATAGAGCCCCGATTGAATTTTTTCAACCCCAAGATAACAGCGATAAACTTGTTAAGGTGTTGGAATATCTTACTGGAGTTGCTGATGACGTATCCGCTATTCCAAAATATGTTGGTGGTTCGGCTGGGGGTAATGCGGGTAGGACTGCTTCGGGTCTTGCCATGCTTATGGGTAATGCATCCAAAATACTGCAGACAGTATCGGCTAATATTGATCGAGAGGTTATGGAAGTTGCTCTTCTTCAACTCTTCGACTTAATTCTTTTGACGGATACTTCTGGGATCTTGACCGGCGAGGAACGTGTCAGCGTTGAGGGAGTGAACGTGGCAATTCAGCGGGAGACATTGCGACAGCGTCAGATAGAGTTCCTGCAGGCGACGGCTAACCCGATCGACCAGCATATCATGGGCATCGGAGGTCGCGGCAAGGTTCTGCGGGCGGTGTCTAACACGATCGGTCTTGTCGGGGAAGAAATTATCCCCCCTGACGACAAGCTTGACCAGATGCAACAACAGCAAACGCAACAACAGCAGCCGGGGGCGGGGGGTAACGTTCAGCAGGCAATTCAAGAGGGCGTGCAAGCTGGCGTTAAGATGGGTGTGCAAAGGATAACTACTGATTTGGCTGCAG
>Ga0210406_10002017_pt1 | contig 23710 bp, 24 predicted proteins | sample IncBWC30MmetaG_FD_155454 | JGI IMG/M metagenome (GOLD analysis project Ga0210406, IMG submission 155454) | Forest soil microbial communities from Barre Woods Harvard Forest LTER site, Petersham, Massachusetts, United States - Inc-BW-C-30-M | ecosystem: Environmental > Terrestrial > Soil >...
TCCACCGGGCCCAGCGTGAATTGAATGTCGCGTTCGGGATCGATGTGGTTGAAGACTTTCAGGGTGACATCGGCGATGTCCTGCACGTCCACGTCTTCGTCGACTACCACAACGCACTTGGTGAACATGGCCTGGCCCAACGACCAGACCGCATTCATCACCTTACGGGCCTGGCCCGGGTAGGACTTCCTGATGGAAACAATCATCAGGTTGTGAAAGATACCCTCGACGGGCAGGTTGATGTCCACCAGTTCTGGGATGGTCAACTTCATCAGCGGCAGAAAAATGCGCTCGACCGCTTTGCCCATGTAGGCGTCTTCCTGCGGGGGCTTGCCGACGATCGTGGTCGCGTAGATGGGATCTTTACGATGCGTGATGCAGCTTAGGTGGAAGACGGGATAAAGATCTTCGAGCGAGTAGAAGCCGGTGTGATCGCCGAACGGACCTTCGCTGCGAAGTTCGTCGAGATTCACGTAGCCCTCGAGTACGATTTCACTGGACGCCGGCACTTCAAGATCGACGGTTTCACATTTCACCAGATCCACACTCGCTCCGCGGAGGAAGCCGGCGATCAGGTATTCTTCGATCTCGGGCGGCGCGGGAACGATCGCAGAAAATGTCACAGCCGGTTCGGTGCCGATGGCGACCGCGACCTCCATCTTGCCCGATGGCCGGTCGCCCTCGGCAAGGATACTGCCGCCCGAGCTGCGCGCCATGATGTCCACGGCAGCCGATTTCCCGTCCACCGCCGCACGCATGTGCTCACGGGCATGTTCCGCTGCGACTTTCTGACGCTGCCAGTGCATTCCCGTGGTGCGTTCGTCGTAGACCTGCATCCGGTACATGCCGAGATTGCGCTTTCCAGAGCGCGGATCGCGCGTAGTAACGCACGGCAACGTAATGAAACGCCCCGCATCCTGAGGCCAGCATTGAAGGATGGGAAAATCGAGGAGGGAGAGATTGTCGCGCTGGATCACTTCCTTGCATGGTCCGGTCGGGAGCGTGCGCGGGAAGAACTTTCCCGCCTCCGTCAGCAGAGGTAGCATCTTCAGCTTGTCCAGAAAACCCTGCGGAGATTTCACATCCATAAACATGCGGATGCGGGCCGCGACCTCATCAAAAGATTTGACGCCCAACGCAAGCTTCATCCGGGCCTCAGACCCAAACTGGTTGATGAGCAGTTGCGAACCGGAATATCCCTTGAGATTTTGAAACAGAAGCGCGGGCCCTCCCTGAGCGCCGTTATCATCGCGACTCTTAGAAACCCTGTCGGTGATTTCCGCGATTTCAAGAATGGGGTCGGCTTCGGTCTGAATGCGCTTCAGTTGGCCGGCGCGCTCGAGCGCCGCGATCCACTGCCGCAGGTCGTCGAAGGGCAAAGGCTTCCTCTCTGTGTCAGAATTATAAGGGATGAAGAATATTGCGGATTGACGATGGACGACCAGCGGCCGAGGGCGCGCCTGGCGCCACTAAAGCCCATCTCGTGGTTCGACCTTCATCCTGCCAACTGAACCACCGTCTGCTCGACTTGTTTCCAGGCGTGGCTGCGCGGGTCGATTACGTCAAAGTGTCCCGCGCCCGAAATCTCCAAGAGCTGCGCGTCTTCCTTTTCTTTGCCGGCCCGCGCTTGTTTCGCGCGAACATAATCGCGGCTGAAAGCGACAGCAACGATATCGTCGCCCGACCCATGAATCAGCCACTGGCGGGATTGCGAAATCGAAAGCACGCTGGGATCGGCTTCGCGGTAATGGTCGGGAACCTCGCCGGGCGTTCCCCCGAGGAACTCGACGACCGCGTCGTTGCTGAGGTGAAGTTGATAAGCACGTTCGAGATCAACCACTCCAGCGAGTGAAACCGCGCGCGTGACGCTGGATTCATGAGCCGCCAGGCACAACGCGAGCTGCCCTCCCGACGAATGCCCCATCACCACAATCCGCTTCGTGTCAAAACGATGCGCAACCGCGTTTTGCAGAAGAAAATGATATGCAGAACGAATATCCGCGAACGTCCCAGGCCAAGCTCCGCCCTTGTTCCCCACCCGCCGATACTCCAGATTGGCCGTAGCCAGTCCTTGCGCCGTGAGCGCCGCGCACAAATTCCCCGCGTGTTCGAGGTCGTACTTCACCCGCCAGAATCCCCCGTGAATGTGAATGACTAGCGGATGCCGTTTCTTGCTTCCTCCTCTCGAGGACGGCAAACGCAGATCGAGGAACTGGTTTCGATCCGAGCCATAGGCAAGGCGAGCGTCCGCAGGTGGCGGCTTCAAAGTGAGGATGTCGTCAGACCTAGCGAGATCATGCATGGCGGAGATCGAATCAGACGAAAACTTGATTCTAATCGCTGGCTTACTCGTAGCGCAGAGCTTCGATGGGATCCAAATTGGCGGCGCGCAGCGCCGGAACCATTCCACTGATCACGCCCACCACGGCGAGGATGGAGGTGGCCACGACCAGAATCATGGGCGACACAATCAGACGAATGTCAGCGGCCTCGGCATGTTTCGCCAGGGCGCTGTAGAACGTGATGCGACCGGCCAGAATCGATACCGCATAGGAAAGTAGAATTCCGAGCACTCCGCCGGCGGCGGTAATCACCATCGCTTCGGCCAGGAACTGGAAAAGAATGTGGTGGCGTCGGGCTCCTAGAGCCTTTTCCACGCCGATTTCGCGGGTGCGTTGGGTTACCGACACCAGCATGATGTTCATCAGACCCACTCCGCCGATGCCCAGCGTGACCGTTCCGATGAAGGCCAGGAGAACTTTCAGCGCCATGGTGATGATGCCGAACTGCGAGAGTTGTTTCTGAGCGTCGAAGACGAAGACGGCGCGCTGATCATCGGGCTTGAAGTTGTGCGCCGTGGCCAGCGTTTCGCGAATTGTCTTGTCTAACTTGGTGTGGTCCAGACCTGCCGAGTCGAGCCATATCCCGTCGAGATAGTGGTTGTCCTTGAGGACATCCATTGAACTGTAAGGGATGTAGACCACGCGGTTGTTATCGTTGTCGCCCTCCTGCATGCGAGGCGCTCCCACTCCGATGACTTCAAACGTCACGCCATCGATGCGAATGGACTCGCCGATCGCGGGCATGCCGGAGAAAAGTTTGTCGCGCGCCTCCGAGGCAATGACCGCATAGAGTCCGTGCTGCATGTTGTCGGCATCGTCGAGGAATCGTCCTTCGGAGATGTCGAGATTCCAGATTGCCTGGATCGAGGGGTCCAGCCCCATCACGGGAAAGGTAAAGGACCGATTTTCGTTCTGTACCGTGGAATCCTTTTGCAGCATGCGGACAACATGGCGGCAGAGCGGAATGTTGTTGCGCAGCAGTTCAACGTCTTCATTCCTGAAGCGAACCTGAACCCCCGCCTTGTTGCCTCCCGCTTCCTGCGAGGTACGCCCGGGAAATACTCCCACGGCAGTGGCGCCGAAACTTTCAAAGATAGTCTCAACGGCCTTGCCGAAGCCGTTGCCGTAGGAGAGAAGCAGGACGACGGTGGCGATACCCCAGGCCATTCCCGCCATGGTGAGCAGGGTGCGGCGCAGGTCGTGGCGCATGGCCGAGTACGCTTGCTTTAACAGATCACGGTGCATGCTTATTCCTTGCGGAGGGCCTCCACCGGTTCGAGCATCGCCGCGCGCCGCGCGGGATACAGACCTGCGGCGACGCCGGCGACAGCGAGAGAAATCACCGCCAGAGCAGCCGTGGACGCGACCAGCTTGGGCGGGTCGAAGCCCTGGCCAAGATCAAGTCCCGAAAGCAGGGCCATCAGTCCCGCCGCGCCGCCGATGCCGATGCCTCCACTCAGGAGCGTCAGAAACGCTCCCTCCACAAAAAACTGGAACATGATGCTGGCGTTGGTGGCGCCGACGGCTTTGCGCAAGCCAATTTCGCGAGTACGGTCGGCGACCGCGACGAGCATGATGTTAATAATTCCGATTGCCCCCAGAGCGAGCGTGATCAGTCCCACGCTTCCCAGAAACATATTCATCGCGTCAAAAATCTTTCCAATCTGGTCGACCGTCTTGATGGTATCCCATTCATCGAATGCGTCCGGATTATGGGGGTCGAAGCCATGGTTGCGGGCAATAATTTTGTGAACTTCCAGCCGCGCTTCCTCGTGCAGAGCGCGCGACTTGGGCTGATAGTTGATGAAAGAGATCACATCGGTGGCCGTCCCGGTATTCAGAGGACGGAAGTAGTCCTGCATGGCATGGAACGGAACAAAGCTGCGCAGGTTCAGATTCATGTTGTCGCCGTGGCCGATTTTTTGCAGCGTGCCAACCACGGTGAAGCGAATGCCGTTGAGCAGAATCGTTGCCCCGACGGCCGGACGTCCGGGAAACAATGTGCGCCGGACCTCATCGCCGATGACGATCACCGTGCGTTTCTCGGCATCGTCCATGTCGTTGAGCCAGCGGCCCTCGTTGATGGGAAGATTGCGAACCTGGTTGATCTGGGCGGGCACACCCATGATTTGACCGCTGGCCTGGAAAAAGTCGCTCACCGCTCGAATATCGTTGCGGGCGATCACAGGAGCCGCGATACCGACGCTGGGGCATTCGCGGACGATGTCTTCGGAGTCGCGGTAGGTCAGATAATACTGGCGCAGTGCGGTGAAGCTGCCTTGCATGACGGGGGCGCGGCCCGACCAGATGAACATCACGTTTTCACCCAGGGAATCGAACTGCTTGCGGTTGCCAGAACGGAACCCTTCTCCCAGGCCGACCAGCAGCAGCAGGGAACCGACACCCCAGGCAATGCCGAACATAGTGAGGAATGAGCGCAGTTTGTGGGCCCAGAGGGCGCGGAAGGTTTGCCCGACAATGTCGAAGATGAGGCGCACGCTTGTATCACATTATACGAGGGCGGAGATGCGATCGCTCCGGAGTTCCGGGGAGATCCGGAGACCTGGGACCTCAGAACCCTGAGCCCTGAGCCTGCTTTCGACGGCTCCAGCCCGCAAACCAATCCGGCCGAGGTCGGCCGGTCCGGGTCCGATGGCCGATTTTCGATTTTCGTTTCGAATCGTGCGCGAGTTGGTTATTCTCTAGCGGGATGACGACGATTGCCTTAACCGAACTGCTGGGAGCCACAGTCTACGACCTGTCGGGCGCACCCAGCGGACGTGTGTACGAGGTAACGCTCGCCCCGCAGGAGGACCGTTCCCGGATTTCCTCGCTCATCGTGAAAACCAAGTCAGGCAATCGCGTTTTGCCTTTTTCTGCGGTTTCGGCCATCGATGGCGGCGTTCGTGCGACCACGGCGGCGGGAGCCTGGCCGGCAGTCAATGGCACGGATGGCCTGTTCTTGCTGGAACGCGACCTGCTGGACCAGCAGGTCATCGACGTCAATGGACGGAAAGTGGTACGCGTCAACGATGTCGACCTACAGGTGGACTCCGGCAAGAACAAGGAAAAGGATAGGGATAAGGATGCTGATCGGACTCATCCCGTCTTGCGAGTGCTCTCGGTGGACGTCGGAGCACGCGGCGCCGTGCGCCGCCTGTTGCGCGGTGTGGCGCCCAAGCCGGCTTTGCAGGCGCTGCTGGGCAGAATCCCTCCCCGCAGTATTCCGTGGAATTTCATCGATGTAATCGAGACCGATCCAGCGCGGCGGGTGAAGCTGAAGACCTCCTATGAAGGCCTGTCCAAGCTGCACCCAGCCGACATTGCCGACATCGTGGAAGATCTGGCGCCAGACGAGCGCCAGGCGGTGTTTCAGACGCTGGACGAAGGCACGGCGGCTGAAGCCCTGGAGGAGGTTACTCCCAAAGTCCAGAAATCAATCGTTGAGTCCCTGGATTCGGGTAGGGCAGCTGACATTGTTGAGGAGATGGACCCCGACGCAGCCGCCGACCTGCTGGCCGATTTGCCCGAAGACCGTACCGAACAGATTCTGGTTCAGATGGAGCGAGGAGCCCAGCAGGACGTCGTTGAATTGCTGGAACATCGGGAAGAGACGGCCGCGGGCCGCATGACCACGGAGTTTCTCGCGCTCCCGGTGTCGGCGACGGTGCGGAACGCGATCGATTCGCTGCGCGAATTTGAGGGCGGAGTAGAGGTCGTAAGCACGATCTACCTGGTGGATTCTCACGGAACGCTGGCCGGCGCGGTGCCGCTGGCTAGACTGGTGCTGGCGGAACCGTCGACGCCCATGCTATCGCTTACCCAGGAGCCGCTCGTGCTTGCCCATGAGGGGGTCGAGGAAAACGCGGTGGCGGAACTGTTCGATAAGTACAATCTCCAAACTCTGCCGGTGGTCGATCAGCACAACAAGCTTAAGGGCGTGATTACCTCGGACGACGTGATCAGCATGCTGCGGGCGAAACTGTAAGCCAGTTCTCGACTCACTCCGGGAAAATTCTCGACCAGACTTTTCGTTTTTTTTGACCCCCGCAACACTTTTCCTTTGGTCAGATTCACTGCCTGCATTTATCCTGTGCGTCAATTGCAGCCGGAATCCGTTCCATCCATATGATGTTGGCGAAAAGTTCGCATGAAGTTTCTGAGACGCTCGAAAACCCGGCTGCTGTTGTTCCTCGCCGTCGTTGGACCGGGGTTCATTACAGCCAACGTCGACAATGATGCCGGCGGCATCCTGACCTACTCGCAGGCCGGGGCCCAATTCGGACATCTTCTGTTGTGGACCATGATCCCGGTCACCCTGGCTCTGATCGTGATCCAGGAGATGTGTGCCCGTATGGGTGCCGTCACTGGCAAGGGGCTGAGCGATCTTATCCGCGAGGAATTCGGGTTCCGCATCACCTTCTTCATGATGATCGGCATTCTGGTCATCAATTTCGGCAACGTGGTGACGGAATTCATCGGCATCGCCACCAGTCTGGAATTGTTTGGAATGTCGAGGTACGCCACCGTGCCGGTGTGCGCCGTCATTGTCTGGCTGATCGTGGTTAAGGGCCAATACAAGAGCGTGGAAAAGATCTTCCTGGCCGCGTCGTTTTTCTACGTGACCTACATTTTCGCGGGCGTATTGGCTCATCCCCGGTGGAAGGACGCGACCATCGCGACCTTCAAGCCGCCCGCGCTCGGTGCCTTCCGTGATGAGGCGTATCTTTTTATGGTGATCGGAGTGGTCGGCACCACCATCGCTCCCTGGATGCAGTTCTATCTGCAGTCTTCGATTGTGGAAAAAGGCGTCACCAAGCGCGCATTCAAAGCTTCCCGGCTGGATGTAATCACGGGATGCGTTTTTACCGACATCGTAGCCTGGTTCATTATCGTGGCCTGTGCTGCCACGCTTTATGTTCACGGCTTTCGCGACATCAAGTACGCCGCCGACGCGGCCCAGGCGCTCAAACCACTGGCCGGCGATTACGCCTACATTCTATTTGCCGTGGGATTATTTAACGCCTCGCTGTTTGCCGCATCGATTTTGCCGCTGTCTACGGCTTACACCGTGTGTGAAGGACTGGGTTTCGAGTCGGGCGTAGGTAGAAAATTCGGCGAAGCGCCGGTATTTTACTGGCTCTATACCTTGCTGATTGGAGCCGGAGGAGCGCTGGTGCTGATGATCCCCGGAGAGCGCCTGGTGAGAATTGTCCTCTGGTCGCAGGTACTGAACGGCGTGGTGCTGCCCTTTGTTCTGATTTTTATGCTGCTGCTCATTAATAAGAAGGAATTGATGGGCGAGTATGTCAATACGCGGCTCTTCAACGTGGTGGCGTGGACGACGACCGTCCTCATCGTCGGACTATCCGTGATGTGGGCATGGTCGTCCATGAAAGGATAAGGATTAAGGATAGGGTGGTTCGTCGCACTGCGCCTGTGTCCATTGCGAATGGGGAGCCGAGGCTCAGAGCAATTTTCCCGCAGCCAATTCCCGCACTAGGGTCAAATCGGCTTCGAGAAAGTCGTATTTCGGCAGTTCGTTGGGCTCGGCCCATTGGATTTCGCGGAAAATTCGGTTCTCGATTTCCTTCTGATACTCGCGCACAATGAAGAAACGGAGTTCCACCATGCCTCCGTTCGGATACTCATGCTGAATGCGTCTGACTTCGTCGCCGACGGTGGCCAGGATCCCAAGTTCTTCTTCCAGTTCCCGGCGCAGGGCGGCGCGCGGTTGTTCTCCTTCTTCGATCTTTCCACCGGGGAACTCCCACTTGAGCGGCATGGTTTGATGACGCGTGCGCTGGCACACCAGCAGCTTGCCTTGTTTGACGATGAGTCCTGCGACCACGCGCTTCATGATGCCGGCAGGGCGGTAGCGTGCAGCGCGCTGGCCACGGGATCGACGCAACTGGTGAAGGTGAAGGCGAAAGCGGCAACCCCGACCGAGCAGCGAAGTTCCAGTTCGTGCTCGCCGAATTCGTGGTTGTCGAGAAGAAAATACATGCGCGCCGAATCGACCACGACGTAGCTTTCTTCCCCTGCTCCATTCGCGGCAGGACGAAAGCGGGTGTCGCGCGTTGCCTGTTTACGGGTCAGAGGCTTGCCGTCTTCGAAGACGAGCACTTCGGCTGCCGCGGCGTGAGGGCAAGCCATGACCAGGTTGACGGCGGAAGCCTCGTATTTTAATTGCAGAATATGGGATCCGGCTTCGGCGGCCTCGAAGTATTCGGCGGTCGAGGCCCAGCGTCCGCTGGCATAGAAAAAGTTTCCTTCCCTTTTCTCAGCGAAAACATAATCGGCAATCTGGTCTTCTTGGAATCCGACCGGGTTGCCGATGCGCCCGCGACGGTGTCCCAGATACAGCTCGCCGGACGCGCGGTAGCAGATCGCGCCCGCGTGATCTTCCTCGCGCAAAGGCTCCATCACGGCCGGCCAGTCGAGGGCGGGATCAATTTCCCGCAGAAGTTCCTGAATCACTCGCTCGCACTCGGCATAACCGCCTTCGCCGAAGTGGCCGAAGCGGAGGTATCCGTCTTTGTCAAGCAGGTATTTGGTGGGCCAGTAACGATTGGCAAACGCCTTCCAGATCTCACGGTCGCTATCGACTACGATCGGGTAGGTGAGCCCGAATTCGCGGATGCCGCGTTCCACGTTGGATTGATATTGGGCGAAGGTAAACTCAGGCGTGTGTACTCCGATCACGGTGAGACCCTGGTCGCGGTAGCGCTCGTGCCACGCCCGCACATAGGGGAGAGTGCGAATGCAATTGACGCAAGTGTAATCCCAGAAGTCGACCAGCACGGCGCGACCGCGCAATTGGCGAAAGCTGAGCGGAGTGGAATTCAGCCACACCCGTCCAATCTCCGGGGCGCGCACTTTGCCTTTTTCGACTCTCATTGCTTGGCTTGCACCTTTAAGGTTCGGCGTTTTCCAGTTTCTTGCCCACCAGCCTGGCGCAATGCTGGACAAGATCCTGATGTTCGGGAGTGAAGGCAGCGGCGAACTGGCTGTCAACATCCAACTCGCCCACCACGGTTCCGTGCACAAACACGGGCACGACGATCTCCGACCTGGTCTGCAGTGAACATGCCAGATAGCGAGGATCTTTACTGACATCATCGACCACCACTGTTTGACCGCTGGAGGCGGCTGCGCCGCAAATGCCCTGATTGAGCGGAATGCGCGTATGGGGCGTGATGGCGCCTTGGAACTCGCCCAGCACCAGCATGGGCGGCATAGTGCCAGGTTCGAGCATGTAGAAACCTACCCAGTTATATTTCAGCATGCGCTCGTGCAGCAGTTTCACCATGGCCTGCATGAGTTCCCGGGCGGTAGCAACAGCCTGCGCGACCTGAGTGAGTTCGTCGCGGATTTCTTCGATTCTGCTACCTACGGGCATGGATGGAATCTTACCTCACCGGGTTGAATTCTCAGCGATGGAGGCAGGAAGGGCAGTAATCTGCCGGATTCCTTTCGCGCCGGGAAAGAGTTCAGGATGAATCGCGAAGGCCAACGCTTGCAATCCTTCGACTAAGGTGGGAGCGGGAGTGTTGAGAAGTTCATCCCGAATGCAGAAGATGCGACGGGAGAGCGCTGCGGCGGTATTCTGCCAGCCCCGTTGCGCAATAATCTTTTCCAGCGGGACGCGTTCCCCGGCGCCGCACCACGCGGTAACGATCACTTCTGGATTGAGCCGCTGTACTTCCTCGGCCGCAGTCTGGCGGCCAGGAGTGCTCATGAAGTCTCCGCCAGCGGCCTCAACCAGTTCCGCGACCCAGGTTTGCGACGCGATGAGAGGCTTGCCCCATTCCTCGCACCAGACTCGGAGCCGCGCACTAGCGGCGGTCCGGCTGCGGACGTCGCTGATGCTCTGCTGCATGGCCGCGATCAACTCCTCTCCGCGATCCCCCACTCCGACCGCGCCCGCAATGGTTGCGATGTCGGTGTAGATATCCGCCAGATTTTTCGGAGCCAGGCCAAGAAACCGCGCACCCGCCTTGAGGATTTCGCGGACCGCCTGGTCTTGATAAGGAACAGAGGCAATCACGAGATCGGGGCGGGCGGCGACGATCTGGGCGGTGTTGGCAGTCCAGGAGTCGGCCAGGATGGCGCGCGAGCCGTCGGCGACCGCGGGCACAACGTCCGCGCAATATCGCGTACAAGCGACCACCCGCGCAAGCTCGCCAACGGCCCGCAGAATAACGGTGGCGCTGGGCTGAAGACATGCGATGCGTCGGGGAGTGTAAGCGCTGGGCATGAGTTCAGGCTTGGAGTTCGCTTAGCGCGGCAGAGAGCGCATCCAGAGCCAATTGCGCGGCATGTGTGGATGCTTGCGGCAGGCCGCCTACGGCTGCGATCAGCGTGTCGCGCTTGAGGGCACGAGTTTCCGCTAGAGTCTGACCCTCGACCAGTTCAGTCAGGGCCGATGCGCACGCCATGGAGGGCACACAACCCTTGGCCTTGAATCGGATTTCTGCAATCCGCCCAGACTTGATCTTCAAAGTCAGACGAAGCACATCCCCGCACGCGGGGTTCTCAATCTCCGCCGTCGCGTCAGCTCCAGGAATTTCGCCGGGGTTGCGCGGATTCTGGAAGTGATCGAGCAGTCGCGCGGAGTACATACTGAAATTGTAAATGGCTGACGCGCTTACCAGGAGTCTGAGAATTGCTATTCGCCACCGCCGTCAGGGAAGTAGATAGGCCAGCCACGCCGGCGGGCCACGGCTTCCAGGTCGGGATTGGGGTTCACTGCAAAAGCATACTTGGCCATGGTAAGCATCTCGGTGTCCCAGCGGGAATTGCCAAAGGCTGCGTCAATCTCTTTCTTGACGACGGCGCGCAGAGCTTTAGGTTTGCCGGGCCCTGAGGGGATGCGGGCGAGGCGGTCGGTGATGATTCCGTTTTCAACCGAGACCTGGGTCGCCAAAATATGGTCTTCGGCAATGGCGAAAGATTTCATCCCGGCGCGGATGACCCATTCATTGGAGGACGAAACTGCCCAGACGTCACAGTCGCTCTGGCGCAGGCGGCGCACCAGTTCTTGCATCGCGGGAAAAATGTGACCGGGGAAGGATTGCTCCATAAAATCCGAAGCGGCCTTCATGATCACGCTCTCGTTCATGCCCTTATGCATGGTGACCATCTCGCCGCACATCGCATCTTCGCTAACCCGGCCAGCTTTATACTCAACGTAACGGTTGCGCATGGCGTGGCCAACTTCCGCCGGCACGACCCCCTGCTTGATCTCCCAATCGAAGAATCTTTCTCCCGCGTCTCCGGACCAGAGCGTGCCATCGCAATCAAACGCCGCCACTCGCGGCTCTAGCCGTACAACGGATTCGAGAAACTCATCGCGGTTCAAACCTAGCGTTGGTGATGCGGAAGGTCTCATGCACCTCGACAATAACGTGCCGGCGCCGGAATACGCAATTGTGTCCTAGAACGGGAGGGACTAAGAGAGCTTTGCCAGCAGAGCGGTGTAATCCTCCGGAGTGTTAATGTTGAGGGCCACAAACGGATCATTGACCGGAACGTAGCGGATACGGTCTGGATAACGGTGCTCAATGTCGCGGGCATTGGCCGTGGGGGGCGACTGCAGAAATACTTCGATCAATTCACGGCCGGTAAGATAAGGATGGCCGTGTTGGCGGGAAAATTCGGGGACAACCGCCCAGATGTTTTGTGGGGCGGATTGGTATGCGTCCCGCAGCAGAAGTAGGGTGGCGGTGCTGGCCGGTGGGCGATCGACCAACGTAATGACGGCGGCGTCACGGCCGCGGTTGAGGACTTCGTGCAATCCCACTTGCAGGGAACTGAATTGGCCGCGGCTGGGGTCGGGATTGGTCACCAGCGAGGCTCCGTTGGCATAGGCAATGGGGGCGAGAGTCGCCTCGTTCTTGCCCGCTACGACAAGAATGAAATCGGTGGAAAGTGTCAGCGACCGAATCGAGGCAGAGAGAAAAGTCTCGTTCGACGCCGGCTGACCCGCTGCTCGCGGCGGCCATGGGAGCAGGGCTTTGTCCCTACCCATGCGCGAGGATTCACCCGCGGCAAGAATTACTCCTACAAAGCTCGAGGCGCGGGACATGCTGCGGAAGATAGCAGAAAGCGAGCGGAAAGTCAGCGAGCGGAGAAGCGCTGCTTGCGTTTCCCCATTTCGTACGTAGGGGACTGATCCTGACCGCAGCCGTTTTTCCAGGCGACAGGAAGGATCCCGCCCGCGCGAGACCGAACTAGCCCGTTGGGTCGCCCTCCTTCAACGCAGGGGCGGTGGGCTCTGCAACAGATTCTTCCCGCAGTCCCTTAAACCAGCTCAGATGGGGCAGCGCCGGGCTGGCGTGGCGGCGGATCGCGATTAACTCAGCCGTGATGGCGACGGCAATTTCCTCCGGCGTGATGGCACCAATATCAAGTCCGACGGGAGCGTGCACCCGATCGAACAGATGTGCGGGGACGCCTTCTTTCTGCAAGGTCTTGAAGATTTCGATGACCTTTCGTTTGGAGCCGATCATTCCCACATAACGCGCCCGCGTTTGCACCGCCCAGCGCAGGATGCGCATGTCATCGCGGTGCCCGCGCGTCACAATTACGATATAGGAAGACTCGTTCGGCTCGAGCTTCTGCGTGGCCTCGTCAAAATCAAGGGCGAGAACTGCGGACGCGGCCGGGAAGCGTTCGGGGGTGGCATAGGAGGATCGATCATCAATGACGGTGACATCGAAGCCGGCGTTCGACGCCGCCTGGCAAAGATTGAAGGCCACGTGACCTGCCCCGAAAACATAAAGTAACGCTGGAGGTAAAATCGGTTCCACGAAAACCTCCAGAGTGCCCCCGCACACCAGACCCGTGTCGTACCTGGGATCCTGGTTCAAGTCGAACTTTAAGGTTTGGGGCTTCTCCGACTCCATGACTTCGCGGGCCGCTTGCCAGACGTCGGCCTCCACACAGCCGCCGCCAATCGTGCCCACAATCGAGCCGTCATCTCGAACCAGCATTTTGGCGGTGCGGAATGAAGGAATCGACCCGCGCACGTTAACGATGGTCGCCACCGCCCCCCGGCGGCCTCCGCGCCGAAGCTCGACGATTTGTTGGTAGATGTCCATGGCGGGTCGCTGGTAATTCTGATTATCAGTCGGTTAACAGGGGCGAGTCAAACCAGCGCTCGGGCAGGTCCGTCGCCCATAGGGACTCGCAGACAGGATACAATTCTTGCGAATTTTGCAGGCGAGAACAACCCCGCTTGGACTCGAATTCATTTCCCATGGGGAGGGCGATCTTGAAGGCCGTTACTGTTTCCTTGGTCCTTGCGGTTGCCATCCTGGCATTGACGCCAGTATCGAGCGGGCAACAGTCCAAAGGCGCGCCAGCGGCTCCGGTGCCCCCGCAGATCGCTGCCGCCCAAAAAGTATTCGTTTCGAATGCGGGCGGAGAAAGCTTCGAGAGCGTTATCGATGAAACGGTGTTCAATGGCGGCCCGGACCGGCCTTACAACCAGTTCTATGGCTCGCTGAAAAACTGGGGGCGATATACACTCGTCTCGTCTCCTGCGGATGCCGACCTGGTTTTCGAAGTCAGCTGGGTGCTCAGCGATACTGGACTGAAACTCCCCGTGCTGGGACAGCTTCGTTTGGTGGTTATCGATCCGCGGACGCATGTCACGCTGTGGAATTTCACCGAGTACGTGCGAGGAGCGATGCTGCTGGGCAATCGCGACAAGAACTTCGATCAGGCTATGACCATCGTCGTAAACCGCATGAAGCTTCTGGCGAACCCGCCCGCGTCCGCCCCGGGTGCGCTCCCGAAATAGATCGCCAATTATGAAAGCCGTTCGCATTCATCAATTCGGTGGGCCCGAAGTCTTGGTGTACGAAGACGTCTTCGACCCGCAGCCGCGAAAAGATCAAGTCCTGGTGCGGGTGAAGGCTTGCTCGCTCAATCATCTCGACGTGTGGGTGCGCAAAGGACTGCCCGGCGTGAAGCTGCCGCACATTCTGGGCAGCGACATTGCCGGCGAGATCGCGGAGGTTGGTGAGTACGTCACCGGCTTCCGGTCCGGGCAGCGAGTGCTGATCGCGCCCATGCATTTCTGCGGACACTGCGTGCCGTGCCTTGCGGGATTGCAGAACCATTGCCGAGAGTTCACCGTGCTCGGCAACGCAGTCGATGGCGGAAACTGCGAGTTGATCGCCGTGCCCGCGGCGAGTGTAATTCCGATTCCCGACACGCTCGATTTCAATCAGGCTGCCAGCGCGCCGCTGGTGTTTGTGACCACGTGGCACATGCTGGTCGGGCTGGCGGGCGTGCGTCCGGGGCAGACCGTCCTGGTGCTGGGTGCAAGCTCGGGTGTGGGAATCGCCGCCATCCAGATTGCCAAGTTATTTCACTGCCGAGTGATCACGACCGCGGGCGACGAAAGCAAACTCGAGAAGGGACGCGCGCTGGGAGCAGACTATGGCATCAATCATTACCAGCAGAAAATTTCCGAAGAAGTCCGGAAGATTACAAATAAAGAAGGCGTTGATATTGTGGTCGAGCACGTGGGCGCGGCGACCTGGGATGAAAGCCTGCGATCGCTCAAGAGCGGCGGCCAGCTGGTAACCTGTGGTGCCACGACGGGAAACGCCGTGACTCTCGATCTGCGCCATCTCTTCGCGCGCCAGTTGACACTGCTCGGCTCCTACATGGGCACAATGAGTGAGTTGCATGAAGTGCTGGGACACGTTTTCGCAGGCCGGATGAGGCCGGTCGTGGATCGTACGTTTCCCTTGAGCGAAATCCGCGCGGCTCACGAGTACCTGGAAAAAAGCCAGATGTTCGGCAAGATCGTATTGAATCCTTAGAGATTCAGCGATCTCTTCTTCGTAGCCGGCATCGGCTTGGGTATCTATCCCGAACTTCGGTGATCCCCTCACGGTCCGGTGGCGACCGTATTCTTTGCCAGATTGACGGTGAAACTGTCCACCAACTTTGCCACCGGTGTGCCTCCCACCGAATATGGCGCGGAAAAATAACTTCCGACGATTTGGGTCTTGCTCACCTCCAGCCGCAGAAAGCCGAAATTGTCCTGATCATATTGTTCGAGGGTCAGCCCGTTTCCCAGAGCCAATGGCGCCTTGGGATACGCACCGTTCACCCGCTGCAGTTTGCCGAGATTGGTATAGCCACCAGCGCCAGCGACAACATAAGGAATCTGCAGTTGCCCCTTCGGGCCCTCGACTACACTCGTGAACCGCTGATAGTTGTGGACATGCCCCGACAAGATGAGATTTGGATAGCGCTGGGTGGCGCTAAACGCGTTCCTCAACACGACGTCTACAGCGCTGCTTCCGGAGTGTTCGACGTCCCCGGAAAAGGGCGGATGGTGAACCGTTACGATTAAAGCAAGATTAGGGTCGGCGGCCGTTAGTTCCTTCTGAAACCAGTCGATCTGATCCTGATGGATTTCGCCTTCGGTTTCGCCCACGTTGGAGAACAGGCCGATAATCGTTGCCCAGGGGGTAGTGAAGGTCCAATAGACATTCGGCAAATCCAACTGCGTGCGATTGGCGCCAGTCTTCATCGATCCCGGCTGTTGCGGATCCTTGGACATGAAATTCTGCACCCAACCGTCCAGTGGCACCTTGTTCGGATCCACCGGACCATCCAGCGGATCGTCGGGCTGGCAGTCATGGTTTCCGGGGATTGACACGATGAAGCACGGATAGTCTTTGTAAGTCTGATAAAAATTGTCGCCATACATGCTGATGTCGCCGGCAAAGTACACCACGTCCCCCAGGTGATAGTAGAAGGCAGGCTTGCGGTTACTGGGCAGGCTTTGCGCATCTTCGGTCATCAACGCCGCAACAAAATCCTGCTGCTGGCCTCGGTGGTCCCCGGTATCTCCCACGGTATGAAAGACCAGAGTGCCTTTCTCAATCGTGGCTATGTCAGCAGCAGGGAGCAACTGCGACAAATCAAATCTGTAGGGTGCGGGGCCATTGGGAGGGGGAAGCGGTTGAAACGGGTAGCTGGGAAATTGAGTCCCGGTCGCTTGAACTTGCAGCTTCGGAGCCGAAATTGGAGGTACGTGGCTATGCCGCCCGCCGGCCCCTTCGCCGGTGCTGAAAGAGTGCAATGAACTCATGGTCATCTCCTTGAAGCTTCTTATTACTTCATCCGAAACAATATTTCGTCCCAGTGCCGTTACCCCAGTCCGGCGCGAAAGCCTAGGCGACCCTCGACTGATTTTCTATACTCCGCTAGCCCGCCCTGAGTCTCTCCTGAGAAGTAACCTAGATTTAGTTTAAAATAGATTCATGTCCCGCGAACTGAACTTCGGTCCTTACGTTGACGTCGAGCAGGGCAAGAAAACCGTCAAGGATCTTACCTACGGCAATCCCACGCCAGAAGGTGTGGTGCTGACCACGCTCGACTCCGCGGTGAACTGGATGCGCAAGAGTTCGATCTGGCCCATGACATTTGGTTTGGCTTGCTGCGCCATTGAGATGATGTCGATGGGTGCGGCACGATTTGATATTGCCCGCTTTGGCGCCGAGGTATTTCGCCCATCGCCGCGGCAGAGCGATTTGATTATCATTGCCGGCCGCGTCTCGAACAAGATGGCTCCGGTCATCCGGCAGTTGTGGGAGCAGATGCCCGAGCCCAAGTGGGTGATTTCCATGGGCGCTTGCGCCACTTCAGGGGGCGTGTTTCAGAACTATGCGCTGGTGCAAAGCGTGAACCAGGTTATTCCCGTGGATATCTACGTCCCCGGTTGCCCACCGCGGCCTGAACAGCTCATCTACGCGATTACGCTGCTGCAGGAAAAAATCCAGAAAGAGCGCGGCACCATCAAGAAGGCGCTGAACCTGGTGTAGCGCTGTGGGAATCGGGTGTGGCACTGGGTTCGAGTTTGAGCTACGGCGTCCGAATCCGTGCTAAGTTGCTCATGATCCGTGGCTCACAACGGATCATGAAAATGTGCCGACGTGGAATCAATCACTTACGGCTATTTTCGAGGGAGGTAGTTGCCATCCCTTGATTCTCGCGTATGTTCGATTTCACACGGTTCCCGGTGGCACGCCGCGTTATAATGTGGCGAAGTCGCCCTGGGGTGTTTTATGGAACGTCTTCGCGTCGCGTCCCTCCTGTTTCCCGCCGTTCTTTTCCCTGTCATTCTGGTAAACGGACAAAGTGACAGTTCGGCGTCCCCGAAACAACTCTCAGCGCCGGTGTCGAGCACGCAATCGAATTCTCCAACACCGGTGCCGCCTATTGCTGCCGATGCTCCGCGCATGTCAAGGCAAACGCGCCTCGAAATCATCCGTGCCTTCGAGATGCAGATTCTCTATGCGCGCACGGCTTTTCCCATGGGGGCAAAGGGATTGAAGCTGAAAAACGGCTCGACCTCGCCCAGCGGTCCGGATCTGCAACAGGCTCTCGCCCTCTATGGACCCGCCATTAAGCCGGGGGATCCGGCTCACATCTCCTTCGTGCAGATTAAGGACGACCACATTCATTTCGACCTCAACGGTGGCCCCATTCACCGTAAGAAATGGTACGAGCATATCCAGGTTGCCGGTGCCAACGGGGCGTCCGTGCCAATGGGTCCCAATGAATCGCAGACCAATCCCCACGGAACCTATCTGGATGTTTATTTCAACAATTATGTTCCGGAAATGACGGCGCGACAGTTGCGTGAGGTGCTTTATCCGGTGCTCGATTTCGCTGCGCGAAACAAAGAGGAGGCGTATCTGGATACCGTGCCTCCGAAGGTGAAACAGGCCATTCAGGCGCACCATGTGCTGGTTGGAATGAATACGGAAATGGTGTTGCACGCCAAGGGCAAGGCGCCGAAAAAAGTGCGCGAGAGAGATGGCGAAACCGAATATGAAGAATGGATCTATGGCGATCCGCCCCAGGATGTGGACTTTGTCCGGATCGTGGCTGACGAAGTGGTCCGTGTGGAGACCATGAAGGTCGGTGGCCAAAAGATTGTGCGCAGCGAAAAAGAAGTGATCCTCGAAAAGCCCGACAAGGATACCGAGGCCAAGCAGACAGACCGGCCGGCGAATGCCCCCAGCCTGCGCCGTCCGGGAGAGGACTCTGAAGACGCTCCGAAACCGTCCGATGGCGCCTCCCCAATGCCACCGGTAGCGCCCCCGGATTTCCCCCAACCGTCGGGAAGTCCAGGGCCTGGCGGGCCCTCGTAGCCGGCCCAAAGTGAAGGTCGCAGCCGAGCAAGAACCTGCGCCCGCGACCCTGGTCCAGTTGATGAACCTTGAGCATTCCAAGGCGAAGTCAAATCAGTTCTGTTGACGGCCTGAATTTGGGCATTCCCAGGAACCGCAAACGGCATCCTAAGGGCTGTGGACTCGGAGAATCCGGGGAGGAGCACGGGATGAGCACTAAGCCGTCGGAACAGATGATGGATCTATTGAAAGAGCTAGTCTTGCTCAAGGCGCTCGATCAGAGGCACGAGACAGGGTCGGAATCGGGGGCCGATACTGCCGAGCATGAGTCCAGGAAAAACCGGCGGCGGGAAATAGAAGAGCAAATAAGGGCTCTCGGTGGGCCGCTAGCTTCTGGAACTTCGGGTTAGCAGTTTCGGGATGGCAAGAGCACGATCAAAGCGGCCAGGGCCGCAGCTTTGTGATCCCTGGTCCAAGGCGCGCCGATCAAACTTCCGGCAGTTGCGATGCTGCGCTGCACTCCGCTTGCCGACTTTCCGAAGGCCGCTTTTGCTCGCTCCTCCAGTTCCCGCTCGCGAAATCCCTCGACACAAATTTTCAACCGTTCACATGCGCGCCTGACGCTGTGGCGAAAGAATTCGCCTTCTGCGGCGTGAATCAGCGGATGGGATGCGAGAATTCTCGCCAGGGAAGGCAGGGGTCGGGCGGAAGCCAGCAGCAGGGCAGCACCTACAATTCGAACATCGCGCGCGTCCAATTCCCGCACGACCCGCTCGATAGCCGCCGAAGCTAATTGATCGGAGGCGACCTCACAGGTTGCGATGTGGTTTTCTGACTCCCGAACTCTCAGCCGGGCTGCGTGGTGATAAGGCTGGTTCGCCCCGGTTGGCGAATCCGCGACCACGATGCGTTTTCGGTCGACGACCTCTACCCGGTCGGCATCCCCGCTAACGGCTACGAGTACTCCCCAACCCGAATGCATGCGAAAGCCGAGGGCGGCAGGCTTCATGCTGAATTCTCACCCAGAGTGTACCAACCCGGACCAAACTCATTTCTCCGCGACGGTCGATCCTACATCGGCGAATGAAAATGCCAGCGAAACGTTCGGATACTCCTCCCCCTCGACTTCCACATAAGGATAGACAAAATAATTCAGCGGCTTGCCGGCCTGCGCCGGATTCAACCGCAGGTCGCGGCCTATGCTGAATTGCACGCGGTTCACGTCGTGCGATCCAAAGAAGTAGTCATGCTTCTCAGGATGCTTCCAGGCTTCGGAGATGTCGACGGGGATCCATCCCTTGCCCTCAAGATAGAAATCGGACCAGCAATGATAACCGGCGATCTCGGCGGAGTGTTGGTCGGGCGGCAAAGGGAATCCGATCTCGAAGCGGGCCGGAATGCCCTGCGATCTCGCCATGGCGATGAAGAGCGAGTGGAAGTCAGTACAGTTACCCTTCTTGGCGTCGCAGGCATAGAGCACGTCGCCATGTCCCCAGCCAGTTCCGCTCTTGTCATACTTCATGGTGGTAAAGACGTAGTCATAAAGGGCGCGAGCTTTGTCGAGCGGCTGCGTCTTGCCCTCGGTCACTTTGGCCGCAAGGTCCGCTGGCAGGCCGGTAGTGGGGACGAGCGCATCGGGTTGGAGGTCCTGTTGCCGCTCTTCATTGGGCAGAGAATTTTTCCGAGTCGATGCGACCATGGGGGGAGCAAGGGCGAGTGCCACGCGTTCGTGGCGCAAAACATCGTATTCCACGTCGAAGTGCAGATCAGGCTGCGTTGAGCTGTTGGTCTGGGCGACGTAAATCTCATTGCCGTATCTCGACTCACGGGTTCTCATCAACGGCAGGTCACCCTTGGCGGAAATGACTTTCACTTCCTGATAGGCATCCGAGTGGGAAGCAGGAATCCAGATGCGAACCTTCTTGCCAGCGGGCAGATTCTTCACGGTAAAGGCATAGTGAAAAGTGAAGTGGCGGGAATCTTGGGCGGGAGCCGTGAGGCCCAAAACGAACAGAGTCAGCAACCCGCAAAATTTGCGTAGCATAAGCGGCGTCCTTAATTATGTCCTCAGCTGAGAACTGAGAACTGAGAACTACCAACTGCTGGGAAACGACACACGGGCGTCTTAGACGGAACGTCGTCAAGTGAAGCCGCGCCGTGGGATGCGCAGGGGCATAAAGATGCCGGGAGGGTTCCGGCGATGTTGTATTTTACGCCCTCGGCGGCAGAAGTGGGAACCGGCAGTCTACGCTAGAATGGCTGCGTGCCCGTAGCCATCGAGTGCCGCGATCTGCGCAAGACTTATGACGGAAAGGTCGAAGCCGTGCGTGGGCTGCACCTCGAGATCCAGACCGGCGAGTGCTTTGGCCTGCTCGGGCCGAACGGGGCGGGGAAGACCACGACCATCGAAATCCTGGAGGGTCTGCTGGCGCCGACCTCCGGAGAGGTGTCGATCCTGGGGCATCGCTGGCGCGACCATGAACGCGAGATGCGCGAATGGCTGGGCATCTCGCTGCAGGAGACGCGTTTGTCGGAGAAGCTCACCGTACGCGAGACCATTGAACTGTTCGCCAGCTTTTATCGCCAGCCGCGTGCTTGCGAAGAGGTTCTCGAACAACTGCAACTCACCGAGAAGGCCGACTCCTGGGTGGGCAAGCTTTCGGGTGGTCAGCGCCAGCGGTTGGCCGTTGCGACGGCACTGGTGTGCAATCCGAAGATTTTATTTCTGGACGAGCCGACGACGGGACTTGATCCTCAGAGTCGCCGGCAGCTGTGGGACATTATTCGCCAATTTCAGCGCGACGGCGGCACCGTGCTGCTTACCACGCATTACATGGATGAAGCGGAGCGCCTGTGTGATCGACTGGCAATTGTGGATCACGGGCAGATCATTGCCGAAGGCTCGCCGGCCGACTTGATCGACCGGCTGGGCGGACATCATGTCGTGGAATTTTCGGTGAGCGGCTACTCGGACGGTGCCGTATTCCAAGCTTGGAACGGACTGCCCAGCGTCGAATCCGTTCGCGAGGACGACGGCATGATCGCTCTGAATGTAAAGCAACCGCACCTGACGATCCCCGCGCTGCTCGATGCGATTGACAAGCAGGGAAGGCAATTGCAGCATCTGACCACCCGGCAGGCGAGCCTGGAAGATGTGTTTGTGCGGTTGACGGGAAGGCATCTGCGGGAACAGTGAGTCGCCTAATTTATGAGCCTTGCCCAGGAAACACTGGTCCCAACACGAGAGGCGCGGCTGGGTGGTCCGCCGCAGAACGGCCGCTGGTCTGGTTATCGCCATCTGCTGCTGGCACGCCTGCTGGAGTTAAAGCGAGAGCCCGAAGTCGTTTTCTGGGTTTTCGTGTTTCCTCTGCTGCTCGCTCTCGGTCTGGGCATTGCTTTCCGCAATAAGCCCGCAGACTCGGTCCGAGTGGCCATCGTCGCCGGGGCCGGCTCGCAAGATGCGCAAGCGCTTCTGCTTCGATCTTCGCAACACGAACTTTTTAAAATTCAAACGTTAAATGCCGACCCAGCGAAGAAAGGATTTCGCCTCGGCAAGTTCGATCTGGTGATCGAACCGGATGGCAAGGGAGGGTTCGAGTACCGTTACGATCCCGCACGTCCCGAGAGCGTCCTGGCGAAAGCTGAAGTGAACGATGCCCTGCAATCCGCCGCCGGCCGCAAAGACCTGGTGACGACCGAGGCGGTGACTTCATCCGAGCCGGGCTCCCGTTACATTGATTTTCTGATCCCCGGACTATTGGGAATGAACCTGATGAACTCCGGCTTGTGGGGCATCGGTTTCGCCCTGGTGGATATGCGCCAGCGCAAACTGCTCAAGCGTTTCGTGGGCACGCCCATGCGCCGCGGAGATTTCCTGCTGGCGATCATGACCAGCCGCTTGTTGCTGATGGTCATCGAGATCGGCCTGTTGCTGGTGTTCGGCGTCCTGTTCTTCCACCTGCGCGTTCTCGGATCGGTATTTTCGATTGCGCTACTCGGAGGCCTTGGATCGCTCACCTTCGGCGGTGTCGGCCTGCTGACCGCGAGCCGCGCGCAGAAGATCGAGAGCATCAGCGGGCTCATCAACCTGGTGATGATGCCGATGTGGATTTTTTCCGGCGTATTTTTTTCTTACGAACGATTTCCCGCGGTGATTCATCCTCTGATCAAAGCTTTGCCTCTGACCGCGCTCAACGACGCGCTGCGCGCCAGCATTCTGGAGGGGACGCCGCTGCTCGAGCAGTGGCCACGCCTGTTGGTGCTAAGCCTGTGGGGCGGGATTTCGTTTGTGCTGGCGCTGAAGTGGTTCCGCTGGACTTAGGCGGAGAACTCTCGGTTGCGCGGCGACAAAAGCTCCGCTCAAGCCCCGTCCGCAAATCGTAGGGAGAAGTCACGAACGAGGCCATCTGCGGTGTTTGCGAAAGAGTTGCAGTTATGACTTGACTAGCTTGGCCGCTTGTTTCCGCACTTTGGCCCAGCGTCGCTTTTGCGCTTCGGCAATCCGCCGGCGGGCGTCCTTGCTCAAGGTACGTCCCGTCCGCTTGAGCGTCTTCCCGCCAGCATGGCCTAATGCGTCCAACGCCTTCCCTACTCTTCCCATTTCCTTTTCGAGACGGGAGTACTCATTCCGCAGGGAAGCGACTACATTGTTTAGGTTCATTTACTACCCCCTCATCGCTCAAGGCTAACATGAAGAAGTAAAAAGCAGGAGAAGATTAGAAGTACTCCAACTGGCTACTGCGCAGTCTTGGTTTATCCGACGCTGCTCAGAAATCGCGGCGCCTGCCGCGCTTTGGTGACTTGTTCAAACGAGTGCGCCAACTTGATTAGGGTAGGCTCACTCCAGGCGCGGCCAAAGAATGAGATACCTACCGGCAAGCCGGAAAGAAAACCAGCGGTTACATTGATGTTGGGGTAACCCGCGACTGCGGCTACGTTGGAACTGCCTCCGGCCGAGTGGTCCCCGTTGATCAAATCGGTGAGCCATGCCGGACCGCCGGTGGGAGCCACAATCGCATCCAGGTGGTACTTATCCATGAGCGCGTCGATGCCTTCAGTGCGGGCTAATTGATGATTTTTCGCCAAAGCATCGACATATTCTTTCTCAGTAAGTGGTCCTTTGGCTTGCGCTTTCAGGAACAAGTCCTGCCCGAAGTAGGGCATCTCTTTTTGCCGGTTGTGTTCATTGAGGCAATG
>Ga0210406_10002018_pt1 | contig 23691 bp, 15 predicted proteins | sample IncBWC30MmetaG_FD_155454 | JGI IMG/M metagenome (GOLD analysis project Ga0210406, IMG submission 155454) | Forest soil microbial communities from Barre Woods Harvard Forest LTER site, Petersham, Massachusetts, United States - Inc-BW-C-30-M | ecosystem: Environmental > Terrestrial > Soil >...
CGGTGCCTATGTAACCACGGACATGGCCGTGACCTTCGGGATCTTCGCCACCGTTTACGCACTGTACCGTTTTCGCGTGCGGCCCTCCATCGGCAGGCTCGCGGTGGTGGGGGCAGCAACCGGCGTAGCGCTGGCGCTTAAGCACTCGGCAGTTCTGCTGCTCCCGATCACACTCGTCCTGTTGGTTTTCGAACTCGTGCGCCCGCGTGCGGAGGAGAAACGGGCTCAGGTCCTCCGCCTCTATGCGGCGGCGTTTGCCGCGGCCATCGTCGTCGGATTGCCGATCCTTTGGGCTAGCTACCATTTCCGCTTTCTCGCGCACCCGGATGGAGGCATGCACCCCAGCCTCAGCGCGTACATGAACTCGCTGCACGGGGTCGAGCCCAAGGTGTACGGATTCCTTGCCCGATGGCATATCCTTCCCGAGTCGTACTTGTACGGGATGGTCGACATCCGCGTGCAGTCTGTAGCCGGGCAGTCGTTCCCAACCTATATCTTCGGACAGGTTCATGCACATGGTGTCCCGTACTACTTCCCGGCCGCTTTCGTTATCAAATCCACCCTTGGCTTCATGCTGCTCCTGGTCGTCGCCATCTATGCGGTTTTTTCCAAGCACCTCGCAGGGTGGCAACGGCTGAGCTATCTCGCCGTGCCGCCCCTTGTCTATCTCCTGGTTGCGATCGATACAGGGCTCAATATAGGTGCGCGCCATATCCTGCCCATGTATCCCTTTCTCGCCGTACTTATAGGTGGCGCGGTCGTTTCCATCTGGCGGGAGAAGCGGCTCTGGATTTACGCCACACTCCTGTTGCTCGGCTGGCATGTTTTGTCAGCAACGCGGAGTGCGCCGAATTATCTGGCCTACTCCAACGAATTGTTCGGCGGCCCGGCGAACACGCACCGATACCTCACCGACTCCAACACGGACTGGGGACAGCAACTCGTCTCGGTCAAGAAGTACCTCGACCGGCACAAGATCCACGACTGCTGGTTTGGCTACTTTGTGCAACCCTCCATCGACTATCACTCGTATGGAATCCCCTGTCGTCAATTGCCGACGGCAAACAGTATGTGGAGCGAACAGCAGGTCGATGTTCCGGCCACGATCTCCGGCACGATCCTGGTGAGCGCTGGTACGCTGACGGGGTACGAGTTCGGCTCCGTCATCCTTAGTCCGTTTCAGCCCTTCATGAACCTGCGACCGGTCGACACAATTGACGACGGCGTCTTTGTGTATCGCGGCACTTTCGATACGTCGCTGTCCTCTGCGTTTGGATACTTCACGCGTGCTACCAAGGCACTCGCCGACAAACAGCTCGACGCGGCTCTTCACGCAGCCGAGCAGGCAATTGCCATCAATCCCAATCTCATGCAAGGGCAGATCGTCCTGGGAGACACTCTCGCTGCGCTTCACCGCGACCACGAAAGCGCAGCCGCATACAACAAAGCTCTCTCCATTGCACTGCGTATGGAACCCAGCGCCAAAGCTGACTGGATTGCGACGCTGCACACGAAGCTGGCCGCTCTGCACCCCTGACCTCGATCGCCCACACACGTACCCCGCCCGCGCTAGCGGATGGGACAGGTTGCAACTATTCTCGCAATAACTGCGCTGGGTCGATTGCGAGAGTGCGGCGTGCAGGGATAACGGTGGCGAGAAGGCCCAGAAACAGCATTGTGAGGAGCACTCCGGCCAGAATCACCGGATCGCGAGGCGTCGCGTATGCGACAAGGTGCGACATCAGACTGCTGGTGAAGATCCCGAGGAGTAGTCCGACGACGGAGCCGATGAGAAGCAGCACGGCCGGCCTGCCGAGAGTGGAGTGCATAACCTGAAGATGTTGCGCGCCGAGCGCGATGCGAATGCCTTGTTCTTTCATGCGTTTTGAGACGGAGTAGGAGGCCATGCCGAAGATGCCGGTGACGGCCAGCATGGCGGCTAGCATACCCATGATGCTGAGGACGACGGTGGCGGCACGCGCAGGAATCATGGAGCGGTCGATGGCGTCATTCCAAGGGGCTATGGTGTAGGGGACATTGGGTTCGACGCCGGTCACGGCTTTGCGCAGTTCGGCGGTTATCTGATCTTGAGGGCGCTGGGAGCGGACGATGACAACCGCCCTGGTGGGCAGGTGGCCGCCCGGACCCTGGGTGACCGGAAAGAACATGGCCGGCTGCGGATCTTCGACGAGCAAGCCGTATTTGCCGTCCTCGACCACGCCGACCACCTCATACTTCGCGTCGGCCCACAGCATGAAACGTTGTCCAATAGCCGATTCGTTGCCGAAAAGTTTGTGCGCGAAGGTTTCATTGATAATGGCGACGCCGGGGGTGCTTTTGTCGTCGTGCCAGGTGAAGTCGCGGCCCGCCATCAGACGCGTACCTGCGGTCTGAAGATAGCCGGGAGAGATCAAGTAGGTGGCGGCCCCGAAGGCCATGTGTGAAGGAAGAAACTCTGTGGTACCCCAGCGATAGACGAACCAGCCGCCACCCTCCTTAAAGGGCAGGGAGTCCGCGCCGGCGGCGGTAACGCCGGGGATAGTAGAGGCCGCGTCGATCATGCGCTTGAGCAGCGGGACCGATTGCTCGCCGGTGTATCCCGCCATACGGAGGTCGGTCTGTGCGAGGGTAACGTTGTGGGGTTGGAAGCCGAGGGGAACCTGCAGGGTGCGTTTCATGCCTCGCGCAGCAACCAGTGATGCGGTGACGAGAAGGGTACAGACCGCGATCTGTACGACGAGCAGGATGTCGCGAAGTGCGAAGCCGCGAAAGGTCTCCGATTGGAGCGTTCCAGTCTTGATGGTCTGGAGAACGTCAGTGTTCCATATCTGCCGGGCGGGAAGGAGGCCGAAGAGGAGGCCACTGACGATCGACAAGGCCATGGCAGCGACATAAACACGATAGTCGGGCGAGATCAGGAAGTGGGTGGGAAAGTCGTTGAAGGGCTGCCAGTGACTCAATGCGCGCAGCAGGAGCCAGGCAAAGAAGGTTCCAACGACTCCGCCGGCGATGGAGATGAGGACCGCTTCGGTGAGGAGCTGTCGAAGGATATGCCAGCGACTGGAACCGATGGCCATGCGGATGGCCAGCTCACCGCTGCGATCGGCGGCACGGGCCGCGAAGATGCTGGCAAGGTTAGCGCAGGCGGCGAGCAGGATCAGAAGGGCGAGCAGCATGATACCGAGCAACGCCTTCTTCATTGGATTCTCGGTTTTTCCGTTGGGACCAGCCTGGATGACGGTGGCGCTGAGACCGTCATCTTTTCTGTCTTCTTTGGCCATCTGAGTGGCGAGGGCGTTGAGGCTGTCGGTGGCCTGATGTGGTGTGACGCCCGGCTTCAGTCTGCCCATAACGTCGAAGGCGTAGTGGTCCCGCCAGGACAGGTCGTCGTTTCCGGTTACCTGTGTGGCGTTGAGGAGGGGAAACCAGTAGTCGGGCCAGAGAAAGTCGTCGGTGCCGTGAAAGCTTTCGGGGGAGACGCCAATGACGGTAAAGGGATGCTGGTTGAGCTGAATGGTCTGGCCGAGCACATCGGTGCTGCCGTTGAACTGCCTGTGCCAGAAGTCGTAACTGAGTACGATGAAGGGCGCCGATGCCGGGCCGTGCTCGTCGGTTGAATGGAAGAAGCGGCCGAGAACAGGCTTCAGACCGAGGACATCGAAGTAGTTGCCGGAGGCAGCGTAGCCCCAGCTTCGGGTGTTCGATTTTCCTACACTGAGTCCAACGCGTTGGATCTGGTAGGCCATCAGTCCGCTGAAGGATGCGTCGCGGTCGCGGTAGTCGAGATAGTCACGATAGGACTGAGAGGTCCATCTCGTTTTGCCGTTGCCGTGGACGACTTGAAACAGGTTTTCCGGTTGAGGTACATCCAGCGGACGGAGGATGAGACCGTTGAGCACGCTGAACACGACAACGTTCGCGCCGATGCCCAGGGCGAGCGTAAGGATTGCGGTGACGCTGAATCCCGGAGACTTTCGCAGCTTGCGGATGGCGAAGTTCACATCCGCGAAGATGCCCTCGAGGCGGGGCCACATCCAGATCTCACGGCCGCGCTCGTTGACTCTGGCTACATTGCCGAACTCGCGCCGGGCGGCTTGTTCGGCCTGCGGGCGGCTCATGCCAGAGGCTATGAGTGCCTCTACTTTTTCGGTAAGGTGTTGCTCGATCTCTTCCGAGAGGTCACTGTAAATCCGGTTTCGCGTGAAGAGCTGCCTGAACCAGTTCATGCTCAACTCCTAAGACTCCGAGGGCGAAAGGACGAGCGTTATTCCTTCGAGCATTCGCTCGAAGCTGGAGATCTCACGCTCCAGATGTTTCTTGCCTGCGTGTGTGATCCGGTATGTGCGCACTCTGCGATTGGAGGGAGAAATCTCCCACTCCGCCTTGACCTGGCCCTCTTTCAGGAGGCGCTGCAACGCCGGATAGAGAGAGCCTTCTTCGACCTGAAGAAGCTCGTTGGATCTTTGCTTGATGTGCTGCACGAGCGCGTAGCCATGCATGGGCTGACGCAGGAGGGACTGAAGCACCATCATCTCCAGTGCTCCTCGAAACAGGTCTCGTTGTTCTGGTTTCCGTGTGAGTGTCATAGGCCTATTCGAAGCACGCCTAGCGTAAAATAGTGTTCGAGGGATGTCAATACCTGCGAAGGGACCCATCTCACGCGGACTCTGGTCTCTAAGCTCTGACTCCGAGCGTTGCTCCAAGCAGCGGGCGGGACAACTTTATCCTTGACAACATCTTCGCCCTTATTGACGGATACATTGACGCAGACTTTCTCTCGCTGAACTTTTCCCTTGCAGTCAGACGGCGGACCATACATTTCGGCAACTACGCGACTCGCTGCTTCCTTACCCCGGCCGAGGAGGGTGAATTATCGATCTACAAAACACCATAAGCTGGCCATTTGGCCAACATATGGTGTTTTTGACAAAGCAGCAGTGACAAAGACATCATAAAGCGGCCAAAAACACGGTAAGCTGGCCAACCTATCCTGCTCCTTTTCAACACCGACCCTTTCGCAGGGGTCGACCGCAAAACATCATAAGCTGGCCGGGATCCCATTGTGACGCGATAAGGTGGCCAAAACTTGCGTGGAGACCCGATGGCAACGCCGGCGTGCTGCAACGCGCCGAACACGAAGAGGGCTGCATTGCCTAGCATCAAGGCTGTAAGCAGCGGTTTCATGGCCCAAAATGATACGCGTGCATCAGGATGTTTGTTCCGGCATGTTACCGATATCGATCACCACTACAGTGATGTCGTCGGCCTGCGCGCGGGCGCTCCCGTTCTCTGGCCACCCACGCACCTTATCAAGCAAACACTCAGCAAACTGCTCCACGGGAAGATCCTGGTGGGTCGCAATGAAATCGCCTAAGTGGGCCTCTCCGAACGCCTCGCCCCGAGCGTTCACCGCCTCCACCAGCCCGTCCGTGTAGACCAGCAGGCGGTCACCCGCTTCTAACGTGAATTCTGTTTGCGGATATTCCTCACCTGGCCGCACGCCAAGCAACAATCCATTTTCATTCAACTCGAGCAAAGTTCGCGTGGCGCGGTGCCAGAGCAGCAACGGCGGATGCCCGGCAGCGGAGTAGCACCCCATTCGCCTGGCTTGATCAAGAAGCACATACACCGCGGACGCGTATTGCCCCTGGGCCTGGCGACAGAGTGTGGAGTTCAACCCCGCGATGACCTTGCCCGGTTCTGCTCCAACATCCGAGTGCGCAGACACCGCCACTTTTACCATCGAGGCTACCAGCGCTGCAGGTACCCCGTGCCCAGTAACATCGGCCACCACAATTCCTAGGCAGCCCGGCCGAATCACCAGAAAATCGTAGAAATCTCCCGCTACTGCCGTCATGGGGGCATATCGGACAGCGAGTTTGAAACTCCCCGTCTCAGGGCTTGTGCGTGGCAGGATTGAGTTCTGAATTCGGGTAGCCGCTCGCATCTCCTCGCCCATTGAAACGAGCAGCCTTTCATTTGCGAGAACCCGTCGCGTTGCCGCATAACCGAGACAGCAAATGAGCACGAACAGTCCATATGGCTCAGTATCCGCGTGCCAGTTGAACAACCGCGTGCTGGCAATGCGATCGTGTGCGAATGTCAGAAAGAGAGCAAGCAATCCCACAGACAAAACGCCTTGGTCTTGCACATGCGGACGCTTATATCCCATCAGGCGCCCCAGCAGGAGAATTGCGGGCAAGAGAAAAACAGTTCCGATGCCAGCTGTCGGGACCAGGTTCGGGCGCCTCTGAATCACGATGGCCGTAAACGCAATCGCGGCGAATAACACATAGGCCCGTATCAACCAACGTACGGACGAACGCCAGCCTTTGCCGTAAAAATCCTCGAAGAGCAGCAGGGCTGGAACGAGGGTCGCCAACCCGACCAATTTATTGACGAATGGCCAAACCCCCTCCGGTTCACCGAAGGCCATCTGGAATGGGGTTGTGTTGGTGAGCAGTAGCACGCCATATGGGCCGGCGAATAACCCGAACCAGAGCAAGACTCGCTCGCCTGATTGCCACCGGGCCAGATATAGAACAACTGCAGCCACCCCAATCGCCGCAATGATGGAGCCAAGAATCACCAGGGGAAGATCCCCGCGTAGGTTAGATCGCAACTGCTCGTCAGAAACCGCCAGGAGGAGCGCGTTGATCACAATGGGACCTACCTAAAGGTTCTTGCTGGATCTTAGGGCACGCCTCGCGATCCTGAATCAGGGGAGTTCTCATTCACGTGGAGCGAGCACCTCGACAGTATAGCGATACCGCCATGGGCAGGCATGCCGGAAACGAATCCCAATCGACTGACTTGCATCGGGATTCGTAACAACAACGGCGCTTCGTTTACCGATCGGAAGTTGGCTTTTGCGTAAACACTACGGCGTTTATGGGTACTGATCCTCCTTGCGTCTGCGATGGCCCAGCTCGGCGAAAATCCGAGCCGAAGAGAACCAGCGCATGCTCGACATCGCGGTTACTACAGTGAAATCCGCGTACGCTGCCGGTAGAGGCCCGCGGATTCGAAGCCTCGCACAATTCGTCTCAGGTAAACTCAGGTGAGAGAAATGCTCTGGACACTTCAGGGTGTTCCTCCCGCCTGAAACGCGAGTAGGCAGAGCTACGTCGTACTTGTCCTCGCAGGGAGAACCATAATGACTTCAGATGAGGAGTTCCCCCCGGCATTAGATGACATCAAGGTTCATGTGAAGCTCAAACTCTTCGCGTTGTGGTCTTCCGTCATGTTCTTTTACATCTATGGAGACTATTTCGAGCTTTATCAGCCTGGGAAATTGCAGGAAATGATCGCTGGAAGAATGCCTTTTGGTGCTGTCTCTCAAGGAGTCCTGCTAGGGATGGCTGCGGTCATGGTAATTCCGAGTCTCATGCCATTTCTGTCACTCGTCCTGCCTCCACGAGTGAATCGCTGGGTGAATATCGTTTTCGGCGCGATATACACAGTGATCATGATTCTCGCGATGAAGGGTGGTTGGCACTTCTACATTTTTTTCGCATTGGTAGAAATCACCTTGACAGCACTTATCGTCTGGTACGCATGGACCTGGCCTAAGCAGCGAACCCGCTAAAGCGAGATAAGTCCTGGGAAGTTAGCTTAGCTAAAAACGGGTTTTGACCAATTCGTCTCTCGAACCGGCGGTCCGGGAACCCGAACTTGCCGCAAAGCGGGAGCGAGTTCAACCGGTCGATGCAACACTGGCTTGAAGTTTACTCGCCGGGGTTTCAAAGCCCAAGGTCTTTCGCGGGCGTTGATTGAGGGTGCATTTACGGGCGACGCGGTAAAGGAGTTTCCGCAGAAGTTGAGTGAACCGCTCTGTTACCTTGGATAGGCGCAATTTTACGGGAGGTATTCGTGAATCGACTCTTGGCAGCAATCCTTCTTCTAGAAGTAACAGCCTTTGCCAGCGACCTTCCAAACAAGAGGTATTTGGACCTTGACCATATCAAAATCATGGTCTCTGCGGCGGAGGCAAAGGCGAAGGAATTAAATGTCTCCGTAACCATCTGCGTCGTAGATGAGAGTGGCAATCTGCTTTTTCTGGAAAAGGGCGAAACTGCCTCACTGAATACAATTCAATTTGCCCAAAGGAAGGCGCGCCATGCAGCCTTCTATGGCAAGCCGTCTAAAGAAGGAGCCGACACGATCAAAAAAGGCAATACGGAAGCGATGGCATTCCCTGAATTCTTCCCGAATCAAGGAGGATTGCCCATTAATGTCAATGGTCAGCTTCTGGGTGGGATATCCGCAAGCGGCGCCAAATCGGAGATTGACGAAGCCATTGCACAATCTGCTCTTGACGCGCTTCTCAAGCAATGACGATCTGATTCTATCCGGTGTGGGAGCTTAGGACGTGTCGCGACAAAGGACAGCGCTCTCGGTAGCCTGCCGGTCGTCAAGGGGACAAATCTCTGGCTCTGTCTGCATCGACTTCATCGCGATCCGCGATGGTACCCCGAACGATTCCGTCCGGAGCGTTGGCTTGGGAATCAAGCGCAACGGCGGTTTACCTATGTGCCATTCGGAATCGGGGCGTGTTTTGCCGACGCTAATCTGTCACACGGATCTGAGATGCCCGACTCGGCGCGCCCTGCTGGACCTACTCAGGGGCGGCCAGTGTATCGAATTGCAACATCGCCAATGCGATGCGACTGATTTATTACCCAGTCAGGCCTGGTGTTCGGGGCATCCGTGATCAAGGTAAGCAGGTTCGGCCCTGACCAAGTGATGCTGACACTCTCATTCGCTAACTCAAAGCTGCGGCGTTGCCTGAAGCTGATGATCGCCCGTCGAAGCTCAAACGTTGAAGGCGTATGGTCATCGATGATGACCGCGTAGCGAGGTCCGTTCAACGCTTGGTTGTCCCATCGCTCAATCTCGAAGGCAATCTTTCCTTTTGAATAGGCAACCGTCTGGAGAATCTCGTAGTGACCTCCAAAATCCAAGTCTCCATCAAAATCGAGCAATATAAATAAACCAAGCACGGCAAAGAACCAGCCTGGAATGAGTAGGTTCCTTCTCAGGTTGGGTCGCATAGAAACAGGATAACGGATTCAATCGGTAGATCGTCTAGCAGCTTCGCAAAATGGTTGCGCGTTCAATCCATCCGTAAGCATGAAAAACGGACTCCCCACCATTTTGTCAACATCGGGAGGAAGGGTTGTACCCTTCGGCAGCCACGGGGTGAGCTAAGGTGAGCTAAGCAGATAGACGATCGGAGGTCGGGCGGCAGTGGCACAGGGAGATCCCGCTCAGGCGGCCGTAAGGTTGGCGGTGGAACGTCGATTTGGATCATATGTTTGTCCACTCTTAAGCATGGCGATGAGCATAGCCAGCAAGCGATCAGCGACACCACGCAAGGCGCGACCGTGGTCATGACCGACCTGGCGCAGGCGCGCGTAGTGATGTTTGCTGCGAGGGTCGTGCTGGATACTGGTACGAGCCCAATGATAGAAGGCGTTACGTAGCCGCTGGTTGCAGCGGTAGCGCATAAGAACCTGCCTGCTCTTGCCACTTTGTTTGGTCACCGGCGCAATGCCAGCATGGGCCCTCAGGGCGTGATAATCCCTGAGGGAGAGGATATGTGATCCTTCGGCCAGCATGGTCGCTGTGATGATGCGCCCAACACCAGGCAAAGAGAGCAGCACTGGGATGTCACGATGTTCTTGCGACATCGGGAAGTCATTGGTCGAGGTGGCCATCTGATCCAAGAGCTGCTGGGTCCGATCAGCGACTTGCTTGCGCTGCAGGTGAAGCAGGCGTAACTGCGGCAAGAGCAGAAGGGCATGTTCGCTGATTGCTTCTGCGCTCCCAGCCGCCAAGGGCAGTGGGGGAGCGGTCAGAATTTCGCCTACCTTCTCGGCAGTCCAGCGGCGGATGCGATATTTCGCGAGCAGTTGTTTCAGACGTTTTTCCGTTACTTTAGCGGCTTGCTGCGGCGTGGGCGCCAACTCGAGCAGGGCCCAAAGCCAAGGCTCATCGGGCGTCGAGCCAAGCCGCAGCAGTTGCGGAAAGTAGCGCAGTAGCAATTGGGAGAGCTGGTTTACGCACCGGCGTAGGTCGATGCCAAGAGTCTCTTCCGTCCGGGAGAGTTCACGAAGGCGAATGACATCCGGATGCTCTGGTCGCACGCGTCGAAAACAGTGCTGATCGGTGCGCAAGGAATCCGCTGCAACCAAGGCATCCCGGCGATCGTCTTTTGCTCCCGCAACCGTGTGCCGGTCGCGGAAGCGATCCAGTTGCTTTGGATTGATCGAGAATACCGCGTAGTTATGTTCCAGCAGGGCCTCGACGATCGGTCCGCGTGGAACTTCGAGGGCAACCGCGAGTGCGGACGCTTCGCCATTGGTCAGTGCTTGCAAGAAGTCACAGAACTCGAGCATGCCTGGGCCGCTATGTTCGATGCGGCGCTGGCAGATCTTCTCCCCGTGTGCATCCAGGATGCAGGCCTGGTGGAACTCCACTCCCCAGTCCACTCCAACGTAGAAAGTAAACTCCTCCTTCATGGCTTAACCTCCTTGGTGATGGCGCTCGACCTCCGTAGCCAACGTCAGCCCTGTACTGGCGCTCATTCGACCTGCTGATGGCGCAAACTCCCCACTGGACTTTCGGCTACGGGCCACCCAACCGGGGCGCTGCTCCGTTTTAGGCGCTGGTTCTATCCCTCGCTGGGGTTTTACGTGGCACTCCCGTCGGGCGGCCGAGCTGTCTATCTTCTTAGCTCACCCCGTAGCTGCTGGGAAAGGTACAGGGTTTTCGGCAACTACGGCTTCCCGAATCGCGCCACGGGGTGAACTTGCCGAAATCGAGTGCAACTTCCCCCGAACTTGCCGAGAATGTTGTCGCGCTGCACTAAATTCCCGGAATTGTTTGCAAAATGATGAATTACTGCAGTTAAATCCCGGAATTCTGGATAGCCAGTGTACTTAAATCACGGACGGAATAAATGCAGGTTGAGTCGTGGAGCGCTAGTGTATGCGTAAGGAGGGGCTTGTTTTACGTGGCACCGCGTGTCTTCTTTGTCGGCTCTTTTGCATTATAAATCCCGGACGAACTTAGCGATGAACTTCGTCCGCCTTTTAAGTGCAAGAGTCCGGGATTTAACAGCAATGATTGTGTAGTTAAATCCCGGAAAGAGATTGAAAATAAACAGTCGCGATTCCGGGATTTAACTGCAGCGCGATAGTTTGCAAGGAAAACGCGAGCAAGGTGTTGAGCAGGCCTTCGGCGACGCCCACGGAAGCGAGTTAAGGCGCATCTTGGTCGCGCCCTGACGGGAAGTCATCTCTTGTTTCGACGGGGATGATTGAAATCGAAGTGATAGCTGATCCCGAGTGTGCCTGCTGTCGCGTACTGGTGACCCGTTGGAGTTACTGGACTGGACCAGTGCTGTAGCTGCACGTCGAACTTCATCGCCCATCGGTCACTGAGCGTCAGATCGACGCCGCCGCCTGGGGAGATGACGTTGGAAGAAGATTGGGTATAGAAGATATTCGTGTGGGACCGCTGAAAGCCGCTGCCGTAATTCATCTCGCCACGGCCGAACAGAAAGTCACCATAAGGTTGAATGCGTCCCAAGTGAGCGGCTATCGTGAGGCCTCCTAATACGCTTTTCTGACCCTCGACGCTACCCTGGTCGAATGCAAAATTGCCGCGCAGCTCGGCCGAAGGATAGAGCCGGAACAGCGGCAGAAATCCGATGTCGACGCCCGCTGTGATGCCGGCATTCTTTCCCGATGCGAGTCCTGTGTTGGTTGCCGTCAAGCCCGCGAATGCCGAGACCCGAAGCGCTTGTGTAGCGGTCGGCGATGCCTGGCCATATGCGGATACCATTTGGCCTGCCGAAAGGGCTGCAAGCATCAAAGTGGCCATTCGTAGAATGCAATTCAAAAGCGGCTCCTCAACAACAATAATGTCTCTTGCGCACAGGTCTTATTCCGGCGCAACCACCACGGTAAGAGTGCTGGTTTTGGTGTTGCCACTGCTGTCTGTCGCGGTGACGGGTAGCTGATACGTGCCTTGAGCGACGAAGTTCACCTCGTAGTAGCGGTTCGTACATCCGGTAAGCGTCTGCGAAAGTGCAGCGAGCATGACGATGCTGAAGATTTGAAATCTACGCCGACGGCGCAAGGACCCGAGAGGCAGAACAAGGATCGTGGTGAACGCTAACCATGCCAGCAATGACCTTGGTGAAAGCGGTCCTGGCGCCTGGCCGCGGATCGCGCCAAGCACCGATCCCTTGGTGTTGATCGTGAGCGTTACTGAATTCGAATTGCCTGCGGTGAGGAGCACAGTGGACGAACTGAACGAAGCGGAAGCGTATGCCGGTAATGTCCCATAGCTAAGGCTCAATGGACCGGCAAACAGGCCTACGCTGGAAAGCTGGACCTTGGTGCTTGCTTGCTGCCCTCCGGAAAGAGTGATCGTCGAGGGAGAGAGCGTGAGGGTAAAGGAGGCAGGGAGAATAGCCTCTTGCAACGCGTTCGAGGTCGAGCCACCGAAGATTGAACCTGCCGGATAGCTAGCGGTCAGAACATGCACTCCGAGAGCGAGTGCGGGTCGTAAGGCTCGCCTGTCCAGCGGCATTGACGGAACCGGTTCCGAGAACGGCTGAGCCGTCGAAGAAAGTGACGGTACCGTAGGGTATCGGAGAACTTGTGGATGCAGAAGCCTGAATCGTGACCGGCTGCCCAACGGCGGCAGGATTGGGAGAGACTGAAAGGACCAGGTTCGTAGCGATGACAGTCACGAGCTCGTTGACCGAAGCGCTGGACGGATTGAAATTGCCAGTGCTGCTGAAGCTGGCCGTGATGGTGTGCGGACCGAGAGCAAGCGTCGAGAGGCTGAAGCTGCCTTTTCCACTGGCATCGAGTGTTGCCGAACCGAGAGCGGAGCCGCCCTCTGTGAATGTCACAGTGCCCGTTGGTACAGCGGTTCCTTGCGCCGCTCGCACTGACACCAAAAACCTGACCGCCTGCACGAGCGTAGCCGGATTGGGAGATGCTGTGACCGATGTGACGCTATCAGCGCCGGTGACGGTTTCTATCGTCGGCGCGGAGCTGCTGGCCGCAAAATTCACGTCGGCCGAGTACGTCGCTACGATGCTGTAGCTGCCCGCTCCCAACGTGGAGATGGTCGTCGAGGCAGATCCGTTCGCGCCGAGAAGTGTGGTTGCAAGTGTCTTGCCGCCCGAGGTAAACGTCACCGTTCCGGTGGGAATGCCGGAAGCTGAGCTTACAGTGCTGCTCAGTGTGATCGGTTGGAACGCTCCGGCAGGGTTCGGGGTGACAATGAGGCTGGTGCTGGTTGGATAGCCTGTGACGACTTGGCTAAAGGGCGATGATGTGCTCGCGTCAAAGTTGAAGTCGCCAGGATAGGTGACGGTTATGGTGTGCATCCCGACGGTAAGCTTGTCTGTCGAGATGCTGGCCGAAGCCCCTGCGTCGAGCGGCTTGGTGCCCAGAACGTTGGTTCCGTCCAGAAATGTCACGGTTCCTGTCGGCGTGTTGCAGTTGCCAGGAACGGCGGTCAACGTGATGGGGGTTCCACCGACCGAAGGATTGTTCGATGAACTGATTGCCGTAGCGGGCTGCGGATGGATTTCGTAAACGCCCATGTCGACGGTTCCGCAGACGCTGCGCGCCTTATTGTCCAAATCTCCAGGAGGGAGGTTTGGCGCATTGATGTCGCCGGCCGCCACGACGGGCGAAGTTCGCTGGGTATGGAAGTCACCGGCACCTGGATTGAGAAACTGCGGATCGACCGCAAGATTGCTTGCGGTCGAAGCGCTCACGATGCAAGTGTTGGGTTGCAATTGGCCGCTATTGAATGAATCGTTATTGATGAAGATGATTGGATAGCTTGACCCGAGGGCATCCCTTGGAAGACAGTTGACGGCTGGAGTGCCGTCGGGACTTATAAAAAGATTGTTTGCAATCGTGTTTTGTACGAAAGCTCCATAGAAGCTGCCCTGGGAACCGGTACGAAAATTTCCTGGAACTGAACCTGTATCGTTTTCGGTGTTGCCATAGACTGTATTGTTTACGACCCATAACGCGAATGTGGGAGTCACGGTCGGAGGCAGGTTGTTGATCAATGTGTCCACACGTACTGCGGCACCTCTGCTCGAATTTCCATAAATGAGATTCTGAACAACGAACATCTGAGCATTGTTTACCAAGACAACCGCGCTTCCCAGATTGTTCCGAATCGTGTTGTTTTCGATGAACACATCTGTCGACGTATCAGCGTAGATTCCGCCGCCATTGAACGTTCCAGTGGTTGGATCAAGCGAGCCGTTGTCTTCGATCGTGTTGCCAGAGATGTGAACAGAACCGGCTTCGAGCAGAGAGACCGCCGTGCCTCGAGCAGGTGGCCCAAGATATTTTGGAGGTTGAACGCCGCAATCGAAAATGTTGGAGTCCACCGTTGTGTGGCTGATCTCGTTTCCAGAGATGACCGGGCTGGCTGTAGGTCCAGAAACGACTATGACACAGGCATTGTTGTTGGTGATGACATTGTTGGTGATGGTCGCCGAGGTTCCGTTCAGATAGATCGCGGTCGAGTCTCCATGTTCCACCGTGAACCCGTTGAAGACCGAGGCTGCAGATTCGTTGGTTTTGAAGACGACTACTGGACCATTGTTCCCGATGCCGCTGATGATGGTTGAGGAGGCATCGGCGAAACTCTTAGCTCCGCTGGTAACGGCGATGGCTTTGCCCTTGAAATCGATGTTCTCGTTGTAAGTGCCGGGAGCCACAAGCACCGTATCGCCATTCTGCGCGGCGTTGATGGCAGCCTGGATGGTGGGCTGGTCGGCTGGGACACGAATGGTGGCCTGAGCAGCCGAGGCCAGCGTGTAACCGGAGGCGATGGACCCCACCAACAGAGAACGCAACAGCGCCCACATTTTTCTACGGCCACTTCACGTTCGGCCCTGCAGTCATCGAACATCAACACACTCCATACAGCTATTCCGCTTTGATGTACCGTGCAGCGATGCTTACGAGCAATACGCGAGAGCGGAAATTGATTATGAAACGCGAACGCCGCGAGAACGAATTCCCATGTCGGCGGCAGGAGACGGCTGCGAAGTCCTGGTAGGCCAATTTCGCTCTCCCAAGGATGCGGGTGTGTCAGGCGGAGCCGCCGTTGACGATTCAGGATGATAGATATTCCACCAAAGCAAGCGAAGGAATTCAGGGATCGTATCCCCTTTCACATTCTTTTCAATCGCGAGGTCGCTGCACTTTACGCATAACGTCAAGGCTGCATCCCGGCCAGAAGCATCCTCCCGGATCAGGTGAATGCAGAGGGTTACTTCGTCTCCCTTCCTATCGCAGCCGCGGCATCTGGAACGGTCCCGATAGAGGACGAACATTCGCAGCCGCGGCCAGTCGGACTGAAGCTCTTTCCTTCCGATCAAAATCGGATGCAGCGATTGCCGGCTTCGTGCCGAGCGGCGAAAGGGGAACAGCGTGATAGGGAGAATTCGAAAGAAACAGTACATCCTAAGCGCAATAGTCATCGGTTCGATACCTTGGTGGGGGTTGTGGTGTGACGTATGACAAAAAGTTCTATTGAGTAATTTTGTTAGAAGTGCGTACCTTGGCTGTTTTCGAACGCGCCCCCCTCTTGAATCAGTAGAATTTCGCTGAGTTGGCAGGCTTCTTCGCGCCTCCGAAGCGATACACGAGACTCACGGCTGGCGTGTTGGTAACCGTGAACAGTTTTGTGATCGGGAAGTTGCCAACGTAGTATGCGAAGTCCGGATTCTTATAGAAGAGACCGCGATACTCCGCACGGACGTCCAGGTGGTTGGTGAGTTTGTAATTCATGCCAACACCGAAGACCATTGCGGGACGGGTCTGCTGGCTGGCCGGCGAGTTACTCTGCGTAGGAAGAAAGAACAAACCTCCTCCGCCGAACTGTCCAAAGGTACTGAAGCGTTTATTCCGAGGTCCGTCCACTACATAGGCGATCGTGAGCTCGTACATATTGGTTCCGATAGCGCCCTGTGAAAACGAGGAGAAGGGCTTGAACGTTGAGTCTTTCGAGGGAAGGAAGGCCGAACCGTAGGAGTAGTTCTCCGACAGCCTTGTATATCCCAGGTTGACGTTGTAACCGAGCCAGGGCCGGAAAGATTGATGGAGGGTTCCGAGGACACCAGCCGAAGGAGAGGTCCCCTGTGTTTTTTGGGCGGTAGAAACACCAAATGAAAATTGGTTGGTGGTCACCGGGGTGCGTGTGCCTGTCAGTTGACCGAAGGCGCCAAGCGAAACATCCATGCCTCCCGTGAACTTTTTGTCTGAAGGCTTCTGAGACACCGTTTGCCCGATGGCTGATGGAACCCCGAAGAGCCCAACCGCGAATGCGGTGATAATGACGAAGCGTAAGCAACGTGTTTGCAACTGCAATAGGCCCAAGGTGCCTTCTCCTTATGAACTTCATCCATAAAGAGGAGGCACTCTGGCGAATCTACCCTGATGGTCCCGAATTTTTCGGAATGTGGTGCTGAGTGGTGATTTCGAGAACGATCTCGATCCGTACCTGGGTTCATTAGCACAGTGGTCGCGCACAAACCTTTGGGAAAGCGGTTTAGAACCCGATTTGTTATTCGTTGTTTATCTCTTGATAAAATAAGTACTTATGGCACCTGCTGCATGGGTTCTTTGCAAGGTCTCGCCGAACGTGGAGCGCGAGTCAAAATAATTAATGGTGTGCGAGGGTAGATTTCAGAAAAAATCTTCTCTTTAGGGGTAAATGGAGCAACGCAAACCCAAACGGCACGAGACCGCACCGGCCCAGACTGAGCAGCTTCTTGCCCGCTATTACCGTCAACTCCAGAGATGGGGTGCGATCTTGACCCGCGGTGATGAGGGCAAGGCCGAGGACATCGTCCAGGAGTTCTGTCTTTATTTCACTCTGACAAAACCAGACCTAACTGATGTTGCCAATCTGGACGGCTATCTTTATACGTGTCTCCGGCACATTTATTTGTCCGGCCTCGCCCGCTCTTCTCGCGAGGCTCTGCACTTTGTCAGCGTTGCAGAATTCGACTCCTTTGAATTCGCGGTCGCCACCAACCGCTCAATCGATCCGCTGCAAAGGCAGAATGATCTTCGTCGCATCTGTGGTTATGCGGTGTGGCGAAAGGAGTCTTTCAAGGGGGCTAGCTACTTTCTTCTTCATTTCTTCCACGGGTACTCACGTAAAGAGATCGCAGAGCTTGCCTGCCTGCCGCTCGCAGCGATCTACAACAAACTCAAAATCGCGCGTTCGGAAGTCAAGTTATATCTTGAGGAACCGGGCAAGCTTCGAATCGTGAACCGCGAGCGGGCGCCAGAATCCACTCTGTCGTGGAGTTTATTGTCCGTAACAGAACTCTTTAAGGAGCTTCGGGAGGCCATCCTGCATGGAAGGCTTTCGGATTGCATTGCTGAAGAGGAGTTGCTCGCGCAATACCGTAGCGCGACACCAAGGCCTATCGACTGCTCGCTGCTCGCACACATTGTCAGCTGCGAGCGTTGTCTCGCAATTATCGATCACATCTTCCGTCGGCCTACGTTGAAGGACCGTGAACCGTTGGACGGCGCAGGTTCCTCTTCGGGCGGCAGCGACAGTAGCGTTGCCGGGCTATCAGATAAGAGCCAGGAGACGATGTTGCAATTGGTGCGGAAACGGTGGGGCAAGATCCATGAACATCGTCCAAGAACCTTATCGATTGCCGTCAATGGGAAGATCATAGCTTTTCACGATGTGCAAGCGGAACACAGCACTCTCTCCGCTCGGATTGAGCATCCAGAGACGGCACAGTTCGTCGAAGTCTTCAGCGAGCAGGACGTACGTCTAGCTCTGCTTCCGGTTGGCGATCTCCCGCCGGAAGGTTTGCACGAACGAACGCAACGCGTGGTGCTCAGCGACTCCCGCTGGCTGGAGTTGAATCTTACCTTTGACGGTTTGGGGCTTAATAGCCAGGTTGCCTACTTCGATCCGGCGTTGGCAATCGAACCGATTGAAGATACCGAAGACGCTCCTGAAGCGTGGCTCCCGAAACGCAGCGATTCAATCCCCTCCTCTCATGGACCATGCCGGCGTGGAGTCCCGTGGATAGCAACTGCGTTGAGTCGCTTTCTTGAAACTATGACGCCATCGTCCGCGACGTCCTGGGCGTTCGCCCTGACCATCCTCGTTGGAACTATAGGCTACCTTGTCTATCGCCATGCAACTCCACCGATCGATGCCAGGGGCGTTCTTAACCAATCCATAAAGATTGAGACGGCGTACCTCCGTGGACAAACCGAGCATCAGGTCCTCAGCCTTGAGGAAATTTCTGCGGACGCGCGGGTTCTGCAGCAGGGCACTGTTGATCTTTGGAAGGATGGCGATGGCAGCAGATACGTGCGCCGCCTCTACGACTCCAAGCATCGCCTGATAGGGGAAAAGTGGCGAAACGAGAACGGGGAACATAGTTCACACGAAAGGCAACGGGATAAGGACGCTTCTGGCATACGGCATTCCCTCCCAATGAACGATCTCTGGGATCAGGATCTCTCGGCCTACGCCTTCAGTATGTTGAGAGGCAAAGCACCTCAGATCCACGTTGTCGAGGACGGCTATGAGCTGACGACCGACGGTCCTGTCGAAGACCGTCCGCAATTGGTATCAGCGACTCTTGTCCTCGATCGTCATCTCCTTCCCGTCAGGGCGATCATGCGCGTGCGAGCAGGTTCGGAGATACACGAGCTTCGCTTTGTGCAGTCGAGTTATGAACGCAAGCCGTCTGCATCTGTACCGGATTCGATTTTTGACCCGGAGCATGAATTGCATTCCTCGCACGGCCTGCATCCTACTTTGCCTCAGCAGGACGGCCTGCCCGGCGCAATTGGAACTGGTGTGCAGCTAGCTCAGTTACAGATCGCTGTGTTGTATCGGCTCAACAGGCTCGGCGCCGACACAGGCGAACCGATCGAAGTTATCAGGACATCCGATGGACACATTCGCGTCTCAGGGGCTATGGCAGACAGTTCGCTTAAGCGGCAGATCGTCTCCAATCTTGAAACGCTGGAAGATCATCAGCTTCTTGATCTTAGGCTTATCACGCCACCCGATGTCTTAGGAAGAGTCTCTGGCGCCAAGAGAGTAATTCCTGAGGATACGAGTGTCTACGATGTTGGTCAGACAAAGCCCGTTGTAGACGCGATCCTCCGCAAATACCTTCAGGCAAAAGGTGTTCCCGCCGACCAGTTGGATTCTGCCGCAGGACAGTATTCCCATGAAGCGCTTCAACGTGCCCAACGTGCCCTGCAACATGCATATGCCCTCAATCGCCTTGGTAGCGCATTGTCTGCTACGGAGCTCAAATCCATTGGCCCTTCTTTCCAACAAGAATGGACGGAGATGGTACATAGGCACGCAACAGATCTTGAAGACCAGCTGCGTGCGCTACACGGACAACTAGCTGAGATTGTGCGGCCGAGCGTGGAGTCACCGAATGCTACGGAGTCACTCGTCCGCATAGAAAACCCCGATCAGTTCACCCGGGCGACTGATCAGCTTTTGCATCAGACGCAGGATTTGAACAGCGACGTGGGTAGATTGTTCACGTCCAATGCTTCCATAGAAAAACAACCTGCGCAGAATTCACGACTCATGACTACGATGAACGCCATTCCGTTGCGCCAAGCGGAGGAGATAATACGCTTCGCGGTCAAGTTGACGACGTCGGGGAGATCGACCTTGCAGAATCGGGAACACCTCCAAAATGACAATGGAGTTCCAGAGTAGCCACGGTGAAGAACAGGGCCACCATCATCGATGCATTACTCCACCGTCTGACGTGGCTCATCATTTTCTTCCCAGCCATATCTTCCTTTGCTCAGGTCAGCACAGCCAATGTCACTGGGATTGTGCTGGATGCTTCAGACGCCAGCATTGGAGGTGCGAGCGTGAAGCTGATCAACATCTTGACCGGGACAGAGAACGATTCAAAAACAAACAACGACGGCAGGTTTGTCCTGCCGGAAGTAATCCCGGGAGCTTATACCCTCCAGATTGAGCGTGGAGGGTTCTCGACGACACAGCTTAACGGAATCATCCTGAATGTCGGCGACACCAAAAACCTGCTTATTCGCCTTAAGGTCGGTTCAGTCTCAGAATCTGTGAACGTCGATGCAAGTGGCCTTACGCTCAACACTACCGACGCCGCTGTTAGCACACTTGTCGATCGGAAGTTCGTTAGCAATGTGCCTTTGAACGGCAGGAGTTTTCAGGACCTGATCTCCATGACGCCGGGTATTGTCACGCAAAGCCCACAGGCAGCCACCCAGAGCTCCAGTACCCAGGGCGACTTCAGTGTCAACGGCCAGCGGCCAGAATCCAACTCGTTTTTCGTCGATGGGGTCTCCGCAAACGTCAACTCAGGCCTCACAAATGATCATGCAAGGATTACGACTACTGGATCGAGCGGAGGTTCGACGGCCCTCGGTACCACGCAGAGTCTTGTGTCGATTGATGCATTGCAGGAGTTTCGCGTCCTGAGTTCGACCTATTCAGCCGAGTATGGGCGGACACCCGGCGGTCAGGTTACCTTTTTGACGCGCTCCGGAACGAACACCATCCATGGCAGTCTCTACACCTACTGGCGCGGAAGTGTATTCGATGCTTCCGACTGGTTCTCATCTGGCATAGAGCAGACGCCCGGAAGATATCCGACTTACTTCAGTCAGAACAACTTTGGAGGTACTTTCGGGACTCCAATTGTTCTTCCCGGTACATACTTTGGACACGACAAGACCTTCCTCTTTCTCTCGCACGAAGGGCTTCTACTGACCCAGCCAACACCGCCGACCTTTCACTTTGTCCCGTCCAACGCAGTTCATAGAGAGGTTCAGGCTGCGGGTCCATCGTTCCTGGATTATTTCCCAGTTCCAAGTGGTCTGGTAGAGATCAAAGACGCAGCGGGAAACCCAAGCGGACTCAGCTCACTTAATTGGAACGCCTTTTCGCTCCCCGCCCTCGTGAACTCCACGAGTGCCAGATTGGACCACAATGTCTCGTCAAAGCTCTCAACGTTCTTCCGATATGGTGATACCCCGAGCTACAGCAAAACGATGCAGCTCACATCTCTGACAACCAACCACGTTCGGACCCAAACATTCACCATGGGAGCTACCGCCCAGTTAACTACGGCGATCAGTAATGACTTTCGCATCGGATTTGCCAGAAGTAACTCAAGCGTGGATACCACCTTTTTCTATAGTGGCTTTCCCGCATCGACCTTCAACGAAGTTATCGGAATACCGTCCTCTTATAGCCCGGCAAGGGCGGATGCCTATATTCATATCGCAGGAGTCGGCGACAGTGAAATCAATACTGAAAGCGCCAACAGCTTTCTCCATCAATGGAACGTTAGAAATACGTTCAACCTTCAGATTGCGAATCATATGCTCAAGTTTGGGATCGACCAGCGACACATAACATCCACCCTGAACCCGGCGGCCTACTCTGTTGAAGCGGATTTTTTTGATAGGCAGTCGATGGTGCAGCAACTCGCGTCGGATGTGGTCATTACGAGAAGCGTGCCGGCAAGCCCAATCCTCAACGAATTTTCCGCATTCGCTCAGGACGAGTGGCGGGCATCTAAGGCGCTCACGCTGTCCTTCGGCATACGTTGGGAGGTGAATCCGCCTCCGACGGGAGAACGCGGGATGGATGCCTACACTGCTGTCGGCGACATCAATTCTCCCGCGACGCTTCGGCTTGCACCGAGGGGAACTCCTCTCTGGCACACAAGTTGGTACAACCTGGCACCGCGCTTCGGAGCAGCCTGGATGGTCAGTGATGAGCCCGGAAGGGAGATGATCGTACGTGCAGGTGCCGGGGTCTTCTTTGACACGGGAAATCAACCGGCCTTAAGTGCCTTCAACGCGGCGGGCTTCACGGCAACGGCATACTCTAGCAACGCACCGGTGCCAGTCACTCCAGCGCAACTTGACTTCTCTATTGTCCCAGCACCACCGTACACCAATTCGACGGCATTCGCCTTTCCCTCGCATCTCCAACTTCCCTACAGCATTCAATGGAACATCGGCATCGAGAAAGCTCTCGGAAGAAATCAGGCATTGACGCTCTCTTATGTGGGAGCTCATGGCGATCGGCTTCTCCAAGAACAACGCAGAAACGTTAGCCAACTCAATCCCGGTTTCGGCGTTGTGTCCTTTTTCCCGAACGGTGTGACATCGAACTATCAGGCGTTGCAGATGAAGTTCCAACGGTCGATCTCGCACGGTGTACAAGCGCTGGCCTCTTATACGTGGGCCCACTCCTTGGACTACGGATCGACCGATCCCTTCTATCCATTGATCTATGGGAACTCCGATCTTGATGTGCGCCACAACCTCGAGGGAGCCATCTCCTGGGACTTGCCCAAACCCAGTAGAAACCTCCTACTGAAATATGTTCTCGGAAATTGGGGATTGGACGGAAGACTCATCGCCAGAACTGCTTTCCCCGTTACTCTCCTAGGAAATCTGTTTTCCGATCCAGCGACGGGAGACAGATACTACAACGGAGTGAACCTCTTACCGAATCGCCCATTGTATTTATATGGATCGGAATACGCTGGCGGGCGGATCCTCAATGGAGGGCCAGGTGGGGCCAGCCCCGCTTTTAGCCTTCCCGATGGGACAGCCCAGGGAAATGCTCCACGGAATCTTGTTCGCGGTTTCGATGCTGTGCAAGTGAATGTTGCTCTACGGAGAGAGATGCCGATCTACGATCGCCTGGCCATGCAGCTCCAGGCCGAGACATTCAACGTCTTGAATCATCCCAACTTTGGTTACATCGATCCCTCTTTGAGCGACGCGCTATTCGGGCAGTCGACCAAAATGCTCAATCAAAGTTTCGGTGCGACGGGGTCTCTCTATCAACAAGGTGGACCTCGTTCGGTTCAATTTTCTCTAAAATTTCTCTTCTAGGACGCGAAACATTGCATAACGGACTTCGTGGCCGAGTACTCAAGGCCTCGCTAGGCGGCTTGCAAATCTCGATGAACTGCAGAATCATGCTCGCCTTGGTCTCGAGGACGCATTCCATCACCATCTTTCCAACAGAGTTCATCACTGCGATTGAGATACTTTCCTTGTGCACGTCCATGCCGATATATTTAGTACTCGTCATACAGGGGTTCCTTTCTGGAGGGGTTGAGCTAAGCACTCAAAACCTACTCCAAAAGGGGCGCCTTTTTATAATGTGTGACACTCGACGATCAGCTGTTAAGAACAGGATTTCTGACAAGATCAATTCGTAATTAAAGCGAAACTGCCTTCGGTTCTGCGATTTATGGGCTTCGCCAAGGATTAGTACTGTGTCGGCTTCTCGTGAGGAACCGGTGCGGCTCTCGCTCGTTAGATAATCTCAAAACACGAAAACGATGAGGTGATCGTGGAAGAGCGCTCGCATCTGAAAGCCACTCTCAACACATGGCAACTATGGGGAATCGCCGTCGGTCTTGTTATCTCAGGCGAATACTTCGGCTGGAGCTACGGTTGGGCAAGCGCGGGCACGCTCGGATTTCTGGTCGTGACCGTCCTGGTGGCAACGATGTATGCCGCCTTCATCTTCAGCTTCACAGAACTTACGACGGCAATTCCGCACGCGGGTGGGCCGTTTGCC
>Ga0210406_10002019_pt1 | contig 23681 bp, 19 predicted proteins | sample IncBWC30MmetaG_FD_155454 | JGI IMG/M metagenome (GOLD analysis project Ga0210406, IMG submission 155454) | Forest soil microbial communities from Barre Woods Harvard Forest LTER site, Petersham, Massachusetts, United States - Inc-BW-C-30-M | ecosystem: Environmental > Terrestrial > Soil >...
GGACTCATTGCCCGGACCATGCCCCGGCGGGATCGGGCTTACGACGGCGCTGGCAGTTTTGCAAACAGGCTGGGTGATTGTCGGGAGCCTCCCCACGACCGATGGAACTTCTGCGACGGCCCAGGCGGGGTGTCTCATCGTGCTGGACAATCTGGGCAACCCGGTTGAAACGATTCAGGGATCGCTGATCAATGGCCCGTGGGATATGGCGTCGCTCGATGGCGAACAGCAGGCAGCGTTATTTGTCACCAACGTGCTGAATGGAACGGTGGCTGCGAATGGGAGCGTGGTGAATCAAGGGACCGTCGTTCGGGTGAATCTCCGCGTTTCTGAAACCAAGATGCCGTTTCTCGAATCCTTGACCGTGGTTGGCTCCGGTTTCTCTGAACGCACCGATCCGGCGGCGCTGGTCATTGGACCGACAGGGCTGGGATTATCCCCAGTTTGCCGTCACGGAGAGGACGAATGCGAGTCTCACTCACGTCCAGATGAGCCTGTTCTCTATGTCGCAGACAGCTTAAATAATCGAGTGGTTTTTATTGCTGATCCACTCACGCGTACAAATCCTTCCGGACCGGGAATGGTTCTCAGCAGCGGCGGAAGCTTGAATGATCCCCTGGGTCTAACCGTCGCACCGAATGGGCACATTCTTGTCGTCAATGGAAACGATGGTTTCATTACCGAGATCACATCCCGGGGCGCTCAGATCGCCAGCAAACTGATCGATAATAATGGCAATCCGCCGGGAGCGGGCGCTCTCTTTGGTGTGATTTTTGATCCGGAGAATGGCGTAGTTTTCGTTGATGACGCCACGAATACATTGAACCTGCTCCACTAGGAATGCAAAGAGGACGGCTCTGGAGTTTCACTGGATAGGAAGCCCGATCTAATGGGAGTTCACTGGGCCTTAGAGGTTACTGGCGCGTCCCGGTGGCCTTCTCAGCGGACCAGAGCTGAGAGCTAGAGAGCACATGTCTTCGATTTAAGAATGCGTCCGCAGCGATGGGGCACGCGCGGAAGACTCAAGGATCCTACAGACTGCTGCTGTGAATTCGCAAGATAATAATCGTTGGTGCTGACTGAAACGGGACAATAATGGGCTGTCCAAGATATATCTGGGACACGGGAATCGGCATCTGAGTTCCCGAGGGCTTGAGATGACCCTATCTTGGCGTGCGGGGGGAGACTCACATTTTACAAAAGACGCTCTCTCGAATTACCCTGCTTGAATCGTGCAGGAGGCCAAGCACCTAACTCCCTGCAATCCTCCCGATCGCACAAAGGTGAGCGGGCCCGACCGATCGCAGGGACCAGACGCTCTTAGATAATTTATCCATCGCCATGGGGCAAAGTGCTGCTTGAAGAGGAGGCAGTTATGCGAGGCAAAGTGTGGGCGAAGCGTATCGTGGGAGCAGGCGCGCTTGCAGGTGCGTTAATGGCCCAGGCGGACACAGCCCGCGGACAGGATAAGGAGCAGCCCGCCGGCCAGCAAATGGACCTCGCAACTGTTGGCGCATTGCTGCAGAAGCTGCAGGCGCAGGTTCAGGACTTGCATGCCCAAGTGAGCGACCTGAAGGTGCAACAGCAATCGGCGAAATCAGAGTCCGAGGCCTTGAGGAAGGAATTAGATATCGCGAAATCGCAATTGGTGGCGATTGCACCTTCCGCAAATAGCGGCTTGCCGGCTCAGGCGGTTTCTGCGCCGTCCAACAGTCGCGTCACAACGGAAGAGAGGATCAGCAGACTCGAAGAAAACCTGCAACTCGCCGACTCCAAAATAGCCGAGCAGAGCCAGACGAAGGTGGAGAGTGGGTCGAAATACCGGCTGCGGCTCACGGGGATCGTTCTTTTGAATATGTTTGAGAATCGTGGCACCGTTGAAAATACGGATTTCCCCTTGCTGGCGGAAAAGCAGCAATCCCAATTTCTCTCTTCGGGAAGCTCCTTTGGAGGCTCGCTCCGCCAGTCGCAAATAGGCATCGAGGCGTTCGGGCCCATTGTCGGCGGGGCGCAGACAAGCGCCAATGTACAGTTCGATTTTGCAGGCGGCTTTCCGCAAACTCCGAATGGAGCCAGTTTCGGAATTATGCGACTGCGGACGGGCACGGTGCGGTTTGACTGGCCAGAGACTTCCGTCATCGCGGGACAGGATACTTTGTTTTTTGTGCCAAACACCCCAAGTTCCCTCGCCACACTGGCGGTTCCGGCGCTGGCGTACTCGGGCACTCTTTGGAATTGGGCGCCGCAGGTGCGTGTTGAGCATAAGTTCGCGGTGTCGGAATCCGGATCAATCCTGGTCCAAGGCGGGATTCTCGATTCGTTCTCCGGAGATCCTACGGCGGCGTCCTTCTATCGCGAACCGACGCGGGGCGAGAGTTCCGGCCAACCGGCGTATGCGGCGAGACTTTCCTGGACCCAGAGCATTCATGGACAGAATCTTACACTCGGCGCGGGTGGCTATTACGGCCGGCAGGCGTGGGGATTCGGGCGCCATGTGGATGGATGGGCGGGTACGGTGGATGCCAGCCTGCCACTGGGTAGAAAATTTGAACTGACGACAGAGTTCTTTCGCGGGCGCGCGATTGGCGGCCTCGGCGGAGGCATCGGACAGAGCGTGCTTTGGAACGGGTCCCTTGCCGATCCTGCAACGCAAGTCTACGGATTGAATGCTGTGGGCGGGTGGTCACAGCTTAAGTTCAAGGCGACTTCCAAGCTGCAATTCAACGGAGCGTATGGCCTGGACAATCCATACGCTGGCGAATTGCGCGCGGAGGGAGGCAATACGACATACTACCCGGTGCCTCTCTCGAAAAATGAGAGCGGGTTTGTAAACTTCATTTATCAGCCACGATCCGATATCGTGTTCTCCATGGAATACCGGCGGATAAAGACGTTTACGCTGGATAGCGGCGCGAGTGCTGCTAATATAGCCAACATCAGCGTGGGATACATATTCTAGTGCGAATGCCCGGCACGGCTCAAAAGTTTGGGTTAGTCAGCGCCGCCTGCGTTGTTCTGGCTTGCAGCGCCGCTCCAGCGTCCGGGCAGAGCAACGCGGTGACGATGCGCATGATCGTCCGGCGCCAGCCTGCAACGAAGCCGGAAAAATCGGTCAAGATTGCAGTGGATGCGTCGGATATTGTGGTGTGGCTGAAGCCTCTGGATCCGGCTGCAAAGAGTGAAGTGTTGGACGGCTCCAATCGCAAGAAATTTCAGCTCGTTCAGCACAACAAGAGTTTTCAGCCGCATGTGCTGGTCGTTCCGGTGGGCTCGGTGGTCGATTTCCCGAATCACGATCCATTTTTTCACAATGTGTTTTCTCTGTTTGATGGGAAGCGCTTTGATCTTGGCCTTTATGAAGCCGGAGCGAGTAATTCCGTGCGGTTTGACCGGCTCGGCGTGAGCTTTCTCTTTTGCAACATTCATCCGGAGATGAGCGCAGTGGTGGTGGCGGTGGATACGCCTTATTACGGGCTTTCGGATCGGAAAGGAAACATCGCGATCGAAAATGTGCCGGAGGGAAGGTATGAACTACACGTCTGGTACGAAAGAAGTCTCCCCGACGACCTGAAGACCCTCACCCGCGCTGTTACCATTTCCGGACCCTCTAAAGATCTAGGGACCATTCAAGTTCCCGAAAACCCCAGCTTCACACCCGCGCACAAGAATAAGTACGGGCAGGATTACACGCTGCCTCCCGTTCCAGGCTATTCGCATCCCTGATCTTGTATTAAAGAGCTACTGGGTTAATGCGGGGTTGTGCTCGCATACCGTCTGAACTGCCGCGTGGCGGCTCTCGGCGTTCAATTGGCGCATAATGCGGTGCACATGATTTTTGACGGTGAATTCGGAGAGATGCAAGCTTCCGGCAATTTCCTTGTTCGTGAAGCCGCGCGCGAGGAGCGCCACCAGTTGTTGCTGCCTCGCGGTCAGCCCGAGTTTTCTGCAAAGACTTTGATTCAAAATCATCGAACCCTCGCGCGCCGTCCGCGCGACGAACTGAAATAAATCGTGGCACAGCCGCGGAGGGCAAACCGCCTCACCTGCAGCGACCCGGCGAACGGCAGCGATCATGTCCTCCGCGCTGGCCTCACCAAGCAGATAGCCGCTGACTCCTGAACGTATGGCCCGCAGGAAGGCCTCCGGATCATTTTCCATCCCAAAGAGGACAACTCTTCGCTCCTCCGCCAGGCGCAAGAGGTCTGCAATGAAATTATTGGGGAAGGCAGAGGCTGATGCCTGGTCCGCCAGGAGGATGTCACATTGAGAGGCTGCGGCCTGCTGGTAGGCACTGGGACCGTAGCGAATCGAGCCCACGATCGAGAATTCGGACCTTTTTTGAAACATGGCGGCCATCACTTCTCGCAGCATGCGGTTTTCGATTACGAGAAACAGCCTCGTGGCTGGCGTCGCATGGGTGTCTCGAGAAGTCTTCATGCTCATGGTCGCTTCGGAGGAGAAGGAGAACTGCTCCTCTGGAACAGACACTCTGACCTTACGACCGCAAGTAAGGATGGTCAATCTACGCCGTGTCAAAAACATGTCACCTTTGTGTCCCGGCGAACGAAAACCATGGGGCGCGAGGCAAATTGTTTGGAAAGTGTCACCGAGTGACGCTAAAGCGGGGCACTATCGGGTTGGAGAGATCTCGGTGTCGGTCACGTTCTGTTCGGAGGCAGGGAGGCGTACCAGGACCGTGGTTCCTGATTCCGAGGTATGTTCGATCGAGACGCTACCCGAATGGTCCTGGACAATCTTGCTGACGATGGCGAGGCCCAATCCAGTCCCGTTGGGTTTGCCGGCGCTCACAAAGGGGTCAAACAGCGAATCGCGGATGCTACTGGGGATGCCGTGTCCGGAGTCGTGCACGCGGATCTCAAATCCCGCGGGCGTGTTTTTGGCATCCACAACTATTGAACTCTCAGGCTCCGCCATTGCCTCGCAAGCATTCAGGATCAGATTAAAGAAAACGCGCTCCAGCTTGCGGGCGTCAAACATTCCCTCGAGATCACCGGAGGACGACAGCACGATCCGCGTATCGCGGAATTCGGGTTTGGAATGGATGGCTTCGATGGCCCGGCGAATTACCTGATCGATTCGCGTGCGAGTGGGGGTGATTGCGCTGCGCTGATAAGAGAGCTCGCGCAGAGAATCGATCAAGTCGGTCATCTGGTTAGCCGCAGTCTTAATCTCCTCGTAAATTTCGTCTTTTTTGAGTTTGAGTTCGTCCGCTTCGTAAAGGAACTCGGCGTTAGCCACAACCGCAGCAAGATAGTGGCGCAAGTCATGGGAGATCGAGCCGGCGGCCCGCGCCAGGGCTGCGATGCGCTCTGATTCGATGCGCTGCTGCTGTAGTGCGAGCAACTGACCGCGCATCTGAGCAAACGAGGTGCTGAGCTCCACAAGTTCCGTGCTTCCGCGCGGCGTAATCGAATAGGTGAAATCCCCTGCCGCAAGAGCTTTGACGCCAGCCACGAGGTTGTCCAACGGATGCGTGATGGTGCGTGCCACGAAACCAAACAGGAGCACTCCGAAAAGCACAGCGAGGCCGCCGACTACATAGATCGAGTAATTCAACCGTTTGATAAAAGTGTTCACGGGGACGAGCGGCATCATCACATAACAGCGGACAGGTGCAGGCGACGATCCGTGAAGCAGCACGGAAGAATAAGCGTACTGGTCGGTATCCAGCGCGATTGCACCGGAAGGGTTCGCGGAAGAAAATGCGCCGGACCGCATGCGCCGCTGAAACTCAGCCGCATCCCGGGCCGGGAGTGTGGAAGCGATTACGGTATCACCGGTCGTCAAGGCGATCTGGTTCCCCGAGGCAATGGAAAGCTGTTGGGCGACGGCGGAATCCACCTGATACCCAACAGCGAGAAGCCCGAGCGGCTGAATGGTTGGGCCCGCGCCGGAGGTGATGGGGTGCAGGAAAACCCAGTAGAGTCGCCCATCGTCGTACCACCAGGAAGCATCCTCGCCCGCATCCGTGGAGCGTTTCAGGTCGCGTTCGGTGGTCTGGGCCGACCATCCCGGTTTGGTCATGTGCAGGGCGACAACAGTTCTGTTTGGTTTTGCCAGTACGAAGAGATCACTGCCAGCAAGCTTCCAGAAGGACTCCGAGCCGTCCTGAATGGTTGGCGAATGCTGCGTCGACATCAGGGCTTTCATAGTAGGAAGATCCGCGAGCATCGCCGCGGTACGCGACAACTGCAACTCCCTCTCTCGCTGGACACTCTCGAACGCGCGAACGGACTCGTCGGTTCCGTCTTTTACCTGCTTCTGAATTTCGGCATCCACGGTGTGCCGAATGAAAAAGAGAAGAGATCCCGTGAGTCCGAGAATGATTAACAGGGCGGCGACGAAGAGTTGGGATCGTAGTCGAAACGTAGTCATGGAGCGTCAGCGAGCGAGATCATACAACTGTTCCGGCGGCTGAACCTCCCGGTGAAAATTTGTATCCGGCGCCGTGCATGGTCATCAGAAAACGCGGCGCGGCGGGATCCGGCTCAAGTTTCTGGCGGAGACGGAGCACATGATTGTCGACCGTCCGCGTGGAAGGATAGTTTTGATAGCCCCACACTTCGTTCAGCAGTTCCTCGCGGGAAACAACCCGCCCAGCGGAAGCTGCCAGATATTTCAGAAGCTTGAATTCCTGCGAAGTTAAGGTAATGGCTTTGCCCGCTCGCGTGGCTTCCATGCTGGTGAAATCGATGCGCGCATCGCCGAATGTCAGGACTTCGTGCTGCACAGACTTTGCAGGGATTTGCGTTACGGAAGGGGACGCGGCTCCCGTGCGGCGCATCGCGCGGCGAACCCGGGCCAGAAGTTCCTTGGGGCTAAAGGGCTTGGTCACATAATCATCCGCACCCAGCTCCAGCAACAGAACTTTGTCTTCCACCTCGGAATTTGCGCTGAGGACTACAATCGGCACGGAGGCAGCCAGAGCCTTGAACTCCCGGCAGAGTTCTTTGCCGGAAATGCCCGGCAGCTTCAGATCAAGCACCACCGCGCAGGGAAGTTGCTTGCGGAAAAGCTCCAGACCGCTCGGGCCGTCGGATGCGATTTGCACCTGGAGAGAGTCGGACTCAAAGAGCCGCTGCAGCGTGCGCTGCATTGCCCGGCTATCCTCCACCACCAGAACGGTGTCTGTAGACATCGAAATCGAGCCTCCCGGCAAAACGTCCTTTCCAGTCACACTAGGCGTACTCCACGCGGATGCACTGATCGTTCTCATAATGATACCCCTCTCCTGTCGTTTGACGACTCATGATTGCACCTGGTCGAAGCCGGCTCGGGCGGAGCCAAGAGCGCGCTGCCAGCGCCATCGTTCAAGCGGCAACCGGATCAAGTCGCCAAGATGAACACCGGTGCGATGGACAACATATCTCCACCGTTGAATCTGCCAGGCTATTGGCCTTTCCGGTTGATCGCCGGCGGGAACTTCGATTGTCAGCCGCTCTCGCTTCGGAATCAGACGGCTCAACAAATACTCCCGCCTGAGCATGGCCCCGGCGATGAAATCGGACGCCAGGAACAGATTGCTCAAGCTTCCCGGCCAATCGGCGAGCGCCCAATCCTCGGAAAACCGATCCAGCCAAGCGCGGAGTGATGGGGTCATGGTTTCTGCGGCCCAGTTCCCGATCGCTGGGGGAACACGGGATTCAAAGAGCCGGTGAGTCAGCGACAGGATGAAAGTAAAAATGCGCTTGATCGGGAGACTGTCGCCGGCCCGCTCCACCAGTCGTGCCCATAAATCACTGCCGTCGTGATGAAGTTCCATGCAATGACCTATCTCCATCAGCCACGAGAGACGTATCCAGGAACGAAAGGAATGCCGGAACGCGTGCAAGACCTGGACGAGAAACCGGGTCTCAAGAGACAGACCGTCAAAACTTATCCCGGCAACGCTCATTGGGACCGCGGCTTGCGTGGCAAGCTGGGAAAATTCCAGCTGAAACCAAGGTGAGCTTTCGGTGAGTGAAACGTGGAGATCCACTTGCCGGTGGTGCTGGATTGCGTAGATGTCGTCGGCGCGCGACGGAACATGGTGGAGTGGGGTGGTGAAACACGATTCGCCGGAGTAGGACAATTGGGCCGTCGAGTACCCGCACGATCCGAGTACTGCAGCCGCTGCGTCAACATCGCCCGGCCTGACCAGGAAATCAAAATCGGTTTGATGGCGGAGGCTTGGGTCCTCGCAAAAATCAGGAACGAGCGAAAATCCTTTCAGGGTTACAGCCATAATTCCGCGCGAGCGAAAGGCGTCGTTGAGCCGTTGAAATTCCTCCAACATATCCTGCAATCTGGCCGCGTTCCGTTTCTTTCGAGCCTCCAGCACGTCGCGCCATTCATTGCACAAACACACGGCAGCTGCGTGATCGTTCACGCACTTCAGCAAACCTAGAGCGAGTCCGCTCTGGTCCAACCATTGCAGCAACCGGCCACCCTGTTTGCTCCCGAGCGACGGCAGAGAAGCCAATCCGCCAAAGTCCGGATTGCGCTTCAGGGCTCGAAGTACACTTCGTTTTGCATTTCCGTCACGCATCCACTGCGTCCTTTTTTATTCCCTCGATGATTTCCCGCCGATTTGCCTCCGTTGCTTCTGTGGACAAGCGGCACAGGAACGGGACGAGGAACTCCTGAAATGCCTTCGTGTCGACCTCCGCCCCGACGAATCCAAATAGTTCGCGTCGCTGGCGATCCAGACCAAGCAAACACGCGGGGCCCATTCCGACGATGGTCAGCTCGCCGGTGAGCAGGACCAGCGGCTCCTGAAGATGTCCGAAAACGTCGGAATCGCGAACCAGCTTCCATTTGAATGCGAATGTGTCGAAATCCTCAGATGCAGAATCCAGGGGGAGCGTGGGCAAGAGGGAAAAATCATTTGTATCAACCAGCACGGCAATGCGGCCGAACCGGAATCGTGTACGGAGCGGTGTGGAGACAAAGCGCCGCAAGAGGTCAAGGGGATTCCGGTAATTGGATGGGCTGGTAAATTCCATTTCAAGCCTCGGGCAGAAAATCATCAATCGCCTGGGCCGTTCGTAACGGATCGTCACCCGTGCGAAGAATCCAGGACTGGCACATGGAAATCTGCCGGATTGTCTCCGAACGCGCCTCGGCGGCCCCGGGCAACTCTGCCGGCAGCTTTTCGGCATTGTTTTCGAAGTACTGCGTGGCATGACCAGGGCGACAAGGCACAAAGTGGCATCCCGGCACGGATGTGCGCTCAAGAAAGAGGAGCCACTTTGGCGCGGAACACGCCTTCACCGGCGAGTGAAATACTTTTGCCGCGCTCACTTCATAGGCGATTTCGCCGTTCAAGGTTTTTTTCGGTGCGCTGCGGCGCAGCTCGGGGAAATATCGAATCGAATCTGGCAGCAGTTTGATCGGCGCGTACATTCCGTGTGCGGTCAGTTTCCCCGGCCGGTGAGAGACATAAGTCCAATCATCAGAGACGACGGTGAACCCGCGTTTTGCGAGCGCAGCGGTGAGGGTGGATTTTCCCGCGCCTGCATCGCCTGCGATCATCAGTCCACTGCCGTTGCGATCCAGACAAGCGCAATGCAGCGGAGAAACGCCAACGGTCGCGCCCAGCAGGCCGAGAGTGATGGGCAGGAGCTGCACGTTCCAGAAGTAGGAATCCTTCGCGGCCGCGGGCGAAATCACGCCGAAGACGTTCCTTCGGAGCAAGTCGAAGGTTAAGAAGCTTTTCGACTCCAGCAATACAAAAACAAGATGGCCAAGCCCGCGAAAATGCGAGGGCTTTGGCGTCTCTGAATGGAGGGATGCCTCCTCAATGATCGACATCCGAAAGGAACCTGCTTCCGGACAGGCTTGAATGGAATGCCATGGCGCAGAAAGCCGCAAGAGTTCGTGGGAATTTGTGGACAGCAGACAGCGCGTTCCCGCGAGAGAAAGCTCGGTGCGGAAGGGAAGCGACAGTTGATGGAATCCGAGGTTCACCATCACAGTGTTGCTCACTGTACCGTGAAATCAAGCGTTCGGTTCAATGCGGAATAAGAAATGACAGCCATGTGACATGACCGTGACAATTCCTGCCGATGCCCTCGCGTAACGTTTCAATTGCAGTCTTGAGACGAGGCCGATGTCCAAAAAGGTAGTTTTCTTTTTCCCCTCCTTTGCCAGTTCGGAAGCTACAGCTCCACTCGGCATTCTGGCGGTTGCCACTCCGCTCCTTCGCAACGGGTATTCCGTAAAACTGGTGGACTCCACGATTACTCCGAATTTCAAGAGGCGTGTGCTGGAGGAAGTGAAGGACGCGCTATGTCTGGCGATCTCTCTTGTGACCGGACCGATGATACGCGAGACGGCGGAAATTGCACGGGCCGTCAAAGCGTGGAATCCGGATTTCCCCGTCATCCTCGGCGGCTGGCACCCATCACTTCTGCCGAAACAAACACTGGAAGCGCCCTATATCGACATCGTGGTGCGGGGCCAGGGCGAGGAGACTCTGCTTGAACTCGTTCAGCATCTCGAAAGCCGCACGCCGATCGACCTGATTCCCGGCATCGGCTTCAAGCGGGGCGGCAAATTGATTTTCACCACAGAGCGGCCACTCAGGCCCATCGTGGAACTGCCGCCTAAGGCCTATCACCTGGCTGATTTCGACGCCTATGAACGGAGTTGCGGCCGGCGGTGGGCCATGTATATTTCCAGCCTCGCCTGCCCCTTCAATTGTTCTTACTGCACGAATGCCGGCGTGTACGGACGGAAATGGAATGCGTTGCCGCCCGAACAATTTGTCGAGGAAACGGTCGATCTCAGCAGGCGGTATGGACTGGAGATGATTTGGGTTGTTGACGACAACTTTCTTGTGGATCTTGACCGCGCGCGTGCCATTTCGGAAGGACTGGTCCGGGCCAACGCGAACTTTAACTGGAGCATCCAGGCCACAACCAATCTGACTGCCCGGCTAAGTCTCGAGGACTTGAAACTCCTGCGGCGCAGCGGACTCCACCAAATTTGTCAAGGAGTGGATTCAGGTTCCGAGAAGATCCTGAAGCTGATGAACAAGACTTTCCAGGACTTCGATTCCATCTATGAAAGTGCCGCCCGCTGCCTGCAGTCGGGCATTCGGCCGTCATTTAACATCATTTTCGCGTTCCCCGGTGAAGGCACGAAAGAACGCCGCGAGACCATCGATTTCATGATGGATGTCTGCCGGAAATTTCCGGGTTCCGAGTTTTGGACCAATATTTTTACTCCCTACCCGGGTTCGCCGATCATGGAGCACGTCGAGGAACTCGGCATTCGCGTTCCATCCACTTTCGAAGGCTGGGCAGATTTTTTCCCGCGCTACACCGTTCTGCCGTGGCTCAGCGGGGCCGAACATAAACGTCTCCAGGTGATGCGCGAGTATCTGCGTATCGCTTTCGACCGTGTGCCGATTGCCGCGGACACTCGCTCGCGTTCCACCCGTCTGATCCAAAAGGCGCTCTCGCTTCCCGCGCGCTGGAGGCTCGACCACGATGTGTACCGGGCGCCCGCGGAGTTGTGGATTAACGACCGGTTGAAGCGTAAAGCAACGGCGTTCAAGCCGGCGGTGGACGCAAAGCGACTGGAGAATGCGACAAGCGAGGCGACGTGCTGAAGAAGCGCAAAGTCGTGCTCTTCTATCCTCCTTATGATGGGCCGCCGCTCGGCGCCCCTCTGTGCCTGCTTAGTCTTGCCGCACCACTCCTCCAGGCGGGTTTCGAAGTAACGCTGGTGGATGCGGCGATTGACCCGCAGTGGTTCCAGACAATTTTGCGAGAAGTGCGCGACGCGCTCTGCCTGGGCATCTCGGTGCTTACCGGACCGATGATTCGCGGAGCGGTTCGCGTGGCGAAGGCCATGAAGCAGGAGACTCCCGAGGTTCCAGTAATCTTAGGCGGGTGGCACGCAAGCCTGGCGACCGCGCAGACGCTGCAAGAAAAATACGTTGACGCCGTGGTGCGCGGGCAGGGCGAGCTAACTCTGCTGGAGATTGCGGAGAAACTTGCCGCGAACGAGGACTTTCGCGGCGTTGCCGGAGTGTCTTCACAACAATTTGGGATGCCTCGCCACTCACCAGAGCGCCGCGTGGCTTTGCTGGATGATCTGCCGACTCCGGCGTTTGAACTTGCCGATTTCGACGCGTATGAGCGTGTTTCGGGCGAGCGGAAACTTGCGTATGCCACCAGCGTAGGCTGCCCCTACGGCTGCAATTACTGCACCGACATGGTGTTTTACAAGCGGCGCTTCAATGCGCTGGCGGCAGACCGCGTGGTCCGCGAAGTGGCAGAGCTGGCGAACCGCCATCGCATCGATGAAGTGGCAATGCTCGACTCCAATCTCCCCGTCGATTGGCGGCGCGCACTGGAGATCGCGCGCGGATTTATTGACGCACAGACCAGTTTTCGCTGGACTTTTCAAGCGTCGACCGATTTTCTCTGCCGGATGAGCGACGACGATGTGAGGGTGCTTGGGGCCAGCGGCGTCTCGCACATGGGTTTCGGCACGGAATCGACGTCCAGTAGGGTGCTGAAACTCATGAATAAGCGCCACCAGCGGGTCGACGAAATGTACGAAACCGCGCGTAAAGCGTCCCTGGGGGGCATTCACGTAACGTTCAATCTGATTTTCGGATATCCGGGCGAAACCGAAGCCGATCGCGTGGAGACGCTGCGCACGATGAGCGATATCGCGCGCCAGTTCTGGAACGTGAGTTTTTCTCCAAATATATTTACGCCGTACCCCGGAATTCCCATCTGGCCGGAGCTTCGAGCCCTTGGTTTACGCGAACCGCAATCGCTGGAAGAGTGGGCTGAGCTGCCTTTAGGCCGCAACACCCTGCCGTGGCTGAAGGGAAACGAGCTTGTACGACTCCGGAGAATGCTCGATTTCTTTTTGCTCAACAACCAATTGAGAAAAGCGACGAAGGATCATCCGAACCTTCGCACCGGACTCCGTCGCGCTCTTGGCGTGCCGCTCCGGTGGCGGCTGCGGTCGAACAGCTACTCGTTTCCCTGGGAGCTGTGGATCGGCCGGAGATTTGAAAAGATTGTTACGCGCCGGTCGCTGGTGACGGGACAGCAATTGAAGCAGGAGGGCGCTGAAGCATGCTAGAAACATTTCATGCCTACCCTTTGCTGTGCGTGAGGGGGGAAAATGGCTGACGTTCTCCTTACCCACTCCTACCACCTGCCATTCGACCGCAAGCAGGTGCGAAAGATGGAGCCGTACCCCCCGCTGGGGACCCTCTATGCTGCGGGCCTCTTGCGCGCAAACGGAATCCCCGTTGCGGTGTTCGACACAATGTTGCAGGAGCCGGAGGCGGGATTTCGCGAAGCGCTCCGCGAGCACCGTCCGCGCATCGTGGCGATTTATGAGGATGATTTTAATTTTCTGACCAAGATGTGCCTGACACGAATGCGCGATGTGGCTTGGGAAATGATCGAAGCTGCGCGGCAAGCGGGTGCCAGAGTTGTGGTTCACGGATCGGACGCCACCGACCGCGCGGCCGATTATTTGCGGAACGGCTGCGATTACGTGCTGGAGGGTGAAGCCGAGTATCCGCTGCTCGAGTTGGCGAAAGCCGCGTTCGGCGGGGGCGATCCAACAACGATTCCCGGTGTGAAGTGGCTGAACGGCAATGGGAGGCAGGCGTCAGTGGAAATGTGTGCGCACAGGGCGACGCGTGGACACGGGGACCTGCCGCTACCAGCGCGCGACCTGATCGACGTCCCGAGCTATCGCGCGGCCTGGAAAAGCGCGGGACGCCCTTTTTCGCTGAATTTGATCGCCAGCCGTGGATGCCCGTTCCGCTGCAACTGGTGCGCGAAGCCGATTTTTGGAGATGCCTTTCAACTGCGCCCTGCCCGGGAAGTCGCCCTTGAGATGAAATTGTTGAAAGAAACGTATGGGGCGGAGCACCTGTGGTTTGCCGACGATATTTTTGGATTGAATCGCCAATGGCTGCAGGATTTTGCCCGGTGCGTGGAAGAGCAGCACTGCGCGACGCCATTCAAGATTCAGGCCCGCGCGGATCTCCTGACGAAGGAAAGCGTGCATGCATTGAAACGCGCAGGCTGCGCTGAAGTGTGGATGGGCGTGGAATCAGGATCGCAAAAGGTGTTGGATGCGATGGAGAAGGGTCTTCGCGTTGAAGAGGTAATTGCTGCACGGGACTACCTCCGCGGCGAAGGTATTCGTGCGTGTTATTTTCTGCAGCTGGGATACCCGGGCGAGCAATGGGAAGACCTGCAGAAAACGATTGCCCTCGTTCGTGACACGCGCCCGGATGATGTTGGCGTTTCGTTCTCTTACCCGCTTCCGAATACCCGCTTCTACGCGAAGGTGAAGCGGCAGCTTGGCGCAAAGCAAAACTGGTCAGACAGCGAGGATCTGTGCGTCATGTTCAAGGGCGCTTACTCCGACCGGATGTATCGCGCCGTGCGGGACGCCCTGCACGCGGAAGTGGAAAGCTGGAAACCGGGCACGACGCAAAACATCTTGTCCGATTTATGGAAGGAAGTCGCCGCGTTAGAGCCTGTCTGCCGGAATTCCGACGCCACGGAATTTACCGAAGCTGTCGGCCAGAACGCGCTTCCCATCATCTCGAACACTCCACATGTTTTTCGCCCTGCACAGGCAGAAACCACGGGAGGCGGCAATGATTGACCTCCTGCTTACCCATGGCTATTTCATGGGGGAGGACGCCAAAGAACTGCAGATTCGGAAACCCTACGTTCCTCTCGGCATCCTCTACATCTGTTCGCATCTTCGCCGCAAGGGATTCCGAGTGGATGTTTTTGACACCACGTTTTCCACGACTTCCGATTTGATCGCGCATTTGCAGACTGAGCCTCCTTCTGTATTGGGTATTTACGCCAACCTGATGACTCGCAGGAAAGTCATCGAAATTCTCTCCGTGGCGCGTGCCGCAGGCTGGAAGACTGTTGTCGGAGGCCCGGAGCCGGGCGCCTACATCACTGAGTATCTGGAAGCCGGCGCTGACGTCGTCGTGTTTGGAGAAGGCGAAGAAACAATGGAAGAGCTTCTCCCTGCCCTGCGCGAGGATTCGCGAACCGCGCTGCGAATGGTCCGGGGAATCGCGTTCCGCGAAGACGACGGCCGAATTCATCGCACCAGCGAGCGGCCGCAAATCGCTGATCTGGATTCGCAGCCCTGGCCCGCGCGCGAAACCGTGGATATCGAGCGCTACATGAAAACCTGGAGCGACGCCCACGGCAAGAGTTCACTTTCCTTTATTACGGCGAGGGGCTGCCCGTATCGCTGCCGGTGGTGCAGCCATCAGGTTTTCGGGATGACGCACCGGCGCCGGAACCCCGTCAGAGTGGTCGACGAAGTGGAATGGCTGCTCACCCGCTATCAGCCCGACATGGCGTGGATCGCCGACGACGTGTTCACGATCCACCACGGCTGGCTGCGCAAATACGCGGAAGAAATGCGGAGGCGCGGGTTGCGCGTGCCATTCGAATGCATTTCTCGCGCAGACCGCCTGAATGTGGAAGCGGCTGACCTTCTGGCGGAGCTTGGTTGCTTCCGGCTGTGGATTGGCTCGGAGAGCGGCTCGCAGCGGATCCTGAATGCCATGGAGCGCGGCGTAACCGTGGAGCAAGTCCGCGCCGCAGTCGAGCTTTGCAAAGCGCGCGGCATTCAAACGGGCATGTTCCTGATGTGGGGTTACGAAGGGGAAGAGCTGGAAGACATTGAAGCCACCATCGAACACGTCAAACGCGCGGACCCTGATTTATTTTTGACGACAGTCTCGTATCCAATCAAAGGAACTGCGTACTACGAGCGCATTGCGAGTTCACTGGTGCAAGTGAAGCCGTGGGGAATTTCCTCCGACCGGGAAATTGTCGTGCAGGGCAGGCGTTCGGCCGAGTTCTATGAAAATGCCGACAAGTTGTTGCGCAGTGAAGTAAAGCTCGCGCGGCTCCCGCATAACGAGGAGAGTGAGCCGATTGAGCACGAGTTGCAGCAGCAAGTGATTGCGCTTCGCGAGTCCCTGTATGCCAAGTCCTGCCAGGTGTCGCCGTGAACCTGGCTGCCAACGTGGGTTTCTCAACGGCAGGGGAAGCTTTCGACCGCGTTGCTGCGTCATACGACGAATTGTTCACGCGGACAATCATCGGGCAGGCTCAACGCAAACAAGTGTGGAAACGGCTCTTGCAGACTTTTGCTCCTGGGGAACGGATTCTGGAAATGAATTGCGGCACGGGCGAGGACGCAATATTTCTCGCCACGCGTGGCAGAAGCATTGTTGCGTGCGACGCTTCGGCCGAGATGATCAGAATGGCCAACGCCCGGATTCTGCGCGAGGCGGAAAGTGCTGACGTCGTTTTCCGGCACTTGTCGAACGAAGACTTGCGCCTGCTCTCCCGCGGGGAACTCTTTGATGGCGCGTATTCTAATTTTTCCGGCCTGAATTGCCTCTCCGATTTGCAGCCCGTTGCATGCGAGCTGGCCTCGCTCGTTCGTCCGGGCGGCCACGTTCTGATCTGTCTTTGGAGCCGCGTGTGCGTGGGAGAGTTCGTCTGGTACTTATTTCACGGCGAAACAAGCAAGGCGTTCCGGCGATTCCCCGGAAAGGCGCAAGCGAAGGTCGGAGGACTCACCATCACGGTTTCCTATCCCACCGTGGGTGAAGTCCAGCGCGCCTTTGCGCCGTGGTTTGAGCTGGAGGACCGCTGCGCGATCGGGCTCTTCGTGCCGCCGTCTTATGTGGAAGGTTGGGCGAGAAAACATAGCACAACGCTCGGATACCTCGAAAAATTGGATGAGACGTTTGCGGAATTTCCAGTGCTTCGCGACCTCGGCGATCACGTCCTGATGGAGTTTACTCGATGCAATCAGTGAGCCAACCTCCCCAGCTTGTTCTTTACAGCGCGCAGGTGAAGACACGATGATCATTCTTCTCAATCCGCGGGCTACGCGACCCCGCAACCGCCGCTTTCCGTTATCGGTGATGGCGCTTGCAGCCGTACTGGAAGGCCGCGAGTCCTACCAGATTGTGGACGGCCACGTTGATGAGAATCCCGTCGACACAATCCACGATCTGATCCGCACGCAACGCGTGGAATTGCTTGGTGTCACCGTTATGCCGGGACCTCAGATGGCCGCGGCAATGAATATCTGCCGTGCCATTCGACAACTTCATCCGAAGCTTCCCATTGTCTGGGGCGGTTATTTCCCTTCGATCTACACCGATGCCGCGCTCAATGCCCGCTATGTGGACTACGTCGTACGCGGCCAGGGAGAAGATACACTCCTCGAATTGATTGACGCGCTTCGCGGCAAACGCTCCTTTGATGGAATAAAAGGGCTCTCGTACAAGGACATGTTCGGATTGCACCGCCACAATCCGGAGCGCCTCATGAAAGGCCCCGACGCGTTCCCCTGGTCGCCGTTCCATCGCGTGCCCGTCGAAAAATACCTGCGGCCTTCCTTTTTCGGTGAACGAACGACCGCTCACCACGCCAGCATTGGGTGCCCGTTCCGTTGCAGTTTCTGCGGCGTCCATGCGGCGTATGGTACCCGCGAACTTCTGGAAAGCCCGGCGCGCACGGAAGCAATTCTGCGCCACCTGAAGACGGAGTACGGCGCGGACTCCGTGCAGTTCTACGACATGAATTTTTTTATGGGAGAAAACCATGCGCGCGAAGTCGCCAGCCGGATTGAGCCGCTGGGGCTTCGCTGGTGGTGCGAAGCGCGCGTGGACACCTTCAACCGCTATTCCGACGAAACGCTCGCGGCTTTGAAGCGTGCCGGCTGCACCATGATTTTCTTCGGGGCCGAGTCGGGTTCCGATTGGGTTTTGAAAGAGATGCAAAAAGACATCACTACGGAGCAGACCGTTGCGGTGGCCCAGCGTATCCGGCAGTTCGGGATTATCCCGGAATTTTCCTTTGTGATCGGGAATCCGCGCGATCCGGAACGCGACACCCGAGAAACGCTGCAATTCATCCGCAAGCTCAAGAAAATCAACGAGGATTCAGAAATCATCATTTATCATTACACGCCGGTGCCGCAACGCACGTCCATGTACGGAGAGATTGACGGCAAAGTGTCGTTTCCCTCCAGCCCCGAAGAGTGGGCCACGAAGCAATGGATGGACTTCACTCTGCGCATCGATCCAAACACGCCCTGGCTGACTCGCAAAACCAAGAAATTAATCGATAACTTTGAAGTCGTCATCAATTCCCGTTGGCCGACGGTGCAAGACATTCGCGCGCCGCGCTGGAGCCGCGCCTTGCTGAAATCGCTCAGTTCCTGGCGGTACGCCACGCGAATCTACGCATTTCCGAAAGAGCTTCGCATGGCGCAGCAATTCATCACCTTGCGCAAGCCGAAACAGGAAAGCCTGTAGCGCGGCCGGAATATAACCGTGGCCACCACCTCCACTACTCCGAGTCTTTCGCCCCGCGAAGGATATCGCCGTTGGGCGCGCAACTACGACACCGAGCCGAACCCCATGCTATCGCTGGAGAAGCGATTCCTGGAGCCCTTGCTGCCAATTGCTGCGGGGTTGGATGTGGTGGATCTGGGATGCGGCACTGGGCGGTGGCTGGACTTTCTGAAGGACGGGACGCCGCGCAGCCTGCTGGGCATCGACTCATCCCCCGAAATGTTGCGGCGGGCGAGAAGAAAACTGAATGGCGCTGCGAGATTAATTCACGCTGATGTCTCTTTGGTTCCCCTGGCGCCGGCATCGGCCGATCTTCTCCTCGGCAGCTTTGTACTGAGTTACCTTGAAGATGCCGAATCGCTCTTTTCCAACGCCCGCACTACACTTCGAGAGACTGCCTCGCTGTTCCTTACGGATGTCCATCCAGAAACCAGTCTTGCGCTCCATTGGAGACGCGGCGTTAACAGTGAATCAGGATTTCAACTTATTCGAACGACCGAGAGATCCATCGATTCGGTGATCTCCCTTTGTGAAGCCGCCAACTTGCGCCTCGTTTCGCGTCTGGAACCGGCCTTTGGCGAAGCGGAGCGAAGACTGTTTGAGATGGTCGGAAAAACTGCGGAGTTCGAGAAAGCGGCGGAGTATCCGGCGATATACATCCTGGAGTTCAGGCACGCGATCCCAACTCGCATTGAGTTCGCACCCATTGAAAGGGAATCGGTGGTCGGCTCGATTCGGAACGCCCACATTTCCATCGGCCCGCAGGAGCGGGTAAGCGGAACAGTAAGCTTGGCAAATTCGCACATCGAATCCATTGGCGTGCGAGTAGGAAGCACCTCGCCCTCCATCGATTTGAATCCCTCCGTAGACCTGGATGGGTTTTTGCTCTTGCCCGGACTGATAAACGCTCACGATCATCTTGAATTTGGATTATTTCCCCGGCTCGGAGCGGCCGAATACCGCAATTGCCTCGAATGGGCCGAGGACATCCATCGCACAGAGTCGGCAGTCATCGCCCGGCACAGGCATGTTCCAAAGGATGTGCGGCTGTGGTGGGGAGGAATTCGCAATCTTCTGTGCGGCGCCACCACGGTTTCTCATCACAATCCTTATGACGCCGGCGTATTCGAAGACGATTTCGCCGTGCGCGTGGTGCGGGAATACGCCTGGGCTCACTCCCTATCGATGGATTCGGGCGCGGCCCAAAAGAAGAAGCAGGTGCCAGCCGGGATGCCCTTCGTGATTCATCTCGGCGAAGGAATTGACAAGCGTAGTGAAGACGAAATCAATGAACTTCACCGCTGCGGCGCACTGGATGAAGATACGGTACTCGTCCACGGACTCGCCCTCGACAAAAAGGGCAGGGCGCTGCTCCGGGAATCTGGAGCAGGGCTGGTCTGGTGCCCAAGTTCCAATGTCTTCCTTTTCGGTCGCACGCTGCCTGCGCGGGTGATTGAGTCGATGCCGCGCGTGGCGCTGGGGAGCGATTCGCCATTGACTGCTATTGGGGATTTGCTGGACGAAGTGCGATTTGCTCGCGACGCCACACAACTCCATCCCGATTCGCTGTATCGCCTTGTCACTCGCCAGGCGGCACAACTGCTCCGATTACGGGAAGGGGAGGGAAGTCTCCGTCCCGGTGGAATGGCGGATATTGTCGCAGTGCGTGACTGCGGCCGGTTGCCGGGGGAGAGGCTCGCCTCACTGTCCTACTGTGATATTGAACTTGTGTTGATCGGCGGGCGTATACATCTTGCATCTGACGAAATGTTGCAACTCTTGCCCAAGAACACACGTACAGGGCTTCAACCTCTGGTGGTTGAGGACACGCTGCGCTGGGTACGCGCCCCGCTGGAGCGGCTTTTCAGGGAAACGGAATCACACCTGCCTGGCGGAATCTTCGTCGGCGGAAAGCGGGTCAGTCTTGGCATCCGTCACTGAGCGAGCGGAGGATACGCAGCCGGTGTCCGCGAATCCGCACATTGTCAATTCTTTGCCGGTGCTAGTCGTGCACGCGCATAGTTCCTGCAATTGCCGTTGCCTGATGTGTGATATCTGGAAAACCAGGCCGGGGAACGCTCTACGCGCAAGTGACCTGGAGCCGCATCTTGCCTCGATTCGCCGGCTGGGCGTTCGATGGCTTGTTTTCTCCGGCGGAGAACCATTAATGAACCCGGAACTCCCCCTCCTTTGCGCCATGCTTCGCGAGGAAAATATCCGCCTGACGCTTCTGACGACTGGTCTGCTCCTCCAGAAGAATGCGGATAAGGTGGCGGCCACCTTCGATGATGTCATCGTTTCGCTCGATGGCCCGGCAAAAGTTCATGATGCGATCCGCAGAGTCGAGGGCGCGTTTGCGCTCGTAAGGGTTGGCGTCTGCGCCTTAAGGGAGCGCCGGAGCGATTTTCGCATCACGGCGCGCACGGTAGTGCAAAAAGCAAATCACACAAGTCTTAGAGAAACGGCGCGCGCAGCCAGGCAGCTCAAGCTGGACGCCATTTCTTTCCTCGCCGCCGATCTCACATCAACCGCGTTTAATCGCCCTCTGGTGTGGCCAGTGGCCCGCCAGGAGGAAGTTGGCCTTTCGGAAACGGAATTAAAGGATTTGGAAGCGGAGATCGAGCTGCTGATTCACGAGGCGTCTCGAGAATGGGAAGCGGGCTTTATCAGCGAGACGCCGGAAAAACTGCGCCGCATTGCCCGCCATTTTAGCGCTCAGCTGGGCTTGAGAAAGAGCGAATCGCCGGTCTGCAACGCTCCGTGGGTTTCTGCCGTTGTCGAAACCGACGGTACCGTGCGCCCCTGCTTTTTCCACCAGCCCATCGGCAATTTGGGTGAGCAATCCCTGGAAAACATCATCAATAGCAAGTCGGCGCAGGATTTCCGAAGGGATCTCGACATCCCGAGCAATCCGATTTGCAATCGTTGTGTCTGCTCCTTGCACTACCGCCCGTGATTTGTGCGGTTGACGCCTTACTTCGGGGAATCGTCGCCCGAGTACATTTGGGGTTCTCCCAGGCTGCCGGCCTCTGGCAGATGTCTCATGTAGACGACGATCGACCAAATCTCCCTGTCCGTCAGAATTCCTTTGGAGGCAGGCATGCCGGACGGAGAAATTCCGTTCTCCACAATCCACCAAAGTTGCCCATCGCTGTAGGACTGTACGGAGGCCGATTTCAGGGAAGGCACCGGCGGCGACATGCGATCGGCGAAAGGAACGCCGGTATTCTGTCCGTCGAGGCCATGACATGCAACGCAGTAATGTGAGAACGCTTCTTTTCCACTCTCAATTGTGTCGGGAGCCGAGAGCAACGGGTTTTGAACGTTTTTGCCCCTCACGGTCAAAGAGTGTTTGATGCGAGTGAGCGTCGAGGTTTCCCATTTTCCCGGGGGAGAAACCCTGCACCCTGTAAAGCAAAGACTCAGGGCAACGCCCGCGGCAAATGCGATACGTTTCATGGCGCCTATGGTTCAACGACATGGACGATTAGCGTCATTGATCCATGCCCCGAACCGCAAAAGTGCGCGCACTTGCCTCCGAATGTGCCGGTGGTTTCCGGGGTGAAGGTAATCGTCCCCGACTGGCCTTTCTTCACCTCCGCACGAACGCCCAGCTCCTCGATCACCAGGCCATGAGTCACGTCTTCGGACTCAACGATGACATTAACGGGCTCTCCCTTTTTCACGGTGATTTCATTCGGTTCAAAGGCGAAGCGGCTTGCCCGGATCGTAATCGTTTCGGGGGCATGGCTCGTCTTTGGGGGATGATTCGTTCCTGCTGCCGCGCATACCGCCAGAGCCGCTACCGAAATTGTGACAACCAAAAGTGTTCTGATTTTCATAAACTAAGGTCCCTTGAGTGATATCGTTTCGCGATCGAGGCGCAGGATATTTCAAACTCAACCGCTTGTTCTCTGCGCTCAACATTGTCCGGACGCGCGCGTGATGCACCACAGCCTTCTCCTCTCGATGCGAGAGCGAGTCCGGCGGATTAACGTGGCGTTGAGAGAGACTTCGTCTCCCAATCCATTGACAGGCTAACGCTTTGTTCACTTTCAGTTGTCACGGGGAAGTCAAACACAAGTCATCTTCCTGCTCGCAAAAAGTGCTGCCACAACCGGGCGCAACCGCTGATAGTCCAAATGGGTACCCTTTCGTTAGTCCGAATTAGCCCCCGAGGCCGTCCACCATTGGACCTGAACCTACGCAGGCTTACAGCCGATACTCGGGTCGCGAGGATAAATCGATGGAGAAAATACAGCGAATTTTGGTGGCGAACACGCCGCGGCTGATGAGGGAAGCGGTCGTGGCGACACTTGCCGATCAGCCGGACATTGAGATTGTCGGCGAAGTTTCCGATGAAGCCGAGATCCTCCCGCGGGTCCACGCCACCCTGCCGGATCTCCTCGTCGTCGCGTTGGATGAATCGGGAGCGCGACCCCAAATCTGCGACCGCGTGCTGCGCGAATACCCCGGAGTGCGCATTCTTGCGGTGGCATCGCGCAAGGATCGCACCATCTGTTACTGGGCCTCCTTCGATATTCACTCCGACGACATCGAATCTTCGCCCGCCGGAATTCTGAGTGCGGTTCGCAATTCAAACGGGTTTGGAAGGAGCGTTTCGTGATTGCCGGCTGGCTGAAAAGAGGGGAATCACTGCGACGCGGCGGAGACGCCGTGCTTGGGCTGGGCTTCGCATTGCTCTTCTGCTGTGCAGGTTTGAATGCTCAATCGACCGGCCCCCGGCGCACGAGCCCTGATGCCGCGTCGAATTCCTCAAATTCCTCAAAGGCAAATACTTTCGAACTCGACAAGGAGAACTCTGACCGTGTTGCCGCATCGCCGGAACAGATTCGCGAAATCCTGGTGAAGGATCCGGGACTCCTTGTTGAATTAAAGCAATGGGTATCCAAGGAAGCGACTGCCAACGGCCAGGTCGTGGACGATGCGGATCTGACTGACCAAGCGATTTTCGACCGGTTGGCAGAAGACGTTGTGTTTCGCGCCGCCGCCACCCGGATGCTGCAGCGATATGGTTATCTCCGGCCGGGAGTCAACCCGGAATCGGAGCTAGGGAAAGAGCAGGAACTCATTTTGAAGGAACGTGCGCGCCGGCTGGTGCAGATCGAAGCGCAGGAAGACGCCGAATTCACTAAGCGGCCGGGTGACGCTGAAGAGGTACAGCAAGCTAGCCAGCGCAAAGGGACCTGCGATGCACGTCGCGATGAAAATTGCGGCGAGAACGAGCCGCAGCATTCCA
>Ga0210406_10002020_pt1 | contig 23681 bp, 25 predicted proteins | sample IncBWC30MmetaG_FD_155454 | JGI IMG/M metagenome (GOLD analysis project Ga0210406, IMG submission 155454) | Forest soil microbial communities from Barre Woods Harvard Forest LTER site, Petersham, Massachusetts, United States - Inc-BW-C-30-M | ecosystem: Environmental > Terrestrial > Soil >...
CCATGGCCATGAGGTCGCCGCCGTCTACACGCGCGCGACAAAGCCCGGCGGGCGCGGCATGAAGCTGCAACCGACGGCGGTAGAGCAGGAGGCGCGGCGGCTCGGCATTGTTGTCTTCACGCCGAAGACGCTGAAGACCGACGAAGCGCTGCAAGCGTTTCGCGCGCATAATGCCGACGCTGCCGTCGTCGTCGCTTATGGCATGATCCTGCCGCAGGCCATCCTCGATGTACCGAAATTCGGCTGCTTCAATCTGCACGCCTCGCTGTTGCCGCGCTGGCGGGGTGCCGCGCCGATCGAGCGCGCCATCATGGCAGGCGATGCCGAGAGCGGCGTCATGGTGATGAAAATGGATGCCGGCCTCGACACAGGTGATGTTGCCATAGCGGAGCGCGTGACAATCACCGACCAGATGACGGCAGGCGATCTGCACGACGCGCTGGCGCCGCTTGGCGCCGGCCTGATGGCGCGCGCGATGGGCGCGCTGGAAAAGGGCGCGCTGCAACTCAAGAAACAAAGCGACGACGGCGTGACCTACGCCGCCAAGATCGAGAAGGCCGAGACGCGGATCGACTGGAACAAGCCGGCGCGCGCCGTGCTGCGCCATATTCACGGTCTGTCGCCGTTTCCGGGGGCGTGGAGCGAGATCGCAGGCAAAGGCGAGGCGGCGCGGATCAAGATTCTGCGCTGCGAACTCGCAAGCGGCGCCGGCGCGCCGGGCGACGTGCTCGACAATCACCTCACGATTGCCTGCGGCGAAGGCGCGATCCGTATCATCGAATTGCAGCGCGCCGGCAAGGCGCCGATGAAGGCCGCGGAGTTTTTGCGGGGCACGCCGCTGAAACCTCCGGCGCGGCTCGTCTGATGCCCCGCTACAAGCTTATCATCGAATATGACGGTACGCCGTTTTCCGGCTGGCAGATCCAGGACAATGCCTTGACCGTGCAAGGTGCGCTGGAGAGGGCGGTAAAGGCGATTTGCGGCGAGGACGTTCGTGTGCATGGCGCCGGCCGCACCGACGCCGGCGTGCATGCGCTCGGCCAGGTCGCCCATTGCGACATCGCCAAGCATTTTGTGCCGGGGCGTTTTCGCGACGGGCTGAATGCGCATTTAAGGCCGCAGCCGATCGGCGTGCTGTCCGCCGAAATCGTGCCCGATACGTTCGAGGCGCGGTTTTCCGCAACAAGACGGCATTATCTCTATCGCATCACCAACGTCCGCGCCAATCTCGCGCTCGACATCGGCCGGGTCTGGCGCGTGCCCAGGCTGCTCGATACCGACGCGATGCACACTGCCGCGCAAAAACTCGTCGGCAAGCACGATTTCACGACGTTTCGCGACACCGAATGCCAGGCGAAATCGCCGGAGAAGACGCTCGATCAGCTCGATGTCGTCAGGGATGGCGATGCGGTCCGCATCATGACCTCGGCGCGCTCGTTCCTGCACAGCCAGGTGCGCTCGATGGTGGGCTCGCTGGTGTGGGTCGGCGAAGGCCGTTGGAGCGCCGCCGATCTCGCAGCCGCGCTCGCTGCGCGTAACCGCGCCGCCTGCGGCCCGGTCGCGCCGCCCGAGGGGCTCTATCTGGTAAAGGTGGAGTATTGAGAGCCGGCGCTCACTAACCTCGCCCCGCTTGCGGGGAGAGGTCGGATTGCGGAGCAATCCGGGTGAGGGGGACTCACCGCGCATTCGGTGTTCGTGGAGGCAGCCCCTCACCCCGACCCTCTCCCCGCAAGAGCGGGGCGAGGGAGAAGAGACCTCACCCGAAATATCGATCCAGCACGCCGCGATAGATCCTCGTCAGCTTCTCCAGATCGGACACGGCCGCGCGCTCGTCGATCTGGTGCATGGTCTGGCCGACCAGGCCGAACTCGATCACTGGGCAATAGCTCGCGATGAAGCGGGCATCCGAGGTGCCGCCGGAGGTCGAGAGTTCCGGCTTGCGTCCCGTAACTTCTTCGATCGCCGCGACCGCAAGATCGGTGAACGGGCCGGGTTTTGTCACGAACACGTCAGAGTTCGAGGGCTCCCACACGATGCGCGCTTTGATGCGGTTGCCCGCGGCCTTCGCCAGGCGCGCCTCGACAAGCTCGCGCAGCGTCGCTCGCGTGTGATGATCGTTGAAGCGGATGTTGAATTTCGCGCGCGCCTGCCCGGGGATCACGTTGCTGGCGGTATTGCCGACATCGACGGAGGTGAATTCGAGGTTCGATGCCTGAAACTGCGCGCTGCCGTGATCGAGCGGCTCGTCGCTGATGGCAACGATCAGCCGTGAGATGTCAGGTACCGGGTTGGCGGCGCGCTGCGGATAAGCGACATGGCCCTGGATGCCGTCGACATAGAGCATGCCGGATTGCGAGCCGCGGCGGCCGACCTTGATGCAATCTCCCAGCATCTCGACATTGGAGGGCTCGCCCAGCACGCAATGGTCGAATTTTTCGCCGCGCGCCGCCACCCATTGCAACAGTTTTACCGTGCCGTTGACGGAAAGGTCTTCCTCGTCACCGGTGATCAGGAACGAGATCGAGCCCTTGCCGTCTTTTCCCGGCTTGCCGCCATGGTCGGCGAGATATTGCAGCACCGCGGCAAGACTGCAGGCGATACCGCCCTTCATGTCGACGGCGCCGCGGCCATAGAGAAAGCCATCCCTGACCTCGCCCGAGAACGCGCCATGTCTCCAGGCGCTCTCATCGCCGGGCGGCACCACGTCGGTATGGCCAGCAAAGGTGAGGTGCGGCGCGTCGCTGCCGATCCGGGCAAAGAGATTGTCGATGTCGGCCGTGCCGGGCTCACCGAAGGTGACGCGGTGCACCTCGAAGCCCGCGGCTTTGAGGAGGTTTTCGAGAACGCCCAGCGCGCCGGCATCGGCCGGGGTTACGGAGGGACAGCGGACCAGTTGTTGGGCAATGGAGAGCGCATCAATCATGCCCTAATCCCGCAGCAGTTCGTTGATGCTGGTCTTGGCGCGGGTGCGCTCGTCGACGCGCTTGACAATGACGGCGCAAGCGGTGGAGGGACCGGGCTGGCCGTTCTTCAGCGGTTTTCCGGGTAACGCGCCCGGCACCACCACGGCATATTCCGGCACCTCGCCGACAAAAATTTCGCCGGTCTCGCGGTCGACGATTTTGGTCGATGCCCCCAGGAACACGCCCATCGCCAGCACCGCTCCCTTGCGCACGATCACGCCCTCGGCGACTTCCGAGCGCGCGCCAATAAAACAATCGTCCTCGATGATCACCGGCTCGGCCTGCAGCGGCTCCAGCACGCCGCCGAGGCCGACGCCGCCGGAAATATGCACGCGCTTGCCGACCTGCGCGCAGGAGCCGACCGTGGACCAGGTGTCGATCATGGTACTCTCACCGACATAGGCGCCGAGATTGACGAAGGACGGCATCAATACGACGTTTTTCGCGATAAACGCCGAACGGCGCACGATAGCGCCGGGCACGGCGCGAAAGCCGGCGTCGCGAAAACGGTTCTCACCCCAGCCCTCGAATTTCGAGGGCACCTTGTCCCACCACGAGGCCTTGCCGGGGCCGCCTTGTATCGCGCTCATGTCGTTCAGCCGAAACGACAGCAGCACCGCCTTCTTCAGCCACTGATGGACCTTCCACTTGCCGTTTGCCTCGCGTTCGGCGACGCGAACCTCGCCGTTGTCGAGCAGTTGGAGCGCGCGCTCTATCGCCTCGCGGATCTCGCCCCGGGTCGTGGTCGAGATGGTCTCGCGCGCTTCGAACGCAGCGTTGACGGTGGCTTCGAGGGAGGCGAGAGACATTGGGGATTCCTTGGGCGCGTGATGTTTTCGGCGACGATTTGAAGGGGCTTTTTCGGGATTTGGCGGCGGGGAGTCAAGAACACACTCGTCATGGCCGGGCTTGTCCCGGCCATCCACGTCTAATTCTGTGGCTCGAAGGACGTGGATGCCCGGCACAAGGCCGGGCATGACGGGGAAAACTCTACCCCTTCGCCAACCCCTGCAAAAACCCGGTCAGATCGTCGGTGACGTGGTCGACATGGGAGGCGTCGCGGCCTTCCAGCTCCCAATCCTCGCGCACGACCTGCTTCGAGCCGTCGGGCACCACCAGCACGGTGGTCATGCCGAGCTGGTGCGGGATGACGAGGTTGCGCGCGAGATCCTCGAACATCGCTGATCTCGCCGGGTCGACCTGATGCAGGTCCAAGAACTTCCGATAGGTCTGCGGCGCCGGCTTCGGCTCGAGCTCGGCGGCGATGATATCGAACACCGCCTCGAAATGATCGCCGATGCCCAGACGCGTCAAAACCTTGTCGGCGTGATCGGTCGAGCCGTTGGTCAGGATCAGCTTGCGCCCGGGCAGTTTTGCGATCGCAGCCCCCATCGCCGGGTTCGGCTCGAGCGGCGAGTGATCGATCTGGTGGACATAAGCGAGGTAATCATCGGCGCGCACGCCATGCTCGGTCATCATGCCGCGCATGGTAGTGCCGTAGCGGCGGTAATAGTCTTTTTGAATCCGGCGCGCTTCCGCAGGCAGCACCTTGAGCCAGGCGCCGACGAACTCCCCGATCCGCGCATCGACCTGCTGCCACAGGTTGACGTGATGCGGATAGAGCGTGTTGTCGAGATCGAACACCCAGGTATCGATATGGTCGAAGGCGCGGGTAAGCATCACGGCATCGCAAAGCGGAGCGTCTTGCCGCCGCCGGACATCTCGACGGCGGTAAAGCCGGTCGTTGCAAAGCCGCGGCTGCCGCAGTCACCCTGCTCATTGGTTTCGAACTTGCTCTCGCGCGTGCAAAGCGGGGTGGTGCCGCCCCAGTTCAGCGGCTTGTCCTTGAGCTTGATGGTGCGGTTTTCGGTGTCGACGGCTTCCGCAAAACTGAAAATCTGCTTAGGCGTGCCGATGACGTCGGGATGCAGGCATTTGCCGGGATCGATGCGATACCAGCCGCGGCTGACCACGGCCTTGCCGTCGTCGGTCGCGACCGCGGCCATGATCTTGTGCCGCGTGTCGTTGCACCAGGTGAGCCCGGTGGAAGAAGGCGACTGCACCGCGTCGATCATGGCGGTGAAGAAATTCGCCGACTGCACGATATCCGCGGTCAGTCCGCGATTTTTCAGGAATGCGGCAAGTGCTGCTTGCGTCTTCGGCCCGTCGACGCCGTCGATGGGAGCAGCGTCATAACCCGCGATCACGAGCAGGCGCTGGATGCCGGCTAACTTCGCCTGCTCGTCGTCATATTCCGAGTCTTCGGCAAGATACGCGACAACGTTGCCGTCGTCGGTTCGCGTAGGCGTAATCTGGGTGAAGGGTGCCGGCGTCTGCCCGGTGCGGCATTGGCGGGCGGCCGCGATGACAAAATTGTCGGCCGCGACGCACAGCGTATCGCCGCCGTTCTGCGGGATCGGGGAAGCGCCATAAACGCCGAGCGCACGCGCGTTCAAGAGGATGCGGTCGGCGGTCAAGGTGCCCTGCGCCACCACGCGGCAGGCCGCCGGATCGATCCGGAACCAGCCGCGCGTCGCGGTGGCCGCCTTGTCGTCGATGCCGATCGCCGCCTCGACCACATAGCTCATGCGGTTGCAGAGTTTGAGATCGGCAAACGCCGGCGCCGAAGAGATAAGGAACGAAATCACCGCGGCGGGAAGCGCGAGCGCGGTGCGCCTGCTATATCGCCGCAACCTACCACCGAGACCGTCATGGCCGGGCTCGTCCCGGCCATCCACGTCTTTCTTCGGGCAGCCCGAAAACAAGGCGTGGATGGCCGGAATAAATCCGGCCATGACGGCCATTTTTCGCGTCGCCGCTTTGATCATCACTTGTGGATCAGCGTACCGGTGCCCTGGTTGGTGAACAATTCGAGCAGCACCGCGTGTTGCATCTTGCCGTCGATGATGACCACGCCCTCCACGCCCTGTTCGAGCGCGTAGATGCAGGTCTCGACTTTCGGGATCATGCCGCCGGAGATGGTGCCGTCGGCGATCAGCTTGCGCGCCGCCTTGATCGACAGTTCCGGGATCAGCTTTTTGGATTTGTCGAGCACGCCGGGGACGTCGGTCAGAAGCAGCAGCCGCTTGGCTTTCAGCGCGCCCGCCACCGCACCGGCAAACGTGTCGGCGTTGATGTTCAGCGTCTGGCCATCGAGCGACGTCGCAAGCGGCGCCAGCACCGGGATCAGCTCATGGCCGATCAGCTGGTTCAATAGCGTCAGATCGACCTTTTCGGGGTCGCCCACGAAACCAAGGTCGATCGCCTTTTCGATATTCGAATCCGGGTCGACCATGGTGCGCGTCGTCTTCGACGCCTTCACCATGTTGCCGTCCTTGCCGCTTAAGCCCACGGCCTTGCCGCCGGCTGCATTGATGTAGCCGACCAGTTGCTTGTTGACGGAGCCGGCCAGCACCATCTCGACGATCTCGATGGTGGCGGCATCCGTGATGCGCAGGCCCGCGGCGAATTCGGACTGGATACCGAGGCGCTTCAGCATGGTCGCGATCTGCGGCCCGCCGCCATGCACCACGACCGGATTGATCGCGGTCTGCTCCAGCAGCACGACGTCGCGCGCGAACGCTTTCGCCATGTCCTCCGCGCCCATGGCATGGCCGCCATATTTGATGACGATGGTTTCCTCGTCATATTGCTGCATATGCGGCAGCGCTTCGGACAGCATGCGGGCTTGATCGAGCGGGCTGATACGGGACGCGTCGGTCATGAAGCGGTCTCTTTGTCAAAAACTCGGCCCGGGTTCTATCTGATTGGCGCCCGTGGCGCAAAGTGTGTCGGTTGGCCTCGTAGCCCGGATGCAGCGAAGCGAAATCCGGGAGCCCGCGGTGGGTTTCCCCGGATTGCGCTGCGCTCCATCCGGGCTACGGGTCACCGCTTCATTTCCGCCGCGGCCAGGCGGCCGCGACCAAAAGCGTCAGCCAGCTTGCGATCAAAAGCGTGCCGCCGGTTGGCGCGGCAAAGGAAAATAGGCTGTGGCCGGCAAATTGCCGCAAGCTCAAATCGCCCGCAAACAGCGCGGAAGCGACGATGAAGCCGAATGCGGCTGCGATACCGATTTTGAGATGAACCACGCCGCGCTCGGCCAGCGCCACCACGGCAAGCACGGCTGAGCTGTGGAACAGCAGCATGGAAGAGGCTGCCGCGAGCCGCGCCGCGTCGGCCTGATGCGCCGATAGCGCGGCCAGGATGACGCCGTCGGCGCCCATGATGGCGGCAAGACCGATCAGGATGCGAAAAATGGGCGTCATCGGCGGCGCTCCCCAAGCAGTCGCACCATCGCTGCGCGCAATTCAGCCATCCCGGCGCCGGAGCGCGAGGAGGTCGCCAGCACCTGCGGAAAGGCGGCCGGATGTTTCGATAGCGCAGCCGTGGTCGCTTCGATTTGCGCTTGCAGATCGGCCGGCTTCACCTGATCGGCCTTGGTGAGCACCACCTGATAGCTCACCGCCGATTTGTCGAGCGTCTTCAGCACCTCGCGGTCAGCTTCCTTGAAGCCATGGCGCGCATCGATCAGCACATAGACCCGCGCCAGGCTAGCGCGCCCTGACAGGAATTTGTGGATCAGCGCGGTCCAGGCGGCGACCTTGCTCTTCGGCGCTAAGGCGTAACCGTAGCCGGGCATGTCGACCAGCCGCAAACCCGCTCTGTCGGGGCCTTCGAAGAAAATCAGTTCCTGGGTGCGGCCGGGCGTGTGCGAGGTCCGCGCCAGCGCGTTGCGGCCGGTCAGGGCGTTGATCAGGCTCGATTTGCCGACATTGGAGCGGCCGGCGAACGCCACCTCCATGCCCGCCATCGGGGGCAGCGTTTCGATCGAGGGCGAGGCCCAGAAGAATTGCCATTCGCCGGCGAACAGCTTTCGCCCTTGCTCCGTCAGCTTCGCATCGGCATCAACGGTCATGCGAAGGCTTCCTGCATCCTCCTCATGGTGAGGAGGCGCCTGTTCGGCGCCGTCTCGAACCACGAGGCCCGTGGCCCATCCTTCGAGACGCACGCAACAGCGCGCTCCTCAGGATGAGGACTTGTATCAGGTCTTCGATTCGGCCTTCTTCCAAGCGAAGGTGGCCTTCAGATTGTCGAGCAATTCAACCTTCACGCCGTTGCGGCGCATGATGAAGCTCTGCTGCAGCACCGACAACAGGTTGTTCCAGGCCCAATAGATCACGAGCCCGGCCGGGAAGCCGGCGAGCATGAAGGTGAAGATCAGCGGCATCCAGGCAAAGATCAGCTGCTGGGTCGGATCCGGCGGCGTCGGATTGAGCTTCATCTGGAACCACATCGTGATGCCCATGATGATCGGCCAGACGCCGAGCGCGAGATAGTGCCCGAACAACGGCAGTTGTGTCGGATCGAAGTGCAACAGCCCGAACAGGGTGAACAGGTTGGTCGGGTCGGGCGCCGACAGGTCCTTGATCCAGCCGAAGAACGGCGCGTGGCGCATTTCGATGGTGACGAACAAGACCTTGTAGAGCGAGAAGAACACCGGAATCTGCAAGGCGACGGGAAGACAACCGGCGATCGGGTTGATCTTCTCCTTCTTGTAGATTTCCATCATCTCCTGCTGCTGCTTCACCTTGTCGTCGGGATAGCGTTCCTTCAGCGCGGCGAGCTGCGGCTGCACCGATTTCATCTTCGCCATCGAGGCGTAGGATTTGTTGGCGAGCGGGAAGAACAACAGCTTCACCAGCACCGTCACCAAGAGGATCGAGATGCCGAAATTGCCGAACAGGCGGTAGAAGAAGTCCAGCGCCAGGAACATCGGCTTGGTGATGAAGTAGAACCAGCCCCAGTCGATCAGAAGGTCGAAGTGGTTGAGCGAAAGCTGCCCGTTGTAGCCGGGGAGTCCGCCGATCGGGAAATTGATGCCGACCACACTCGCTTCCTTGGCCCCGGCGAACAGCCTTGCATTTGCGCTGCCGGTGCCGCCGATCGCGATCGTCTGCGCGTCCTGCAAATAGTCGGTCTGGTAGGTTCGGATGGTGCCGACGAGATTGGACGAGTAGCGCGCCTGCAACTGCGCGTTGGTGTCGGGGAGCAGCGCCGAGGCCCAGTATTTGTCGGTGATGCCGAGCCAGCCATCGGTGACCTTGAAGCTCACCGTCTTGGCGTCGTCGATCTTCTTGTAGCCGTATTCCTGCAAGCCCTGGTCGCCGAGATAGCCGATCAGGCCTTCGTGCAGGATGTAATAGCCCGACACTTGCGGGGTGCCGTGACGCGAGATCAGCGCAAACGGGTACAGCGTGACCGGCGCGCTGCCGACATTGGTGACCTCGTCCTTGATGGTGAAGAGGTAGCGGTCGTCGATCGAAACGGTGCGGCGAAAGGTCAGGCCGTCGCCATTGTCATATTTCAAGGTCACCGGCGTGGTCGGCGTCAGGCTGCCCGAGCCTTGCTGCTCCCACATCGTGTTCTGATCGGGAATCCGGATTGTCGAGCCGGTGGCCGGCACCCAGCCGAACTCGGCATAATAGGGTGCCGCGGTGTTCGACGGCGAGTACAGCACGATCGCGGGCGAGGCCGGATCGACGGTGTCGCGGAACTGCACCAGCGACAAATCGTCGATCCGCGCGCCCTTCAGCGAGATGGTGCCGGAAAGGCGGGGGCTGTCGATCTTGACGCGGGGCGTCGCCGCGAGCGCGGTCTCGCGGTCGACGACCTGCGCTGTCGCGGTCGCCGGCGCATTGGAGGCGGGCGCGGGCGGCGCATTGGTCGGCGGCGCGTTCGCCGGCGTCGTGGTGTTCGCGGCAGGCTGCTGCTTGGCGAGCTCCGCCTGGATCTGGCTCTGCGCGCGCTGCTTTTCCATCTGCGGCACGTTGTAAAAATACTGCCAGGCGACCAGCACGAGGCCGGATAGAATGACGGCGAGGATGGTGTTGCGATTTTCGATCATCGTAAGGGTCTCGTCATTCGATCCGCTTGTTAAGCTTTCGCCGCGCCGTCTTAAGTGCTTACCTGTCCCTGCCCAGTCCCTGGCCGATCGAGCCGATTAAGCGCCGAGCGGAGGTCCTCGAGCATGGCCTTAAAATCGCGGTTCAATGCCGCCCTGCGGCCGACTAGCACATAATCATGGTGCGGTCGCATGGCTATGACATCCAGCCGTTTCACCAATTCGCGAAGCCTTCGCCGGATGCGGTTACGCTCGGTCGCGGTGCCGTTTTTCCGGGTAACGGTGAAGCCGATCCGGATCGGGCCGAAATCGTCGCGGCGGCGGCTCTGCACGACAAAGGCCGCGCTATTGACCCGCGCGCCATTGGCAACGGCGAGGAAGTCCGCCCGCTGCCTTAGCCGATCCATGATTAAAATCTCCGGAAGATGCCGGCTCAGGCGCTCAGACGCTTGCGGCCCCGCGCGCGGCGCGCGGCCAGAACCTTGCGGCCGCCGGCGGTCGCAAGGCGTGCGCGGAAGCCGTGACGGCGCTTGCGCACCAGTTTGCTGGGTTGATAAGTCCGCTTCACGGGTAATTCTCCGCTGACCGGGCAATTTGCCGCTGAATTGAGAGCTAAGTCCGGTGATGCTGGCCGGCCCGGAACAAGGCCGTTTCAGGGCCCCAACGAGCCGCCACCGGTGAAACCGGGCCATCGCGGACAATTGGCGCGGCTTATACGGGAGCGACCCGTTTTCGTCAATGTTGCCAAGTGTCTCGCGGGGTGTGCATCGATACGTCGTAATCCGAGTGAATATATCGATATTTTCGGGGTTTTTCAGGGCGAGGATGGCGGGCCGCCCGGTCCAATCCTAGATCGGAACCAGGCGGACATTAGCGATCGGTAATTTGACCCGGTCGAGGTGCGAACCGCATCCTGACATTCCGGTCAAAAAGGGCGGAAGAATATCGTGGCAGTCACTGACGCACAGCCGACCAGCGAGAGGCCGCGGCCGATGCCGTCGCGCCGGTTCGGCCTGTCGGGCAAGCTTCTGCTGCTCACCATTCCGCTGGTCATGATCGCGGAAGTCTTGATCTATGTGCCCGCGATCGCGAACTTCCGCATGAACCGGCTGAACGACCGCCTGGCCGCGGCGAATACCGCGGCGCTGGTGCTCGATGCCGCGCCCTCGGGCATGGTGCCGGAATCGCTGGCGCGGCAGATCCTGACCTCGATCGGGGCGCGCGCGGTTGCCATCAAGCTCGGCCAGCAGCGCCGCCTGCTCGCCAGCGCCGATCTGCCGGCGGCGATCGACCACGACATCGACATGCGGACCATGACGGTGTGGTCGGCGATCGTCGATTCCTTCGAGATGATGCTGGAAAGCGGCAACCAGGCGATCCGCGTGATCGGGCCGGCGCCGGGCGGTGCGCAATTCATCGAGACCGTGATCGACGAAATGCCGCTGCGCAAGGCGATGTACCGGTTTTCCCGCAACCTCTTGCTGGTCTCGCTGGGGATCGCGGTGCTCACCGCGGCATTGGTCTATCTCGCGCTGCATTTCCTGTTCGTGCGGCCGATGCGGCGGCTGACCGCGAGTCTTGCCGGCTTCCACGAAGACCCCGAAAATCCGGCGCGGATCATCGTGCCGAGCCAGCGCGGCGACGAGATCGGGGTTGCCGAGCGCGAATTGAGTGACATGCAGCGCGACCTGGTCTCGATGTTGCATCAGAAGAGCCGCCTCGCGGCGCTCGGCCTAGCGGTGTCGAAGATCAACCACGATCTGCGCAATCTTCTGGCGTCCTCGCAGCTCTTGTCCGATCAGTTGGCGAGCGTGCCCGATCCGCGGGTGCAGCGCTTTGCGCCAAAGCTGATGCGCTCGCTGGAGCGCGCGATCGCGTTCTGCCAGTCGACGCTGTCCTATGGCCGCGCCCAGGAGGCCGCTCCCGATCGCCGTCTGATCCCGATCGAGCCTGTAGTGGCTGAGGTTCGCGAAACCGCAGGGCTGGCGAGCGACGCATCGATCGGCTGGATCAACGCGATCGAGCGCGGCCTCACGGTCGATGCCGATCCCGACCAGCTGTTTCGGGTGCTGCTCAATCTCGTGCGCAACGCGGCGCAGGCGCTGGAGGGACGGCCGCGCAGCGACGCCGCGACGACGCAGATCCGCGTCACCGGACGCCGCGAAGGCGCGGTCGCGATCCTGGAAGTTTCCGACACCGGTCCCGGCGTGCCAGCGAGAGCGCGCGAACATCTGTTCGAGGCGTTCCAGACGTCGGGCCGTCCGGGTGGCTCTGGGCTCGGGCTCGCCATCGCCGCCGAACTGGTTCGCGCCCATGGCGGCGACATCCATCTGGTCGAAGGCACCATCGGCGCCACCTTCCGGATCGTGATCCCGGACCGGCCGGTGGAACTTTTGACCATCCGCAACGAGCGGGCACGGGCGTAGGTTTGTGCCCCGTCATTGCGGGGCGAGGCCAACGGGTCGCGCGAATGCGCGCCCCCGACGAGCGCAATAGCGCTCGCGCAGAGATGACAGGCTCCGCCTCGAACTACGATGTGCAATTGCACATCGGAGAATCTAGAGGTAATTGCACGAAATTCCGGGTTCGCGCTCGCGCGCGCCCCGGAATGACGAAGGTGGCAGGCGCCATCGGCCGGACCTTGCCAATTAAAGTCGGAGCGGGTAGCTAAAGCCCTCTTTCGCGGTGGTCCGGATTTGTCCGGAATGCACGCGGGCCGTTGGGCCCGAATCTTAAGCGAAAACGCGCCCGTAGCTCAGCTGGATAGAGCACTAGACTACGAATCTAGGGGTCAGGAGTTCGAATCTCTTCGGGCGCGCCACTTCAGTATATGCTATCGACGCCTTGCGCCGCAGATTTCCCGATTCGAGCCGGCAAGCTGCCTCCGCAGACCACTGTCACCGCAATTCCAATTTGCCGCGATGGGCTGGGCCCAAGAAGCGAAAAGTTATCCCCAGGGCGCGAACCCATAAAATCCGGAGGCGCCAGCGCGCGATGATATTGCCGGCCGGTTGCTGTAGGTTATTTCCAGGGTGATTCACGATGAGTGATTGAGGCGCTACAAGGAGGAAGCTGATGAGTATCTTCAGTGAGCAAGACCCCCTCGACCCCGACGATCCTGAGCTCGACTACACACCTCTGCGGTTGCGCGAAAGAGCAGCGAAGCTAGGACTATCCGTCTCGCAGGGAGCAAGATCGGAGCCCATCAGGTCGTCCCCAATCTCCCGTCCCGTCCCGCCCGACCCCAAGGCGATTAACGAACCTGCTAGGCACACGCGTGACTTGGACCGGCGAGCCGCGCTGTTAAGCCTTGCCGCTCGCGTCGCTGCGGTCGCCGGCGTTCTGGCGGTCGTGGCGCTGCTGTTCGTCATCATGAAGCCTGCCTCACGGCAATCCGTCGCCGTTTCAACCCCTTCCGACATAACAGGATCGACGAGCACCGCTCCGCCCGAGTCCAGCCAAGAAGACGTCGAATCGAAGCCCGCGCTCGCAGAGTTCAAAGCACTCGTCGAACCGAAGCCGGCGCTTGCAGAGTTCAAAGCGCTCCTCGCGCCACCGCCTAGCCAGCCGGCTACTCACGAGCAGTCCCAGCAGTTGCTTCATCAGTTTTTGCAATGGGGGTCAAAAAACTAACACAACCGAAACATCTCAATAGTGGACCGTAAGAGTTTGCGATGCGGTTTCACCTCCCGCTCGGGACTATGCGAGATTGGGAGCAGGGCGCGCACCGGCCCGATAAGGCGGCCCAAGTGCTGCTCACGGTCATTGCTAGAGACCCGGGCGCAGTGGCTCGGGCTCTCAAGAGCGAGCCTCTGTCGGGTTAGATGGCATAACAGCTTCGGCTTCCATCGCGTGGTACAGCGAGGATTGGCGCAATCGGGTGGGCCCGCATCATAGCGCCATGGCGAAGCAATATTGCCCATCTTCGTCGGCCGCGGCGCGCCACCTACGCCAGAGCACGCTATGACGGTCGCCCGGCATCCAGCTGGGTGACGCCGTTCTACGATGATCGTTGGATATGCGGGTCAGGCGGCTCGTTCGGTCTTGTATGGACGAACGAGAAGGTCAGCCGGAACTTTCCACGCTTCGCCGATCTTGTGAATCATCTCGACGGTGAGCGCTCGCCGCCGCGAAAGAACCTCCGACGCACGCGAGCGCGAGCCCAGAAGTTCTGCCAGCTCGGCCTGGCTATGGCCGAGTTCGTTTATGGCATACCGGAGCACGTCGATAGGATCGAAGGTCTTGTCGATCTCGATCGGCCACCGCTTTGCCTCGTAGATTTCGACGAGCGCAAGGAGCACATCAAGCTTGTCGCCCTCCTCCGTACCATCAGGTGCGCCCCAACAGGCATCGATCGCTGCGAGCGCTGCGCGGTGATCCTGGTCTGTGCGAATAGGCCGGATGTCCATGTCATCTCCTTAGAACTGCGATACCTTCAATGCATCGATGCGATCATATTCCGCGTGGGTGCCGATGAACTTCACGAAGGCGATCTGCCGACGGAAATCGAAGGCGGCCACCAAGCGATAGTTTCCTCCTGCGACCTCAAACCTCACACGTTCGCGGTTCAGCACGTTGGCCCTCGGAGCTGCCTTCCGGACCTCATCGGTTGTTGTCCATTGCGCGGCTCTCACGATTGTGTGCCAGCGTTCAAGCGGGACCTTTGCTTCCGGGTGCTTGCCCCAGAAGCTGACAAGCACGTTTCGAGCGATGACCCGCATGCCCCAGCCTAGCATGTTCCCAAAACGGGAACAAGGTCATATTGGGGAAGGCGGCCACGTATCCGGCATAGTGCAAGATCGCAGCCGGTCGCAGGCCTGCCTATTGGAGCGCGTAGCAGGCCCTTGCATCATAGCGCCACAGCGAAGCAATAGTGCCCATCTTCATCGGCCGTGGCGCGCCAGCACTTAGCAGCATGTGGCGGCCTCACCTGCGTGGGCGTTTTTCTTCTTTCGATAAGTCGGCCAGAAATTCCGCCAGCGCTTGCTTACCGGCAAATTGTGCGGCCGTGTCGGACTGAAATCCGTCTCCGGTCATCTTTATGCCCAACGGTTTGCTCTTTCGGAGTATCTCCCAGCTCCAGCGCTCAGGTTGCTGACTGAGTCGAGAAGTAATGACGTAATAATCGTTGATGGGTTGATCGGCCATCGCGCACACTAGACCGGATATGCGCTCCGCCGCCGACTGTAGTTTAGGCAAAACAGGCCAATGCAAATTGAGGCGCGGCCTTAACCGCCTGTTGTCGCTGTCGCCATGGCCATTTGGGTGTCCGCCGGTCGATTGCAGGTTTCGCAATAGAAGGCCTCACCAAATTCCACGCGCACGACCTTGAAGCCCGCTGGAACGGCCTCCACGTTAAAATCATAGGCCCGCCTTTCAGGCCGTGAAAGATGGGCTGGTCCCGCCATCCCGCAGTTCGAGCATGTAAGTAACTCGGTCCATTTATCGTGGATTATTATCATGTGCGTAGACTCTTTGGCCGGTGGAAAAAAGCACACGGCGCAGCGGTCGTCTGCTCAGAATTGCTCACTTTCGAGCCTGCCCCTATGCTTCGTTTTGGCCAAGTAACTACCGGGTCTTTCAGTTGGCGCTTGTCAATTTTGGATTCCCTCAGCTATTGGCATATCCCCGCGCGCTGGACTCGTTTGCGCGAACAAGGGCCGCCAACTGAAGCTTGGCTAATTGCAAAAGCTTTTGCTTCGCGGCGATGGCGGCCAACTCGATGCGGAACGTACCGATCTGCTCGATGATGGCACGGCGGTCCGGCCCCGGCGGGAGCTTGCGAGCGGCTTCCAGCTAGCGGCCATGTCCTCAAGGTGTCTCATCTTGTCTCGTTTCACCTGAACAGATGCCGTGATGGGGGCGATTATAGAAACAGTATGGAACCGCCGCGTGTTTCGGCGCTCTTCCATTTTGCTCATGTCAAAAACAATTGGAACGAATGTCATCGGGGGAGCTTGGCTAAGCAAGACCGGATGCGAATGCCCATAGCATCCGATGAATTGGCGGCCCCAGCTCTTCCCCCGTGCTGGGGCCGTTTCTTTAAGCCATTCGCATCTTCCAGCGCGGCGATCCCGACGGCCTGTGCGATGGCGTCGACGTTGTAGGAATCCTTCGTCTTCGACAGCATGGGAGCGACAAGCTCAGCAGCTCCGAGACCGTCGGCGAGCCGCAGGCCCGCGAGCGAATAGCCTTTGCTGAGCGTTCGCAGCAGCAGCACATTGGGACAGGCGGCGACCATCGTGGAGTGTCTCGTGTTCGATCTCGGGATCGACAAAGTCGACATAGGCTTCGTCGACGAGCAGCACGCCGCGGAAGGTCCGCGCGAGTTTGTCGCGTTCGGCTGCCGAGACAAGCGTGCCCGATGGTGCGTGAGGATTTGTCAGGATCGCGCGCGGTCGCGCGAGTGACGGCGATTTCTTGCCACCCACCAAGGCGCCTCCGAGCAAATATTGGGATTTGGGACGCTACCGCCCGTCGGAACCGAATTCGGCGGCTTAACCCGAACACCGGGTCCAAAATGATCTTGCTTGAGTTTCGTCATATTTCCGGTTATATAACCGGAATCAAATCTCGACGACTTGAGAAGGACTTATGGCCAGCAAGTCCCAGCGCAAGGCGACCCGTACGCACCGTCGTCGCGCGGCGGCGCGAGGTTTGGTGCGCGTTGAGGTTCAGGCGCCCAAGAAGGATGCCGGCCTCATCCGGGCGCTGGCCGAGACGCTGCGTGGCGGGGCCGAGAAGGCCGAGGCGCTTCGATCCACCCTCGCCAAAGTGATGAATCCAGAGATGCGGACTGCTTTCGACATCTTTGGCTCGGAACTTCCCGACGAAGTCTTCACAGGCGTTTTTGACCAGCCGCGCCAACGAGGTTGGCGTCGGGTTGATCTGTGAAATTCCTGCTGGACACGAATGTCATTTCCGAAATTCGCAAGCGCGACCGCGCCCATCCAAACGTTATCCAATGGGTCACCCGCACACCGGTCGAGGACATTGCGACGAGCGTGCTCGTCCTCGCCGAAATCCGCCATGGTATCGAGCTGAAACGGCGGAGCGATCCAGAGCAGGCTCGATCTCTCGATCGATGGTTTTTGCAAATGCGGACCAGACTTAGGGGGCGCGTGCTGCCTATCGACGAGCCGGTCGCGGAAGCATGGGCGCTGCTGGGAATTCCCAATCCGTTGCCTTTAGTCGACGGCCTGCTGGCGGCGACCGCCAAAGTGCACGGCCTGACATTTGTGACCCGCAATGTCGCGGACATTGTCGTAACCGGCGTGCCGCTACTTGATCCGTTCTCGGGAGTCTGAAACGAGCTTTTCGTAGCAGCTTGCTCGACGCGGTCGCCACAGAGCCGCCAACGACGCTCGGTATGACCACGTCGCCCGATCGCGCCGGGTATCTTGTACTCGACCCGTGGATACGAGGCGTTCGCCGATGGCCCAAAAGAGAACCCCCAACGAACGTCGTTTGACCAAGCGCCAGGTGCAGGAGCTGATTTCATCCGGTGCTCGACCTCGCCCGGATCTCTCGGCGGCGTTGGAGCCAACGTCGCTGCAACAGCTCGTGTACGAGCTCGAGGGCGACCGTTATCTGGTGGTGTTCGGCGAGCCGGTCGCAAGTTTGGCAGGAAAGGGCGACATCTATGCAGCCGACTACTTTCGCCGGTTCGTGCGCTGGCTGGCGAAGGTCGATGAAGACGCCAAGCATGGGCGCCAAGGCTCCGTCGATCATTGGGCCCACTATTCTGCGCTCAAACATCGGCTGATAACCAATATCGATACGCTGGTCGCGCAGCTCCGTTCGACGATGTCGCGGACCGCAGACGAGCTCGACTTCTCGTATCAAAGTCTTGATGTTGTGTCCGCGTATGTGGAAGGCATCGGGGTCGAGCGGGCGCGGCAAGAAATCTACGATCACCTTGTGGCCTATGTCGGTGAAGTGCTCAGATTGCGTATTCAAGGGCATTGGGAAGTCAACAACGCCGATTGGCAACCCTATCCGTATCTGGTGGGAGCGATGCATGATCCCACAATGCCGATCAACGTAGTGTGGGAACAGCTGTCTGGCCTCGACCCCGTCAACCTGAGGGTAGCCGCTGCGAACGAGGTCCGCCGCAAGCGCAAGCCGCCGGGGCTCGTCGCTGATGCAGCGGCGAGTGTTCGCGCCGCCGCGCCAAAGGGCGTGCTGGCGCTCCTTCAGGTGAATGCATACGAGGTCACGAAACGATGGGGGGATGGCCGGCCGTGGGTCGTCATCTTCAAGGGGGACGTCGAGGTTGCCGGCGTCCCGTGCCGGGGCGAGGCCGCGTTCGGCCGCAAGGGTGACCTCATCTGCGCCACGCTGTCGCGCGAGCACCTCTTCGGCACGCGGCGGTTCGCCGCGGACTCTACTTTTCGGTACTACCGGGGAAGCGAGGACGGACGCCTTGCCGATGTAAAATTGGGCGCGGATCAAGAGATCGACGGCCTGCCTTGCCTTGGCGGAACGCTGGTGTGGTTCCACCCCAACCAGCGCGCCAGCTCTCTCCACCTGGCAAGCGATGGTGATGTCGATGGCATTCCCTGCGCCAGCGGTAAAGATTTGCTTGTGGCCTTGAGATTCCATCCGAACGGGCGCCTTGCGGCTGCCGTGCTGGCGCGAGAACACGTTCTCATCGGTCGGGAATTTCCGAGCGGGACGCACATCAGCCTGGACGGAAAAGGAGGTCTCGTTAGCGTGGCCCTTCGAAAGGACTGGGAAATCGATGGCATCCCGATCAAGGCGGGTGCGGAGGGGCTTAAGTTCTATGATAATGGTCGCCTGCGCGAACTGAGGCTGGCGCGCAGCCACTTGGTCGCGGGCCAGCGCTACGACGCGGGGACGCTTCTGCGCTTCGATCGGGATGGCCAGGTGATTTATGCCCAGCCATAGGCCACAGTCGACCGTGCGGCCCGCGAGGTGTAGCGCGAAATCGCAGGCCGTCGCAGAGTTGGCGATAGGATCGCGTGGCCGGCTGCGGCATCATAGCGCTATGGAGAAGCAGTCGTGCCCATCTTCATCGGCCGTGGCGCGCCAACTTGCGCCAGCGCACGCTGGAACCAGCCGGAAGCACAAGATTCTGCGATGTTGCTCGCCAACGCAACCCGCCGCAAACGAACCGGCTCTCCGGCTATTTGACTTGACGGCGGATGGTTCCCTTCATATTCTGGCTAGAAATTCTAGCTAGAGAGGACCGGGGCATGGCGCGGCGCAGTTGGTCGGTGCAGGATGCGAAGAACCGCTTCAGCGAGGTCGTTGAGGCCGCGCGGCGCATGCCGCAGACGGTCACCAAGCACGGCAAGCCTGCCGTAGTCGTCGTGGACGTGGTGGAGTACGAGCGCTTGCGGCACCTCGAACGCGCGAAGGCGCCATCCTTTGTCGAGGTAATACTCGCCATGCCGCAGGATAATAGCGAATTTCCGCGCCGCAATGTGCGGATGCGCGATCTCGATCTCTGATGTTCCTGATTGATACTGTCACGCTATCCGAACTGCGCAGGCGGGAGCGCGATCCGATGGTCGTCAAGTGGTTCGAACGGCAGCGAACGACCGATCTTTTCCTCAGTGTCATCAGCGTTGGCGAAATAGAGCGCGGCATTGCGCGACAGCGCGCTACGGATCCAGGCTTTGCGGGCGCTCTTGCGGATTGGCTGGACCGGCTCCTGACCCTCTACGGCGAGCGGGTCGTGCCATTCGACCTACGAGCGGCGCGGCGCTGGGGTGCCCTGAGCGCCGCGCTCCGCAATGACAATGCCGACCTCATGATTGCGGCCACGGCGCTCGAACACGGGCTCACCGTAGTGACGCGCAACGTATCGGATTTCGAGCCTTCCGGGGTCGCCGTCCTCGATCCATTTAGTCGCCGGCCTAACCGGAAGTCATAAAAGGCAATGCTTCCGCCGCCCGTCAGGACCTTGGGCGATTTGAGCGCAGCGCCGTAGCAGGGCCGGTGCGTCATCCACCTCGCCATATCGGGAAAACAGCCGCCCGCGAGGTGTAGCGCGAAATCGCAGGCCGTCGCAGAGTTGGCGATAGGATCGCGTCGCCGGCTGCGGCATCATAGCGCTATGGAGAAGCAATACTGCCCATCTTCATCGGCCGTGGCGCGCCACTCTCGAAACTGCGATGGGAGCACGTCACGGCGCGCCGGATCCGCCCACCACGATCCTCTCATTGAGTTTTTGATCGACGATCTCGACCGTGCGGTCGATCTCGGCACTGGGCACGCCAAGCTGATGCGAAATCAACTTCACCAAGAGGTCGACCCGCTCGATGAAAGGCGCTCCATTGGACACCGCCCGCGCCGCCGACGAGGGTTTGAGAAGGCTTTCCGCCGCCTTGGCGTATTTCTCGAACGGCACCTGATCCTTCGCCTCCGCCCCCAGACGCCGGGCGATGGCGTCTACATGGTCATAGATCGATTGCGAGAGTTTCAGATCATCATGCACCGCGTCGCGGATCGACTGCGGCTCGTGCGGTGTGATGCAGCGGTAATTCCCGGTCAATAGCATCGACCATTTAGCCAGAGGGACGAACACCGAATCGAACACTTTGAGCTTCACCGGAACGTCCTGGCCATCCAGCTTCACCGCGTCGATGTCCGCTTCCAGCTCCCGAAGCAGCCGGTTATGGGTCTCATCTGCAAAGGCCGCCGCCTTGAAGTTTGTCGCCAGGCCGACATGAAGGACATTCGCCGCCTCTTCCGGTGGGCGAAAGGCCTGCGGATCAGGCGAGCAGAGCGACACCAGTCCCGGCTCGAAGCGTTCCCATACCTGGGCATTGGTATAGGCCTCCTCGAGGTCCATTTCCTTAAGCGCCGGGATCCGTTTGAGATAGGGTAAGGGCGGCATGTTCATGATCGAAAGACAAGGCAGCTTCGCCTCGGCGATCTTGATCATCAGAACCCGGATCGTATGGTTGGCGTATTGCGGTTCCTGCATGGCAAGAGCGACCAGATCATAACGGGAAAGGTCGACGTCTGGGGGCGTGGTCGCGTCCAGGGTCCCGGGCAGATCGCGCGAGAAGATCGCCCGGTGAACCGCCTCGCCACGCAGCTTGATGCGAACTTCGGTGCCGTCGCGGTTGATGAGTTCTGCAGTCTTCTTCCGGCAAACCAAGGTCACGTTGTGACCCGCCATCAGCAGCTTTGTCGCCAGCAATGAGCCATACGAGGCTCCAAGGATCAGAATGTTGCGCGCCACGCTCCCTCCTCCACAAATTATGCTAGGATTTTCTCTAACGCCCCAACCCAACCAGGGCTAGAAATTTCCGTCAGGGAATCTGCTTGGGCGAAGGATAAGGAGCAGGCCAGACCTTGCATCACATGGCAACAGCCGCTTCGGGCAAGGAGCGTCCGTGTCTACTGCAAGTTGATTGGCATTACAATTACACAGCAGTTTCTCACTTTCATCCTCTCCGGCGCGGAAAATTCTCCCGAATTCCGCCAATTGTTGGTTAGCCGAATCGTATCGTCGTTTTGGCGCAGTGACCTGCGGCGCGACTTGAAGCGAGGGCCGAGTTCCCGAAAATCCCGGCTGGGCACGGCCCCACACTCTCCATCGTGTTGCCTTGCTTTGGTCAAACCGGGCTGGAGTGTGGGGCCGGGCAGGTGACATTGGACTGAAGTACGGAGCGCCAATGGATTCCACGCAGCCGAAACAAAGCGACGATCCGCACGACGTCCTTGAGCTCGCGCCCGGCGTCGTTCTGGTCGCGCCCTCGGATCCCGCGGATGAAGAGATTCCCAATCTGTTGCGCGCCGCCGCGCGCCAGCATTCGGATCCGCAGACGCGTGAGGAACCCAACTTCGCCGCCGGTCCCGCGGTTCCGTCGGTCGATACCCGGTTTCGCGCGGCTGCCGTCGACAAGGTCCAGGCCCGGCGCGGCCGGCCGTCGACTGGCGGGCGGGCGGTACGCGGCTTGATGGGCTTCCTTCTCGCCGTGTGCGTCGGTGTCGCAGCCGCCGCCTGGCAATCCTACGGCGATGCGGCGGAGCAGATGATCGCGAACTGGTCGCCGCAGCGCGTCCTCGCTTCACTGCTGCCGACGGAACAGCCGGCGCTCCCGGCGCAACCTGCCCCACCTGCCGCGGACGCGCCGAGCGCAACAGCGCTTCAAAACGCGCCGGACGGCGTCGCTCCGACCGCCGCGTCTGCCGGTGAGGCGCCGTCGCTGCAGTCGATGGCGCGCGATCTGGCGGCCGCAGGACAACAGATCGAGCAGCTCAAGGCCAGCATCGAGCAGCTCAAGGCGAGCCAGGAGCAAATGTCCCGCGACCTTGCCAAAGCTTCCGAGGCCAAGGTTTCCGAGGTGAAGGCTTCCGAGCAAAACCTGCGGCCCAGGATCTCAGCACCTCTATCAGCACGGCCGGCCGCAGCACCCGTGCGCAAGCCGGTCGCGTCGTACAGGCCCTCGCAGGCCGCAGCTCCGATGTTGCCGCCAGCCGCGGCACCTTATGTGCCACCGCGGCAGCCCGAACCATTGCCGCCGCCTCCGGCCCCGCCGCCGCTCGATCCGGAGCTGGCATCGGTGCCACGGCCGCCAATGCCGTTGCGCCAGTAAGCATCGGTTCGTTCGCGCGAAGGCAGGCGCGTCATCCCGCAAGCTATCGGCGGCGCGGATCGGTGATTGAGCACGCATGGAGGGACGGCTTCGATCCTCTATTCGGGCGCGCCAGTCATCACCACTTTGTCGTCAACCACGGCTTTTTCTTTTCGACCTAGCCGTCGAGCTTGCGGCGCTGACCATGGCCGCGGGTCCGGCCAACGCCGAGTGTGGCGCGGCGAGATCGTCGGCGATTTGCTTGGCTTTACCCAGAACGACGCTCCATTCGAGATTGCCGGGATCCCAGTGCGTGTCCGGGCTCGGACAGTCGCCATGGCCGTACCAGCCCGGTAGCTTGCCGTACTTGCCGGACGAGCGATGCGGATTGGCGCCCGCTTTGCCAAAATCGCCGTCCGGCCATGGATGGGCAAGCGGAATGCCGTATTCGCTGGCGCATACCGCCATCAGGGACGCGAGTGCCGCGACAGTATCGTCATCAGGGAGCCATGGGTTCTCTTTGGAGAACCCGATCATCTCGATTTGCACAATCGCTTGGTTGTTGTGCGCCTTCAGGGCCGCGCCGATCGTTCCCACCTGGACGAGTTGAGCGATCCGGACCTGTTGCGCATCGGCGTCGAAGCCAAGCATGAAATGCGGGGCAAAGTGCTGTTTGAAGATCGCCAAACTTCCGACCCATCCCCCTTCTGTCGTATGAAGGACGCCCGTTCTCGGGGCGTCGAGCGGCACTCCGTCATGGAAATGGGGTATGCCGCCAATATGGGTTATCGGAAATTTGCCCGCCTGATCCAACCAGGGCTTGACGGTGCTGGCCATCGCGTTTCCAACCAATTCGGATTGCAATCAGCAAGTAAATTCGACCAGAGCAATTTTCTGCACGTGCAGGAAATCCAAATCTAACAATCCAAGGTCGACTCAAACGTTACTTGCAATCCTATTCAGCCGCCCTTTGTGATAGAGCTATTGGCGATGACGAGCGAACCGCTTCGCGAGAAGCAAAACACGTCCGAATGCCATTCCGTCGCGACTCCGTCGCGTTCCTGCACGTGATTTGCCTCGACCCAAATCAGTTTGATCAATTCGCACCGATTCATCTCGTTCGTCCGGCCCTCAACGGCGAAATCACCTGCGCCTAAAAGCCAATTTCTTGAGCGGATTCAAGCTGATTTGGGTTTCCAGTCCTGGCGCCAAAAAATATTGCTTTCCGAAAATCAGAAGTTGTGGTACTTTCCGCGTGTC
>Ga0210406_10002021_pt1 | contig 23681 bp, 36 predicted proteins | sample IncBWC30MmetaG_FD_155454 | JGI IMG/M metagenome (GOLD analysis project Ga0210406, IMG submission 155454) | Forest soil microbial communities from Barre Woods Harvard Forest LTER site, Petersham, Massachusetts, United States - Inc-BW-C-30-M | ecosystem: Environmental > Terrestrial > Soil >...
CGGTTCGGTCAACATGACCCCGAGCGGGCTTGTGATCCTGCCGAACGGCCAACAGGTGCAGATGGCCAACGCCGCGCTCGGGAGCATCTATTTCGACAGCGCAACCAACACCGCGCACTTCGTCTACAACGGAATTCCGTACGTGATCCAGGCCAACCCGAGCGGCGGGCCGGCCTATGACCAGAACGGCAACTATCACGCGGAGTACGCGCAATGAGTGAGGCGGAGCGCGCGGCCATCCAGCGCGCGCACGCCGCGGGAGCTCGGGACGGGCGCGCCGGCCTGGGGCCGGTGCCCCCACGCAAGGGCGCGCCCGGCTCGCTCGCCACGCGCTTGCACCTGGCCTACATGCAATCGTATCGGGACGAACACCAGGCCGAGCACGCCCCGCGCGCCAGTTTCGATAAAGAGCGGCGGCGCCGCACCCGCAACCGCCGCCCCCCCGACGACCTAACACTGGCGAAACGGATCTATCGCCAGTTCCGCGAAGCGGACCCCACGCACGCGCGCCGCGTGGCCGTGTCGCTGCCGCGCGCCGTGGCGCACATTGGGACCGTGGAGTTTGTTGGATACATGACGACGCACCGGGGCAAGGTGCATCTGTACGTGCACGACTTCGCGCCCGGCTCGCGCCCGGCCCTGTACGCGGGCACGCGCCGCAATCAACTCTACCTGTTCGGTGGGCGCTTCAAAGTGACCGCGCGCGGGATCACGGACCTTGACGCGCGCGGCCGCGTGACGGAGTACACGCCGCGCTACTCGCACGATGTGAAGAAGCGATGAACTTGACCCCAGTGGCGGCGCGGGCTTAGTCTCCTGCGCTGAAACACACGGCGGCGCTGCGCACACTTTGAGCCGCCCGTCTGTTCGGTCCCTCCGCAGTGGCCCGGACATAGATGCACCCGCAAGGGGATGGCTTCTATGTCCGAGCAAATTTTGCTCCTGAATCCGCGCCGCCGCCGGCACTCTCGCCGCCGGCACTCTGCCCGTCGTCGCAAAGGCCGCATGCCGGCCGCACTCGCGCGCTACTGGGCTTCCCGCCGCGGAACCAACCCTCGCCGCCGCCGCCGCCGTCACGCGCGCCGCCGTGTCGCTCGCCGGATCAATCGGCGCCACCGTGCGTACGCTCGCCGCTCCTACTCTCGCCGCCGCACGCGCCGCTACGCGCGCCGGGTCAACCGCCGCAGCATGCGCCGCGCGGGTTCGCGTGCCATGAGCTATGGCCGCGGAATCGTCGGGGAGTACCTCATCCCCGGTGCCATCGCAGGCGGCGGAGCCGTCGCGCTGGACGTGATTTGGGGCTACGTCTCTCCGAAGCTGCCCGCGCAGCTGCAGGCCGGTTGGTTCTCGCTCGCCGCGAAAATCGGCGTGATTGTTGGCGCGGCCATGTTGGTCAACCGTTTCCGCCCTGGCTGGCGCGCGAAGACCCACACGGCGGCAGTCGGAGCCGCAACCGTCGCCATGTATGGCGCAATCAAGGGCCTCGCACAGAGCGTGTTGCCCGCCACCGTGCCCGGACTCTCCGGTTACATGGATTTCCACAGCTACGCGCTGCCGGGCAATACGCGGCTCGGTGCCTACATGCCCCGCGGGGGCCTGGGCGACCTGGGCGACTTCTTCTCACCCGCCGCCGTGATCCAACCGCCAGGGACAGCTGTCCCGCGGCAGTTCGGCTCACTGCACGGCTACATCGCGGCACAGCCGCATGTGTCGGGCAACGGTGGGCTCATGGGGTACGACTGGGCTAACGACGGCATGTAGGTGCCGTTCTAACTTCCAACACTTTCAACTCACTGCAAGGGTTTCGCCTATGTCAACGCAGAATCCTGCCGGCCCGATGGGCTCCGCTGGTGGTGCCAATGGTGCCGCTGCTGCCTCGATGGGCGGCGGCCGTCCGATCCTCTCCCCGGACTATTTGCTGGCGCACCGCGTTGGCATTCCGGGGCAGAAGGACGTTATCTGGAATCCCCTCTACGATTTCAACGCCTACCCTTCCGGGGGCGTCACCGGAAATCAGCTGGCGTTCTTCGCGAACCAGCAGGGCCAGGGGACCAGCACGGCGCCGGGCGTGGGGACCAACGTCCCCAAAACGCAGTTCGATACCAACGTACAGGCGCCCAACCAGCTCACGCTGGGGAATGAGTTCTACGCCATTGGGTCGGAGACCCTGTTCTATCCGGGCGTGAACAACACGACCAACACCCCCTTTGGCATCCTGCCAGGGCGGTCGGACGTGCCCACCAGCATCGGGCTGTTCGTCAACGATGTGTGGGAAGTGAGCAATCAGGGCTTCAAGGCTCTGAAGATCGGCACCGACCGGTTTTACATTCAGGACGGGCCGCTGGGCCTGTTCCCGCCGACCACGCGCCTGGCCGTGGCGTGTGCGGTCGCCGGCAATGCCGCGACCAACGCGGGCGGAGAAATCGCCTACGCGGCGTTCTCCGGTGAGCCCTACACCGTGGTGCCGATCTACATTCAGACCAATCAGCTGTTCACGGTGTTCTACACCTTCCCGACCGCCATTGCGTTGCCCTCCGGGCAGATCGCACGCATCGGGGAGCGGCTGCGCGGCTATCTGATTCGGCAGGCGACCTAACAGCCGGCCGGGCCAGGAGCTCTCACGATGTCAAACCAGAATCCCACGGGGGCGGGCGGGCCGCCGCCCCTCGCCAACACCCTCGCGCGGCCGATTGGGAAAAACTTTCTCGACCCGCGGCTGGACGCAATCGACCTCACGTACTACGAGACGAACCTCGTCTCAATCGTGCACGCGACCAGCGCCCCGTCTCAAATCAACATCGACGCGGGAACGGACTTCTATTGGGTCGCCACTACCTACATGGTGGACGAAGCGGCCGCGGACTTGGATGAGTCCACGTTCATCCTGCCCTTGCTGACGGTGGTGATCACAGACACCGGCAGTCAGCGGCAGCTGATGAACGCGCCGCTCCCGTTGGTGTGCATCGCCGGCCCTGGCGAGCGACCGTATCGGCTGATTCTGCCGCGGCTGTTCCGCGCCAATAGCATCATCCAATTCAACTGGGCGAACTATTCCGCGGCCACCGACTACACGAATCTGTTCCTTGTGATGCACGGGTTCCGGCTCCCGCCCAACACCCCGTTCAATCTCTGAGGGCCGGCCCATGTTGGGCAAGGTCCTAATCCCTGACGGAGAGGCGGCCAGCGATCCGTCGTGGACCGTCATGGGCTTTGGCGCGTTCGCCTCGCGCCAGGACATCGGCAACGCGCGGCAGTACGTCAACAAGCTGCGCATGACCAACACGGTGCCGATTGGCCCCACGACGCTTTCAACGCGGGCTCTGGTGGGGGTCAATGAGCAACGCGCGCTCCTGATCCTGCAGAACAACTCCGACGCCACGGTGGCGGGGGATACCGCGCCCACCATGTATTTCGGTTTCGGAACCCAACCCGTCGTGGGGCAAGACTTGGCGCTGCCCCCTGGCGTCGGCTTGGTGTTGGACGTGCGCTGTCCCGCGGATGCGATCTATGTGGCGTTCGGCCCGTTCGTGAATGCCGGCGGCAGCACGGTCATTCAAGGCATGGTGAAAGAGGGCGGGGTTACCGATCCGCTGCAGGACACGGCCAACATGTCGGACACCGGGCAGCTGGCCACGATTATTGCGCTGATCCGCCAAGCCCTCGGGCTTCGCTGACGGCCGGGAGCTGCGGGGCGCCGTGGCGAAATCCTTCTCACCGGTAGGCATGGCGGTAAAAGGCTTTTTTGGCCTAGGGGCGCGCACGTTCGGCAACCCGAGCGGCCGCACCCCTGGCGGCGGCGGCAGCACGCCGGTTCTAACACCGCTCAACTGGACTAGCCGCGGGAACATCACCGGACCGAACGAGCCGCGCGCCATGGCCGTGAGCTCGGGGCTTAACCCCAACGTCGCGCTGCTGATTGACGATGCGCTCAACCTGCATCGCTCACTCAACGGCGGGCGCACCTGGGCAGCGCTGGCGCCCGTGCCGCCGCAGGCGAATTTCTTCCCTGGGACGCTCGCGTATGGCGCGGGCGTGTGGCTGTGGGTACAGGACGCGGTTGACCAGATCCTCGCGCGCTCGACCGACAACGGCGCGACGTGGAACCCGGTCAATACCAACATGACCGCCTTTGGCGGCACGCAATACCTGGGCACGGACGGCGCCGGGACGTGGGTGTGTTGGGCCAACGTGGTGGGCGGGGCCAACCTGCGCTTTGCGCGCTCGACCGACAACGGGGTGACCTTCGCGTCCGGGCCGGATCCGCTCGGCGGCGGCACGCTCACGGGCGCCCCGGTGTGGACCGGCTCGGAATTCGTGGCGCCCGCGGTGAGCGCCGCGCTCGCGCCGATCATCGTCACGTCCCCGAACGGGCTGGTGTGGACCGCCCTGCCCTTTACCAACGCGGCCGGGACAATCGACGTAGTGACCCGCCTGGGCTCGCTGTTCGTGTCGAATGATCTCCTCGGGCCAAATGAGTATTCCGGCGCGAGTCCGGCGGGCCTTGCCGCCAGCTTTCCGAACGCACTGGTGCCGGCCGTGTTGCCCTCCAACCTGCTGTTCACCCTGGGCGGCCCGGTCAACCTGTATGCCTTCGACAGCGCCGGCAACGTCGCCAATTCGCTGGACGCGGTGACCTTCGTGTTAGGGGGCCAAAACTTTCCCGGTGGCGAGACCATGGGGACCAATCAGCGGTTCTGCACCTTTTACGATGCGCGCGCGCAGTCCGCGTGCGTGATCTCCAGCGCCGGGAGCGTCTGCACCTTCCCATGAGTGGTTTTTTCCTACCGCCCACCTTTGAGCCGAGCGTCCCGCCGATCCGCCTGGGCACTCCGGGCCAGGTGTTGACGATGGTCAACGGGCGCCCCGCCTTTGCGGCCGGCGGCGGCGGCGGCACGCTCGGGACTTACCTCGCGTTCGCATCCCCGGCGGGGAGCTCCAACAATGTGAACCCGGCCGGCTTTGGCGCAGGCGTCGGCCTGATTGACGTGACGCTCGCGGGCGGGGATGCGACGTGGACCGGACTCCTGGCGGGGGCAAACCGCCAGATGCTCGTGATTGCCAACGCGGACGCGCTCGCCAACCTAACACTCGCCGCATTGAATGCCGGCAGCGCGGCCGCCAATCGGTTCCGCGCCAGTGGCGACATCGTGTTGCCGCCGCTGTCCGCGCATCTGTTCGTGTACTACACCACGCCCGCCCTATGGATCGCAGCATGAACAAACTACGGTATTTCGGCTTGGGGCTGTGCCTGTCGCTGCTGATGGGCGCCACCGTCTACTACCAGTTCTCCCCTGGCGGGGCGCTCTCGGGGACGTGGAACAGCCAAAACGTCAACCTCGCGGCCGGCGCGCCTTTCATCGCCAACACGCTCCCCGCCGGCAACGGCGGCACCGGCTCCGCGTTCACGGCTTTCAGCGGGCCGGCCACGTCGGTCAAAACCTTCACCCTGCCGAACGCATCCGCAACCATCCTCACCAGTAACGCACTGGTGACGGTGCCCCAGGGCGGCACGGGCGCCGGCACGCTCACCGCACACGGGGTGCTGTTGGGCGAGGGAACCTCTCCGGTGTCCTTCGTGTCCGCCCTGGCCGCCGATACGCTGCTGCAGGGCCAGGGCATCACGTCCGACCCCGCCGCGGTGTCGGTGCCGAACTGCGGCAGCAGCACGCAAGCGCTCGCCTACTCCACCAGCACGCACACCTTTTCCTGCCAGACCATCAGTGCCGGCGGCGGCGGGGTCACGGTGCAACGGGCGCTGAAGGCATCCGACACCACGCGAACCAACACCACGACCGCGGCGGCGGACCCGGATCTAACCTTTACCGTGGCGAGCGGTGCCCACACGCTTGAGTGTTATCTCATGATCACGGTGGGGGCGACCGGTAACACCCCCGGATTTAAGGCGGGATTCGTTGCGATCAATGCCGGGGTGACTCCGCAGTTTCTCGCCAATGGGTCAAACAACGGGGCGGGCTACGTGGTGAGCGGCAACGCGGACGGCACCGCGCAGCAGTTCACGACCGCCGGCTCAACGGTGTCGCTCGCAACGGTGTCGGTGGGGTGGACCGCCGGCAGCGGCGGCACCGCATCCGTCAACTGGGCGCAAGTGACCAGCAGCGGCACCGCGACGACCTTGAAAGCCGGCAGCTATTGCCTGCTGACATGACGCGCCAGGGCTGGCTGTGGCTCGCACTCGGGGGCGCGGCGCTCGCCTGGGCGCTGAGCAACACCGATACGGTGGGCACGGCCGCGCAGGACGTGGGGGACACTCTACAAACGGGGGCAGAAGATGTGACCGCCGCAATCGCCGGTTGGAAAGCCGTGAATCAGGGGCCGGCCTGGGTGCCGGTGTTGAATGGCGCGGAGTCGCAATTCGGGATCCCCCCGGATTTGCTGGCCCGCATCGCCTATCAGGAGAGCCATTTCCGCGACGACATTATCAGCGGGGCAAAAGTGAGCTCGGCCGGCGCGCTGGGGCTGATGCAGCTGGAGCCGCAGTATTTCTCCACCGTGCGCGTCGTGCGGCCGTTCTCCGCCAGCGACACGGCCGCGCAGATCCAACAGGCCGCGCAGGAGCTCCAGCGCTTGAACGGCGTCTATAACGATTGGGGCCTGGCGGTCGCGGCCTACAATGACGGAGAGGGCAACGTTGACAAGTACCTCGCCGGCACGCACCCGCTGCCGGCCGAGACAATCGACTATGTGTCGGAAATTCTCGCGGACGTTCCGCTCAACGGGGCCACGGTGCCCGCGTGAGCCTAGCCGCGCCGTCCCTGTCCGCGGTTGTGCGCCATCTGCCGGTGCGTGTACTCCACCAGCTTGGCGGGGCTGATCTTCAGCACGCGCGCCAGGCAGAACACGACCAGCATAGAGGGCGCGCGCCCGCCCCGTTCGAGCAACCACGGGTAGGTGCGATCCAGACCCGCACGCAGCGCGAGCGTTTCCGAGCTCAACCCCATCGCCTGCCGTTGCGCGCGGAGTACCTCGCCAAACGCGCGCGCGAGCTCCGCGCGTTCCTCGGTCATCTCAGTATTGATTTGAGGCATTGCCTTTTTCCTTGGCTCCCTGTGCCTGGGAGTGTTGTTAGCCGACCCGCACAGCCTACACGCTGGACAGCGGGCCAGCCAGGGGGCGAAGATCCCCGCGGGCTGCTGTGGAGCGCTGTAGCATGAATGACCCGACCTGTAACGGCTTTCGGATCCGTGGGTTAAACGCGGACTGTGACCGCCTGGCCGTGCAATCCTCCGAACAAACAACCTGGGTGCTGGGCCGCAAGAGCAGTTGGCTCGGGTTCGGGCGCGGCTGGGAGGAGGTAGCCATACAGAAAAACGAGCTCATAGTCCTGCGCCCCTACGGCGGCTCCCCGGAGTTTGAAATTGAAGCCCTGGGCGACAAGGCCGGCGTGTTGGTGATCCAGCAGGCGCGCGGGGCCACACGTTCGCTGCGCGTGGGTAGCAAGCGCGTGGTGTGCCTGGACCGGGATGAGTCGTGCGTCGTGCGCTCCGCCTGGATCGAATACCCGACGCACCCCGGCGTGGCCCCTGGAGCGTACGGACCGGGCCTGCGCGTATGAGCCACGCGCGCACGAGCTCGCACACGCTGCGCTATGGCAGTGACGGGTGCGTGGAGCTGCTGCAGAACGCGCGCACCGTGTGGGCATCGGATGCGGACCCGGCCTTTGCGGAGGAGTTCGGGGACGATCCCCTGGGCGAGCTCCTGGCGGCCGGCGGGGACAATGAGGACGAAGACGAGCTCACGGACGACATACTCGATTACCTGATTGCCGCGGGGCTGATGAGCGAGAACGATGCCCAGGGCTGCTGGCAGGAGTTCCCGAGCGAAGATGACCCGGCCGACGAACGCGAAGACCCCGACCCCGACGACGACGGAGACACCTAACATGCGTACGGATCTATTGAAAGCGGCGGCCATCGGCTACGGGGTGTTCTGCGGGATCAACCTCACCCTCGCCTACTTCACCAGCAACGCGAAGACCGGCCGGCAGCCGGGGCAAAATGCGCTGTTGGATTTCAATGACTCGCTGACGAAATTCAACCTGTTGGCGCGCGTGTTGAGCGGCGTGACGGGCCAGGGCGCCGCGCTCCCGGTGCCCAGCGTAGCGCTGCCCTCGCCGCAACAATTCGCGCAGGGGCGAGTCACGATCACGGACGGCCCAGGCGGCACAACCACTACTTTCGGGCAGTGAAACAACACTACTTGTGAGCAGTGAAGTGAGATATTTCCGGCCCTCGTGCAAGGCGGGAACGCGGCCGCGCCACTGTTGAATGCGGCTGCGGGGCGGGTGTAACCTGCGCGTCACCTATTGGCGACTCACGCTCGCGTTGCTTCCGTGAAAGGCGCGCGGCGGGTGAAAGGGACAGGGTTATGACTCGCTCTGCTGCCACGCGCTCGCGTGCGCATCGTGTTCCCGCACACTCTCCGGGGAACGGCTCGCCCCGGCCGTGCGCCCTGAAAAATCTAGGTTGCCCCAACAGCGCAGGCCGTCACGGTGTGCTGTGTGGCCCGCACGCGCGGCGTGTGGCCGTGTGGGCGGACCGCTCGCACGATGAGTGCACCGAACGCCAGCAAGCGCTGCGGCGCTGGATCGCGTTCCACGACTACACGGGTTCCCATCACAGACGGAGTTGAGCCGATGCCTCGCTATGCGACGATTACTTGGCGCGGGAAATCCATCCGCCGCCGACTGCTGACGCGCGCGCAGAAAAAAGAGCGGATCCAAAAAATGCAAGCCACCTTGGCCGCCAAACGGGGAGAGGCGACCGCGCCGCCCAGGGCGAAGGGCAAGCGCGTGCGCCATGAGGCGCACCGCGCGGTGCTGGAAATGATGGGGCCGGCGTCGCGCCAGCGGCGCGGCAACGGCGCGCTGCCCGAGCCGGGCGAGCCGGATATTCAGGCCGTTATGGTGTGCCTGGAGCGGGGCGAAAACTGGATACACCAGGCCAAGGCGACCGGGCAGCTGCGCGAGCTCGACCCGGCACACCGCGAGCTGTTGAACGCGCGCGGGGCGATTCTTGGGCTGTTGTGGCCGTAGAATGAAAAACGCCCGCGGGCTGTGAGGGCTCGCGGGCGTTAGGAGAGCGCACGGCGGGCGTGTTCCTATTGGCGCCCCGACAGGGAATGCAGGGACGACACACGCGGAGTCCGGCGCGTCGGCGCGGCAAGTGTACAGGCGAGGGTGGCCTATGAGCAATCAAGATGACTGTCCCAGCTGTGGCTGGCCGCTGCCATTGCATCAGGCCGTGCCGATCAATGCGCCCGGCGTGCAGCCGCACCGCGGCGCCGTGGGGATGTGTTTCCGCTGCGGCAGTTTCATGGTGTTCGATGGGGAGCCGCTGCGGCCGCGCCTGATGACGGGGGAAGAAGTGGCCAGCCTGGACGATGAAACCCGGATCCTGTTGCAGCAGGTGCGCCGTAAGGCCAAGCAGGTGTGGAGCGCACCGCCTGAGCGCTGCCCGGAGTACGACTGTGTTGAGTGCGGCCGGCACATCGTGCAGATTGCCGGGGAAATTCCCGCCTGCCGCACCTGTGCGCTGTGTTTGTTTCTGCCGCGCTGGTGGGCGGATCCGGTGTTGCGCGGCCGCCTGGACCCCGACTATGAGCCCCCGGCCGGGCGGGACACGCACTGATGCCGCAACCACTCCCCGCGGGCGTGTGCCCCTGCTGCGGCCACGACTTCGATTGCACGGCGTCTCTGGAGACGGACACCCCGACGCTCGGGCCGGGGGACGTGGCCGTGTGCATTCGCTGCGGGGTGGCGCTGCGCTTCAATGAGGATATGACGGTGCGGCGGCTGAGTGCGGCGGAGTGGCTGCGCCTGTCACGCCTGGAGCAACGCGCCCTGTCCGATGCGACAGCGATGGTCATGGCCTATCAGGTGGCCCGTGGGGGCCTGCAGTGAATCAGGTGTTGTATGTGGTGCTCGGCTTCGCGCTCTCGTTTCTGCTGTCCACGCTGGCCCTGTTGGTGTTGGATTCGCTCGGCGTGCCCAGCTGGGTGCAGCTGATCGGCTGCGGCGCGGTCGGGTTCGGGTGGGGCCGGCTGTGGTTTGAGGTAAGACCCCGACATTTCAGGTAAACGGAGGGACTTCGATGCCTTGGGTGTACAAACGCAAGTGGCCGCGCGGCATGCGGATCCTGGCGGCCGTGACGATGGGCGCTGCGCCCCTCGCGCTCGCCGCCGGGTGGGTGGCGGCCGGGTGGCACCACGAACGCTCAGAGCACGCATGGTGGTTGCGCGCGCAGCAGGTATGCCCGGAGGGCAGCTACGCGGCGCGCGCCTATCCGAACCCCGCAGCCCCCGATGACGTTGTGATCGTGTGCCGGAAATTCGTGACTGGCACGTCATTGTAGGAGAGCCGGACATGTGTCCGAGAACAGGGAACACAAAAAATGCGCAATCGAAATTGGTACGGCCGAGGCCGACAGGCCGCGAAGTCACTGCTCGGCCACGACACCCTGCAGCCCTGGGAGCCGACGCGCCGTGCACAACTGGCGCAGGAGTTCGGACACACGCTGCGGGAGCTGCGCGTGAGGGTGCACCTGACGCAAGAGCAGATGGCTCGCCGGGGCGGGATGGATCGCACCTACCCGAGTCTGTTGGAACGGGGCTTGCGGACCCCGACCCTGTGCACGCTGACCCGCCTGGCGGAAGTGTTGGGGATCACGGTCACCGAACTCGTGCGCCGCTACGAATCGCGGCTGTGACCAAATACCCGCACCCGCAGCGCCAGGCGCTCGCGGTGCAGATCGGCCGGCGGCTGCGCGCGGCGCGCGAGCGGCGTGGCATCAGTCAAGAAGCGTTCGCGGATCTCGTGGGCTTCCATCGTGCCCAGCTGGGCGCCCTGGAGCGCGGAGAGAAAAACATCACGATCAACACCCTGGCGCGCCTGGCCGATGCGTACGGGGTGCCCGTGTCGAGGCTGTTGGCATGAGGATTCCGCGCCCGCGCCGGCCGGACAGTGAGCGGGTGTTGCCCAAGGCGGCGCGCGACTATGCGCGTTGGGTATGCGCGAGCCGCGCGCGCTCGATTCGCTTTCTGAAGGCCGCCGGGATCATCGTCCGGCCGGGGCTGTTGGCGAAGCCGTACCGATGAGGAGGGCTGCTCGCAATGATGGATCTAGGCAAAGTGGCAACGGACGACCTGATTGCGGAATTGGAGCGGCGCTTTCGGGAGTCGCCGGGTTCGTGGACCGGGTACCAAGCGCGCCGCATGGCGGAGCTGGCCGAAAAGCTCAACCCGCCGCCGATCCAATGAACGAGCCGAAACCCAACCGCAAAGCGAGCCGGCAGATTCGGCTCCGCCTGGCCGACAATGTGCTGCAGCTGCGCCGCACCCGTGGCTATACCCAACAGATGTTGGCCGAGCGCTCCGGGCTGAGCAAAAGCTACGTCAGCAACGTGGAGCAGGCAACGGTCAACATCAGTCTCGCCAACATTGAAGCGCTGGCCGATGGGCTCGGCTGTTCGGAAGCGGCGTTACTGGTGCGACCGCTGGGGGACCGATGAGGGGCGCGGCGTCGGCTCGGGGGCTTCGCGCGGTGCCGCCGCTGTGCGAGCGACTGCTCCCGTGCCGCGTCGCGCCCCTCACCCCGGAAGACCGCTGCGGGTATTGCGGGCGCGAGCTCACGCGCGGCGCATTGAGGCAGGCAAAGCGCTGCAATCAACGCCGCGTAGAGGGCCAGGCGCGCTACGGTCAGAAGGGCCGCGCGCGCCGAAAATCGTGAACGGGGACACACATGAGCACCGCCCCAGCTTGACATAAATCTGTCAAGGGGCGCATTTTTCGCGACCCGCCCCCGTGGGAAACACGAGAGCGAGTGATTGACAGGGACCGCGCGACGACCGTGCGGGAGCAGATTGCTCAAAAAGATCGGGGGCCGTGTGATGGACGACCAGACCGGGCTTGTCGGCCGCGTTCCGCTCGGGGGCGCGTGCGCCGACATCGAAAATTTCCTCGAAGCCGCTCAACACCTGAAAGCCCTTAAATTGCAGCTGGCGGAGCTGCAGTTACGCCGCTCGCGTCGCGAGCATGCGTTAGGCCGGCAGATCGAGTGCGCCACCAATCTGTGCGAGGCCGCCGCCAAACGCTCGCACAAGGTGCGCGAGTTGTGGAAGGCAACCCAACAGGACTTGGCGCGCATCACGGTGGCCATTCAGGAATGCGAGGCGGCCAGGGAAGCGACCAGGGCGGAGCCCTGTCACGGCGGGAGCGACCCGCCATGACCGACGAAAGTGAGCGGCCGTTCTCACTGGCGGAAGCCGCCGCCTATGCGCGTTGCTCTGAATCCAAGTTAAGGAAACTCGCCGCCGCGGGGACGGTGCCAGCTGACAAAATCGGCCGGCCCTGGATCTTCCCGCGGATGCAGTTCAAAGCCTGGATTGAGGAGCGCGCGCTATGCCGTTGTACGTCCGTACGGACTCGCCTTTCTGGTGGCTCCGCCTTGGTGACTCGGTTAGAGAGTCAACGAAATTCCCTCATGGCGGACGCGCCACCCCGCACGCCGCACTCGATGCGGACGCGCTGCGCTACGAAGCCGCGCGCGCGCACGACTACCACGAAGCCCTGCGCGCCGAACGACTCGGGCTCACCCCCGAGCCGGCGCGTGTTGCCGTTTCGTTCCGCGAAGCCGCCGCCGACTGGTTAGGGTCGGACGCGCGCGCCAAGTCGCGCGACCGGCTCTCGATTGCCTGGCTGATTGACAAGCCGGCACCGGGCGGCCCGCAGATCGGCGCCTTGCCCGTGACGGAGGTGGCGGCGCACGAGGTAATCAAACAGATCCGCGCCCTGTCGGATGCGCACCAGGGGCGCGCGCAGCGCACGACGGACCGTTACATGGGCACGCTGTCTGCGGTGTTGAATCACGCGCACGCCGTGATGGGCGAGCTCCCGCAACCGGTGACCGTGCCGCTGTACAACCCGCCCCAGGAGGAGCCGGCGTACTACACGCCCGAACAGTTCGCGGCGTTGTGCGAGGAGCTCCCCGCGCACCTGCGATTGGCCGCCGTGTTCGCCGTCGCCACGTTGCTACGCATGTCGGCCATGCTCTCCCTCACCTGGGATGCGATCGACTGGGCCAACCGCGTCGCCTTCATCCGCCGCGCCAACCAGAAGGGCAAGCGATCGAGCTTCAAATTTCCCTTGAACTCGGCCGCGCTCGCTGCTCTTGAGCGGCTGAAGCTGCGCCGCGTGCCGCGCTGCCCGTACGTGTTCCACTGGGAAGGCAAGCGGGTGAAGGACTGCAACACGCAGAGTTTCCAGAACGCGCTGGCGCGCGTGGGGCTCGGCAAGCTGCACGGCACGAAACACAATTGGCACTCACTCCGACACACCGGGGCGACCTGGGCGCGCCAGGCCGGCCGCCAGGATGGGGAGATACAAGACCTGGGCGGCTGGCTCGACTCGCGCATGGTGCGCCGCTACGGGCACCATGGACCGGTGCCGCGGCACATTCACGAAGCGAGCGAGGCGTTGACCGGGGGCTCACTTGCGCGGCTCCTGGGCGATCCTGGCGAGCCAGGCGAGGTAATCCGCCCCGACCGTGGTCCCTCCGGTGTTGACGGCGGCAATGGAGCGGCGGGGGATCGAACCCCGGACCTCCTGATTGCGAACCAGGTGCTCTCCCAGCTGAGCTACCGCCCCGCCAACCCTTGCAACACACGGCGCCGCCCGCCCTCGCTGGCCGTGGTGCCCGCACAAAAACCGCACGTTGGGGACCCTGACCATGCGCCACATACTGCGGAAACCTCCTCGCGGCTCAATGACTTGCGCGAGCGAAACCAACAGCCGAACCCCGCATTGCGAAGGTACGGACACCGTAAGAAATCAACGGGTTAGGGGCCGGATTCCGGCACACAAACGCACGAAAAGACCCCTACCGCCACACAAAAACCGCACGCTAGAATGCGCGCCGCTTCCCACGGGCGCCGGGTGGGGTGTAGGGGCGGCCGGACCTGGCATGCGAGTGGTGTATGGCCCTACTGCCTTACCCTCGCCTGGGCCGGTCACGGCACTGTGATGGACTCGACCGCCCTCCTGTGGGACCGCCGCGTTTCAGGCCGCGCCTACCTGCGCAACCTGGCTATCCTCGAAACGTTCCCGCCCCTGCTGGCCGACGCCATGGCCGAGCGATACGCGAGCATCGCCGGGAACGTGCGCCAGTTCTTCAGCCGGGACGGCCGCTGCCTCGATTCGTACGGAGAGGCCGACACCGACCTCCGCCGGATGGCCCAGGAGCTCGGCCAGGTGCAGCCGCACCGGGCGTTTGATGACGACGCCATTGAGGCGGCCGCCGATCACGCGGCCCGCTGTTGCATGGCACAGCAAAGCCTGGGCGCCGCTATCGCGTTCGCGGAAGCCCAGGGCATGCGTGTGCCCAGAGGGCCGCGGGTGACGGATCGCAGCATCCGCAAGCGACTGCGCTCCCCGGACTGGTGGCGGCGCCGGCTGCGCTCGGTACTCACGCGACGGTGTGAGGAGGTATTCCGGCGCCTGGGCTTCGTGCGCCGGCAGACCAGCGCGTATGTGTCCGGCGATGCGCTCACGCGGATCCGGGCGGCCGGCGTCAAGGGCCGCCGATGGATGGCCGAGACGGTGGCCGTATGCGAGGAAACTGGAGAGGCGCTGCCGCTCGACCAGATCGCGCAGCACTCGCTGGCGAATCCAACACTCCGCCGCGGGGAGCTCATGCTCCGCGCTCGCGGATTTCAGGAAACCGCCCAGGGCGCGGCGCACCGCTGCCTCATGGTGACCGTGACCTGTCCCAGCGCGTTCCATCCGTGGTTGCACTCCGGGGACCGAAACCCCGCCTACAACGGCACCACGCCGCGCGAGGCGCAAGCCTGGCTGGGCAAGCGCTGGGCCAGGGCGCGCGCCGGCCTGAAGCGTCGGCGGGTGTTGTATTACGGTTTCCGCGCCGCCGAGCCGCACCACGACGCCACGCCGCATTGGCACATGGTGTTGTATGCCCCGGCCGATGGGTTGGAAGTTATAAAGGCGGTCGTTCGCAAAGTGTGGCTGCGCGACTATCCCGACGAACCGGGCGCCGCGCAGCATCGCGTGGTGTTCACGGACGAAGACCCGGCGCGCGGCTCGGGTGTGGCGTACTTGGCCAAGTACGTCGCCAAAAACATTGACGGCGCCGGCAGCATCGGCGCGGAGAGCTCCGACGAATCGGGCCGGCCGGTGTCGGAGGATGCGCAGCACGCAATCGCCTGGGCGCGGCTGCACGGGATACGGCAATTCCAACAGCTGGGCGGCCCGGCCGTCACACTCTGGCGGGAGCTGCGGCGCGTGCGCGAGCCGTGCGAGTGGGCGCCCCTCGAAGCGCTGCGACTGTGCACCGATCACACCGACCAGGGCGGCCCCTCCTGGGCGCGGTTCGTGTCCGAGCTCGGCGGGATCGGCAACAGCCTGGCGCGCTCGCGCGAGCTGTTCGACAAGGCGGAGCCGCGCACCGTGGACCGCCAGGGCCGCACGGTGATGCGGCTCACCCGCTGGGGCGAGCTCCCCGCCCCGATGGTCGTGGGGCTGCGCATCGTGTGGCGGGATCGGATCCGCCGCCTACCCACTCGGGTCCATGTCTGGTTTCTGGTGTTTTCGCCGCGCAGCGGCGTCATATCCGCCCTTGGACCTGTGGCAATAACTGTACGCGGTGCCGCGTTGAGCGGTTCGCCGGCAGCCTGGACGAATCCGCAGGAAAGCAGCCAGGGACCGCCCCCGGACCTGGCCTATCGGTGTGCAGATCCGCTCTGCCCCGCGTGTAACGCAAGGATCCCAACATGATCGAGCGAACCAACAGACTCGGCAGCGGTGCCCCGTGCGTGGACGTTGTGAAAGTTGACTTTGAGATATGGGACCGCGTGTTGGCGGCCCGCCCAGGCTGGCGCCTGGAGACCATGAGCGGCGCGAGCGACCGCGCCGACGCGGACGCCATGTACGCGCGCACCGCGGCTCGCGATGAGACCCCGCCAGCCACCTAGCGTGGCCCCCCCTCGCCTTCTATCCGGCACACACCGGCTCCTGCCGGCACACAGCGGCGAAGTTTGACTCCCTCCGACTAGCGCGACCAGTGTCCCCGCCTTTCCGGCGCGAACCGTCCGAAAGGGCCAGGTTTTTGAGCGGTGAGGATACGGCCAGCCTTAAACGTGTCAGATGCGGCCCGGCGCATGATTGCGCGGCTACAGCCCACGGGCGAACGCACCGCGCGCGGCGCACTGGCGACACGCGCGGCCGTGATCGCGTACGTACAGACCCGCCTGGATGAGCTCTCCGCGCTCTGCCCGTGGTGGGACAACGAACCGCTGTCGTCGGAAGAATTGGACGACGCACGCGCCGCCGTGTTCGCACTGCGCCAGGCCGGCAAGACTGATCGCGATATACGCGCCTGGCTGTTCCTCCAGCGTGCCCGATACGACCTAAGAGGGCTCAACGATGTCTGACCAAACCAACGCCGCGCCGCGGACCTGTGCCAATTGCGCGTGTTTCGCCTACATGCTGCCAGACGGCAGTGTGTTGGATTCGAGTGAGCAACCCGCGCCCGACGCGCTGGCACCGCCGGGCACTGTCTGCCGGCGCAGCACGCCCGGCGCCCAACAGCGGCGCATGGACGTGCCCGTCCACGACCCGCAGAACGGCTCCCCGGTGTTGGATCGGCAGGGGCGGCAACGAATGGAGAGCCGGCTAGTGATGCAAATTGGCTATCCGTTCACGCTCCCCACGGCGGTTTGTTTCGACGGCTGGCGGCCGCTGGGGACCTTGCCAGGCGAGCGGATCCCGCCGGCTCTGCCCCCGGAGCTCCGCGCGGTGTTGGATCGCGCCGCCGCCACGCTCGGGATACCCCCGACCGTACACCGCATCGGGGACCCCACGGACTTTCAGCGGATTCCTGACGGAACTTGACGGGTATCCCGGTGGCAAAACGCAAGACCAAACTAGAGGAAACCGCGGCGGCGGCCGCCGTGGCGGCCGTGGCCGCCGCCCAGGATGCAGCCGACGATGTGACCGAACTGGGCGAGCTTGAGGCCGCCGAGCTCACGGAAGAAGTGTTAGAGGGGCTGCGGCGCCTGGAGAGCCCAGGGACCAAAATTCTGTGGCGCGTGTACTGCGACGTGCCGGCCGAAGGCAAACGCGAGGGCTTCGTTGCGAAGCTGCGCACGGACCAGCTGGACGAAGCTCTTTTCAAAAAGCGATACGGGCCAGGCGAGTACCGCGTTGTTGGCAAGGGCGCCGATGGTCAGTACGTGCGCGGAGCGCATGCGGTTATCAAAATCTCCGACATTGACGACCCCGGCTCACCCGGATCCGGCGGCGGCGCCCAGGACGCCGTGAGCTTGGTTCGGGAAATGCGCGCCGCCGACGAAGCGCGCGCCGCGAAACGTTCGGAGGAGCTCAAGGGTTACGCCACCATACTCGCGGCGCCCGCTGCGACGATTGCAGCGGCGCTCCTCACGCGCCGCCCTTCCCTGGACGTGCCGGCGCTGATCGCAGCGCTACGGCCGCAGCAATCGTCCCTGGGCGAGCTCACGCAAGCGCTGACCAACCTGAACGAGCTCCAGCGCGGCAAGGATAGCGGCGGCAGCGGCGTTGAGCTCGTGCTCAAAGTGTTGGAAAAAGTACAGGACTTGCCGCAGATCGGCGGCGGCGGGGAGGGCGGGTGGCTAGGATTCATTCGAGACGTGATCCGCGAAACCGCGCCCCATGCGCGCGAGCTCCTAACTCAACTCTCGCAGCAACGGCAACAGCCGCCAGGGCTACCAGCGCCGGGAACCGCGCCGCCGCCATTGCTGCCGCCTTCTACACCGCAAACCACATCGGGGGCGAACGGTGCGACCCCTCCGCCGTCATCTCCCTCCGTAGCTTCGTCGGATTCGCCGTCCGCGCCCTCCGCCCCAGCAAGTGAGGCCGACGCCATGTTAGCCGCCGTCCAGCCGTGGCTGCGCCGCAAAGCCGAAGACTTGCACGAATGGGCCGCCGGCAATCTTGACCCCGAGCTCTGTGGGGAAATGTTGCTCGCGAGTGTGCCGAAGCCGTTCCGCTCGCTGATGAGCGCGCCCGAGCTCGCGGAGCTCCTGCAGCGCGCCGATTGGTTCCAACAGCTGACGGCGTTCTATCCGCCCTTGGCGCCCTATGCCGCGTGGCTGGACGACGTGCGCTCGACCGTGTTGCAAATCCTACAGGACGAAATCGCAGAAGCGACCGGCGCGCCGCCGCCGCCGGAAACCCCGGAGCGACCGCAATGAGCTACCGCGAGTTACTGATTGGCTGTGGACACGACCGCCGGAAGCGACTCGACCCAAAGGAATTTTTGGGCGGCCCGCGCGCTCTGCCCGGCTCGCGGCTGTGGCAAGACCTCGAAACCCTCGACCATGAAAAGCGAGCAACCCCGGACATTCTGTGGGATCTCGACGTGGTGCCCTGGAGCCGCACGGGGGATGAGGGGCCTTACCCACTCGCGGCCGACACCTACGACGAAATACACGCCTACGAAGTGTTAGAACACCTGGGCCGCCTGGGCGACTATCTCTCGTTCTTTGAGACGTTCTCCGAAATCTGGCGCCTGTTGAAGCCGGGCGGCCTGTTCTGTGCAACCTGCCCCTCACGCTACTCGGAATGGCTGTGGGGGGATCCGGGGCACACGCGCGCGATTCTCCCCGGCTCGCTGGTGTTCCTGAATCAACCGCAATACTCCGCGCAGCTGGGGCAGACCGCCATGTCCGACTATCGCAGCTGCTACCGCGCCGATTTCGACACGCTGCGCGCGCACGACAATCACGAGACGTTTTGGTTTGTGCTCCAGGCTGTGAAGCCCTCGCGTTGGGAGGGCACGACGTGACGGAGCGACACCGCTACGTGAGCGAGCCGCCCAAGCTGCAGACCGTTGACCCGCGCGATATTTGCCTGTCCGTGCCCTGCAAAACCGGGTTGCTGGACGTGCTGTGCGTGGCGGGCCTGTGCAACGTGATCGGCACGGGCCGGCTCGCCAACCAACCGCTCATTCAGTTCGGCGGCAGCAACGTGCAGACCGTGCGCACCATGATCGTTCACGAATTTATGGAGCGCACCAAAGCGGAGTGGCTCGTGTGCGTTGACGACGACATCGGTTTCCGCACGACTGATTGGGACCTGCTCTGGGAAGACCAGGCCGGCGAGCTCGCGGTGTGCGCGGAGTACCTGCAGAAAATCGACGGCCAACAGGTGCCCGCGGTGTGGGGCCTGGGCTTCGCGCGCATCCATCGGCGCGTGTTCGAGCTCATTCAGGATCTAACAACCCACGACGGGCAGCCGTGGGTGCGGCAGGGGATTTTTGCGGGCCGGCTCATGTGGGATTACTTCCCGCAAGGCGTGACGCCGGCAGGGGAGCTCCGCCAGGAAGACCATGCGTTTTGGCAGCTGGTGCGCATGACCGGCGTCCCCGTGCGCCTGGAGACGCGCACGCGCCTGGCGCACTCGGGCCGCTCGACCTGGCACTACGATGCGGAAGCCCTGGCGCGCGCCGATGAGGAGCAAGGCGCCGCGCAGTAGCCGTGCCGCTGCCGCACACGTTCAAATTCGGGCCGCTCTGGTGGGGCTGGGAATTCACAGCGTGCCCGCCGGCCATCCATTTCCGCGTCGTGCTCACCGCGTTCAACTTTTGCGTGACCGTGGTGTTTTCTCGCCGGCTGTAAACCGAAAACCCCGCCGCGCGTGCACGCTCTGCGCAGAAACCCCGCGAGCTCGCGCACCCGTTTGACACTCCGCAAGGGCGGCGCCTAGGCTCCCCGCGCGGCTCGCTCCCGCAGCGCTGGGGTGTCACTTTCCTCGCGAACGGGTGCGTGTGTCGCTAGCTGCTGAGGGCTCAGAGCCGGTTCCGTATCGCCTGGGGAGCATTCCTTCGGGTGAGGCTGGCGTTGCCGCAACCCTGCAAATCATGGTGAACATGGTGTTGCAGTACCGCGCAAGCCCAGCGGTGCGCGTGACCGCGCAAACACTCGTGAAGGACTGCCCGAGCCGGGACACGGTGTGCCAGGTGCGCACGCTCCACGCTTTCGTGCGAGACAACATCAAGTATTTACCGGACGTGCGCGACGTGGAGACCATACAGACCCCCGACTACACGCTGCGGCTCGCCAGCGGGGACTGTGATGACCAAAGCGTGTTGCTCGCCTCGCTGTTGGAATCCATCGGCAAACAGACGCGCTTTCTGGCTATCGCCTTGAAGGGCGGCGCCTTCTCGCACGTCTCCTCGCAAGTCATGTTGGGTACGCGGTGGGTGAACCTCGAAACGATTCTCCCGACAATCCCGCAGCCGTGGGGGCAACTCCCCGCCGGCACGCCAACCCCGATAGGTTGGTTTCCGCCTGACGCAACGCGGGTGATGCCCGCGCGCGTGCCGTAAAGAGGGGGAGCCTATGCCGCCGCCCGTGGTCCCGTACCGCTCCGCCGGATCGCATCGCCGGATGATTCAGCAGCGCATGACTTCCGTGGGCAACCGTGCGCTCGGGCACATGCCGCACATACCCGCGCGCGCCCTGGGCGCCCTGTCCTGCGGCTGCGGCGGCGGGTGTTCGCACGGCCTGGGCGGCGGCGGCGGCCCGGCCGTGGCCCCTGGCCCTGGAGCTCTCACGGCCGATCCCTGGGGCTTCCCGTACGTGCCGTATGAGGCGGCCAAGCGGCTCGGCCTGGGCGCCCTGGGCACGTCCGTGTTGGCGTCACAAGTGGCGCAGGGCGCAATCGGCAAGGCCGCCGGCTACGGCGCGGGCATCGCAGCCGGCGCGGCGCTCTCAGCGGTCGGTGCCGGCGCCGCCGCCGGTTCGGTGGTGCCCATCGTGGGGACCGTCGTGGGCGCGGTCGTGGGGCTGTTGAGCTCCAAACTTTTCGGGCACGCGAACTATGCGCAGATTGCCCAGGACGTAGCGACGCGGCTGAAGTACGCCGAGGCGTACAAGCAAATCGCCGGGTTATATCCGGGCCGCCTGATGGGCGTGGACGATCTCAAGCAAGTCTGGAAAGGGCTAGTCCACGAAGACACGTTCCCGAAAAATTGGGGCGGCGGGACCTGCAACGTGAACGGCTGCATTGCCGCGGGCGCGGCCGGCGCGGGCAACGTGTGTAACAACTGCGGCGGCAATGAGGGCTGGGTTGACGATCTTTTCAGCGGTCAACTCGCCAACCCCGTGCAGGGCTTCTCCGGTGCGATCAAACAGGCCAACGGGCAGGGCATGTCCAACCCGGTGCAGATCGCGGACAGTGTTCTAATCCCGGCCTGGAGCGGCCCGGATCCGAACAAATTCAACATCAAGTGGGCCTCGCCGTCGAACTCCACCAATCCGTCGCTCGTGCGGCAACTCATGATCGACTCGCTAGATGCCGTTGAGTACAACCAAAACAAGTCGCTGCCGATTTTTTACGGCACTGACCCGAACGCCGCGCCGGCTTCCGCGCCTGCACCCGTTGTGCAGGCTCCCGCCCCGGTGGCCGCGCCGCCCGTGACTCCCGCGGGCGGAATCAATACGCAACTGATTCCCTCGGCGCCCGCGACCATTCAGTGCACCGCGCCGCTGGTGTGGAACGGCACACAGTGCGTGCTGCCCACGAGCTCGCAGTCAACCGCGCCCGCGCCGCCGGCCGCCGCGCCCTCCGCGGCGCCGCCCTCGGTGCCATCCTCCTACACGCAAGTAGGCGCGGACGCCAACGGGCATCCGGTTTTCGCCAACCCGCAAGGCGTGTTGTATCAGTGGAACGGGACCGCGTTCCAACAGTTCACGGGGCAACTCGCCTCGGGGAGCTCGGTGGCCGCCCAGGTGCAGGCCGCCATACAAGCGGCGCTGGCCCAGGGCTACACGCCCGCCCAGGCCGCGCAGGCGGCTGTGGCCCAGCAGCAGGCGGCCGGCGTGCAGGTGCCCCCGCAGATCATTGCCCAGGCGCCCGACCAGGCCGCTGCGACCGCCGCCGCCCCTGCGACCGCCAGCACGGGCGGCGGGTTCCTAACAGGCAACACGGGGTTAATCGCTATCGGGTTGGCTGTGATCGGCTTTGGACTCGCGACCGCGCACCCAAAAAACCGCAACCTCGGTAAGAGGAGCCGCCGCCGTGCCTAACATCACTGCCAAGGCTGTTGACACGGCAAAGCCGGGCGCGTCCCTGGCCGTATGGCTCGCGGTGCACCATCCCGACCTGTTTTTGGCCGCGTTCAAAAAAGCGCAGGCCGCCCAGGTGGCCAAGGGGCTCGGACGCCTGGCGGATGACGGCGTAACCACATTCTTTGGCGACTCGGGCGCGTCCCCGAGCGATGCGGGCGTGCAGACCATTACGTTTGATTCGTCGGTGATCTCCCCGCCGCCCTCCTTCGTGACCGATGCCACCGACTCGGGCTCGGGCTTCCTCTCCAGCATCGGCAACGGACTCACGTCCGCGGGTTCCACTGTGGGCGGGGTGTTGGCGGCCGCCGGGTCGGGCGTGCTGTCTGCACTCGGATCCGTGGGCAGCTATCTCACCAGCGCCAGCGGATTGAATAGCCTCACCGGCCTGGCGAAAACCTACTACGGGGCGCAGGCCGCGAGCTCGACCGCGCAAACCCAACAGGCAGTCCTAAACGCGCAGATCGCGCGCGCCGTGACCGGGCAGACCGCAGCGCCGATCACGTACACGACCAACGCGGCCGGGCAGCTGGTGCCCGTCGTGGCAACACAAACCCCTGGCGGCGCGGTGTATCAGCCGCTCACCGGGCAGACATTGGCAAGCCTCACGCCGTCCGGCTTGTCGGTGTTCCTCTCCAAATACGGCTTGTGGATTGCGCTGGGAGTGGGCGGCCTGATCGCACTCAACGCGGCGCGAGGGTAGTTATGAACATTCAAGACACCGGGGTCCGTGGCTATCTTCGTTGGCTGCAGCACGACCAGCCGCAGCTGTACGCGGTCGCCGCGCCGATCATTGCGCAGCGCGTGCCGGATGCCTTCAGCGACCGCGAGCAGAGCATGGGGCAAGGCGCCTTGATGGGTTTCGCGGACGACGCGACCGGGGTCACCACGTACTTTGGCGACGGTTCGACAACCTTCAACCCGAGCGGAGCGAGCGCGTCGGGTGGGACGGACGTTGCCAGCGCGGCGAACTCGGGCGCGTCGTCCCCGAGCATCGTGGGCACCATTTCCAACATTGTGAGCGCGCTCGCGCAAGGCTATCTCGCCAAGTCGCAAGTTGACACGTTGAACCAAGTCAACCAGATCCAGCTGCAGCGCGCGCAGGCGGGACTGGCGCCACTCAACACGGGCAGCCTGCAACTGGGCGTGCCGCAAGTGAACCTGGGACTCTCGACGGGCACTTTGACCGGCGGGGGCATCGCGTTGGTCGCGATAGTGGGCCTGGGGCTGCTGTTCGCGTTCGGGGGACGACGCCGCGCGAGGGCTTGAACGATGAAAACCTCCGACCTGATAACCCTCGGCGTCGGCGCCGGGATCCTTTACGCGCTTTACAAATTCGTCAAGGGACCCGCGGCGGCGGCCGTGGACTCGACCGCTAGCGCCATCGCTGCGCCGATTGCCGCGGTGTCGAATTGGTTTTACGGTTCGGTCAACATGACCCCGAGCGGGCTTGTGATCCTGCCGAACGGCCAACAGGTGCAGATGGCCAACGCCGCGCTCGGGAGCATCTATTTCGACAGCGCAACCAACACCGCGCACTTCGTCTAC
>Ga0210406_10002022_pt1 | contig 23678 bp, 32 predicted proteins | sample IncBWC30MmetaG_FD_155454 | JGI IMG/M metagenome (GOLD analysis project Ga0210406, IMG submission 155454) | Forest soil microbial communities from Barre Woods Harvard Forest LTER site, Petersham, Massachusetts, United States - Inc-BW-C-30-M | ecosystem: Environmental > Terrestrial > Soil >...
TCGCTTCCAGCCATCTGCACAGAACGCCCGCGTGCCAAGCAGAGCATCGCAAATCTAAAGAGTGGTGCATTGTTTCGACAGATGATTGTACATTCGTCAGCGAGATCGTCAAATTGTATCTTGTTCGGTTTTTCAACGGAGCCTCCTTCGGTTAGCCAGCGGAAGTTGGGCACGCGCCAGTGAACATTGCGAACGATTTCGGAAGGGCAGCGGAAGGAGGTAGAGAGCGGGAGGGAGGTGCATTTGTAATGATCCGTGGCCTGCCTCATTCCTCCAGCCTTAGCTCCCCTGAATCCATAAATGTTTTGATAGGGATCACCCACCCCGATGAGTCGGCCTTTAACAAGCCTCTCAAGCAATGCATGATTAACTGGAGAGAGGTCTTGGTATTCATCAACAAGTACAACCGGGAACTTTGGGAAAATTCCCCCAAACAATGCGGGCATGTATGGCTGATCGTTGTAGTCGATGATTCCGTAGTAAGACTGTTGAATGGATCGTTTGAGCACAGCGTCAATGAGATCGGCCGTGAGGTCATCTGGCACCTCGTCGAGGAGGGAGTAGAATTGATTCTGCGTTACGAGCCGCTTTGCGTTCGGGTAACTACCTTCCGGTACGTAGCCGACGGCTTTCGCAAGCGCGACGCCCTGGGTGACTTCGGAGAAAACGCTCCAGATGGCATCTCGATGCTCTCTAGGGCTAGCGTCAATAATTGATTTAAGTATGCCACCCGATTTCTTTGCATCCACTTTAAGTTGACGCGATTGGGATTGCGCCCATATTCGATGGCCGATTGAATTAAAAGTTCTAACGGTAGTGGTTGAGAGCATTCGGGTTTCTGCTTCATCGGCGTTTTTCCGGTTGAAGACGAGGTAGAGAACGGGTCCGCGAGGGATCGCTCGTTCGACGGCTTCGAGGGTGGTGGTTTTCCCGGTCCCCGCGAGGGCAGAGATCATCAGATTGTCCTTGGTCCCTGACGCAGCGGAAAGGATAGCGAGTTGCTCGTCGGTGTGGTGATGGGTGTCCATTGGCACGGCTCCTTTAGCTCATCTTTCTCATGGCCATATCGGTGATCTTGGCCTCAATCAACGCAAGCATCTCGCCCACCCCGCGCCAGCCATGCGCGAGAAGGGTATCCATCTCGTTGCCTTCGGTTTGGTGCAGGTGAGCGAGGGTATAGGCACAATCCCGCGCTTCGCGCAGGTGGTCTAGCATTTTGGCGTATGTGAGACCTTTTGTTACTACTCCACCCTCAGTCTCAAATTTCGTTACCATTAGATATGTCTCCAAGTGTGCCGATGTTTTATTTGATAGATAACATTTCGATTAACGCCGAATAGTTTACTGATTTCTTCGGCATTAAGGGTATTTTCAGTAAGCAACCGTCTTATTTCAATTACTTGTTCTGGTATCAAAATGCGTTTGCCCAAAACTAGTCGGCCCTTACCAATCATATCATCAACATTATCTTGCTGTGTACCAAGAAATAAGTGTGCCGGATTTACGCATGGAGGGTTATCACATGAATGTAATACCTTCATATCATTTGGTACATCTCCAACACAAAGATCATATGCTACTCGATGAGCTTTCTGGGGATTACCCAAAACGCTTATGATGCCGTAGCCACCATCATTACGGTACCCAGAATATTCCCAACACCCGTTATTGCAAACGATCGCACGAGAGAATAAACGATCGAATAGCGTATCAGACATCAAAACCTCCTCTTAAACGGCACCGTTGGCGCAGGTGGGAGTTGGGCGAGCAACGACGCGAGACGGTCGCGGATGACGGTGGGCGATGCGGAATGGGCGTAGTGGTCGGGGAGGGAGTCGAAATCTAATTGCTGCGCGTCGGTTTCGATATCCAAGTCTCCGAATCTTAATCCTACCAGTTGCCAGCCCTTAGCTGGATACGCCCTATGTCCGCTAGTGGGGATGATCCACCAGTAGCCGGTGCCGTCGCACTCCATACAATCCGGTGAGTCGCTATTTATGCGGCACTCCGGACACTCCATCCGCATTGCTATATCAAACGCAGGTTCGCCGTTCACCTTATGGGCGATGAGATAAAGATCGGTCATTTGAGCAATCCCAACTCCAACAACGCCGCTCTCGCATCGGCTAAATCCTTTGGCGTGATCCCATCTGCCAGCAGCTTCTTCGCCACGACCGCCGGCCGCAGGTAGGGCTCACCCCCGCCTTCGTCGCGGAGCTTAGCGCCAAGCAGCGCAAGGACCTTCGATAGCCCGCCTTCGGATAGTGGGAACGCGATGACGCAAGGCTGGTTTAGCGAAGGCACCTCAGCGTACACGTTGCGGTGATCGGCCCAGACGCGGATGGCGTAGGGCGGTGCGGCGGAAGGGAGGATTGATGCGTTCAAAATCGCCTCCATGATTTGGGCGCAGGTGAGATCATTGCCTCAGGCTCGCCCACCGCTTTTGCAATTGCGTTGTGGACTTGCACAGGATTATCTAAGGTAAACATTTGCACGCCGTCAGGCAGGGCCATAGTAGGTCCTATTGAACTATCTTGCATCGCTGGCTCTGGATCATCCGCCATCTGCACCCATCCCCCGCGATCATAATCCAGCCACCAGCCAGAGCCGACCGCTTTGCGCTTGATAAACAACGGCAGCATCTCCCGATGCCGACACCTTGGCCGATGCCCCGCAGGGCAGGTGCATTCCTGCTCGGTGCAGAGGTAGCTGCTTTCGACGTTGAGATTGTGGTCAAACTTAGTGATCCGGAACTCTTGACCATCATGCCTACAACTATAAAGGAAGGTCATGGCAGACTCCATCCTTCTCTTCGCTCGGTCTCGAAATCAAAATCCCCCTCCGCAGGCTTTCGCGCAGGTGTCCTACACCAGCGTTCCCATTCCTCGCGAGAGCAAACGAATTCGCGGCCGTAGTGGTGGAGGAACCATTCGCGGTAGATGATATAGCTATCCATTGCGGAAGAACCTTTGGGTCGAGGACACTAACATCATCGTAGCGGCTTCAAGCAGGTTCAAAGCAGATGTAGGCCTCCCGTTCGCCGTGTTAGTAATATCCTGCCCCGCAAGGTTCATACAAATCGGAGTCCAATACGCTTCGTGTATCTCTTGCGAGATTAACCATTGCTTCAACGCGGCGACTTGGGCGTCTTGTTCGGCTAGGTCTAATATCAGTGGAGGCATGGCTCAATTTCCTCGGCACGAGTTCCCATTGTCTCTATTATACACCATTTCGGCCTAGAAGTCAATCGCCCTGATTAGTCTAGATGTTACAGAGCTATAGGCGTCGCGAGAAGGCGTTCTATGAAGGCTTCCCCGCATGTTGTGGAGCTATATCCGCTAGGGGAATCTTCGTTGCGGTAGATAAGACCGTGCTGAACTAATTGTTGAGTATAGGTAATTGTTGCTATTGAATTAGCATGGGCCGGTTTGTCCTTGGCATAGGGTTCCGCGATAGCGTAGTAGTGGAGGAGTATTTGGATGTGTAAGGGTGTTAGCATGACTGGCTCCAAAGAAATTGGCCTAGCATTTGCGCTAGGCCAAGGAAAGATCACTGCGCTGCTTGTGCTGGCGGAACCGCATCCGGTCGCCAGTTGTAGTCCTCCTCAGTACCGCCACCGTTCAGCCATCCTTGGAGGGAGACGTAATAGGGATGATCGTGATAGCGTTTGTTGTGGTAGGGCTTGAGAGACCCGTCGGCTTTGGGTTCAGCTAACGAAGTCGTAGTAGGCGCAGCCGTAGTCTCGGCAGACAATATCGGGGCAATCTCTGACGAGACAGTAGTCGTCGAACCAACAATAGGGTCCGCGACACTCTGACCCGCGTCCTCGATCGACTTGACGACCTCTGGCACGGGCTGTGTTTGATCCGCAATCTCATGCCAGCCTTGACCAGTTAAAGCCTGTTCCATGTTTGCCGTCTGAGTCGCTAGCTTTGGCTCCGCCTTCGGCGTCGCCTCCGCTACGCCTTCAGCCTTAGCTTTCGCGATAGCCTCCGGCATACCAATCGCACGCTTGATACCATCCAGCCGATCCTCCGCTTCCAAGGCGCGAAAGCCTGCCTCATCGCGCTCTGCCTCCACAGAGCGCAGCTTGGCTTGGGTTTCATCCTGCTGCGCCTTCATTTCCATAATCCGGATTTCTAGCCGGGCTATGGTTTCGCCGTCCGTAACCCGCTGCTTCTCATGTCTGGCGATAGTGTCCAGATGGCCCTGCTCGGCCTCCAAGGCCCTATAGGCCTCCGCAATCTCGCGGATGAAATTATGTCCGTGTTCTGTCATGGCTCATTCCTTTCGATAGGTCTTGATTTACCTTCGCTTAAAGGGGCGGGGGAGATTGGGATCAATGATTGTCGGGCCTACACACGCCCCTAGACCTTGCTCTTCCCCCGTTGGGACTACTGGCCCCGTGTAGGACCTAGGCGATACGCGGATTGTATGGGCTGGCGCCGTTCCGTTTCTCGCCTAGGGAAGCTACGTTAGTGTGCGGTATGACCCGCAGCCGGCTTCTGCCTAGGCGCAGCCATACCGGCTTGCTTGGCAGACAGCGGAGCCTTGTCGCCTTTCTTCTTCGGCGGCACTTTCGGCTTCGCCTTCACCTCGTCGGAGTTGGCCTTGTCCCCGACCAACGCAAACAGGTCGAGGCCCTTCGTACCCTTGGCCTCACTCACGCGCTCAGCGAGGTTCTTTCTCGCCAATTCCATGAGATGAGGATTACGCTCAAGGATAATCTTCGCAGCCGCAGTATGCTCCTTGGCAGAATACGCTCCGACCTTCTGACCCGAACTCCGGATCAAGTCCTTGAACATATTCTTCGCAAGGCGCATGGCTTCAGTCTGCTCGGCACCGGAAGCCTTAGCCTTCTTCGCACCGGGGACAATACCATCGCGCAATTGCGCTAGGGTTTTCTCCGCTGCTTTCAAGACTTCCGCCTTCCGATCTTCCAACTCCTTGCCTTCCAGCTTGGTGATACCGGCGAGAGACTTCGCCGCACCGTTGGCCTTCGCACACAGAGTATCCAGACCAAGCTGGAAGATTGCCCTGTATGTGTTATCATCCGTGATCTCATCCGAGTTGATCGTAAGCTCTCCGGCTTCGCCTTTAAGCACGATCTTGTAAATCTTCCTCGGATCAAACTCCGGCTCGCTTTCAACCGTAACGTGTTCATTCATCTGCGCAATTCCTTGTTTGCACGTTCTATGGTTCTGGCGCTACGCTATCGCCGTCGGCGAGTGAGGCAAGCCCACTATTGCCCGCGATCTATGGCCTCGTCAGCAAGGGCATAACCCTTGGAGGGGGCTTACGCCTCCCTTTCGGCCTTGCGCTGTAATCGTGTATTCTGTCGTTCGCTGGAATAAGGATACACTCGGTTATATCCCAACCCGCGAACTGGATTGAGTATCCATCGCTTGGCTGTTAGCATACCGTGTCTATCTCGATCCCGCAAATCTCTCGTTGCCCCCGCGATCTTATCCTGCAAGATATTAGGCCTTTGGTTATTAACGTGCATCTGATCCTCCTCGATGACAAATCAGTCAGACGAATGGTTGGGGCGATTAGCTATTGGGATACGGAACCTCGTGGGATAATCCTAACCTCCGCATACGCTGTTCCGCAATAATCGTCTCAGCCTTACGCATTGCAATCTGCACCTCGGCTTGTGCTTCAAGCAGATAGCCTAATATCTCGCTATCGCTCAACTCACCGTTGCGCCATTGATCCATTCGTTGTGTTAGCATAGACATAGCTCCTATCTGTTCCCAGTGCCCTCAATCCTACGCCCCAATTGTGGCGACAATACGGCGCCGAAATCACAATCGCGTGATGTTGCGCCGCAGCAGTTGAGTTGGCCTGTGGTGGCGAGACTTGATTATCCTTCCATTATACACGAAATCCCGCAAAAGTCAACAGCTTTGGTGTCGCAACATTCCCCGATATAACCCCGATAATCCCGCGATAGGCCCCCGATAGCCTCATCAGCCAAACCATAGCACCTAGCCCCCTCCCCCTCCCTGTCTGGGTCTATCTGGGGGTTGGTGTCTTCTGTAGAGAGAGAGATTTGTGAGACGAGACAGGGCCAGATAGGCCCTTACCCATAGGGTGGGGGAGGCAGGTGCTATGGTTTTGGGTATCGGGCTATAGGGGGATCATCGGGGGATCATCGGGGGGAGATCGAAGCGCGAGGATGTAACATTTCGTGATTGGACATTCGCGGCGATTGGGCGCAAGATGCTTGGGCGATGGCGATCAAGCCTCGCTTAACCCTAAGGGGAATGATATGATCAAGTCCGAAACTAAGGCCAACTGGCAGACGATCGACACTGAGACCTTGCCCGCACCTATCGCGAAGCAATACGCCCATTACAAGGAAAGCTATGCGGAGATGAAAGCGGAACGTAAGGCCTTTGAGGATGCTGTGACCGATCTTATCTCGCCACCCAAGGGCAAGCGTATCGCCTTCGGCTATAACTTCGGCAAGTTATCGGTTGCTCTGGTCGATGATGATGCAAAGCCAGCTTCCAAGTCATCCATCCGTCTCGCAGAGCTATGCCGTCGCTAACCCTTTAACTGACCTCAACTAACCAAGGCTCTCGCCCCGAAGGGGGCGGGGGCCAAAATTTCGTCTTCGCGCGGGGCCCATTATGCCTCCCCGCAAATAATATGATTTTCGAAAAGGCCATACCGATGACCTATCCCCGCAAATTGTATCAATTTCGAAGAACCCATACCCTTCAAGTGGCCACTTGACTTTCTTATAGAAGGGCGTAGAATAGAGGGTAGGATGAGGAGTATTTTGACTGGAAGGGAGCTATGGAAGAGGACGGGTTCTTTGATTATTCGGCCTTGATGCATTGTGCTGTGTATGCGCTATTGCGGAAAGGCGTGGTGGTGTATATTGGACAATCTAAGTCCACGGCGCAACGATTAGCTACGCATTGTGGTAAGCGAAAGGGTAGGCCAAGGAAAGTTGGGTTCACTCAGAAGATTCCTGTTGGGTTTGCTTTTGATGCAATTTGGGTTCGGCCGTGTATGCTTGGCGAACTAAGCACGATTGAAGTTGCGATGATTAAGAAGTACCAGCCGAAATACAATCAAAAGCATATGCCAGCCCCACCACCGATCGCGTTGGAAATGCTGATCGACCTGATGCCGACCTATCAAATGCCGAAGCCCACCCCCGAACCAAGGTCCTGGAGACGACTGTGAAGCCTACCCTTCACCGAGGAAAGATCGCGAAGCATCCTACGATCCTGTCAGTGCGAGTGCTGACGCGGGAGGATTTGGCGTGTCTGAAGACCAACGAGCGGACGGTGCCACGGGTGAAGAGCTTCCGCGATTCGCATCATCGCCTTGCGAGGCTTTGCGCCGCTGGGCTCCGTAATGAAGAAATCTTGCGGATCACAGGGTTCTCGTACGTTCGCCTTAGCACGCTCAAGATGGACCCGGCGTTTCAGGAACTTATCGCCCAATACCGCGATAAGGTAACCCAGGCCTTCGTCGCGTCGCAAGACGAGTTCTTCGAAACCTCGACGTCGAACATGCTTCGCGCAGAGCGCCAGATCGAGGAGCATCTAGACCGGGCGGACGAAGAAGGCGAACTCCTTCCGGTCAAGACCCTAATGGCCCTCACTGCCGATCGCGCCGATCGCTTCGGCTACGGAAAGAAAACGATAAACACCAACATCAACGTCGACTTCGCTGGTCGTATGGAGAGAATGATGGCCAAGCAAGGCCAAGCGACAGTAATCGATGCCAAACCTGCCTCGATAGCTCAACTAGAGCAGGACCTTAGAAGTCCGATGGATACAGGTGAAACTCCTGTTCGGGGCGCCACAATCGTCGCCGCTTCGGCTGGCGTTCGGCGACGATAGAGGAGGGGGAGATGCTCGATCGGATATCCTGGCATGGCTCTCCGATCTCAGAGCGCTCCCCCGACTCTAATTGGCAAGAACAGCTTCTCGAATGGCTCGCCTCGGTCCGCGACGATCCGCTAGAGTTCGTCCTTGGCGCGTTCCCTTGGGGCGAGACCGGTACCCAACTCGAAGCCTACACCGGCCCAATGCCCTGGGCGATCGATCTCATGGGTCGGATCAAATCCGGCCTCCTGACCGCAGACGAAGCGATCCAAGAAGCAGTCGCATCCGGCCACGGTATCGCGAAGTCCACCACCGTTGCAATGATCACCCTCTGGGCCTTTATGACCTTCCCAGACTGTCGCGGGGTGATCACCGCGAACACTGAAACGCAATTAAAGACGAAGACCTGGGCCGAACTCGGCAAGTGGTTCAACCTCTGCTGGTTCTCGCGGGAGTTCTTCACCCTCAACGCCACGTCCCTCGTCTCCAAGGACCCCGAGCGCGAACGCACCTGGCGCATCGACATGATCCCTTGGTCCAAGACCAATCCGCAAGCATTCGCCGGTCTCCATAACAAAGGCAAGCGAATGCTAATGATCTTCGACGAGGCTTCCGAAATCGAAGACATAATCTGGGAAACCGCCGAAGGCGCGTTCTCCGATCGCGACACGCAACTGATCTGGCTCGTTTTCGGCAACCCCACCCGCAACACCGGCCGCTTCCGCGAGTGCTTCGACGGTGGGCAACACCACGGCTTCTGGCACACGACGCAGATCGACTCCCGCACTGTGCCGATCTACAACCGCTCCCGCGCTGAGCGCTTAATCAAAACCTACGGCGAAGATTCCGACTACGTTCGTATCCGTATTCTTGGCCAGTTCCCACGCCAAGGCCTGATGGAATTCTTCTCCGCTGCCGACATCGACGCGGCAATGTCGCCCGACCGCGAAGTCTACATCGATGCACAGACACCGCTCGCAATGGGGGTCGACGTTGCGCGCTACGGGCGTAACAACTCGGTTATATTCCCGCGCAAAGGCCGCGATGCGCGAACGATCGCGAGAAAGGTCTTCAATGGAATCAACACCGTCGAACTCGCCAATTGGGTCTTCGATTGTTGGACTCAGTGGCATCCTGATGGTATTTTCATTGACGGTGGCGGTGTTGGTGGTGGCGTTGTCGATCAGTGTCGGGCCAAGCATCTTCACGTGTGGGAAATCCAATTCGGCGCAAAGGACTCCGTCACTGGAGTCAATAACAACAACTCCGGTGAAAAGTACGCCAATATGCGCGCAGCGATCTACGGCGCCTGTCGCTCTGCCCTCCCAACCCTGATGCTCCCAAACGATCCCGACCTCCGCAACGCCATGCTCGCGATCCGTTACACGTTTAATAAGAACGACGAAATCCTTTTGGTCTCCAAAGAAGACTTAATGGAAGACAATCCGGGTCTAATCCTCGACGACCTCGACGCGCTCTGCCTTACCTTCGCTGGGCCCCTTGCGCCCCATCCCGGCGCTGGCCGCGAAGGTCCGCAGGTTGAAATCCACGTTAGCGAATATAACCCATTCGACGCTAAGCACATGGAAGCCGCATGACCCCCAGCACTCCGCAGCAAGCCCTTCCGCAACTGCCCGCATCGGTCCCACCGCCGCCTGTCTTCGGCTCGGCTCCGCAAGGTAAAAAGCCCGGCGTCAAAAGCTCCCAGCCGACTTTCCTAGGCTCTGACACTATGGCCTCCCCTGGCAACCTCGGCGGTAAGAAACTCGTAGGCGAATAATGCTCAAGCCGATTCCCATAGGCGAGCCCCGCGATCGGTCGACGTTCCTTTACATGGAGCCCGACCCCGATATCCCCGACCACGCCCAATGCTCCTCCTGTCGAAACTTCAACGACGTCGAAGGCCTCTGCTTCTGGCTCTCCGCAAAGGACGAAGTCGATGGCGATGACTCTTGCGGCGAATACGGCCAAGGCGAGCCTTCGTCTGACATCGTTCCCACGGGCCAATACACAAAGGAAACCCTCGGCTTCGTCGATCACCAAGTCCGTTGCGAGAACTGTAACGCCTTCGACGACCGCGACCAAACCAACCTCCACTGCGATCTCTATGTCCAACTCAACCGAATGTTCCCGCGCCTCTGGCGCCTTATCGAAGAAGTAAAACCCCGTGGCTGTTGCAACGCCCAAATGCCCGGTAAGCGCAACCCAAAGAACTTCGGCCCTTATGGCCCGATCCCCGACGATGACGACCCGAACGTCGGTGGGTTGATAACGGAGATTCTCTGATGCCCACCGCGCCTATGCTCCCGCCAGAGGAAATGGCCAAAGCCCAAGCGGGGGCTGGCCTCAACCCGGCCAATTTCTTGATCGCCGCTGCCGACATGCACGGCTCAGGTCAACTCTCCGCACCGGTCCCGAAAGGCCCCGACCCACTCGCTCGCGCTGGCAAGCCCGCCCGCAAGAAACTCCAGATGGTTAAATGAGCACCCTCGTCACCCAACGTTTCTCTGGCCTCTACCAAGAACGGGTAACCGAGCAAGACATCCGCCTGCGCCAGTTTCAACAGGGGCGTCTCCTCGGCCTCCGCGTCAATCGCTATAGTTGGTGGACTCATGCAAGGGAGTTGGCCGACCACATCCTCCCAAGGCGTTACAAATGGCTCATAACCCAGAACCAACAGAACCGCGGGTCCCCGATCAATCAGCATATCTTAGATTCCACTGGGACCATCGCCGCTCGGAACTTAGCTGCTGGTATGATGTCAGGGATTTCCTCCCCGACGCGCCCTTGGTTCAAGTTGAAAATTGGTCGCCAGGATTCTACGCAAACGTCACCCGTGTCATTGTGGCTTGCGGAATGTGAGCGGCTAATGTACCTGATCTTTGCGGAGTCGAATTTCTACACCGCAATGGCGATCTTCTACTTCGATCTCGTCGTCTTCGGCACTGCGGTCATGCTAATCTATGAGGACTTCGACAATGTCATCAATTGTATTAATCCCGCCTTCGGCGAATACTACGTTGATATCGACGGGCGCTATAGGCCAGTTATATTCTATCGAGAGTTCACCTACACCATTGCCCAGACGGTGGATGAGTTTGGATGGGAAGCCACCTCCCCTATGGTGCGCCAATTCTACGATCTCCAAGACGGCGCCAACCTCACCCGCGAAATCATAATCGCCCACGCGATCGAACCCAACACGGAGCCAGAGAAATATGGAATCCCATCACACTTCAAATACCGCGAAACCTACTGGGAATGGGGCGGTGCGACGAATCCTCAAGGCGGCACTTCCGCTCGCGGTTATCTTCGCAAGCGTGGGTTCAACGAGCGCGCTGCGATCATCGGTCGCTGGGACCTCGTGGCCAACGACCCCTACGGCCGATCGCCAGGTATGGACGCTCTCCCAGACATCAAACAACTCCAGCAAGAAACTCGCCGCAAAGCCCAAGGCATCGACAAAGGAATCAACCCTCCCCTCGTCGCCGACGTCCAACTCAAAAACCAGCCCGCCTCGTTGCTCCCGGGAGGAATCACCTTTCTGCAAGGAATGATGTCGACTGGTAACGACGGAATGAAGCCTGCCTACGGCAACTGGAAGCCGAATATCAAAGACATCACCGAAGACCTTGCGGAAGTCCGTGGCCGGATCAAGGAAATCTTCTTCAACTCCCTTTTCCAAGTCGCTTCGCAATTCGAGACCCGGTCGAATATCACCGCAGTCGAATGGGACATGCGGAAGTCCGAATCGTTGATGATGCTGACGCCGGTGATCGAGCGTCTACAGTCCGAAGTCCATGCCGTCGCTATCGATCGTGTCTGGGGAATCATGTCCCGCGCTGGGATCATCCCTCCGCCCCCGCCCGATATCGCTGGCCAAGAACTCAATATCGAATACACCTCGATGCTCTCGATCTCCCAGCGCGCAGCCCAAGCGGGATCGATTGAACGCGTTCTCCAGATCGCTGGCCAACTCGCTGGTATCGATCCCGCCGTGGTCGATAACATCGACTTCGATATGGCCCTCGATCTCTATGCCTCTCTACTCAACCTCGACCCGCGAATGATCCGCGCTCCGCAACAGCTAGCCGCGATTCGCCAGCAGCGTGCGCAGCAGCAGGCTCAGCAGCAGCAATTGCAGAGTGCAGAGACATTGACGAAGGCGGGCGCTAATGCCTCAGCCATCGACGTCGGCGGCGGTCAGAACCTAGTCCAAAGGATGCTAGCTGGATGACCTTCGATGGCTCAAACCGAAAACAGGTCCGCGAACGTGAGAAAGAACTCAAGATTGCTGAGAACAACCGCCTCGCCTACACCCGAAGAATTATGTCGGATGTTCCGGGAAGAAAATGGATGCACGATATTTTGGTTCGATGCCACATCTGGCAGACTTCGTTTGCCGCAGGGCAGCCCGACACAACTACTTTTCGCCTTGGCGAGCAGAACCTTGGTCTCCAAATCTTCGCGGACGTTATTGCCGCGTCGCCGCAAGAATACGTTCTAATGATGACCGAAGCCAGCATAAAGGAAGTAGTCAATGACCGACGTTACAGTGACGACCGAACCCCCGCAGGCGAACCAGCCGGAAGCCAGGACTCCGGACGGGACGCTGAAGGATCAGTCGCCGGGGAATACGACCCCTTCGCCCGAACCGAAGCCTGAAGGCGATAGCTTTCTCACAGGCAAGACCGAGAAGCCCGAGGCGCCGAAAGCGCCTGATCCGAAGGCTGATGCTCCCAAGCCAGACGCGCCCGTAGGGGCCCCTGAAAAATACGCCGATTTCAAACTCCCCGACGGTTACCAATTCGACAAGCCAGCGCTAGATCAAGCCTTAGTCACGTTTAAAGAGATGAACCTTACCCAAGACCAAGCCCAGAAGTTCGTCGATCTCTACGCAAAGCATTCCCTCGAAGCCGCCTCCGCACCCTACCGCGAATGGGCCAATCTTCAAAAGACCTGGACCGATCAGATCGCGGAACGCTTCCCCGGCGAGAAATCAACCGCGGTCAAATCGATGATCTCCGGCGTGATCGACGCGGCCCTCCCGCCTTCCCTCGCCAAAGGCCTTCGCTCTGCACTCGACGTAACCGGCGCTGGCTCCCACCCAGATGTGGTTGAAGCTCTCTCGATCCTACTCAAACCCCTTTCCGAAGGAACGCCAGTCAAGGGCAATGCGCCGTCCAAAGAAGGACAGGCTGCCCCAGGAACTGACACTCGGCCATCGATCGCAGACGCGATGTATGGCCATTTGAGGAAATAGCATGCCTTTTACTCTCAACTATCTTCGATCCATTCTAGACTACGATCCGTTTGAGACCGGTCTATTTACTTGGCGTCAGCAAGTTGGCCGCCGTGTAAGGGTTGGTGAAGTTGCAGGGTCTTATGATAAAGACGGCTATATTGTAATTCAAATCGGTGGTGTTAAATATAAGGCTCACCGATTAGCCTATCTCTATATGACTGGAGAATGGCCTGAGGAAGAAATCGATCACAAGGACGGCGACCCAGCAAATAATGTCTGGAGCAATCTTCGTGATGCGACGCGTAGCGATAACTGCGCAAACTCTAACCGAGAATTAGGCGAGTCCGGCTTCAGAGGAGTCAAGTGGGTCCCGAGTACCAGAACTTGGATTGCAAGGGTCTCATACGGATATCAGCGGATATGTCTCGGACCGTTTGGCACAGCAGAGGAAGCTAACGAAGCCTACTTAGCTGCTGCTAAGACTGTTCACGGAGAATACGCTCTCCACAATCGACACCCTGAAACAGGAGCATAACCTATGGCAACGATAGGTGCAACCGCACTAACGTATGCTGATTGGGCCAAGAGGATGGATGACGGCTATAAAGTGGCCGCAATCATCGAATTGCTTAGTCAGACAAATGAAATCCTCGATGACATGATGGTCGTCGAGGGCAACCTCCCGACGGGCCACAAGACCACCGTCCGTACGGGCCTTCCGCAGGCCACTTGGCGCTTGCTGAACACCGGCGTTCCGAACGCGAAGTCAACGACCGCACAGATCGTCGACGCCTGCGGCAACCTCGAAACCTACTCGGTCATCGATAAAGACATCGCGGACCTTAACGGGAACACGCCTGAGTTCCGGCTCTCGGAATCCCGCGCGTTCCTCGAAGGCATGTCGCAACAGGTTGCTTCGACTCTGATCTATGGCAATCAGTTCGTCAACCCCGAACGATTCACAGGGCTCGCGCCTCGCTACTCGACCAAAACCTCCGCAAACTCCGCAACTGCCGCAAACGTCCTCGACGGCGGCGGCGTAGCCTCGACCAACACCTCGATCTGGGTGATGACCTGGGGCTCGGATACCAACTTCGCCACGTTCCCGAAGGGTAAGCTGACAGGCTTACAACAGCGCGATATGGGCGAGTGGCCGGTGACCGACTCCAACGGCAACACCTACCAAGCCTATCGCGAACACTTCAAATGGGAAATCGGCCTCGTCAACCGTGACTGGCGCTATGTCGCCCGCATCGCGAATATCGACGTGACCCAACTCACCGGCGTCTCGGCCGCGAACCTGATCAACTTCCTCGTCCGCGCGCTCTACCGCCTCCCGACCGCCCCGGTCTCCGCAACGACTATCCAAACCTCCGACTCCCCGGCGGTCCGCGCAGACATGGGTCGCACTGTCATCTACTGCAACCGTATCATCCGAACCTATCTCGATCTGCAAGCGATGAACAAAACCAACGTTCTGCTTCGTATCGAAGAGTTCAACGGCAAACCGATCACGACCTTCCGCGGCATCCCGGTCCGGACGGTAGACGCGATCCTCAGCAACGAAGCGCAGGTGGTGTAACATGATCCTCGATGGTCTTTTAGTCTTCACCGGTCCTTCTGGCACGGGCGATCTCCCGACCACTGGTACCCAAAACTCCTCCAACGTTCTTGATCTAGGCCTTGTAGGCCTTCCCGCATCCATCTCAGGCGGTGGCGGTGGTGGTGCTCGAGATATCGGCATCGGCGACGATCCGGCGATGAAGCTTCTGGTCCAGGTCCTCACGGCCTTCACAGGCGGCACCTCGCTCCAAGTCGCTCTCCAAGGTGCCCCTGACTCCGGCACCGGCACTCCAGGCGCCTACACAACCATGCTCACCGGCCCCGCAGTAGTCGAAGCTAACCTAATCGCTGGCTCTCGCATCCTCGACGACGATATGCCTCGGCCTGTTCCTGGCCAAGCGATCCCCCGCTACCTCCGACTCTCCTATATCACCGTCGGAACCCACACCGCTGGCGCCATCTTCGGCACCATCGTCCTCGACCGTCACGATCTCCCGCTACAATCCAACGCGACTCTCGGTGGCTATCCCGCCGGGATCACCGTTGCGAACTAAGGAGCGCCGCAATGAAAAACTTCCTCCACCGTTGGGGCACTACCTTAGCGCTGCTCGCGATCCTTGGCAGCGTCGGGATCGCCCAGAACATTACCCAATCGGTCCAGCTTTCCCAGGACCCGCGTGGTACCATTGGCGTAGACACCACTGGTAACATCTACTTTCAAAACAACAAACACATCCTCTCGTCCCCGAACGTCTCTCCACCGCCGGTACTCTCTGCTTGCATCACTGGCGGCTCCCCGACCCTAACCGGAACCGACTTCTCTGGCACCATCGTCTCCGGTACCACTGCTTCCACCTCCTGCGTCGTTACCTTCGGCGCAGCCTTCCTCACCGCACCGCGTTGCGTCGTAACTTGGCAATCCGGTCCGCTCGTCGCAATGTCTTGGACCACATCGACCACTGCACTGACGATTACCCAAACCTCCACCGCGTCAGTCACGATCGACTACATCTGCACCTCGACATCATAGGAGAATGAAAATGATCAAACGCTTTCTCCTATCGCTAGGAGCCTTGGTAGCGCTTGCTACCTCGGCCTTGGCCCAGATCGCTAGCGTTCCGCAAGTCGGCCTTACCACTGGCTACTTAGCCAAAGCCACCTACTCATCGGCCTTCTTTGGCTTCGTTCCGTTCACCGGAGGTACAGACGAAATCTGTATCTCCGGCTCCGCGTCGAAGGTCGTCCGCATAAACCGTATCTCCCTAGGCGGAACAGCCTCAGCGATCGTCAACCTCCCGGTCACGATCCTTCGCCGGGCCTCACTCGACACCGGCGGAACCCCCGCAACCACCACGGCCAACCCGGGCGTCACTACCCAAATCGCTTCCCGCGATACGGGCCAAGCGCCTAATACCGCTGCGACCGCAGTCCTCGTCTCCTACACCGCAGCGCCAACCATCGTCGACTCCGCACCTGTCTACCTCGACTCCGGAACGATGGTCCTATCCCTAACCGGTACCGGTGCGGGTATCGGTAATCTAATCTTCGACTGGTCGCGGGATATCGAAAACAACGCTCAAGTCCCGACCCTCCGCGGAGCCGCTCAGCAAATCTGTGTCAACTTTAACGGCACCACCCCCGGTACCGCGTTGTTGAACGGTTCTATTGCCTGGACGGAGGAATAGCCCATGCGAAAGCTTATCGCCGCACTTGTTCTCTGCATCGGGCTAGCAAGTGCGGCGCTAGCTCAGGTTGCGCTTTTTACACAGATACCGATCGCTGGTAATCTCAGTAATATCACCAACGGTGCCACCTTCACAACCGGTACCGCTACCGCTACCCTTACCGGCGTCGCAGGCCGGTGGACCTATATCTGCGGCTTCGTTATAACCTCCGCAGGAACAACCTCCGCAACCCTCGGCGCCGTAACCGTCACCGGCACCGTCTCTGGAACCTTGCCATTCGAATACTCCTTCGTCTCTACTGGTCAAGGTATCCTCGGCATCGCCTTCGGCCCGGGTTGCATCCAATCCTCGGCCCAAAACACCAATATCGTCGTCAACGTTCCCGCAGGTGGCGCAGGGACCGTCGGCGCAGTAACCGCATGGGGGTTCACAAATTGACCCGCATCATCCGCATAATCCTCATCCTCGGCCTCTGCACTTCCCAAGCCTCGGCCCAGCTTCTCCATGGAGTCACTGACTCACTCTCTGGCGGTGGATCAATAATCCCCCCTACCTGTAATGGCACCATAGACCTATCTTCTGGCTGTGTTCAGCCAATGCTAGGAGGCCTATAATGCGTAAGCTCTTACTTGTATTAGCTTTCCTAGGCCTAATCAACCCGGTCCTTGCTCAAAACTATAACGCTACCCCTGGATCAGGTCTAGTCTTTGGTTCAAAGCTAGTCACAGCGGTCAACTACCCGCAGATCGTCTTCTGCGATCCAACGACTCCTTCTCAATGTGTCGGGGTCAATGCGTCTGGCCAAATGACTGTCCTAGTCGCTGGCACTGTAGCTGCGACGCAATCTGGCACTTGGAACATCAATAACATCAGTGGTACCATCTCACTTCCAACTGGAGCAGCCACTTCAGCCCTACAAACTACTATCAATACCACCCTTGGTTCGCCGTTCCAAGCCGGTGGATCGATTGGCAATACAACATTCGCCGCGACTCAGTCTGGTACTTGGACAGTAAACCCGACCACTGCGGCAAACTGGGGCATTGGTGCGACCGCTGCAGCCGTACCTGCCAATGCCGTCTTCGGAGGAATGTCTCAAGGCGGTAACCTAACCGGTCTCACAGGCACCTCCGGTAACCTCAACGTCCAATGCGCGAACTGTTCTGGCTCAGGCGTCTCCACCGCTGACGAAGCGGCCTTTACCGCAGGCACATCCCTATTCGCTGGCTCCGGTGGATTCTTCCAAACTACCGCTACTAGCAACCCACTGACCACCGGTCAGCAAGGTATGTTCCAAGTTACGGCTAACCGTGCATTGTTCACTAACCTCCGCAATGCGTCCGGTACTGAAATAGGAACATCCACGACCCCACTTGTTGATACCGCTCGCGTGGTAGGCAACGCAGGTGCGGTGATGGATGCAGCAGGGCAGAACGCTGCCGCCCCCGCGAACTGGCTAGCCACTGGATGCCAATTCCAAACAACCCCAACCACTATCACAGCAGGCAATGCCTCCCCGTGCCAGATGGATAGCGCGGGTAATATCCTAGTCAACGTTAAGTCCGCAACTGGTATCGCTCCGGGTACTGCGCCCGGTACGTTAACCGGCTCATGGATTTTAGGAGAAGTTACTACCGCTACTCCTACTGATTATACAACAGCTACGCTCGATTCTTTATCACTAACAACTGACGGTGGGCTTCGTTCTGCCCCAACTGCTCCTGCGGTTACAACCATTCAAACCGCAGCTGTCGCTAATGGTAACGGCACAAACCTAAGCACACAAGGCTACACCGCTGCCGTCCTCAACGTCCTCTGTTCTGTCGCCTGTTCCGGTGGCACCACAATCAATTTCGAAGCTAGCGTTGACAACACTACCTTCGTTCCAATCCAAGGCATCAACACTGGTGCTAGCACGATCGCCACGACTACAACAACTTCTGGCGATTGGATGTTTAACCTTGCTGGTTATTCATTCCTCCGTGCGCGTATTAGTGCCTATTCAGCGGGCACGATTTCGGTTAAGGCCTATCAGATTACAAATACTGGCCTCCCGCCAGTTATGAATTCAATCATAACCAATACCCCTGCTGTAACTTTAGCTTCGACCACGATCACTGGCACTGTAGCTGCTACTCAATCCGGTACGTGGAATATTGGCACGGTGACAACGCTTCCAGCACTACCTGCCAACCAATCCGTGAACGTCGCCCAATTCGGTGGTGTATCAACATCTACTGGTCAAGTTGCGGTTAGCACTGCACCAACTACTGCGGGTAATACTGCCCTTGTTGTCGACCTACGTCCTGATAGCCCTGGTATCATTGCACTCGGTCAAACAACTAAGTCAGCCTCAGTGCCGGTTACGATTGCTTCTGATCAACTAGGTGCGAATACAGCAGCCAATTCATTACCGGTTACCATTGGCCCTGCTCTACTGGGCTCTTATTGCATGGGAGCTAGTACTGGCACGATGGCTGCTGGTCTAGCTGGTGGATCGCCCGTATATTCATTCCGCTATGGCGGAGCCAATCTAGCAATCATCCGCAAGGTATCGATAGAGGCTGACGACGTCACCACGGCGTTCGTAGCTGGTACGGCCAAATTTGATTTGATTGCTGCTAGGTCGTTTACCGCTTCCGATACCGGAGGGACTTCTCCTACCTTGACAGGTAATAACGGCAAGTTGCGCACCAGTTTTGCTACTACTGCCATTTCCGATCTACGTATTTCTTCCACCGCTACCTTGACAGCAGGCACCCGAACGCTCGACGCGCAGCCATTGGCTACGATCTCGTTTGCGATTTCTACCAATATCGACGCGGTGCTACTTCCGACTACTGACCTGATTAGACAAAACGTAGGCGAGAGCCCGCTAGTATTAGCTACCAACGAAGGCTTTGTTATTCAAGCAACAGTACCCGGAACCGGAACTTGGTTTACATCAGTTAGAACTTGCTGGGATGAAGTGAGCGCCTTCTAATGAAACGTTTAATTGCCCTTTTACTTTGCGTAGCGCTTTGCTGTCTTCAAGCAAACGCAGCGGGTTGGTTACCACTTGCTAAGTCTGGCGGTGGGGGTGGTGGCACAGTCACACTTCAGGATAAAAGCACCGCTGTTGTAGATTCAACTATAGCTGCATCTCCATACACCGGAACGGCAAATATCACCGTTACCGGGTCGCTGACGAACCCAGCGATGACGATCACGTTGGTTTTTGGCGCTACCGTTTCCGCTGTTACTGCTCATTGGGATAGTGCAGGTGCTAATCAAGCCCTAACACAAATCGGTACGGCGGGTGAAACTACCGGGCCAACCTCCACCTATATTTTTGGTATGGTAGGGCAGCCTACGGCGGGTAATAAAACTTTAAATGTTACTTGGACCGGAACCGCTAACGAGTTACAGATTTTCGCAGAGACTTGGATAGGGGTTAATCAAACATTCGCTACGGCGTTCCCATCTGGTCATGTTTCTACGACAAATAGTGCAGCTATTTCTGGTGGCGCTACCGCAACACAAACTATAACATCAGCCACTAATGACGCAGTGCTTGCGTCTTTTTGCAATGATCTAACATGGACATCCATCGGAGCCACGTCGTTTTATTTGACGAATGGCGGCTTTGTCGCGGGTGGCTCTAATCATGCCGCAGGCGCAGTATCCGTCAACCTAACGGCAGTCAATAATGGTGGAGATCACTGGTGCGGTGTTGGAATCGATATCGTACATAATTAGAAAAGCTTGGAATGATCACGCGTCGAAGGGCATCTACATTGTTAGCTTCTGCGGCCACGCTACTTCTTGATAAGCCAGGAAAGGCTCAACTCGGCACGCTTCCGTATAGTGGTGCGGCAATTGGTTCTGGCCCAGTCACCGGATTTAGCCAACTCAAGATCGGTGGCGGTGGCGAGGTTACCGGCATTAGCGCGGCCAACGACGGCACGCTAGTATGTCGCACCGATGTCGGCGGCTGCTACCTTTGCCCGTCGGGCACGACGAAGTGGCAGCAACTGATCGTCAAATCGGCTTGGCCCGCCGCCAACTTCGGCTGGCAGAACTGGACCACCTCCAACGGTGGTGTCTTTGCCATCGCCATTGCCCCATCCAATAGCCAGGTGATCTATGTAAGCTTCCAGCAATTTATTTTTGTTTCGATTAATGGCGGCGCGTCGTTTACTAAGACCAGTTGTCCACAAGACACCGGCGCGGATGCCAACGGCGGCGGCGAGCGCGCCAACAACCATCGCCTTGCGGTGGACCCAGCCAATCCGGCTATCGCGATCTATGGTAGCACGCTCGGGGTTTACTACACTACCAACACTGGTAGCACTTGGAACCTGATTCCTGTAGCGACCATTCCAGCAGCTTCACCTTCAGGAGAATACGTCGCATTCGATCCCAGCACCACCAGCGGCGGCTCGACGCCCGGAATTTGGATACACAGCACCGGTCACGGTGCCTATCATGGCACTGGTGGGGTGGCTGGCACATGGTCGGGTCCGACTGGTCAAACGACGTGCAGCGGGCTGGCAGTCGATTTGAACGGTACGGTCTACCTGACCATCGCAACCTTGACAACGGGTGTTTACGTCTTTTCTGGAGGTTCATGGTCGCTCAAGACGGTCCCAAATAGCGGCGGTCCGACGGGAGTTTGCGCCGATCCGAATACAGCAGGACGTGCGGTGTGCGTCGATCAAGATGGGCAGCTAAGCGTTACGGTCAATAGCGGCTCAACGTGGTCCGACGTCATTGCTGCCAACAACCATACCTACACAGTCCCTGCCGGGCAGGTGACTTGGATCGCGAACTATCTCGCGGGCGGCATGACCATGTTTTGCTTCGACTGCGTGTTCGATCCGTCGCATAGCAACACCCTTTATTGCGGCCAAGGCAATGGCGTTTCGGTCTGCGCCGCCCCGCAAACTCAACCAACGGCGTGGGTTGACCAGACGCTCGGCATCGAGGAGCTTGATGCAACCAGGGTTATCGCCCCACCAAGCAGTGGCAAGCGTGTGGTCTCTGCCTGGGATCATCAGGGACTTGTTAATACATCTCTCACTACATTTCCGATCAAATGCGTTCCCAATTCCGCTGCTGGCGCGTTGTTATCGGCGGGCTGGGCCTGCGACTACGCTTCTAGCGACTCCGCGAACACTTTCGTCATTCTCGCGAACTTCACGGACGATGCCCAAGAGACCTCCGGCTACAGCAACGACGGTGGCGTCACATGGACGCATTTTGGCAGTACGTCCTATTACTCCAGTGACAATGGCGGTATCGCAGCGGCGGATGTCAGTAACTTCGTCGTTCAATCAGGGGATATTGGACCGTTCTTTACGACTAACAAGGGAGCGACATGGACTGCCTGCACGGGGGCTCCGACCAGCGGATATAAATCAGTACAGCGGGCTTTTCAGCCGGAATATCTGGTAGCGGATCGCGTTAGTATTGGCACGTTCTATATCTTCAACCCCACCAATGTGAACGTCTACCGTTCGACTAACCAAGGCGCATCGTTCTCGTTGATGGGCACGCCTGGTGGTGGCATTCAGAACGCCACCAAACTGAAGGCCGTCAACGGCAACGCCGGGCATCTTTTCTTTACCGCTGGGAGAGGGGCCGGGACCACGCTGCGACATTCCACCGATGGCGGCGCGACGTGGAACAATTTCGGGGCCTTCACCGAGGTTGAGTGTTTCGGTATCGGTAAGGCGGCGGCGGGACAGAGCTACCCATCGATCTATGTTTATGGTACACTGACATCTTCCGGCGTTTACGGCCTATTTAGATGCATTGATGGTGTGGGAACGACATGGACGTTGCTCGTTAACGGACCGCCGCTAGGGATTGGGACATCATGGGTCTCATCGGCCGAGGGCGACATGGACAACTACGGCTATATTTATTGCTCGTTTTTTGGCAACGGCTATGCTTATGGCTATTTTCCATGATTTTTATCATACTGTGATCAACAAACAAAAGGAGCTTAATATGGCAAGATGGCAGTTAACCGAACCTCATTACCTTAACGTTCCCGGGACTAAATGGGAACTCACTATGAACGATCGTAAGACCAATCGCCCGGTGCGTAAGACTTATACGGTTCCGTTACATCTTCATCCGGATATCGAAGCCGACTGGACTCGGCGCGATGGTGAAGAAGGCATTATTACCGTTTGTCATGAAGGCAAAGGACATCCTGACGGTCGAGACGTTACGTTCGTTGGCCCACCGACTCCGGGTATGCTTCCGCTTGATGATGAGGCTAAAGCCATCTCCAGCAAATTCGACTGGAAGCCGACTCAAGGGTTAGACGACGTGTCGCAAGCCGAAAGTCATACGTCCAAGATTCTCGGTGGGCTTATCGATCAACTAACCGACATCAAGGTCAAGGCGACTGAAGCTCCAGGGATCGCTGGCATGGATAAATTCATGGAAACCATGACTGCGATGATGGCACAGAACCAGCAGATTTTGATGCTACTCGCGGGGAAGGTTGCTACGACCGAACCCGTGCCAAAGGCAACTGACGAACGTTCAATCGAACAAATCGCCGCGGACCTTGGTATCGAACGCGAAGTCGATCTCGAAGAACCACTTCCGCCTGAGATGCCTCTACCTGTCGCCGACCGCCCCCGCTCCGCACTACGGAGATAACCCATGGGCTCGCAGCTTGATCTAGACCAAGGAGGAACCTTCCGCCAGAGGCATCAGGTCTATCTTGGGCCTTCCGTTGGCTGGATTGAAGCTCCGTTAACGTCGATCCTGCGGATCACCACCGCAGGAACCATCACTGTTCTTGGCGGTAACACTCTTATCACCGTCAACGTCAACGGTGCAGTGACGATTCAACTTCCACCCGCGAAAGGGAACGCCGCAGGTGCTGGTGGCGTTCCCGGAACTTTTATGGCCACCCCGATCGTCATCGTCGACATTGGTGGCTTTGCGACAGCCAATCCAATCACCATCAACGCCGCAGGCGCCGAGACCATCGACGGTCAAGCTAGCGTTTCGCTCTCTAGCAACTACGGTGCTTTCACCCTCCAGCCAGATGTTATCAACGGTGGATGGACGTTAATCCAATGAAAAAACTCCTTCTCATCGGCCTTCTGGTCCTTCTTCCAAGCCTTGCTCAGGCCCAATGCAACGGCGTCTTCGGGGCCAATACCGTATGCGGAAACAATACCGCATCGCCGCGGACCCCATTCGCGATCCCATCATCCACCAACCTTTCCGGTCCTGGCACTACCGTAGTCAACGACCTCGTTCTCTGGGGCAATACCTCAGGCACTTCTCTACTCGATAAGGCCCCTAGTGCCTTTACTAAGA
>Ga0210406_10002024_pt1 | contig 23673 bp, 24 predicted proteins | sample IncBWC30MmetaG_FD_155454 | JGI IMG/M metagenome (GOLD analysis project Ga0210406, IMG submission 155454) | Forest soil microbial communities from Barre Woods Harvard Forest LTER site, Petersham, Massachusetts, United States - Inc-BW-C-30-M | ecosystem: Environmental > Terrestrial > Soil >...
TTTCGGAGAAGAAATCGACTCTAAGTCCTTGAATCTTCGTCCGCCGAAATGATCGAAATTACTAACTTGGTTAGTTTTTCAGCATCCTGCTAGAAGTCGTTACAGAGCGGCTGCAATCATAAAAGTCCTCGATAGCGCTCATACCAAAATTTCATCTGCTGTAAGCCAATTCCAACTCGAAACTACGCTAAGCTTTCTTCTTAATTCGAGGAGGTCGTCATGGGAGTGCTATTTCAGGCTTTCTATTGGAACTGCCCTTCCGAGGAAAATCAGGACGGAACCTGGTGGAACTTCGTGGCCAGCAAAATCCCCGAGCTGCAACAAGCCGGAATCACCGCATTATGGCTTCCACCTGCCTGCAAGGCCGCTAACCTGGGCGGGCCTTCGATGGGATACGATCCCTACGATTACTACGATCTTGGCGACGTCAACCAGAAAGGCCGCCTGAAGACGTGGTTCGGCAACCCGGCCGAACTCGTGACGCTCATCAACGCTGCTCACGCCGCCAACATGCAGGTCTATGCCGACCTGGTGATCAACCACAACAACGGCGGCGATGCGCAGGAGACGAATCCCATCGACCACAACACTCGCTGGACCAAATTCAATCCCGGCAGCGGCAAGTTCCCGCGCGACTGGACAAGTTTCCATCCGTCGCCGTACGAGACCTTCGACGACATGACGTTCGGCGACATGCCGGACATGTGCCATCGCAATCCCAAGGTCTATGAGGAGTTGATCAACCTGGCGCAGTGGATGATCGAGACCGTAGGATTCGACGGCTTCCGCTTCGACTTCGTCAAAGGCTACGGGCCGTGGATGGTGAAGTCGATTGCCGAGCTGCGCTACCTGAACAAAATGACCGGCGGGTTCTATCCCTTCTGCGTGGGCGAGTGCTGGGACAACGCGCGCACCATCGACGACTGGCTCACTTCCATCAATACCTTCATGGACAATCCGGTGTCAGCGTTTGACTTCGCCTTGCATTACCGCTTGAAGGGACTCTGCGACACCTTCGGATTCAGCCTGACCGCACTCGCGCAGCCCGGCACCGTGGTGCAGGACGCGCCTCTGCGTGCCGTCACGTTCGTCGACAACCACGACACCATCCGCGACGACGGCAATGCCGTACTCCACGACAAGCTGATGGCCTACAGTTTCATCCTCACACACGAGGGCTACCCGAGCGTTTTCTGGATGGACTGGTACAACTTCGGTCTCGCGCAGACGGGAACGTCCAACGGAATCGCTGCCCTGGTGGGAGCGCATGAGCACTTCGCCGGTGGTGCCACCCAAGTCTTGTTCACCAGTGATGACGTTTACATCATGCAGCGGGTGGGCGACACGAGCCACCCCGGACTGGTCTATGTGCTCAACAACCGGGGAGACTCCTGGAACGGAGCGACGGTGCAGACCCAGTGGCACGATGTTCGCTTCGAACCGATCGCCTGGGGAGGCCACGACACTAGCCGGCCGGCTACGAAGTGGACGCAGACTGATGGGCACGGTGATTTCTGGGCTGGTCCGCGGGGATGGGCGGCGTATGCGCCGGTTTAGTGGCTAGTGGTTAGTTTACGACTCGATGTAGCGGGATAAACCTCGGCAACCAACCCCAACCCCATGGCCTTCTGTCACACGACGGGGCCTTCATAACTTCTTACTCCACCATTGGAAGTTTTCATCTCAGACCTGGCGCCTAAATTTCTAGCCACTAGCCACTAGTCACAAGCAACTAGTCACTGACTTGGCGGCACGTACTCCTTTGGTTTCTCGGCGCCTCCGCCGAAGAAATACGCTTCCATTTGCTGGACGATAAATTCCTGGTGTTCTTTCTTCCAGGGTTGCAGGCGGTACTCATTGAGCAGCATCTTCATGTGCTCCTGCCACTGCTCCCACGCCAGCTTGGATACATTCTCGTAGATGCGCTGACCGAGAGGGCCGTCAAAAGGCGGCTCGTCCAGGCCCTCCATTTCGTGCCCCATCTTTACGCAATTCACCATCCGTGCCATTTAGAACTCCCTGCGCCGCGACGTGCGGCATGATTGCTAACTCACGATTCTAAAGCTTACGCCAGCGCGTACAGGTACTCGACAAACGAGCCCACAGCTCCATCGAGTCCCGACACCTTCGGGTTCGTAGAGTCGATCAGGTAGTACTCGTTCGGAGCGTGCGCGCCGGTGCCGTGTCCCAGGCCGAAATGGCCCGCAGGAAGATTGAGCGGGGCATTCGTGAAGATGTATCCCGGCCACGATCCGGCCGCGCGCGGCCACAATAACGGATCCTGACCGAGCTTCCTGTAGGTCGCCATCTGTGCCTGGATGAGCTTGGTATCCGGCGAAGTCTGGTTGGGATCGTAGCCTCCGCTCATGTTGACCTCGATATCGCCGAAGCCTTTCTTCGCGAGATGTTCTTTTAGCAATGCCAGGGTGCCGGAGGCCGTCATGTCAGGCACCAGGCGCATGTCGATCTTGGCGACGGCGCGGTGCGGCAGAACCGTCTTGCCACCCGGTCCGGTGTATCCCGCGACCAGGCCTTCAATGTTGATGGTGGGCTGCGACTCCAGCGCGATCATGGCGTCGACCCACTGCTTGTCGCCGGCCCAGTGCTCCACGCCGAGCTGCTGTTTCATGATGGCCTCGCTACGGCGGGCGGCCACGGCTTTGATCATGTCGACCTGTGCCGGAGTCAGCGGCTTCGCCTTGTCGAAGAATCCTGCCACTGCAGGCGTGTGGCCGTCGGGCTCGATTAGGGTGTTCAGCGCCTGTACCAAATGCCAGGTTGGACTGTCCACGGTTGCTTCCAGGCTGGAGTGGACGTCGTGTTTCGGTCCGCGTCCCCACTTTTCGCCGGTAGAAACCAACTCCAGCTCAACGACTCCTTTGGCGCCGAGGTCGATCTCGACGTTACCGTCGGCTCCTTGCCCTGCTGAAGGCATGAAAACCCCCATGGACTTCTGCAGCGCCGCCATCACTTTCGGATTGCGAACCATCTCCGGAAAGTGTGGCGAGCCGATCTCCTCTTCGCCTTCGCAGACAAGCACTAGGTTCACCGGCAGTTTTACCTTCGCCTCTTTGAAAGCGCGCAGCGCGCTGAGGAACGCCGTCTCGGGACCCTTCTGGTTCACCGCTCCGCGACCGACGCAGACTTGGCCCAGTCCTTCTTTGTCGACGATCTTGCCTTCGAGTGGAGGGGAGGACCACTCGGCCGGGTCAAACTGCTTCACGTCGTACATGAAGTAAATCCCGACCGTCGTGGTCGCGCCCGCATTAATGACACCGAATACTCCCGGCTTGCCGGAGGTTGGAATGATTTCGACGTCGGTAAACCCGGCCTCCCGGGCCAGCTTGGCCATGTACTCCGGACCCTGCGGAAAGTTCCGGTCTTCGGCTGCGATCGAAGGCAGCGCGATCCACTCCTGCAAGTGCTTGACGTTTTCGCCGTGCATCTTTGGGACCTGGCCTAGCACCGTTTGCATGTCTGCATTGCCTGCGGCGAATGACGGGATTGGCATAGCGGCGAGGGCAGCTCCTGCCAGCGCGCCCTGGATAAATTCGCGACGATTGAAGGGGCTGTTGCTCGATTCAGTCACGGCGTCTCCTCTTGAATTGTTGCTCAACTGCGATTCGATGTTGGTGCAAGCGGACGCCGCAAGTCGTGCGTTCGCGATTCTGGTGGCTGCTATTCGCCCATCCATGCGCCATAGGGCCGGAGCCGGTCGATATTGTCGCAGATGATCTTCAGCGCACCCGTCAAGGGCACCGCCAGCAGCAGACCCATCGCTCCCCACAGCCAGCCCCAGAACAGCAAAGCGATCGTAACTGCCAGGGGATTCAGCTGGAGCCGCTTTCCGAGCACCATTGGATAGAGCACATTCATCGCGAAAAGGTGCAACCCGATCACGACGCCGATGGTCAGCAGGAACGTTCCCATCGTCAGGTAACCCAAGCCGACGATCACCGGCGGCAGGATTGCGAGCACCACTCCCAGGTACGGAATCAAGCTGAGGAAGCCGCTCATCACGCCCAGAAAATAGAAATACGGCAGTCCCATCAGTCCGAAGGCCGCCATGCTGGCCGCGCTCAGGAAGAGCCCGATCATGAAGTTACCGACGATGAATGACCGAATCATCGCCGCAATCAGCCCCAAGGTCACGTAGGCGGTGTTGCGGTTTTCCATCCGGAACAACATGACCGAGGCCGCCCGCACGTGGTCGCGCCAACTCAGCATGAAGTAAATCAGGAAAGGAATGAACGTGATCGCCAATAGCGTCTGGGACATCGAACTCGCGTTTTCGCTTAAATAGTTCCGCAGACTGTTGGTTTGCTTCACCGTGACGGAGTTCTTGTCTTCGGGCTCAGAAGGCAGCACGGTTTCGGTGGTCTGCTCTAATTGTTCGGCTTGGTGGCGGATCTCGTCAGCGATATGCTTGAGCCGGACCTTGTACTCCGGCATCTGCAGTACGAAGTCCACCGCCCGAGCGTAGGAAAGGTACGAAAGGGTCGCAATCGAGGCCAGTAGCAGAAAAACCGCAATCAGCGCACTCAGCGGGCGCGGGACCCTGAAGTTCGTGAGAGCGTCGGCTAGAGGCGCCAGAACAAACGCCATCAGGATAGAGGCGAGGATGACGACCAGAATCAGCTTCGCCACCGACATCAGGCAGAGGACGGCGGCAGTCGCCAGGATCACCAGCGACGCAGCCTGCAATCGCTGAAGGCGGTGCGGGTCCACTTCCGGACTGGGCGCCCGCTCGACCGGCAACCGATGCCGCGAGTGTGGCCCAGCCGGATCAGACCTTGGATAGTCCCCCGCCTCGTCTGGCAATTTGAGGTTGTCGATGAATGGGTCGGCCATCTCGCCTATGGTACTCGCACGCCTTCCGGATCTCGAATTAGGATACCCTTGCTGGAATCAATATGGAAAATACTTCTCCGCCGGCGGAGGAAAATCCGCGGCCTGCGCGAATTATGGCCATTGATTTCGGCTCGCGCCGGATCGGACTGGCGGTCACCGATGAACTCGGCCTGACCGCCCAGGGTCTGCCCACCCTGTATCGCACCAACAAGAGAAACGACTTCGACCATTTGAGGCGGACGATCAGGCAATATGCGGTCGGCGAGATCGTGATGGGCCTGCCGCTTCGCATGAGCGGCGAGCATGGTATTCAATCGGACAAAGTCGAGGCCTTCGCCGGGGAACTACGAGCGCGGTTCAAGCTGCCTATCCACCTCTTCGACGAGCGACTGACCTCCGTGGAAGCCAATCGCGTGCTGGGGGAAACCGAGATGAGTGGCCGCCGCAAAACCGAGGTCGTCGATCAGTTGGCCGCTGTGCTCATTTTGCAGGCATTCATGGGGTTTCGTAACTCGCAAAAGCGTTGAGCCGCGGCGCAGGCCCGTCATCGGCTAAACTGCAATCAATCGGTAGCGTCGAAACCACTCGTGCGTACTTTCCTCACACTGATTGCCCTCGCCGTTGTCGGAGTCGCCCTCTGGTTCTACTGGGCGGCGTTCCTGCCGCTGAGTCCCGGTGAACCGAAGTTCGTCCTGCTCCGTCCTGGATGGAGCACGCGCCACATCGCACTAACCTTGCAGCGCGAAGGTATCATCCGCAGCTCGAATGCATTCCTCATTGTGAACTATGCCTTGGGCAAGGGAAGCCTGAAGGCCGGCGAATACAAGTTCGAAGACCACTCCAACGCGATTCAAGTCCGCGACCGCATCTTGCGCGGCGATGTCTTCGCCCGTACCGTGGCTGTGCCCGAGGGATACAACATCTATGACATCGCGGCGGTAGTCGAGCAGGCCGGTCTTGGCCCAGCGGCCGATTTCCTCGCCGTATCCCAGCGGGACGTGTCCCTCTTGCGCGACATCGATCCCCAGGCACAATCGCTGGAGGGCTACCTCTTTCCCGACACCTACCAGTTCACGCGGGTCGATACCGCGCACGACATCGCGGCGGCCATGGTGCACCGCTTCCGTCAGGCGGCCCGGAGGATCGGCTTGCTTGGCCGACCCGACATCCACCGCATCGTTACCATGGCATCCATCGTCGAAAAGGAAACCGCCGTCGCCGAAGAACGTCCCCTGGTGGCCAGCGTTTACTTCAACCGCCTGGGGGGGAACATGGCTTTGGGAGCCGACCCTACCGTCATCTACGCGGCGCTTCTGGCGGGAAGGTATCGCGGCACGATTTACCAGTCGGACCTGCAGTTCGACTCGCAGTACAACACCTACAAATATCCGGGATTGCCGCCGGGGCCAATCGCCAACCCCGGACTCGAGTCCCTGCAGGCCGCCATGAGTCCGGCGTCAACCGACTTCCTTTATTTTGTGAGCGACAACAACGGTCACCACCGGTTCGCCCAAACCGCGGCAGAGCATGACCGAAATGTCGCCGCCTATCGCAAGGCTGTCGCAGCGCCCCAATGACGAATTCTTTTGCCAATGTCGGTAGCCGCGAAGCCTGCCCCTACCCGCAAGAATCTAATGACCGAGCTATACTAGGAGGTTCAGAAGAGCACTCGGCCCGTCTTGTATGAAGTCTTCCCGATTTCTAATACCTGTCGTTTGTGCGCTGTTGTTGTGCGCTCCAGCTTGCCTGTTCCACACCCGGACGGTGGAGGTCCGCCTCAGCAACGCCAAGCTGCTGACGGCCGCCGACCAGGAGCTCATCGACCGCCTCAACCACGATGCAGCGCAGATCCACACCCTTAACGCCACTGTCGACATCGACACCGAAGTAGGCGGCGAAAAACGAGGCAAGGTCACCGATTTCAAGGAGATCCGGGGCTACGTCCTGGTACGCAAACCGAACCTGCTGCGCATGATCGGACTCTATCCCATCGTCCGCAACAAGGCCTTTGATATGGTGAGCGACGGGAATGAGTTCAAGCTGTCGGTCCCTGCGACCAACAAGTTCTACGTGGGACACAATAAGGCCATCAAAAATTCCGCCAACCCGTTGGACTCACTCCGTCCGCAGGCCATTTACGACGCCCTGTTGCTGCAGGAAGTCAATCCCGAGAACGAAGTCGCCGTGGTGGAAAGCAGTACTGAGATGGTGGTTGACTCCCAGAACAAGAAGCTGGTCAAGCAGCCGAATTACGTGCTGGACGTGATCCGGCGCACCGACCATGGCTGGATCCTCGCGCGCAAGGTGATCTTCGACCGGACAACCCTCAGGCCTCACCGCCAGATCACCTTTGACGACCAAGGCAATCCGGTCACCGAAGCCAGCTACCAGCTGTTCAGGGATTTCGACGGGGTGCAGTTCCCCGGTCTAATCGACATCAAGCGGCCGCAGGAAGAGTACGACATCCGTCTGATCATCGTGAAGCTTGCCATCAACCAGTCCATCACCGACGACCAGTTCGCGTTGCAGCAGCCGATTGGTTCCGAGTTAGTGAATCTCGATGAGCGAGCTACCAACGCCAATGCCAAGGGCAGCGCCCTGCAGGTGCCTTCAACCGGCACCCCGCCCGCCGCAAACTCCGACCCTCCGCACAAGTAGGGCCGCTAGCGACAAGAAAAATGGCCCCAACCCGCGACGCGGATTGGAGCCGTGGTGTTTTTGTGCGAGCCTGCGTCCTACCGCTTCGACTGGCCACGCGCCAGCTTCTTGACCTTGCGCTTGGCCGATCCCCGGGCGTGGGTGCGGGCCGCTTTTGGCGCCGCTTTCTTGCGGGCTACCCGCTTAACTTTCTTGCGCTCTTCTTTATCGGCGATGCTCTTGGTATTTGCCATGAATACTGCGTTCCTTTGTGATCTTGGATTGGGAGGAGCACGTCGCTTGACGCCCGGCAGCCCTGATGAACAAGGCTCCAATGCCTCGCGTCGAAATCCAGGCGGCTTAGGCCTTTTCCAGTTGAGCGTACTTCTCCACCAGCTTTTTCAAGCCGAACTTAGGAAATTGTACCGTAATCTTGGCGTTCTCCCCATCTCCTTCGCGCTGGTACACCATTCCTTCGCCATATTTCGGGTGACGCACGCGTTGTCCCGGACGGAAGCCCGTTCGGCTCGGGGTCTCCGTCGCCCCTGTCTTTGGCAGGGAGAACTTCTTGCCGCGCGACGCGAAAAAGTCCGCGATATTGCCGATCGAGTTGTACGAGGTTCCGCTATACGTGCTTCGCGCCTTGGCCGTCCTCGCCTGGCCGTACTGAGGACGCTGGTCTTCGTCCTCGTACGAATAATGTGTCGATGTCGGTTCTTCTTCGTCCGCCACCGAGGGAGCGCGGCGTCGCCTTCCCATCTCCTGCAACAACTCCGCGGGAATCTCTTCCAGGAACCGCGACGGAATGCTTGCCTCCGGCATGTCCGTGCCGTAGCGCCGGCGATAGCGCGCGCGGCTCAGGATCAGCGTGTCCATCGCCCGGGTCATGCCCACGTAGCACAGGCGCCGCTCCTCCTCGATATCGTCCGGCGCCAGCAGTGTGCGCGAGTGCGGAAACAGCCTTTCTTCCAAGCCGATCAAAAACACCAGGGGAAATTCCAGCCCCTTGGCCGCATGCAAAGTCATCAACGTAACGCGTGAGTTCTCGTCGTAATCGTCGGCATCGCTCACCAGCGCCGCGTGGTCGAGGAATTCGTTCAGCGTCTCGCCACGGTCCCGCGAATCCATGGCTGCGTTGACCAGTTCGCGCAGGTTCTCCACCCGGGCCAGCGCATCCGGAGTGTCTTCCTCCTCGAGCTGCTTGATGTACCCCGTCCGGTCGATGAGGAACTTCAGCAACTCGGCCGTGGTGGCCGCCTCCCCGGGAGCGCGAAAGCCCTCAATCGCCGCATCACCACCTGCGGGTGCCTCTGCGTCGGTGCCGGCTGCGCCTTGCTCGACTCCAAGCGACTCCGGATTGAAATCTGTCGCGGCGCCATCGGCGAACATCTCCGGTGAGAAGTCCATTGCGCGCTGGAAGTCTTCTTGCTCGACCGGTAGCCCGTATTCGCCAGCGGCCTCGTCGGGCGAAGCCGTCTCTTCAAGCCGTTCGGCAAAAGCTCCGAGATACATCGCCCGCGCGTCGTCGATCAGCCCCTTGAAAGCCTTCAGAGCCGACAAGGCCCGGGGCGGAAGCAGTCCGCGATTGATCGTCTGGCCGATCGCGCCCCATAGCGACAAACCCGTCTCAAGCGCAATCCGCTCCAGCGTCTCCGTGGCATTTTTCCCGATCCCCCGCGGAGGCGTATTGATGATCCGCTGCATGGCGATCGAATCATCGGGATTCTGGATCGCCTTGAGGTACGAGATCAGGTCCTTGATCTCAGCGCGCTCATAAAAACTGAAGCCTCCCACAACGTGGTACTTTAGTTGGTAGCGTCGCATCGCCTCTTCCAGCAGTCGCGACTGCGAATTGGTGCGATAGAGTACCGCCGCGCGTGGCATCTCACCGTTGTCTGCCTGGGCCTGCCGTAGATATTTCGCAATGTAGTCGGCGGCGAACAGGGCCTCGTTCTCTCCGTCAGGAGCCTCGTAGTACCCGATCTTCGCTCCTCCGATGCGGTCGGTCCAGAGGTTTTTACCTTTTCGCCTGATATTGTAGGACACCACTGCCGAGGCCGCCTGGAGAATGGTCTGCGTCGAACGGTAGTTCTGCTCCAGCCGCACGATGCGCGCTTCCGGGAAATCCTGCTCAAATTCCAGGATGTTGCGGATGTCGGCGCCCCGCCACGAATAGATGCTCTGGTCTTCATCGCCCACGGCGCAGACGTTGTGTTCCGTGCCCGCCAGCATCCGCATCAGCTCGTATTGCGGGCGGTTGGTGTCCTGGTACTCGTCCACCAGGATGTGACGATACTTCCGGTTGTAACGCTCGCGGGTCTCACCCGACGCCTTCAGCACCCGCACCGCGTACAGCAGCAGGTCGTCGAAATCGAGCGCATTCGACTTGGCCAGCTCCTGCTTGTACACCTCATAGATGTGCGCTACCCGCTCCGTCTTCAGGTCTCCCGACGCGAGGTAGACCTCCTGCGGATCGCGCATGTGGTTCTTGGCCCACGAAATCTGCGACAGCACGCTGCGCGGGGTCAGTTGCTTGTCGTCGATGCCCATTCGCCGCATCGTGGCCTTGACCACGCTCTGCTGGTCGGCTTCGTCGTAAATCACGAAGTCCTTGCGGTATCCCTTGCCACCGATCTGCAGCGTCTCGATGTCGCGGCGCAACAGTCGAACGCAGAACGAGTGAAACGTCGAGATCAGCGGTTTGGCGAGAGTCCGCGCCCCCACCAGCGACTCCACGCGGCTGCCCATCTCGCTCGCGGCCTTGTTGGTGAACGTCACCGCGAGAATCGAGTCCGGCGGCACGCCCACGTGGTCGATGAGGTGCGCGATACGGTACGTGATCACGCGAGTTTTCCCGCTGCCGGCGCCGGCCAGGATCAACACCGGCCCACTCGCCGCCTCAACGGCCTCACGCTGCTGCGGATTTAGTTTCGACAGGTACGACAAATCTTCTTTCCTGACTTCGTTTGCAGGCTTGCTCGCCCTCGACCCCTAAGGTTGTCATCCTGAGTGGAGGCGGTCTTGCCGCCGGAAGGATCCCTATCTCACTAACGATTGTCCCTGGAATCGACCTAAGTTGCGCACGTCAGTTCGGCTTGCTGCTCGCCTCGGCCTTGCCCATCAACCGGTGCGCCTTGCAGCCCTGGCAGGGACAGTGTTCGCGCAGAAATTCCCACGAGTAGATGCCATGCTGGTGTCCGTCGTTCCACGTGAACCGGATACCATACTTGCCCACCGCCTCGACCTCCGTAGGCCGCGCCAGCGCTTTGTACATCGGCAACGCACCGGCAACTGGCTTCAGCGGATCGCCCGGCTGGCGCCCGTCCTTCTCGCGTTCTTCCTGGCACAAGGCGCAGGGGCAAGCATCGCGCAGAAAGACGAAGCTGTAGGCGCTGCGGTGGCCATCTTTCCACTCAATGTCCATCCCCGTACCGCTGCTCTTATTGACCTTGATGGACTTGGGATCTGCTACCAATGTCATGGCTGCGCTCTTCTGAATGATCAGCGCCGCGTCGGCGCGACAATCTAGTATCGCAGATATCCGTCACGCCGCGCCTCGTGCTCGCGGCTTGCGTTCCTGCCAACAAGAGGGCCCGGACTCGCGTCCGGACCTGCCCACGTCACCGTCGTCAATTACTCGGCGTCGCGCCGTTGAAATGGCTGCACTCTACCGCTGATCGCCACACTCGTGATGCTTGTCGCCGTGCCACTTGGCTTTGCAGTCGTACCAGCCGTAGCTGCCGGCATGCCAGCGGCCATGCTTGTCGTACCAGCCATTCTGATAAACCGGAACACCGCCGTAATAGCCATTGCCGCCATAGAAATACTGCGGCCGATAGCGATCGTCGCGGTCGCGCCAATAGCAGTGACGATCGTCCCGGTCATGATCGCCGTCGCAGGGGTGACGATCGGCCCAATCGACCTGTCGCTGCAATGCCGCGTTCTGGCTGGGATCGTAGACGAGGTAGCTGATCCTCGCATCCCCGCCGCCGTTGATTCGCGCCGTGTTCTGGGCCGCTGCCGTGACGCTGACCGTCGCGGCGCCCAGCGCCAGCAGCAATACCAATTCCAGTTTCGTCTTCATCGTAGCCTCCGAATCCATACAGCCTTCTGTCGGACGATCCGTGGCGCTACCTTGCGTACACCATTACTAACCCAGCCCCGAATGCATAGTTGACGCCGCCACGCGCAGTTCAGCATTCTTGACAATTTGCTGTTGGTGTCCTCCAACAACGGTTCTTATCTGAAGCCAAACTTAAGCACCAGCCGCGACGATTGATTCGTCAAGCACATCCGAACCAACACAAAACAGCTTCTCCGACTGCTAATCTAGGAATTCGCTGATTCAAGAGGAGACCGCATCATGCCCGACGTCCGCAGAGGCCTCATCATCGTGAATACCGGCCCGGGCAAGGGCAAGACCACCGCCGCGATGGGCACCGCCTTGCGCGCTGTCGGCAACGGAATGAAGGTCCTGATGCTGCAATTCCTCAAAGGCTCCTGGCATTACGGCGAACTCGATGCGGTCAAGGCCTTCGGCGACACTTTCATCATGAAGCAACTGGGTCGCGGTTTCGTGAAGGTCGGTGGGGCCGAGACCGATCCCGAAGACGTGCGCCTCGTGGAAGAAGCCTGGGCCGAGGCCGAGCGGGAGATCCTCTCGGGCGCATGGGACCTCGTAATCCTCGACGAAATCAACTACGCCATCAGCTACAAGATGCTCGATCCTGAAAAGGTCGTCGCCGCCCTCAAGAAGAAACCCGAAATGGTGCACGTCATCCTCACCGGACGCAACGCTCATCCCAGCATCGTTGAGCTCGCCGACACGGTCACCGAGATGAAAGAAGTGAAGCACGCCTACACCAAGGGCATCGAAGCACAGCGCGGCATCGAATACTAAGCGGCGACAACTCTCACCCCCGTCGGCTACACTGAGGTTCGACTATGGCATGGTTTAAGCGGGAACAGGGCGAGCTCGACACCTCGGGCGAGAAGCGCGTCAAGACCGAGGGTCTTTGGGTCAAGTGCGATCAGTGTCGCCAGATTATCTGGAAGAAAGACCTCGACCAGAACTTCAACGTCTGCCCCAAGTGCGACCGTCACTTTCGCATCGACGCCCGCACCCGCCTCGCCTACTTGCTCGACGACGGCAAATACGAGACCGAAGACGGAAACCTGGTCTCCAACGACCCGCTGAAGTTCACCGACTTGAAGTCGTACGCCGAACGCCTGAAGCGGGCGAAAAGCGATACCGGACTGAACGACGCCGTCGTCAACGCCCGCGGCAAGCTGAACGGCAAGCCCGTCATCGTCAGCGCCATGGAGTACGCATTCATCGGCGGATCGATGGGCGCCGTCGTCGGTGAGACCATTACTCGCGCCGTCGAGAAGGCCACCGCCGAGAAGCTTCCCCTGATCATCGTCTCAGCCTCAGGCGGGGCCCGCATGATGGAAGGCGTCGTCAGCCTGATGCAATTGGCGAAGATTTCCGCGGCGCTGGCCCGCATGGACGACGCCAAGGTCCCTTACATCTCTGTCCTCACCGATCCTACTACCGGCGGCGTCACCGCCTCCTTCGCCATGCTGGGAGACCTCAATGTCGCAGAGCCCGGGGCGCTGATCGGCTTCGCCGGGCCGCGAGTGATCGAGCAGACGATCCGCCAGAAGTTGCCCGAAGGCTTTCAGCGCAGCGAGTTTCTGCTGGAGCACGGGATGCTCGACGCCGTGGTGCATCGCCGCGAGCTGAAACAGTACATCTCCCGCGCCCTCGACTTCACGCAGACACCGAAACCGCAGTAGACCTGCCACGCAGACGCCTGGTTTTTGATTCTTTTCCTCCGTGTTCTTCGCGACTCGTGGTGAAACGCGCCATCCAGCGTGCTCTACGTCACCGCCGCAACTTCGCCGATGCTTTACACTCGCTGCGGGAGTGAACCATGAACGCTGTCGTCGCAAGCCGTCTGGGCGGCCCCGAAGTACTGGAAGTGCGTGACGTCCCCGAGCCGGTCGCCAAATTCGGCGAGGTGATCGTCCGCGTGCAAGCGGTGGGCATCAATTTTGCCGACACCATGTCCACCCGAGGCACCTACCACGGGACACCGCCTGCGCCGTTCATCTCCGGCCGAGAGTTCGCTGGCATCGTCGACGGCACGCAAGAGCGCGTCATGGGCTATACGCAGTACGGCGCGGCTGCCGAGAGGATTGCCGTCTCCCGTAAGCTCATCTGGGCTCAGCCGAAAGGCTGGACCTCCGAACAGTCGGCGGCGTTCCCCGTAAATTTCTTCACCGCGTACCTCGCCTACTGGAAAGCCGGTCTCACCTCCGACGCCATCGAGCCTGTTTACATCGAAGGCGAACGCATCCGTCGCGTGCTGATTCACGCCGTCGCGGGAGGTGTGGGAACCGCCGCCGTGCAGATCGGCAAGCTCCTGCGCATCGAGACTTACGGCACCGCCTCGTCCGCCGAAAAGCTGGAGCGCGTCGCCAGGCTGGGTCTCGATCACGCCATCAATTACCGTGAAGTCGATTACGAAGCCAGCATCAAACAGCTCACCAACGGCGAGGGCGTGGACGCGGTTTTCGAAATGCTGGGCGGCGAGCACACCGCCAAGAGCCTGCGCTGCTGTCGAGACTTCGGCAGGGTGATCATCTACGGCACCGCCACCGGCGAGCGCCAGAAGTTCGACGTCAGAGCCATGATGTCGCGCAGCCTGAGCGCGCACGGCCTGTGGCTCAGCATTCTCGCGAACGATCGTCGCCTGATCAGCGACTGCCTGAAAGTCATGCAGCCCTGGATCGAGCAGGGCAAGCTGCGTCCCGAGGTCGGTCACACCCTGCCAATGGAGCAGGCTGGCGAAGCCCATCGTCTGCTGCTGCAGCGCGCCAACTACGGCAAGATCGTGCTGACTATTCCCTAGAGTGCCGGTGACTGGATTGACCAAGCAAGCTCTCGTGCTCATCCTATTTCTGTTTCTCTGCCTCGGGTCCGCCAGCGTGGCCTCGTTCCTCACGGCCCGCGGCGTGCGCGAATGGTACGTGCTTCTTCGCAAGCCGCCGGGAACTCCTCCCGGACACGTCTTCGGCCCCGTCTGGTCCGTTCTCTACATCCTGATGGCGATCTCCGCCTGGCTGGTTTGGCGCGATTATGGCTGGCACGGTAGCAGCTCGGCGCTGTTGCTGTTCTTCGCTCAACTCGCTCTCAACATAGCGTGGTCGGGAATCTTCTTCGGCGCGCGCCTTCCCGGCGTGGCCTTCGCAGAGATTCTGATTCTTTGGCTGGCCATCGTCTTCAACATCGTCGTGTTCCACTGGCTCACCCCTGTCGCCGCAGTCCTACTTGCTCCTTATCTCATTTGGGTCACGTATACCGCCTATCTCAACCTCGGCATTTGGAGACTCAACCGAACGAGTCCATAGCAGCGGCGACAACTACTTCCGCCCGGGCAAAATGCTAAGCTGAAATATGAATCTCGTTTCTCTCGTCGGATTCGGCGCGGGCACTCTCTGCACGCTCGCCTACCTGCCACAGGCTCTGCATTCCTTTCGTACCAAGTCCGTCCGCGACATCTCGCTCATCATGCTCGTGAGCCTGAACGTTGGGCTTGTGCTTTGGGTGGCTTACGGCTTCCTGATTCACTCGCTTCCCATCATTTTGCCCAACGCCATCACGTTCTCTCTGGCATTCCCGCTGCTGATCATGAAGCTGCGCTATCGCCACGCCCCGGCCGATGTCGAGGATCCCCACCCCGGTCGTTAACTCCGGATCTGCCGCGCGAAGTAGTAAATCGACAGCGTGAGCCCAATCACGATCACGATGGCGCGCACGTACTCTGGCTTGGTCTTCTGCGCGAAGTAAGCCCCGAAATACCCGCCAATTATCGAAGCCACCACCATCAGGATCGTCTCGGGCCAGTACACGGCATGCGAGACGATGAACAGCAGCATGGCTACGCCGTTCGAGACTGTCGTCAGCAGGGCCTTCAGCGCGTTCATGGTATGGATCTCGTCCATGCCCAGCAGCGCCAGCATGGCAAGAATGAGGATGCCAGCGCCCGCCCCGAAATATCCGATGTAGAACGCGATGAAGAGCTGAAACACCACCCCGCGCCCGGTTGCAAACTCACGGTGCTCGCCGCCCGAGGTGCGCCGCCGCACCCAGCGGGTTACCTGGCCGCTCATGGCGAAGATGATGGTTGCGATCAGGATCAGCCACGGCACCAGCCGCATGAACGTCGATTGCGGCGTAATCAGCAGGATCCAGCCGCCCAGGATTCCTCCCAGGACGCCCGTTATGAGCAGCGGCGTTACGGTAGACCAGGCCAGGTTACGAAGCTGGTTGCGATACGCCCCGATGCTCGCGACCTGTCCCGGCCACAGGGCTACGGTGTTGCTTGCATTCGCATTCACCGGCGGGATGCCCACGAAAAGCAAGGCGGGAAACGACACGAAGCTGCCTCCGCCGGCTACGGAATTGATCGCACCCGCAATTACCGCGGCAAGAAGGAGAATGACTGCGTGATTGGTGTGCATTCGGTAAAGAGCCGATGTTATCAGGAGCGGCGTAAGAACCTGCCCGCCGCGATGGTACCCCTTCACGGGTCTGTCATCTTGGGCGCAGCCACTCAGGGTAGTCGGACTCCCATCTCGCCATGATCTTCTTCTCGCCAACTATCCCGCCCGAGATGCGATCACACTCATTCGAGGTCGCCAACGGCCTCCGCGCCCATCGTGTTGTCTAACTAGGAACCTCCCAGAGGTGCATGGATACGAGCTCCCAGAGGTGGGGGCTGTGGAAAACCCGCATAAAATCTGGCGGAAACGCTTTCTTCGTTTGCACGGATGTTATAAGATGCTCTCAAATTGAGCATTCTTACCGCTCAATGATTCAAGGAGGAATACCCAATGGCATCAGGAATGACCAAGACACAGCTCGTTCGGCACCTCGCCGAGAAGCATGAGCTGAGCAACAAACAGATCGCGGCATTGATGGAATCGTTTGCCGATGTCGCCATCAAGGAAACCAAGAAGAACGGCGTATTCGTTGTGCCGGGCTTGGGCCGCTTGGTGAAATCGGCCCGCAAGGCGCGCATCGGTCGCAACCCGCAGACCGGCGAAGCCATCAAGATTCCTGCCAAGACCGTCGTGAAGTTCCGCGTCGCCAAGGCTGTGAAAGACGTCATCGCACCCGCAAAGAAGTAGCTGCAGAAATTCATCGTCTGCAAAGGCCGGCCATCGCGCCGGCCTTTTGCTTTGCGCCCTCGCTCATCAGTGCGATGCGAAAACCTGTCCACCTTTCATGACGAAAGTCACTCGCCCCAGCTCGCCAACATCGACCAACGGATTTCCCCGCACCGCGATAATGTCGGCGTACGCTCCGGGCGCGATCACGCCAATCTCGCCTTGCATGTCGAGCATCTCTGCCGGACGCACCGTAGCCGAACGAATCGCATCCATCGGCGTCATCCCGAACTTCGTCATCAGCGTGAACTCCGGCGCGATCGGCTCGGTCCACGGGATCCCTCCAATGTCAGTCCCAAAAACAATTCGCAACCCCGCCTGCGTGGCCTTTTTGAACGACAACTCGTGATCGGTGGCACGCGCCCGGTCACGCTTGCCTTCGGGCGTGTTCTCCGGAGACCAATCGGTGTAGTACACCGAGAGGGTCGGGCAATACCACGTCCCCTGGCGCTTCATCTGTGCGATCGCAGCGTCATCCAGCAGCAGCCCGTGCTCAATGGAATCGCATCCGCCGTCGAGCGCGCGATGCAGGCCCTCTCCGCTGTAGGCGTGGCACGCAACTTTGCGCTTCCAGCCATGCACCTCATCGACGATCGCCTTCAACTCCTCCACCGTGAGCGTTGGCTGCGAAACCAGCTTGCCGTCCTTATCCACCCACGAGCGGTGCGTCATGTACACCTTGATCCAGTCGGCTCCGTAATTCAGCTGCTCGCGCGCCGCCTTACGTGCCTCCACCGGACCATCGACGATCTGCACCCCTTTCGGCACCTCAACCCCAGGAGCATATCCCTCAAGCGGGTACCCTCCGGTCGTCGAAATCCCGCGCGTGGAGGCGAAGATGCGCGGCCCGGGAATGACGCCCTCGTTGACGGCCTGCTTGATGCCGATATCGCCATAGCCCGCGCCCTCGGTCTCCATGTCGCGAATGGTGGTGAAGCCCTGCTCCAGCGCCCGCCGCGCCGACACCGTCGCCCGCGCCGCACGATAAGACGGATAGAACTTCAACAGTTGAATGTCATATCCGCCCTTCGCCGGGTCCTCCCCTTGCAGAAAAATGTGGGTATGCGACTCAATCAGCCCGGGAAGCACCGTCGCACTCGACAGGTCGATGACGGTGGCGCCCGCCGGAACGTTCACGGTGGCCGCGTCGCCCACCGCGTCGATCTTTTCCCCGCGAATAACGATCACCTGGTTGTCTTTCGGTTCGTCTGCGCGCGGATCGACCAGCGTCCCGGCTCGAATCACGGTTACCGCGGACTGCGTTGGCGCTGAAGTTTGAGCGAGGCCCGCTATCGAGCAGGGCGCTAAAGCGAGAAGCACCACGTGCTTGAGTTTCATTGCTTCCATTCCTTCCCGGTTACTTCAATTCAGCTGCGATGATTGCGTCCGCTTCGATCTCGACCAGCATCTCGGGCGAAACCATCGCCACCACTTGAAGCATGGTGGCGGCGGGGCGAATGTCGCGGAATACCTCGCCGTGGGCCCGCGCTACGTCCTCCCAGCGGCTGATGTCAGTTACGAACATCCGCGTCCGCACCACATCTTTCAGGCTCGCTCCCGACGTGACCAACGCGCGCTCGATGTTCTTCAGCGTCTGCACCGCCTGCGCGTACATGTCATTGCCACCGACAATCTTGCCGTCGTCGCCCGTGGCGACCGTTCCCCCGACCGTCACGAACGGGCCATTCTTCACCGCGCGTGAGAAACCGACGATAGGTTCGTAGGGCGAGTTGCCGGCGATGTTCTGTCGTTGCATGAGTGCCTCCTTTGGAATGCCGCATTGTCCCATAACCGGCCTGTTCAAGCCCGGGTCGCCTCTCGCCCAAATATTGGCAGCCAGCCTCCGACGTTGCTACCAGTGTCAAACAATGACGATCCGAACTGCTCCTGCGACAGGAGTTAATCCCCATAAACCGAATTTCCGGCCCTAAAAGAAAAATCAATGAGCCTTATACCTCGTGGCATGCGAATATCGGGCACGGGTGAGGATGCACCACAAGAGTTACCTGCGCTGCGGGAAACGCTTGCGTGAGAAACCGAAATGAGTTATCACCCATCCAATTGGTTAGAGCGGGCAAGCATGAAGCCGCTCGACTGTGGAGGGAAGAACCCAAGGCTATGATTCCCGAATCGCATTCGCTGCAGGCGCTGTTCACCCAACTTATCCACGATCACTTCGACCGCGATATCGGGCTGCGCGACTCCGAGGTGCAGGACTACGTCGTGAATGTGCTGACGGAATTTTGTGAAGCCGAGCAGCTGTTCAAACTGCGCAATGCGAATGATCGCCCTCTCGGCGACGTCGGCGAGATGCTGCTCGAAGCCGACCCTATCTATGGCCCGGCGCCCTCGTTCGACCGCGAACGCGAGGTGCGCAAGCACATCGGCGACTACACGTTGTTCCTCTCCGGTATGTTCCCCGAGAGCATCAACCACTATCGGCTGCGCCGCCAGCGTCTGGAGAACTTCGTCGATTTCATCCGCGCCGGCAAGGAGAGCTACTTCATCGTCTCCAAGTTCGATCAGTTCGAGTACGCGCGCTTCGCTCCCCTGTTTGGAAAGCTCGCGCACGAGTTCGAGTCCTGCGTCTATGGATTAAACCTGGTGAAGAACCATCTCGACGAGATGCAGCACCCGATCAGGCGCCGCACAAAAGAAATCGTGATGTAGGGAATGCTTTGAAGGGGCGCGGGCAGCTTTAGCTGCGCCAAACTCCGATTTTTGTGATCACGAGGGGCCTCAGACCCGGGATCTGCTTTCCCGCTCTCATGAGGTTGAGAGTCTCCCTCTCTACCGCGTCTGCGGCGTAGCTGTCTCGCTCGCCACCTGCGCAATCGCATTTGCCGCGTTCATGCCTTCACGAATGCAATCCGGCACGCCAATCCCGTGATACGCATTGCCCGCCAGCGCCAGGCCCGGAATCTCTTTCACCCGCTTCTCGATGCGCTCCACCCGCGCGATATGCCCGGACTCATACTGTGCCATGGCGCCCCGCCAGCGATACAGCCGCTCGAACATCGGCCGCGCGTCCAGCTGAACGAGGCGCTTCAGCTCTGCCCGCACCGCACTCACGATCTCGTTGTCCGTGAGGTTCAATACCGCCTCATCGCGTGCACCGCCCAGGAAGCACCGCAAAATGCCTTTGTCCGCCGGAGCGCGGTGCGGAAACTTGTTATGCACGAACGTGCACGCTAGCATGCGGGTGCCTTCACTGCGCGGCACCAGGAAGCCGAATCCCGGCGGCAGGTGGCTGAGGTGGTCCATATGGTAGCCGAGCGTGACCGTGACCGACGAGCTATACGTGACGCCCAGCAGGTCGTCCGCCAGCTCGCGATCCACCGCCTCCAGCAGGGCACCCGCAATGTTCGCCGGAGTCGCCATGATGACGGCGTCGAAGTTCTCGCTTCCGCCCATATCGATCGCCACTCGCCAGCCGTCGTTCTTGGGATACACGGCGCGAATCCGGGTCCGTAAGCGAATCGCCGAGTGGTCGAGGCGCGCCACAATGGCGTCGACCATCTGCTGCATGCCGTTCTTCAACGAGCTGAAAAGCGGCCGCGGCGGCTGTTTGCCTGCCATTGCGCGCATCTTGTTGTGCGCTGCCAGCATGGCGCGGCTCAGGCTTCCGTAATTCTCTTCCATCTCCACGAACCGCGGAAGCACCGCGCGCGCACTCAACTTGTTCGCATCCCCACCATACACACCCGATAACAGCGGGTCAGCCAGCCGGTCCACTACCTCGGCCCCGAAATGGCGGTCCACCAATTCACCCACCGTCTCGTCGCTCTCCATCAGGCGCCGCGGATGCAGCAGTTCCTGCGCCATCCGCACCTTAGTTCCCCACGAAAACAGCGGCGACAGCGCCGTCGAAACCAACTTGGTCGGTACCATGAACATCAGGCCGTCGGGCATGGCTACCAGCTTGCCCTTTACCACGATGTAGGTCTTGCGCTGCGCATCATTCGACCCGATCAGCTGATCATCGATACCCAGCTCTTTGCACAGTGTTAGCGCCCACGGCTTTTCCGTGAGGAACGAGTCGGGCCCTGCCTCCACCAGCGAGCCGTCCACGCGACCGGAGTGTATCGACCCGCCCAGTCGCTTCCCACTCTCAAATAGCGTGTACTTGATATCGGCGCCGGCGGCCCGGGCTTTCTCCAGGTAGAAGGCCGCACTCAGTCCGGAAATGCCGCCGCCAATGATCGCCACTCGTTTCATACAGGGGTCTTACGACATCTTCTCAGCCGCAACCGGGCCTTCGCAAGATGCCGTTGCAGCCAATCGCGTTCGCACAATGTCGGCAACGGCCTTCGCGAACGTGGGCGAGTCGTTGAGCGACTCCGCCCGGTACAGCTTCATGGCACGCTCCGCGGCGAACTCACGAAACAGGATATCTACATCGAACAGGATCTCCACGTGGTCGCAGACAAACCCGATCGGCTGCACAAAAACTCCCGTTTGCCCCGCGCCCTGCAACCCTGTGATCATATCCTCCACTGTGGGACCCAGCCACTCTCCGCCCGACATGCCCTGGCTCTGGAAGGCAAACTTCCACTCGCCAATCTCCGAGACCAGCTTCGCCACCAGCGCCGCCGTCTCGCGCGTCTGCGCTTCGTAGGGATCGCCCTCCGCGATCGTGTGTTTGGGGACGGAATGCGCCGTAAACAGCACCGGCAGCCGCGCGCCGTGCTGCTCGCATGCCCCCGTCCAGCTTGAGCGCAGCTTCTCCGCGAATGCTTCAATCAACAACGGATGGTCGTGCCACTCTTCCACGAAATCGATCGGAAAAGCCGGGTGCTGCCCGAATAGCACTTCTTTGTACAGCCCCACGCTGGTGCGCGAGTTGTGCGGCGCCAGGCATACCGCTACGACATGTCCCACATTGTCAGATACCATCTGTTTCAGCGTGTCGGCTATGAACGGATGCCAGTTCCGCATCCCAACATACACGGGCATATCGAGCTCCCGTGCCACATTGTCCGCCTGCACCCGGGTAAGGCGCGTCAGTGGTGAGCTGCCGATCAGCGAATAGCGATGCTGCACCTCGCGCACCACCGCCTCCGGCATGGGACGCCCGCGCGAAATGTTCTGCAGAAACGCGGGAATGTCCTCCACCCGCTCCGGGCTGCCGTGCGCGATCAACAGAACTGCTGTCTTGCTCATCACCGCCTCGCGGCCGTCGCCGTCGTGCTGAACTCGTGCACAAAGTCCGCAAGCATCTTCACATTGTCCACCGGAGTCAGGGGCAGGATCCCATGACCCAGGTTGAAAATATGTCCTGGCCGCTTGTCCGCCAGTCGCAGGATGTGTTCCGCCCGCTGCTTCACTTCGCTCCACGACGCAAACAGGGTCACCGGGTCCAGGTTCCCTTGCACCGCGAAATTGTGTCCCACCGTCCGCCAGCCCTCATCTAGAGGCACCCTCCAGTCCAGCCCGATCACTTCCGCGCCCGTCTCCGACATCGAGGGCAGCAGCGTCGTACTGTCCGTGCCGAAATAGATGATTGGCACTCCCGCGGCCTTGTGCAGCTGCTTCACCAGCCTTGTCGTGGGCTCCAGCGCATACCGCCGGTAATCCTCGGTGCTCAGGCAACCCACCCAGCTATCGAAAATCTGGATCACGTCCGCGCCATGGCGGACCTGCTCAGCTGCGTACTCCGCCAGCACCGCGACGAGCTTGTTAACCAGCTCCTCCCAGACGTCAGGAGAGTTGTACATCAACTTCTTCACTTCCACGTAATGCCTCGATCCGCCGCCCTCCACCATGTAGCTGGCAAGCGTGAACGGCGCGCCGCAGAACCCGATCACCGGCAGCTTCGCGCCAAAGTGCTTCACCACATTTCCCACAGCCTCGGCGACGTAACCCAGCTCGTCAGCGCGATCGGTCCGCAGCACCTTGACGTCCTCCGCGGTCCTCACCGGCTTCTCGATCACGGGCCCTTCGCCCGGAGAAAAGTGAAACGGCATGCCCATTACTTCCAGTGGCAGCAGCAGGTCGGCAAAAATGATGGCGGCGTCAACCCCCAGATATTCCGTCGCGGTGATCGTCACCTCCGCCGCTACCTCCGGCTTCTTGCAGATCTCCACCAGCGAATACTTTTTACGGACGTCGCGATATTCCTTCATATAGCGGCCCGCCTGCCGCATGAACCAGACCGGAGTGGTTTCCACGGGAAGGCGCTTGCAGGCGCGCACAAAAAGCGAATCAGGAGCGGACATAAAGAGTTACTCTATCATTCCACGTCGCGCGCTTTTGTGACTCGAGTCACAGGGTCCAGACCTGCTCAGCAGCTAATTCGGCCGAGACTTTTCACCATATGGACATGGACAGAGATATAGAAGTTTTTTGAATTTCCATTTTTAACTCTCGATTTTGTCTTCTCTGTGTCTCTGTGCGGACTTCAGTCCGGGAGGAATCTGCTTTGACCACGCTTTCAGCAGGCTGTTTTAGTCGTGCCGACAGCGCGGTTATTTTTGATCTTCGCGGACTTCAGTCCGTTGGCCGGACCTGTTTCCAATTCGCCGACCTCTCCCTATTCCCAATCGGTCTTGTGCCACACTGGACACCGCTCGCCTATTTCCTACCGCCCATCGGGGGTGTATCTTCATGCGCAAAATACGCTACGTAGTGGCGATGAGTCTCGATGGTTTCATCGCCGGCCCCCACGGAGAAGCTGACTGGATCACCCTCGACCCTGAAAGCGACTCCACTGCATTGTGGGTCCAATTCGACGCATTGCTCATGGGTCGGCGAACCTACGAAGCGGCACGCCAGCGATTAGGAGACCCGGCGTTCTCAGGAATCACCAGCATCGTCTTTTCGCGCACCATGCAACCGCATCCGCAAGTGACCGTTGTCTCCGCGTTGAATCCGGATTGGGTTCAGGAGTTGCGGGCCCGCAGTGGCAAAGACATCTGGCTATTCGGCGGCAGCCAGCTCTTTCGGTCC
>Ga0210406_10002026_pt1 | contig 23670 bp, 29 predicted proteins | sample IncBWC30MmetaG_FD_155454 | JGI IMG/M metagenome (GOLD analysis project Ga0210406, IMG submission 155454) | Forest soil microbial communities from Barre Woods Harvard Forest LTER site, Petersham, Massachusetts, United States - Inc-BW-C-30-M | ecosystem: Environmental > Terrestrial > Soil >...
CTCTCGCTCCACTCCCAGCCCTGCGCAGCCATCGCCTTTCTCGCCGACGGCGAACTCGCCGAGCAGGCGCTCAACCGCGCCTCACCTCTTGACCGCGAACATAAGAGACTAGGAAACGCACATTCCCCGCTGCCGCTCCGAGCAATCCGATCAGGCATCGCATGGTAGCTCGGTGGTAAGCCAAACCCGGACGAAAGCTCCGCGCGAACGCCCGCCTTCGGCCCAGAATTCTGCCCCAAACAAGAGGCTCAAGCGGGAAGCGAAGCCGGTGTCGCGCGCAGATTCGATAGCCGCTTGTATTGTGAGGGCGTCACTCCGCGTTCCTTGCGAAAACGGCGGTTGAAGTTGGAGATATTTGCGTAGCCGACCTCGAAGCAGATGTCGGTGACCGGGCGTCGGGTGTCCGACAGCAGTTTGCAGGCGCGGCCGATGCGCAGTTTTCGTGAATAGTCGACAAAATTGGCGCCGGTGTTCTTCTTGAAGAACCGGGAAAAGGTCGATTGCGTCATCCTGGCGGTCGCGGCCGCCTCCGACATTCTGACCGTCCCCGAGAGATTGTTGACGATATACGAGATGACGTCATGCACGACGCCGAGCGTCTCCTTGTCGAGCGTGGGGGCATAGTCGGGGGAAGCAAGGATCTTCTTCTCGGGCGTGCGTGCAAGCAAGTCGATGAGCTCAAAAAATAGCGCGTGGCGCTGAAATCCGCGCGCCACGCCGATACACCGCATGAGATCGGCGCCGTGCCGCGCAGCGTCACCGAAGAACTCGAAGCCCCTCAGGGCGTCCGTTAGGAACCGCTCGAGGTTGGCGAGTTCCGGAAAGACATCGGCCCGTGACCGCAACAGATCAGGGGCGAACTGAATCACTATGTCCCGCCCTTCGATCACCTCGCCGGGCTTGAGGTCGCTCATCCAATTGTGTGGTAGATTAGAGCCCGTGAGCATGAGATTGCCCAGGCTGAACTCGCCGATATAGTCGCCGACGAACTGTCGCCCGTGCGTGCGGGTGATGAGGTGAATTTCATATTCGGGGTGATAGTTCCAACGAGCGATGTTGCTCGGACAATCGTGCTGATGCCATTTGAACGACTGCGAAGGATCGGTGACAATCGATTCGAAATCTGGCGGACGGGCCGCGCCTTTCTTCCGCGCCATGTCTCATCCCCTTATTGTCTCCGCGCCAGCGAACGGCCGGTTTCCTTGTCGAAGACGTGAAGGTTATCGTCCGAGAATGTCATCCGCACGTGATCGCCGACCGAGGGACACCGTTGCCCCGGCAGGAGGACGCCAATCTCGACTCCGCGTACTTGAAATTGACCAGAGCGTCATTGCCAAGGAATTCGATGAGGTCGACATCGCCATCGATGACGTTAACAGTGTCGGAAGCACTCGCGGCGCGGAAGTCGCGGGCCGGACGCCGGCGACGACCGTCTTCGAGCCATTAAGGTCGAAGCGTTCGCGATCAACGAAGACCGCCGGCGCATTGCGGCCCGCCGCGTTGAGTTCGCTCCCGTTCACGTCGACCTCAAAGAAGTTCATCGCCGGCGTGCCGATGAAGGCCGCAACGAATTGACTGTCCGGGCGCTCGAAGATTTCGCGCGGCGTACCAACCTGTTCGATCAAACCGCTGCGCAAAAGGACGATGCCGTCGGCGAGCGTCATCGCCTCGAGCTGGTCATGGGTGACATAGACCGTCGTCGTTTTGAGTCGCTGATGAAATCTAGCGATCTCGACGCGCATATGGTTGCGCAGCTTGGCGTCGAGGTTCGAGAGCGGTTCATCGAACAGAAACACACCCGGGGTCTTGACGATGGCGCGAGCGATCGCGACGCGCTGCTGCTGGCCGCCCGAAAGCGCGGTCGACTTGCGGTCGAGGAACTGCTCGAGTCCCAGCGTCGCGGCCGCCCCCCTGATACGGCGGTCGATCTCGTCCGGCGCGATCTTCATGCGCTTGAGGCCAAACGCGATGTTGTCACGCACCGACATGTGCGGATAGAGCGCGTAGTTCTGGAACACCATCGCAATATTGCGGTCGCGCCGCGGGAGCTGATTAACCACCCGCTTGTCGATCGAAAGCTCCCCGCCCGTGATGTCATCGAGCCCCGCGATCATGCGCAGGATCGTTGACTTGCCGCAGCCCGAGGGCCCGAGAAAGACGATGAACTCGTGATTCCTCACCTCGAGGTTAAAACCGGCGACGACCTGGGTGTCGCCGTAGCTTTTCGAGATGTTGCGGAACGACAGCTCGGCCATCGGTTCAGCCGGCGGCTTTTGTCATGTCGATCTGCAACTTGACGTCGGCCGGGCGCCCCTCTGCGGCGCGCTCGAAGGCCTCGATCGAGCGCTCGAAATCGAAGGTCGAGGAAATCAGCGGCTTCAAGTCGACCTTGCCGGAACCAATGAGGTTGAGCGCGCGTTCGTACATATTGGCGTAGCGGAAGACGGTCTCGATCCGCAGCTCCTTGCCGATCGCGACCGGAATGTTGAAGGCTACGGGCTCGACGGGAATGCCCACAAGCACGATCGCACCCGAGGGGCAGGCAAGGCTCACCGACCCTTCGATCGCCTTCGCCGCGCCGCTCGCATCAAACACGACGTCGGCGCCCCACCCGCCAGTCTCGCTTTTCACCGCATCAAGGAGATCACGCTTTGTGATGTCGACCGGAGTAATTCCCGGATAGCGGCTCGCGATGTCGAGCTTCGGCTGGTGGACGTCGCCGACTAGAACCTTGCTACACCCTCCGGCCAGCGCCGCGAGAGCGACCGTGATGCCGATCGGGCCGGCGCCGAGCACGACCGCGACGTCACCCGGTTTGATGCGGGCCCGCGTCGCCGCTTGCATGCCCACAGCGAAAGGTTCGACCATCGCGCCCTCTTCGAACGTGACGTTATCGGGCAGTTTGAAGATGAAGGCGGCCGGATGAACCACCGAGCCCGTGAGGCAGCCGTGAACCGGCGGCGTCGCCCAGAAAGTGACCTCGGGATCGACATTATAGACGCCGAGCCGCGTCGCCTTGGACCGGAAGTTTGGCACGCCGGGCTCCATGCAGACCCGATCGCCAACGGCAAGCGAGCGGACATTGACGCCAATCTCCGTCACCGTCCCCGAGGCCTCATGCCCGAGCACCATCGGGCTTTTGACGATGTAAGGGCCAATTCCACCGTGCGTGTAGTAATGTACGTCACTGCCACAGACTCCGACCGCGTCTAGCTTAATGTGGACGTCGTCCGGGCCGAGCGCCGTGGGAAGGTCGATGTCGCGAAGAGAGAGGACTCGCTTCCGTTCGAGAACAAGCGCGCGCATGGGACTATCCTTGATTTCTGGTTTTGAGAGCGGAGTTCAAGAAGCTGCTTAGTACGCCGAGGAACGGCAGCGGCGGCAGCGAGAGCAAAATGACCGAGGCGTTAAGAATGCCCCATGGCACATCGCGACCGAGCTGGGTCATCTCGGAGGCGACGACCGGAAGCGTCTTAGCGTCGGACGTCGTCAGCATCAGCGCGATAAGGAATTCGTTCCAGACGAGCACGAAGGAGAACACAATCGCGCCGATGAGGGACTTCCAAGCAATCGGCAGCGCGATAAGGAAGAAGATCGCGTAAGGCCCGTAGCCGTCGACGAAGGCTGCTTCCTCGATCTCGTTTGGCACGCGCTTAAACGCGGGGATCGCGAGCCAGATGGTCGTCGCGAGTGTCAGCAAGCTGTAGGTGGCGATGAGCGCAATACGCGTATCGTAGAGACCGACGTCGAGCCAGATGACGATGAGCGGAATGGCGATCGCAACTGGCGGGAGAAATCTCAACGACAATACGAAAAACTGGATGTCGTTGGCGAAGCGCATCGGATATCGCGCGACAGCGTAAGCCAGAGGAAGCGCAAACGCGGCCCCGATCAGCACCGAACATCCGGATACGATGATCGAGTTGATGAGGCCCGCGCGCACGCTCTCGCGCTCGAGCACGTAAAGAAAATTGTCGAGTGTTGGAGTGAAAAACAGCATCGGCGTCGGCGTCACAATGTCGACGCGGTTCTTGAATCCGCTCAGCAGCGTCCACAGAATCGGGACTACCACTGACGCCGCGACCAGCGCGATAATTCCGCGGGCCGCGAGTCGGCTCAGACCTCCTGCCACCGCCGCACCCGTCGCCAGAGAATAGTGAAGGCCACAGTCGTCGCGATCATCAGCACCGCCATGCTCGACGCATAGGAGATGCGGCCGGATTCGATGAAGCCTTGCGAGAAGGCATACATGTCGAGCGTTTCCGTAGTAATGCCCGGACCGCCGCGCGTCATGACGTAGATCAGATCGAAGGCTCGCAGCGATTCGATCATCTTGACGAAGACGAGGCTGATGAGCGCGCCGCGCAGCATCGGGAGCGCGACATAGGCGTAGACCTCCCACGTCTGTGCATGATCGAGGCGCGCCGCTTCGAGCAGCTGAGGCGGCAACGTTTCCAGAAGCTTGACGATGACGACTGAGAACAAAAGGCCCCATTGCCATACGTCGACGACCGCGACTGCGTGCATGGCGGTGTGCGGCTCGGCGAGCAGGTCAACCGGATGGCCGGTGATCAGCTTGAGCGGGTAGACCGCCAGACCGAACAGTGGATGGAACGCGAAGCGCCAGACGAACGCTGCGGAGACCCGCGGCAACAGCGCCGGCACGATGAACAGGACGCAGAGCGCGTTGCGCACGTTCGGCGGTGTCGTCTCGAACATGAGAACAGCAAGAGGAATCACGGCCGCCATCGTGGCGATAACTGTAAGGAGCTCCCATTCGATCGAGAGCCGAACTGAATTGAGAAAGCGCGGGTCGTCGACCAGGGCGCGAAAGTTCGCGAAGCCGACATAGACGCTGTCGGGATTGCTAAGCTCTCGGTTCTGCAGAGCGATGTTGATAGCGTCGATCGTCGGCACAAAAGCCAGAATCGCGAGGACCGCCATGGTCGGCACGGTGAAGACGATCGGCAGACTCGTGCGAATTTTCATAGGCGTTGGGGCGAGCCGCTCTGAACTCCGGCGGCGCCCCTCCGCAGCGCGGAAGGGCGCTCTTTTCAGCCGATGCTACTTGCGATTGGCGACAAGCCCCTTCGCATAGGTGTTGAGCTCGTCAAGCGAGCCTTTGATGTCGGTGCGTGTGCCGGTGATGAGTTCCTCGAGTTCAATGCCCCAATGGTCGCCAAGGTTCGGCCATTCGGGATCTTGCCAGAAATTGACCGCCGTTACTTTGGCTGTGTCAGCCAGAGTCCTGACCTAGGTCTGCGCCAAACTTCTGGTTGAACTCGTCGCTCGTCATGATGCTCGTGCGATTCAGTTCGCCGAACTGGCCGTCGTCGAGGCGGCGCTTTTCGTTCTCCTTCGACGTTCCCAGGCGATGAACAAGCCGGCGCATTTCTTCGCGGCATCGTCCTTGTTCGCCTTCGCGCCGATGGCGAGGCCGTGCGCATAGCCGCCCCCGGTCAGCGGCGATGGCGGCCGCGCATAGCCGACCTTTCCGACCACCTTAGACACTTTCGGATCGATCGCCTCGCCCGAGAGCGGCGTCGATTCGACGAGCAGAGCCACCTGGCCCGAGAGGAAGGCGCCGGTGGACTCGTCCCAACTACCCGTCTTGGTGCCGGACGGCGAATATTTGAAGAGGTCGAGATAAGTCTGAGTGGCTTTCACCGCTGGCTCGCCGTCGAACGCCAGCGTGTCGCCACCGAACCACTTGCCGCCGAAGCCGCGGAAATAGGGCATCCAGCGCCAAACGTTCGCGCCCGAGCCGCGCTGGCCGCGCAGCGCGATGCCGTAGACGCCATGATCCGGGTCATGCAGCTTCTGCACAGCGACGATCATCTCGTCGAGAGTCGTCGGCACCTTGACGCCCGCCTTCTCAAGCAGATCCTTGCGGTAGACGAGCAGGTCGTCGCCGCCGCCGGTGAGCGGCGCGAAGTAGACCTTATCCTCGAAGGTCGCGACCTTCTGCCGACCGGGATCGAAATCGGTAAAGTCGTATTCCTTGGGATAATAGTCGAGCAGCGAAGTGACCCAGTTCGACTTCGCGAACAGCGCGACATTGGCCTCGTCGATGTAATAGACGTTATATTTGCCTACGGTCGAAGCGTCAGCGCGTGACTTGGCGCGGCGGTCGTTCTCATTGAGATAGTCAATGTTGAAGGACGCGCCCGAGAGACCCTTCAACTCGTCCTTGTATTTCTCAAGCAGCGTCAGCCCGTCGCGCGGCTGGGCCAGCACCCGTAAATCATGACTGCAGACGGCTTCCGCGTTGGCGGTTCCCGCAAGACCGGCGGCCAGGACCAGCGCGCCGCCGGCAGCGGCGGCCAAAGCAGCTCTTAAGCTCATATCGCGTTCCCTCCATTTTGATTTTATCGCTCCGACGGCGCCGAGGGCGGCAGCGGGACATACGAATTTGCTTATATAGCGTGTCGCAACGCATCAAAAGGGTGCGCGATGCGCATTCGATCATCAATCGAGCGGTGCGACTGGATTGCGGTCGTAGACCGAAGGTCCGGTTCAGGATGGAGATTGGGCAGCAACCGACGCTGGCTGTGCGTCAAGGGGTTTGAAAATAATTGCTGGCTGGAGAACCCCGACAGAAGCTGTAAAGTTGAGCAAAGCTGCCGAACCTGAGTGGACAATGGCAAAAAGGCCGAAAGCGAAAGATCTTACTGTCGCCAGGATGGATCCAAGCGACAAGCGAGTTATCGGTCAGCAGGTCGTCGCTCGAATTCTCGAACTGATTCGAACGGGGAGCCTGCGGGCGGCTGACCGGCTCCCTCCCGAGCGTGAGCTCATCGAGATTTTCGGCATTAGCAGGCCAAGTCTCCGCGAAGCGCTGCAGGCGCTGTCAATGCTAGGGGTCATCAACTCCCTGCACGGCGGCGGCGCTTATGTCAGCGATCTTGATGCGCGGACGCTGCTTGCGCCCCTCGACTTCTACCTCTCCTTGACGAAGGCAAATTTCGCCGACGCTTTCGATAGTCGGAGGGTCATCGAGATTGAAATTGCACGAAGAGCGGCGGCGAGGGCGACGCCCGCAGATATCCACGATCTCCGCATAATCATCGAGGCGCATAAGACCGTTCAGGACGATCCCGTTGGATTTCGCATTCTCGACACCCGCTTCCACGAGATGCTGTCCGAGATAGCGGGCAACGCGGTGCTCCAACGAATTGCTTACGGACTGTACAATCTCGGCCTCGACTTCCAGAATTTTGACCGACGGGCGCGGAATGAGCCCGGCCTGATCACCCAGAGCACAGCGGATCACATCAAGATCGCCGCGGGGATCACGACGCATATTCCCGATCGCGCCGCCGACGCGATGTCTGAGCACATCCGCAATATCGAAGTCAGCACGCAGCGGGTTCTTTCCGGTCTGGAAGCTCCGCACTCGCTCGAGCGAGCGCAACGGATGTCAAGGGCGGCAGCGGAGGTTCGCTCTCGCCGCAAGCCTATGGCGGCGCACCGTCAAACGCGGGCTTCAGATCAATATCACTCGCTTTCGCGACGGCGCGCGGCAGCTCGGGTAGCATCGCTGTGCTGAACCCGTCTGCTACGACTTCGGCTTAGATCTCTCGCACACTGCTCGCGAGGCGTCCCTTCAGGCGAACCGACCGGGAAAATTCGACGACGTCGGAAATCGTGCGCAAGGCGTCGTCTAGCGCGTACAGATGGCTTTGGCGGTCGCCTGAGACGACCCAGCCGATGAACGTATCATAAAACGGGCAGTGCATGCGGCTCCGAGCGCACGAGAGTGTCGAACGACGCGGCGTCGGGCCCGGCTTTAACAGCGAGCGCCAGCGCCTCCGAGTAGAGCGCGGCATAGCCGAGTGATATAAGGTTGTTGACCAGTTTAAGCCGATGGCCATTTCCAAGCACGCCCGCGTGTTGGATGGTCGTAGCGAAGGCTGCAAGAACAGGGCGGATCCGCTCGAGCGTCGAAAGCTCGCCGCCGACCATGGTCGAGAGCGCGCCTTGCCACGCCCCGTTCGGTGAGCGCCCGAGCGGCGCGTCGACAAACACATGTCCACGCGGCGCGTATTCGGCGGCCAAGCGCAGCAACGTGGAAGGATCGGAGGTCGTGCAGTCGACAACGGTAAGACCGGGGCGGGTGCCAGCTGCAAGTCCGTCGTCGCCCGCCACCAAAGCCTCAACTTCCTTTGCGCCAGGGACGCAAAGAAGGACGATATCGCAAGAGGCCGCCATGACTTTGGGAGCTGGGACTTCCTGCGCGCCTCGATGAACAAGGTCATCCCTTTCGATTCCTATGAGCCATCGCCTGCAGTGGAAAGCCGCGTTTCAGGATGTTGACGGCCATGCCGTTGCCCATGTGACCAAGACCGATGAAGCCGACACGGGCGGCGCCGACTGTCATACGCGCCGCCTCCGCCCGGCCCAGTAGCCGGCAATCAAAAAGCCATTCATCGCGGATCCTCTTGTGGAGTGTCGAGCGGCAGAGCGGACACGGCTTCCGACCTGGAGCGGGTGATCGCCGCAAAGGGGCGGAACGTCCCCGCAAAACGTTTGACCGCCATGACCAACAAGAGGATCAGTCCCCAGGAAGCGAGCGCCAAATGAGGACTGACGTTCATGAGATTGAAGCCGCTCGCGACGACTTGAAGAATCCAGAGCGCAACAAATAAACCGCCCACTCCGCCAAATCCCCCATAAGGATCGATGCCTCCCAAAATCGCCGCGAGGATTGTGATCAGCAGGTATGACTGAGCAATGTCTGCGCCCGCGGAATTGAATCGCGCCATCATGATGATCGCGGCAAGCCAGCAGAGGACGCTGGAGATGAGATAGACCCAGATCTGAACGCGACGCGTGTTGACGCCGGAGAAACGGGTCGCCTCCAGGTTTGATCCGATCATGTGGATACGCACCCCAAGCTCGGTCCGCGTCAGCAGCACATGCGCGACAAGCGCCACAAGACCGAAGACGACGAACGAAACGGGGAGGCCCGCGATCGTCTTGTTGGAGATCAGGATCAAGCCGTCGGGGAATCCGGACAGAGTCCCGCCGCGAGTGAAATAGATGCTCATGCCATGAAGAAAAGTCATGGTCACGAGCGTGACCAGGATCGGGTGGATGCCGATGGCGGCCACCATCGATCCAGTGATCAAGCCGACCAAGATGCAGCCAAAAGCCCGGCGGCGAGCGCGCCAGACAGCCAGAGAGCAAGGGTTATCCCGCTCGCGTGGGCCGGCATGACCGCGGTCAGGATCCAGGCCATCAGCAAGCTCGCCTGATTCGCGGTAGCTATGATCGCCAGATTGATGCCGCCCGAAATTAGGGGGATCGCCATCGCCGGCGAGAGCAGCCCCAGTTCCGGAAGCTGGAACATCATCGCTTGAAGCATCGTGACGTGCGGAAAGGTCGCCGGCATGAAGAACGAGAAGAACGAGAAGCACGCAAGGAGCAGCGCCAACAGCGCAAAAAGGCCGGCGATACCGGTCGGCGCTCCCTAAGAGTCGCAATCAGTTGATCAAGCTGGCTCGACCCTGGGCGGCGTGGCTCTGGGCCGGCGCGCATTAGGCGGGTCTCACGACGAAAGGTTCACGGCCGCGATACTCCGCATAAGCCGTCAGGCTAACGGAGATCAGGATGGCAAGACCGATAACCACCCCAAAAAAATACGACGATACGCCGATCAGATTAAGGCCGTTTTGGAGCATGGCGAGAAAGAGAACGGCAAGCACAACGCCGCCAACGGACCCAACGCCACCAACCAGACTGGCGCTCCCCAAAATAGCGACAGCGAGCACATTCAACTCCTGCCCGGCCATAGCTGTCGGAACGGCCTGGTGGACACGCCCTGCCTGGACGAATCCGGAGACGGCTGCAAGAAACCCGAGATAGCCGTAGGCAAGCAACTGAACCCGAAGCACGCCGACGCCAACTCGACTTGCGGCCTCCGGATTGCCGCCAAGCGCGTAGACTTTGTCGTCCCATCCGCGTCCAAGCCATGAGATATTGGGTCAGCAGGACCACAGCAACCATGACAACGATCGGTAGAGTGATCTTCACGACTCCGGAGGCCGTGGCGAGACGCAGGAAGGTAATGCGGCCCGACCACCAGTCGGGCAGATTGTAAATCTCCTCCGCATTGGTGAAGTAGATGAGGAGCGCATAGTAGATACTGGAAGTGGCGATCGTCACGATGATGGAGACAATGCGCAGATAGTACGTCAGGAGCACATTGATGCAGCCGAGAGCCGCCCCGAGAATCGCCGCGAGCGCGAGCGCCGGCGCGGCTGGACAGCCGACCTGAGCAATGAGGTATGCCGCGAGATATTGCGACGCGGCGGCGGTTGCAATGAATGAGACGTCGATGCCGCCGGAAACTAAGACCACGAATGCGCCGGCAGCGAAGATTGTGGTAACGGAATAGGCTTCGACCAGGTTCACGAGGGTGGAGAGGGTAAAAAAATAGGGCGACAACAAAGAGAAAACGATCGCAGTCACCAGGATAGCGGCCAACAGGACAGACTCTGTGCGTCCAAAGAGGGCTGCAAACAGTTTAAGCATAGAGCGCGTCCGAAAGCGCGTGTTGATCGTCGACTCCCGGGACGAACTCACTGACGATCCGCCCATTGCGCATGTGTAGAATGCGGTCGGAATTGTAATAGACCTCCGGGACCTCATCAGAGATGAGGAGGATGGCTACGCCCTGATCGGCCAGGCGACGCACCAGTTCATAAATGCCTTGTTTGTTGCGAACGTCGACGCCGACAGTCGGGCTATCAAGAATCAGGACCTTCGGATCAGTCGCCAACCACTTCGACAAGACGACACGCTACTGATTGCCGCGGGACAGGGTCAGGACAGGTGCGTCAGAATTTCGCGCCCGAATGCCAAGCTTGGCGATCCAATCGCTCGCCACCCTCCTCCGACGACTGGGCGCAACGAGACCAATCGTGTCGGCCAATCTGTCAAGGACCGTGATCGCGACATTATCGGCGATCGATTGCTTGAGATTGAGGCCGAGTGTTAGCCGATCTTCAGAAACATAGGCGATGCCCCCTCTCACCGCGTCCTCATTTGAGCGAAGATGCAGTGGCGCTCCATCGAGCAAAATTTCGCCTCGCTCCAACGGAGCCATCCCGAAGAGCGCCAGGGCGAGTTCGGTTCGACCGGCTCCCAATAGGCCAATCACGTTCAGAATCTCGCCTCGACGAAGACTAAAGGAAACATCCTCGGACTCGCCTACGCGCGACGCGCCTCGAACTTCTAGCGCCGGACGCGCATCGTGCAGGGCGCGCGCCGTGACTTCGTGCACGATGCTCTCGCCGGTCATCAGCTCCGCAAGGCGATGGTCATCGATCTCGGAGGCTGGGAACGTGCCAACCTTGCGTCCGTCGCGCAGTACAGTCACGCGTTCGGCAATCTCGACAATTTCCTCCAATCCGTGACTGACGAACACGACGGCGACGCCCAATGCTTCGAGTCGGCGCACGGTCTCCAGCAACAATTCGACCTCGCGTCGCGTGAGCGACGCCGTAGGCTCGTCCATGAACAGGATCCGCGCGTTGGCCGCCAGGCCACGACAGATGGCGACGATCTGGCGCTGCGCGACCGGGAGCGTCCCGACTTTCGCATCAAGCGGAACCTGCGCATTCAAGTGTGCGAGCGCGGCGAGCGCGGCGGCGCGCATGGCCCGCCGCGGCGGAGGAAGCAAAGACCACCGGAGCTCGCAGTCGATCGATATGTTCTCCAGCACAGTGAGATCGGGGAAGAGCGACAGGTCCTGGAGATCACTTGCACGCCGAGCGACTTGGCCAATTTCGGCGTGAGGCTCGAATAGCGAGAGCACTCGATCGTGATCGAGCCGCCGCGATCCGGGATATGAACGCCGCTCACAATCTTGATTAGCGTGGACTTCCCCGACCCGTTCTCAGCGACCAGGCAATGCACCTCGCCGGTATCGACGGACCAGTCGATCCCCTCAAGCGCCATCGTTCCGCCAAATCTCTTGCTGATTCCAGCGAGCGAAAGGAACGGCTGCGAAGCGTCGCCGGCGGAAGCATCCATCGTGGCGCCTGTCTGAAGACCCGCACGTCAGAGGTTAGAGGATAAAGGCCGAGGAGCCGCGCTTCATCCAGAATGACCCGTGAGGCGCGGCCGTGTCTTTCGTCAAAGCGTCAGATGATCGTGGCCCACTTTTCGATGGTCTGAGGATTAAGATCGATCTGCTTGTTGGCGCGGATGACGTGTTTGTCGGGATTGACCTGGACGACCCCCACGCCCGGCAACTCCATGCCGTCTTTGATCTCGCTGCCCGTGGCCAGCGTCTTGCCGAGAGCGACAAGTGCGTAACCTGAATCGATCGGGTTCCAGAGGTAGCCGCGCGTGATGGCTCCTTCCTTCATGAGCTTTAGACCTGACTCGGAATGAACGGCCCAACCACAATGACCTTACCGATTTTGTCTTGATCGGCGACAGCCTGCCCGGCGCCAATCGGCCCGTTGGCGCCGAAGATCAGGAATCCTTTGAGGTCGGGATGCGCCTGCATCTGGTCGATCGCAGTCTTATAGCTGTCATCCACGCTGTTGGAGACGCCGAACCGATCGCCGATCGCTGCATCTTCGGATATTTCTGCTTCTGTTGCGCGACCGCGTAATCGGCCCAGAGATTGTGTAGCGTGACGGTCAAGCCGCCAACGTAGACCACATATTTGCCTTCGCCGCCGATCGCGTCTGCCAAGGCCTCGAGATGGGCCTCGCCAAAGGCTTTGTCCTGGATGAGCTCAACGTCCCAATCGGCGTTCTTTTGCTCGGGCGATTCATTCATAATGACCTTTATGCCGGCGGCTTGGGCTCGGCCGAGCACAGGCTCGAGCGCCTTGCCGTCGTTGGTATCACCCCGATCACGTCGACCTTTTTGGCGATCAAATCCTCTATGGCGCGGACTTGCTCCGCGGGATCGTCGGTTGTCGGATTGATGATCGAGGCGTCGACGCCAAGCTCTTTTCCGGCTTGCGCGACTCCCTTGGCGACGTTGTCGAACCAGGGGATCTTCACCTTGCCGACAACGCCAATCTGCACCGGATTGTTGGCCACAAGGACGATTGGCGAGGGCAGAATGGAAAGCCCGCCCAGCGCGCCAGCGCCCTTCATCACAGTTCGAGGAGCGATCACGCATCGTAATCTCCTCCCAGGTTTTTTGGTCCCTCCGAAGGCCGGTCGATCGGAATTTTCAAAGTGGACAGACCACTCTTATTTTTGTTCAAAACCTTTGCGGTCGTCAAGGGCCCCCTCGCGCAGACAACGGGCGCGGTTGTAGTGCGCCCAACCTGCGAGCAGCGGCCAGCGCAGCATCGTCAGCCGCGTCGGCTAAGGGCGCATCCTCGGCTGAGCAATGCGTTCGCAGGAGAGCGTGCGGCGCTTGAATGCGACCGATCGCGGTTGCTCTTACCGCGCCCTCTACTGCGCTAGGAATCCGCCGTCGATCGCGAGCGTATGCCCGGTGATCATCGCCGCCGCACGACTCACTAGGAAGGCGATCGCCGCCGCAATATCGGCCGGCTCTGCGAGCTTCCGCAAGGGAGTCATCGCCTCAATGCGAGCGACAAGCTCCGGGTCTTTGAGAATGGGTCCGATCAGTTCTGTACGCACGTAAGTTGGAGCGACAGCATTCACGCGAATGACGTGCGGCGCCCATTCGACCGCGAGCGCGCGAGTCATATTGACGATCGCGCTTTTGGTCGCTTGATAGGACACGTTGGGGTAGAGGCCACCACCCGATAGGCCCATGATCGACGCGACGTTCACGATCGCGCCGCCGCGTCCGGACGAGATCATGGGGCCCGCGGCGGCGCGAGCGCACAAGAAAGATCCAGTCAAGTTGACCGACAGGACCTTGTCCCAATCGCCAAGCGCGAGGTCAACAGCTGGTCGCCGGATCGCGATGCCGGCGTTGTTGACGAGAATGTCGAGGCGACCTTCGCGCAGGAGAGTCGCCTGCACCATCGCGTTGACGCTCGCCTCGTCGGCGACGTCAGAAACGATCGCGGTCGCATGAAGGCCGCTCGAACGTATTTCTGCCGCCGCGCCCTCGGCCGTTTCCTTGTTGAGGTCAGCCAGGACGACGCGCGCACCCGCCGTCGCCAACGTTTCCGCGGTCTCCCGGCCAATGCCCCGGGCCGCCCCTGTAACGATCGCGACGCGGTCGTCGAGACGCATCCAATCCCGGACATCCACCATCGTACTCTCCAACGGAAGAGACTCGCTCAGGGCGCCTGCGCGCCGCGCGTGTTCACGTGAATTGCATAGAGCGACGTATGCCCGCAGATGTACAAGCGGTCCCGCGTCGGACCGCCGAAGCAAACATTAGCGACCTTTTCCGGAACAGGGATCTTGCCGATGAGGTCGCCGTCGGGCGTGATGCAGTGAACGCCGTCGCCCGCGCTCGTCCAAATATTGCCGTCGATATCGACCCGGAAGCCGTCCGGAATGCCGGGAGAAACCTCGGCGATCACGCGGCTCTTGCTGAGTTTACCGTCGCCGACCTCGAAGGCCCGGATGTGATGGGGCCAGTCCGGGTTCGGCCAGAAACCGGAATCCGCGATATAGAGCAGCTTCTCGTCGGGTGAAAAGGCGAGACCGTTCGGGCGTCGGAAGTCATCTACGACGATCCGTAGCGAGCCATCACGCGGGTCGAAGCAATAGACGTTGCAGCTTCCGATCTCGCTCTCCGCCTTGCCGCCCTCATACGCCGCGCTGATGCCATAAGTCGGATCGGTGAACCACACCGTGCCGTCCGACTTCACCACCACATCGTTCGGCGAATTCAGGCGCTTGCCATCATACCGGTCGGCGAGGACGGTGATGGTCCCGTCGTATTCTGTGCGGGTCACCCGCCGGCCCCGATGCTCGCAGGTGATGAGGCAGCCTTGCCGGTCGCGCGTGTTGCCATTGGAGAAGTTCGAATCGACGCGGAAGACGGTGACCTGGGAAGTCTGCTCATCGAAGCGTAGGATCTGATTGTTGGGCAGATCACTGAACAAGAGACAGCGTTGATCGGCGAAATAAACCGGACCTTCGGCCCAGCGCAGGCCCGTATGCAGCTTCTCCAGAAACACGATCGGGATCGTGTAGAGAGCGAAGCGCTTATCCAGCGTCTCGAATGGCACCATGCGGTTCTCCTGTCAGCTTGCGCCCGGCTTCGCGGCCGTGGCGGCGCGTTGGCGCCGTTGGGCGGCGTAGACCGAGAGGCCGACCGCGACGATCAGGATCGCCCCGTTGAAGAAAAACTGGACGTAGAAAGGCGCGCCAAGCTGCTGCACGCCTGAGAATGAGAAGGCCAGGACAAGGACCGAAAGCAAGGTCCCGATCACGTTGACTCGACCCGGCTTGATAGAAGTGGCGCCAAGCAGGCTCCCCGCGAAGGCAGGCAGAAGATATTCGGGACCAACGCTCGGAGTTCCCGTCTGAAGAATGCTGCCGAGCACGATGCCCGCGAAGCTGCTCAACAAGCCAGCCACGACAAACGCGCCCATCACGTGCCGACGTACGTTGATGCCGGTGAGTTCGGCCGCGCGAACGTTGGCCCCGATGACATAGAGGTTGCGGCCGACTGGCAAACGCTCAGTCACGACCCACAGCGCCACCGCAATGATCGCGACATAGACGGCCGGGAGGGGCACGCCGTGGACGATCTGAGTGAGGCCGGTAAAACTGTCCGGCAAGCTCATCCCGACGATCTGTTCGCCATTCGTGTACCAGTTGGTCACGCCGTAAAGTAATGTTCCGGTGCCCATGGTGGCGATGAAGGAATCGATGCGGAAAAACGTCACCAAGAGGCCGTTGACGAAGCCGACCACCAAGGACGCGAGCAAGATCAGCGCGGCGGCCAAGGGCCACCCCAAGCCCTGGGTGACTTGCAGGCCGACGATCAGCACCTGCGCCATGCCGAGGTGATAGCCAATCGAAAGATCGAATTGTTTCGTTGCGAGCGGCACCATGGCCGCAAGCGCCAGCATGGCTGTCACTGATTGGCTGACGAGAATCGCATTGAGGTTCGTGGCGCTGAAAAAGCTCGATGGCCGAAGGAGACCAAAGACCAGCATGATCAGCAGCAAAACAAATAACAAGCCGTAGTTCGCGAGGAGATTCGACACCGTCGCGCTCGACGCGCGCGGAGCCGACGGCGCTGGGGCGCTGCGCTGGAGCGTTGAGTTGGACATACCCTTCTCCAGCTAGTGCCCCTGTGCAGCCGGCTCCGCCGCCTTCGACGATCGGGTCAGCAGGCTTTCCAGTGTCAGCGCCGGCCCCGCGAGATCAGCGGTGATCATGCCGCGACCGACGACAAGCGCGCGGTCACACAGGGTCACGATCTCTTCGAAATCCGAAGAGACAACCAGAACTCCGGCTCCCTCAGCCGCGAGATCGCGCAACATACGATGGATGACCCCCTTTGCGCCAATGTCGACGCCCGCAGTCGGCTCTTCCATGATGAAAAGCCGCGCGCCGGTCGCAAGCCAGCGGCCGACGAAAACCTTCTGCTGATTGCCGCCGCTCAACCAATCGATGAGCGCCGTCCAGTTGCGCGGACGCACATCGAACCGATCCAGCACATCGCTCGCTTCCTGAGCCTCCCGCATTCCGTCGATTGGCGTGAAGGAGCCGCCGGCCAGGGCGCTCGCATTTGGAAATAGGTTCTCGCGCAGCGACAGGCCGCTAAGCGCGCTTTCGCCAAGTCGGTCGCCTGCCAGGAGCGCAATTCCCTTTCTGATGCGCTCGCCGATCGGCAAGCTGGCTGGCACGAGGTCCGGGCCGAGCCTGATCGTTCCGCCGGTTTGGGGGTGAGCGCCAAAGATCGTGCGGCCGATCGCCTCGTGCCCTGCTCCGCGCAGGCCCACGAGGCCAACAACCTCTCCCTCACCCACGGCGAAAGATAGGGGGCCCTGATCGCCGGCGAAGAGATTCTCGACTTGCAGCACAGGAGCGCTGGCGCTCGCTCTGGCGATGGACGGGTGCTGCAGTTCGAGGTCGCGGCCAAGCATGTCCCGTATGATTGATTCCGGCGTTGTGTCCCCGATGTCGCTCGATCGGACAAGCCGGCCGTCGCGCAAGATCGTCACCCGGTCGACCAAGCCAAACAGTTCGTTCAGACGATGGCTCACATAGAGTATGCTCGTTCCTGAGGCGCGCAGCCACCGCAGCACCTCAAACAGATGGAGCGCGTCGGGTCCTGGCAGCGACGCCGTCGGCTCGTCGAGGACGACGACCCGGGCTTCGCGCGACAGAGCCCGCACGATGCCGAGGATGGCTTTGCCCGCAGCGCTCAGCGAGCCGACCGGCGCGCGCGGGTTTGGCGGATCGAGCGCCATGCCGCCGTAGATCTGTTCGGCCTGCCGCCAAACCTTCGTCCAGGAGATGAGGCCGCCCGACCTGGGGAATCCCGCCACCAGCGCCACGTTCTCGCCGATGCTTAGTTCGTCAACCAGGCCAAGGTCCTGATGAACAAACGAGATCGGCACGGACTCGGAATGGGGATGGACCTGACGCCCGCTCATGAAGATCTCGCCTGCGTCGGGTTGGTAAAGCCCCGCAAGAATTTTGATGAGCGTCGACTTGCCGGCGCCATTCTCGCCGACGAGGGCGTGGATTTCGCCCGGCATGATTGTCAGGTCGACGCCATCCAACGCGAGCGTGCTCAGAAAGCGCTTCGTGAGACCCCTGATCTCGATCGCGGGAAGCGCATCGGTCGCCATGGCGGTTCGCTTGGATGTCCTGTCTTTCCGGGGTAACGGGCTGCTTCCGCCGGCGCCAAGGAGACGGCGCCCTTACGGGCCGAGGGGCCCAGTCGGTCACGGCGCCGGCCTTCGCCCGCTCCATGACCGCTGGGAGACGAACCTAGTTGCAGGCCTTGCTCTCACCCTTCCAGATGTTTTCGTAGTGGCAGGCGAAATTGTTGCTTGGCACGAATTCGTTGTTCTTCCCGCCCTCGGTCTCCACGTTGTCTTTCACAATGAGGAACACCGGCTGGAGGAAATGCGCCGGCTCTTGCCCAGCCATTGCGCGGATCACCGCGTCCATCGCTTCGTAGCCGAAAAGCGAGCTTGGCTCGGGCACGCTTGCAACCTCGAAGCCGCCCTTCCTGATCATGTCATAGGCGGAGGGGGGAGCGTCGGCTCCGACGAGCTTGATCTTATCAGTCGACTCGCCGGCGGCGCGCAGAGCCGCAGCGACATTGGTGTAGTAGCCGTCGCAGCAAGTGGTCATCCACCACCTGTCGCCGGATCGACCAAGCAGGCCGGAGACAGCTGCCCCCATCCGAGCGGAGGCGTCGCCGAGCGGCATGTTGACGGTCTCCAGCATTTTGCAGCCGGGGCAATTGGCGATTGGCGTCGTTGTCGACTTCGCCTTGAAGCGGGCGATGGCGTAGCTGTTGTCGACCATATGAATGTCGCTCGCCTTGCCGTCGGATTGGGCAATCACATAAGCTGCCTCGGTTCCGCCGATTTCGGCCGGATTGGAGACGATGTTTTGATAAAGGCCGAGCTCTGGGCTTGGGCCGGGGAACGCCGTCGCATGGATGCCGATCACCGGGATGTGGCGAGATACCGCCTCTTTGATCGGCTTCTGCAGCGCGTTCGCGTCAGCCGGCGTGATGATCGCGGCCGGGTTCGCCGCAAGCGCCTGTTGCATGGCCGCCAATGTGCCGCTGACGGTGCCCTGGCCGTTGAAGGTCATGACCGTCCAACCGAGCGCCTTCGCGCCTTGCTCAACGCCTTTGCCCCACAGAACGTGCGGCGTGTAGGACTGGTCAGGGGAGACGTAAGCGATGGTGAAGCCGCCTGACGGGGCCTTGGGCCCGTCCGTCGGGCCTTTCCATTCGGTCTGTGGTTTCGTGCGCTCGGCAACGATAGCCTTCGCCTCATCCACCGACATCTTGTCCTGAATCACGGGCTCGGGCCACGCCGGGTAGGGCTCAGACCGAGTCTCGGCGAAGGCGTAACTCGACGCGAGCCCCACGCCAACCAGCGCGACGCCAACCAGCGTTTTGTGCGCGGGTTCTCTTTGGAACATGCGCGCCCACGGACCATTCAACATGTGCGTCTCCTCCTCATCTTCATCTTTTCGATCGTTTCCCCGGCGTGGATCAGCATCAGAGCGCGGCCTATTCCGCCGCCACCTTCCGCGGCTCTTCCGGCCGCCCATCCATGTCCTTGACCGCGCGCTGGAATTTGCCCGCTCCGCCGGCGTCCTGCATGGCGCGTAGATAATAGAGGGTCGTGCTATCAATGATATCGACCATATCGTAAGTAACGGGCGTGTCGGTCGGAACGTCACAACGCAACTTGGCGCCCGTCAGGAGCCCGAGCGGCACGGCGTTCTCGGCTTTCGCCGTCTCGTAAAGATCGTTCAGCGCGTAGACGGACGCGCCGCCCGCACCATCGATGGTTTCGCCGGCCTTCAGCGGCCGCTTGGCGGCGCCGAACACTTCTGTAACCAGACCGAGCTTCGGCACAATCGTCGGATGCCCGAACTCGACCGCGTTGACGACTGACAGCGGGATCTCGTTCGTCACAAGGTGGTAGGGCGTGTACATGTTGTAGTAGCCGTGCGATCCCGTGACGTCGAGATAGTTCAGGTCCTCGCGAATTTGCGGATGGTCGGTGTAGACGCACAGGAACACGCCTGGCGTCACGCTGCGGTCGAAATCAATCGAGCCATCGGCATGCTTGAGGGGACGGGCGTAGTCGACCACGCCGCGGTGGTTGAGGATGCCGCCCTCGCTCTTCGGCCGGAAGAGTTGCGGGATCTCGTTCACCCCCGCGACCGGCCCGTGCATGCCGCGAATGTCGGGAATCAGGCCGGTATAGTTCGAGATGCAAGCCATCTCGATCATGGTCTTCGTGGCGTCGCGGAATGTGACGAGGAAGTGCGGGTTGACGCCGAGGCGTTTCGCGTCCTCCGCGACGCTGTCGGGAGTCGCATACCGGTCGAAGAGCCCGATGCTGGACGGCGCCTTGCCGACGGCGACGACCTCGAAGCCAAGGCCCGAGTATCGGTCATAATATTCGGCGATCAGACCCGGCTCATCGCCGGAAGAAACCGTATAAACGACACCGGCGGCCTGAGCCATTTTATAGAGGATCGGTCCGACGATGACGTCGGTCTCGACGTTGAGCATCACGACATGCTTGCGCGCCAGAATCGACCGCATCGCGACACGCGCGCCGATGTCCGGATTTCCGGTCGCCTCGACGACAACGTCGATTGGGAGCTCTGAAAGGATTTCCGCGTCTTGCGTCGCGACCGGCTTGCCGCTTCTGATGGCGTCCGCCGCAGTTGCCGCCGAATTGGTAACCACGACATCCTCGCGGCGATGCCCGCAGAACTCGAACGCCCGAAACAGGCGCTCGGTACTGATGTCGGCGATGATGGCGTTGCGGATGCCTTTCATGAGCCCGATCTGGCAGATCGCGCCCGTACCCATGCGGCCTGCGCCGACAAAGCCGACCTGGATGGGCCTGCCTTGCTCGGCCCGGCGATCCAATGCCTGCTTAAACATCTCGCTCCCGCTTTCGATATTCTGAATGTCTGATATTGTGAAGTTAACAAACAACGTCTGTCAAGCCGGGTGTCGGGAGGTTGAGATGAAGGTTCAGGCCACGGAGATGCCAACGCCGCTTATGCGGATGCACCGCAAGGTCCGCGACGCTGACGCCCCGGATCAAGGCGCGGCCGTCACGACAGGCTTTGGAATCTGACGAGCATGGGTCTGGGGCGCAGTCCGCTCGCGAGCGATACAGGAACACTAATCAGGCCCGTGAGCCGCGCGACGCTCCCCCAGGAGATCGTGAAGGCGCTGACCGACCTGATCATGAAGAGGGTCTGGAAACCCGGCGATCTCATCCCTTCCGAAAAGGAGTTGGCGATCCGGTTCCAGGTTGGGCGCTCGACGATACGAGAGGCGGTGAAAAGCCTCGTCGTGCTGGGCGTCCTGGAGGCGCGCGCTGGTGAAGGCTCATTCGTTCGGGAGCCGACCTCAGAGCTTCTGTCCGGCGGTTTTCGATGGGGCCTTCTGCTCAGCGAAGGCAATCTTGACGATTTTGTCGACGTCCGCGTGCTGATCGAAGTGGAATGCGCGCGCCGCGCCGCCGCCAATCGGACGGATGATCTCGTTTCGCAACTCGACGCGACCATCGAGGACATGCGTTCAGAGCCGATGGACCACGGCGCCTTCATGGACAGCGATACCCGTTTCCATTTGGGCATCGCTCACGCCGCCCAGAACCCCATCTTCGAAACTGTCGGCTCGACCATCCAGTCGATTGTCCGGATCTGGTATCCAAAGACCTATTACATCCCGGAGACCAAGGGGCGCACGATCGCCGAGCATCGCGCGATCGCGGACGGCGTCGCCGCAGGCGACATGGACGCCGCGGGCGAAGCGATGCGCGCGCATCTCATCGCTGCGGGGCAGCGCTTGCGCACCCTTTTGCCGGCGCGGGAAACTTGAGGCGAGGCCGGTTGCAGGTCGGACGGCTTCAAGAGCGCGTGCAGAGATGCTTGAGCAGCCAATCTGGCTCACCAAAAGCGCCGGACTTGGACGCGCAAAAGGTTCCCGAGCAAAGGCCGGACTCCACGCGGGAGGCGGGAACGCCGTGTAGAAATTCGCCGTCCACGCTAAGCTGGGTTGCTTTCAGCACGCGGCACAGGGCGGCAAATGTCTCCCCGCCAACCACCGTAAGGCCGCCAAGCCGCGGAAGACGGCCGGAGAGCAGCTCTAGGCCGCGGGCGATGCGTTCCGCCGCCTCCATCTCGGTCAGACCCCGCGGAAGAGCGGGCAGGACAACGCAGCATCCAAATGTCTCGAGCGTTGTCAAGACGCGGCCAATGAAACTTGGTTCGGCCTCCATGGGCGCCAACCAGCCCGGATGCGCCGCGCGGAAGACTTCGACCTGACAAAGGGTGACCGGGTGGCGCGAGCCGACAATCACGAGATGCGGTTGATTTAACGGGTGCGCCGCCCGAGGGGATTCTTGCGCGAGGGCCCTCGCCAGTCCAGCGGCGCCGCACCACAGCGTCGCGGGTTCGTTGGCGTACCGTTCCGCAATGGCGTCAAGATCGGCGTCGCTTCCCGCGTCGAGAAGGAGCACGTCGCCGTCGGCGCCACGAGACGAAACGCCATGACGCTTAAGCTCCGCCGCGACGTCCTTGATCAGTAAGCGATCGCCGGACGGTTGCGCCAGCATCTGGAGACCGTCTCGCGTGAGGCGGCCTTGAGCGGGCACCGCGGGCGCCAGCACAATCCGGCGGAACCTGCCGGACTTGACGATCTCGGCCAGTTCCGCGGCCCAGTGCCCACGCAGCAGACTATCAATCTTCTTGAACGCAAGATCCGCGCCCGAATAACAACCGAGACTGTCGCGCGTGCAGGCGACAGCAGTCCTCTCGTTACCGTCGCGGCAGGACAGGTTCAGGGCATACGAGGCTTCGGGCGCTGCGGTCATCCGATCCAGCAGAACCGGTAGCGGGCCGGTGCGGCCGGTAAACTGAGCAGCGGTGTCGAGCGCTCCGGTAAGGTCGTCCGCTATCAAGCGTAAGATCGTCATGCGACGGCTTGCGCTGCCCCACCCTTGGTGGGAACGACCTTCACTTCAAGGCCGAGATCCCGCACGCGCACGATCTCAGCGGGATCAGCGCGATCGTCGGTGATCAGCTCGTGAACGGCGGTCAGGTCGCAGATTTTGCAGAACGCGGCCGCGCCGAACTTGGACGCATCCGCAAGAAGAACGATCCTGCGCGCGGCTGAGATCATAGCCCGCTTCATCGCCGCGGCCTCGAGCGAGGTCTCTGTCAAGGCCAAACCGCTGATCGCATGCGTCCCGATGAACGCGACATCAACTCTAAGGTTTCCGAGGAAGCTCTCGCCGGGCTCGCCCAGAACGGTCAGGGATTCCGGCCGCACTGTGCCGCCGAGACAGAGGACCCGAATCCTGCTCGAAGCAGAGAGCGCCTGGCCGATGCCGAGATCGTTGGTGACCGCGGTCAGCGCGATGTCGCGCTCGACTGAGGCGCGGGCGGCCGCAAGCACGGTCGAACTGCTGTCAAAGATCACGCTCGCGCCGGAATGAAGCGTCGCAGCCGCCGCAAGCCCAATCGATTCCTTTTCCAGCCGATCGAATTCAGCCGTGATCGCAGCCTCTGGCTCGAAGGTTGATTGAAGCTGCTTCTGGATCAGCGCGCCGCCATGCGAGCGCTCGAGATAGCCGCGCTCCTCGAGATGCTCCAGGTCGCGGCGAACCGTCGAGAGCGAGATGCCGATCGCCTCCGACAGTTCCTGGATCGAGGCCGCGCCGCGCTTGCGGATGTGCTCCAGCATGAAGGCCCGGCGCTGCGCGGGTATGAGCTCAGGACGGCGAGTCGGGGCCATGGCGATTCTATCAGGCTGAGAGTTCGTACACGACGGACCGCTAGCATGAAGGGCCGCTTCTCTGCTCGCGCCGGCGCCCGATTTGGTAGAAAATGGGAGTTTACGGTCGCTGTCAACACCTTAAGCCAGTACGGCGCTTTGCCTTGGCATCGAGTCGGGTTAGCCGCCTTCGGGGCTGTCGGTAGCAGACGATATGTCCGGTTTAGGTAGCGCACGATCTGTCCGGTAGGTCCGGCCCTTTTTGGAGGGTCCTGGATGCGCCGGACGGAGGCC
>Ga0210406_10002027_pt1 | contig 23666 bp, 18 predicted proteins | sample IncBWC30MmetaG_FD_155454 | JGI IMG/M metagenome (GOLD analysis project Ga0210406, IMG submission 155454) | Forest soil microbial communities from Barre Woods Harvard Forest LTER site, Petersham, Massachusetts, United States - Inc-BW-C-30-M | ecosystem: Environmental > Terrestrial > Soil >...
TTGTGCCGGTCAATCAGATATAACAACGGAAACAGATAAATCCACACAATATCGACGAAGTGCCAGTAAAGCCCGACGGTGTCAACCGGAGTATTCCACTGCGGAGTGTAAATTCCCGTCAGCGAATTCTTCAGCAGCCAGAACAACAATCCCGCGCCGATAATCATGTGCAGTGCGTGCAAGCCGGTCATCCCAAAATAGGCGGAATAGTAGAGTTGCGCGTGAGCGTTCAGGTCCGGGTCGAGCGCCACTGTCTTGTTCAAAAGATCGCGCTCGACCTCCATCTCTTCGGCGCTAATATCGCCGCACTTATCGGGATGGTTGGAGCAATAAAAAATATCGAAGGATCTTCCGGGAACCAGGTGGTGGTGGAACTTCTGGGCGTATTCCACATATTTGATGCCGAAGAACACGAATCCCAGCAGAACCGTGAGCACCAGGAACATCGAGATGAGTTGCTTCTTGCCCACCTGCGCCGACCACACCGCCATGGCCATGGTGAAACTGCTGGCCAGCAGCACAAGCGTATTGATACCGCCCAGTTTCAGGCTCAACGTGTTGCTGCCCATAGCGAACGCGGGAAAATACACGTGGCGGTTCAAGGTGTAGACCAACATGATGCCGCCGAAGAACATCACTTCGGTGACCAGAAAAATCCACATCCCGAGATTCGCCGAGTCCTTCTGCTGCTCGAGCGTCTTAAATTGTCCGTACAGTTCGCCGGTGCGATGCACTCCGCACTCCCTCTAACGCTCAGTTTCAGGCGCGACCCTTGCGCCTACCCTTCGGACCGAAGTCCAGCCGGCTTCAATCGTCCCCGTGAGCCGGCGCATGCGCCGCCCCACCGGGAACTTCCAGCCCAAGCTCCGGCCGATTATGAAAATCGTAAGCTTCCCACGTAACCGTAGGTGTAACGTGGAAATTCTCTGTTGGCGGCGGCGATGCCGTCTGCCATTCCAAACCCGTGGCGGGCCACGGATTACTACCCGCTACTTTTCCGTAGAACGCCGCGTAGGTCAGATAGATCATCGGCAGCAAGTAGCCAATTGCGAGGATGGACGCGCCTGCCGTGGACATCACGTTGTACACCTGAAACTCCGGGGGATACACGTGATAGCGGCGAGGCATGCCGAGATAGCCCAGTACAAACTGGGGAAAGAACGTCAGGTTGAAACCGACGAAGAGAACCACGGCGGCCAAACGCGCCAGCCATTCCGAATACATACGCCCGGTAATTTTTGGCCACCAGAAATGCAGCCCGCCCAGGTAGCCCATGATTGCGCCGCCCACCATGATGTAGTGGAAGTGCGCAACGACGAAATACGTATCGTGAATGTGAATGTCGGTGCCAAGGCTGCCGAGGAACAAACCCGTCAATCCGCCGATCAGGAACAAACCGATAAACCCAAGCCCGTACAGCATGGGCGTGTCAAAGGAGATCGAGCCGCCAAACAACGTCGCTGTCCAGTTGAACACCTTCACCGCGGAAGGAATGGCCACGAGGAAGGTGAGGAACGAAAACGCCAGCGCAGCGTAAGTCGACTGCCCTGTGACGAACATGTGGTGCGCCCAAACGAGGAATCCGATGACGGCGATGGCCAAGCTGGCTGCCGCGACGAAGTGGTACCCGAAGATTTTCTTGCGCGCGAATGTTGCAATCAGTTCGCTGATTACTCCCATCGCCGGCAGAATCATGATGTACACGGCCGGATGGGAATAGAACCAGAACAAGTGCTGGAACAAAATGGGATCGCCGCCTAACGCCGGATTGAAGAAACCCAGGCCAAAAAGGCGCTCCATCGCCGCGAGTCCCAGGGTAATGGCAATCACCGGCGTGCCCAAAATCATGACCACGGATGTGGCGTAGTGCGCCCAGATGAAGAGCGGCAGGCGGAACCAGGTCATTCCCGGCGCGCGCATGGTGTGGATGGTCACAAGGAAATTCAGCCCCGTAAGAATCGAGGAGAACCCGGTGATGAACACGCCGACGACGGCCGGCGCGACTGCCGAGTTCGAATACACGGTGCTCAGCGGCGTGTAAAACGTCCAGCCGGTATCCAGTCCGCCATTCACCATGGAATACAGCGTGAACACCGCACCGACCACGTACACATACCAGCTCAGCAGGTTGATCCTCGGGAACGCCAGGTCTTTTGCGCCAATCATCAAGGGCACCAGGAAATTCCCTAGCACCGCGGGAATGGAGGGGATCAGGAAGAAGAAAATCATGGCCACGCCATGCATGGTGAACATGCGGTTGTAAGCATCGGCGGAGAGCAGATAGCCGCTGGGGGTGAGCAGGTGCAAGCGAATCATCATGGCGAAAAAGCCGCCAATGAAGAAGAACAACGTGACGGAAAAAAGGTACAGCAGCGCGATGCGCTTGTGGTCGGTGGTAAGCAGCCAGGAACGGATCCCGTAGGTCTCGTTCAAATAGTGCTTCTCCGGAAGTTGCGGCGCCATGGTCATTGGTCTCGCACTCATACTATTTCTTCCCTGCCGCTGCGGGCACAACTCCGGCACCCTTAGTGGGCACGGGTTGCGTCTGCAGTGACTTGATGTACGCGGTCAGATTCATGATCTGCTCCTCGGTCACCAATCCCTGGAACGTGGGCATCACTGGTTGATACCCGGCCACGATTTTTGCCTTGGGCTGAAGAATCGATTCGCGAATGTAGGCTTCATCCGCAACTATCGTCGAGCCATCGGCCAGCGAAGCCTTGCCTCCATAAACGCCATTGAGCGAAGGGCCACGGCCGGTACCATTGGGGAGGTGGCAGGTGTTACAGGCTAGCTGCGAGAAGAGTTTCTCGCCGGCAGAGACTGGATTGAGGGCGCCGCCTTCATCCGAGAGCCACGCCGCGTATTCCGCCGGATCCATCACCGTCACCCAGCCGCCCATGATGGCGTGGTTCGTGCCGCAATACTGCGAACAGAAAAAATGATACTTGCCGATTTTTGTCGGCCGGAACCACATGGTGTTGTAGCGGCCGGGAACCACGTCCATTTTTACCCGGAACGCCGGAACGTAAAAGTCGTGAATCACATCTTCGCTGCCCATGATCAGCTTAATGTTGCGGTTCACCGGAACGTGGAGTTCGTTGATTTCCTTGCGACCGTTGGGCTGCTGCAGCTTCCACATCCACTGCTTGCCAACCACATAGATATCCAGCGTATCCTTTGGCGCGGTGCGGTAGTTGACGTATACCGCCGCGCCCCACGCAAACATTCCCAGCGCTATCACCAGCGGTATCACCGTCCAGCCCACTTCCAGCGCCATGTTTCCGCGGTCTGCGCTGCCCACCTCGCCCGGGGTCTTCCTTTTGTATTTCAGCGCCGCCAAAATGATTAACAGCGTCACCAGGACGGAAAAAAACAAACAAGTCAAAAGAATAAACGAGAAGAGCGTGTCCACATTCCCCGCGAAATTGGACGCCTGTTCTGGAAAAAATGGAAGCGGTAACTGCACGACTCTAATGTGCTCCTTCGATCGGAAAATCCTGGCGCGATTTCCCGGAAGCGCCCGGCCGATGCTCGCGGCGGCGGAAAATCATGAACCCGAGGGCCATGCAGAACAGCGTCACAACTCCGCCCATGCGGATAACCGTCAGTACCGTGGCGCTGTAGCGGGCTTTGGCCGGGTCGTATTGATAACAGAACAATAAAATATGATCCACCGGCGTGCCGATTTTCCCGGAGGAGGCATCCACCAGGCCGAGGCGGACATTGCTGGACGGATAATCGACGCCAAAAAAATAACGCGAAATTCGGCCATCGGGCGTCAGCAGCAGAATGCCGCTGGCGTGGCCGAAAAGCTTGGTCTTCGGATCATAATTGAAACGAAAATCGGCGGCCTTGGTCACCACGTCAATCGCCTCTTTGGAACCCGTCAGGAAATGCCAGCCCGGTTCGGTTCCTGGACGCGCAAAGCGCGACATGGCTTCGTGCTTCTTCTTCAGCGCCGCGTCCGGCGTGTCGGAAGGGTCGAAGCTGATGAACACCACCTCGTAATCCGCTCCCGGATTAAACGAAATCATCTTCAATGTGCCGACCAGTGTCTGTTCCACCTGATTGCAGAGCATCGGGCAGGTGAAGTACACGAATGCCAGCACCACTGGCTTCTTGCCGAAATATTCTTTCAACTGCACGGAGCGGCCATTTTCGTCGGTGAACGCGGCGTCGGCTGGAATCTGCTTGTGCAGTTCGGGATCGAACCCAACGTTAACCAACCCAGGCGGCAGTCCGTTCGAGGATTGCCCCACGTTATCGGGAATCATTTGCGCCTGCGCAGCGGAAGCCGCCAGCAGCATCGTTCCCAGGATGGTACCCAGTGCCTTCATCGTTTACTTCTTTTCTGCCGGCATCGTGGGAGCCACCGGCAAACCCTTCTGCACAATCAATTCCATCGCGTCTTTCACGGGAATTTGCGCGATCCCGGACTTTTCGTCGATCCACTTCAGTTCGTTGTTGGCGGCGTTTGCTGCCTTGACCGCGTCGCGCCATTCCTGCTGCGGATCCATCATGTGACCTGGCATGCCCTGTAACCTCGGCTCGGGCGGCATCGTTGGGCCTTGTTGCGCCGCTCGAGACGGTGGCGGAGGCTGGTAGGCGTCTGCGAAATAGGAGGTCAAACTGCGATATACGAAAAGCGCAATCACAAAAGAAAGCACTGTGCCGATACCCAGATAGATCATGAATTTCAGAATCGGCGTGACGCGCACGTCTTGCGGTTCATATGATACATCGTCGTGAATCGGCAGCCGCATTTCTGCGTCGCCGTGCTTTTGAGGATCAATGCTCATGATGCGCAATGGCCTCCTCAAGTTTGGGATCGCCAAGCGGCAACAATGGCCGCTGCTTCAGGTTCCGGGCGAAAAAACCGATCCATAGTCCGATCAAGGCCACCGGAACCACAATATCCAGCCACGTGGGCAAGACCCGCGCCGACAATTCCGGCCGTGTCGTCCAGAACATGTCAACGAGTCGCATGAAAATCATCCATAGGGCGATCTTTGAAATCACACGCGGATTCCGCTTTACGTCTTCAGACAACAGCAGCAGGAACGGCACGGCAAACTCAAACACCAGGACAGTCACCGCAACGACGCCCCAGCCTCCGCTGAGTCTAGTACGGTAGAAAGTGATTTCTTCAGGCAAATTTCCGGACCAGATAATCAGCAACTGCGAAAAATCAAAGTACGCCCATAGCATGTTAAAGGCGAAGAGCAACTTTCCCAGATCGTGCAAGTGCCGCTTCTGCAAGATCCCGGCAAACGGTTGCGAGCCGGAGAGCAGCACCACTACGGCAATCATCAAGGACATGGCCGAAACGGCCTGCCCGGCGACAAAAATGAAACCGTAAATCGTCGAAGCCCAGTGCGGAGACAGCGACATGGCCCAGTCAATCGAGGCAAACGTCATCGCCACCACGTATAGAATAATCCCGGGTCCGGCCAGCAGTTTAAAAGAGCGGCGCAGTCCCCGATCGTCCTGATCGATATCCTGTCTCTGCGACCAGCGGTTGAAAATCCATATCAATGCAAACCAGATCGCAAAATAAAGCACCGCTCGGATAAGAAATCCGCTCGAAGTCAGGTACCACTGTTGCAACGGAGAGAGGGGATCTGCCTTGCGGAGTTCCGGATCCATCCACGCGCGGTAGAGCGAATTCATGCCCAACACCACCGGCACAAACATAAGGAACACCAGCCAGATGTTCTGCGCCGCCGCCTCTAAGGGACGCCGGATGATAATTCCACAGTTGCCGCCAGTCAGATGTTGCAGCATCAGCAGGCCGAGCGATCCCAGCGTTAGACCAAGCACCAGGAGGTAGGCCATCAGGTAGGACTGGTAGAATTTGTCGGGCGAGGTAACCGCTCCAAAGATCGCCGCGATCAACGCCACTCCTCCAACAAACCAGCCGGCTCTCTGAACGCGGCTGACGCTCTCGGGCGCCTGGTATTCTTGCGCGTTCATTTCGCGGCTCCTCCGCCCATGAGCTTCTCCCTCAAGTCTGGCGGCAATTCTCTGACTGGCGCGTTCCGGCTCAACTGTAGTGCACGCAGATAAGCAATGATGGCCCAGCGGTCGCGGGGCGGAATTTGCGCCGAATAGCCGTACATGGCGCCAAATCCGTTGGCGACCACGTCATAGATGTAGCCGTTCGGCTCCGCTCGCAGTCGCTCCTGATGGAAACTGGGCGGGTGCTTCATGCCGCGCATCGCCACCATTCCTTGCCCATCGCCTTCGATACCGTGGCAAGGTTGGCAGAAAATTCCGTAACGTTCTTGCCCGCGCTGCAGTAATTCCATAGTCAGCGGCAGCGGAAACGCATTGGAATCTTTGGGTACCAACAAGGCGTCATTGGCAAGCTCCTCACGCGCAACGGTATTCTCGGGCAAAGGCCTTGCTGACCGGCCATCCGGAAAAAAGCTCGATGGCGATAGCGGGTTTTCCCGCGGCTGGTTGGCCATGTCCTGGCGAAGCGAGTAGCCACACCCCAGCAGCCCAATTCCGCAAACGCAGAAGAGCAACGCCGCGAACGAGGCTCTACTCGGCATTCGACACCTCGTGAACGTGATGTGCCTGAATGCTTTGCAAGAACTTCGCCGTTCCCGCCAAATCGAACTTCGCGTCACGTGACTCGATGCACAGAAAAAAACGGTCCGACGATGCGTGAACGAACCGCTTCACGTTAAATACCGGATGATAGGGTTGCGGCAACCGGTTCAGCGCCAACATCCCAATCACCGCAAAGGTCGCTGCTCCGAGAATCGTCAGTTCAAACGTGACGGGTATAAACGCGGGCCAACTGTTCAATGGTCGCCCACCAATATTGAGGGGATAGGTGATGACCGAGCACCAGTATTGCAGGCCAAAGCCCGTCACGCCGCCGCCCAAGCCGCCAATCAGCGTCAGGAACGGTACCCCTGTCCGGGGAAAGCCGATGGCATGTGCCAGCCCTTCGACTGGAAACGGGGTGTAGGCGCTAATGTATTTGTATCCGGCTTCGCGTGCTTTCGCTGCTGCATGCAGGATCTGTTCCGGCGTTAGGAATTCGCCCATCAAGCCGTAGATATCGTGGCGATGTTCCTTGTTCATGACTTTTCCTCGTCCGATTGCTCATGCACGAGTTCTCGCATCTCGGCAATCGCAATGGCGGGCAAGACCCGCACGAACAGAAAGATCAGCATGACGAACAAGCCGATGGTGCCAATAAATGTCGAGTAATCCCAAAAGGTGGGCAAATAACGACCCCAGGCGGACGGCATGAAGTCGCGGGTGAGAGAAATCACGACGATAACGAATCGCTCGAGCCACATGCCGGTATTGACTACCAGCGACATCACGAAAAGCACCGCGACGTTACGTCGCATTTTTTCAAACCACAGCAGTTGCGGCGTCAAAATGTTGCAGAGGATAAGCGCATAGTAAAAATGCGAGTACGGCCCGTGCAAGCGCTGCTGCGCCAAGAACACGTCAAACTTGTTGTTGCTATAGAAGGCCATAAAAAATTCAATGAAGTAGCCGTAAGCAACGATCAAGCCCGTGGCAAGCATGACTTTCGCCATGTTGTCCAAGTGGCGCATGGTGATGAAATCCTCGAGGCCATAAGCTTTGCGGAGAGGAATTGCCAGCGTCAACACCATCGCGAACCCGGAATAGATGGCGCCAGCGACGAAATAAGGCGGGAAAATCGTGGTGTGCCAGCCGGGAACAATCGCGACCGCGAAGTCGAAGCTCACTACCGTGTGCACCGAAAGAACCAGAGGCGTGGCCAGTCCCGCGAGCAGTAAATATGCTGACTGATAGCGGTGCCAATGATGCGCCGAACCGCGCCAACCCATTGAGAGCATGCCGTAGATGACCTGTTGTGCCCTGGTTTTTGCACGATCGCGCAGGGTCGCCAGATCCGGCAACAGCCCAACGAACCAGAACAGCAGCGATACCGTGCCGTAGGTAGAGACTGCAAAGACGTCCCAGATCAGAGGGCTGCGGAATTGCGGCCAGATCCCCATGGTGCTGGGGTACGGGAACATGTAGTACGCCATCCAAGGCCGCCCCGTGTGGATGAGCGGAAAAATTCCGGCGCACGCCACGGCGAACAGCGTCATGGCTTCGGCAAAGCGGTTGATCGAGGTGCGCCACTTCTGATTCAACAAGAAAAGAATCGCGGAGATGAGCGTGCCCGCGTGGCCGATACCAATCCACCACACAAAATTCACAATCGCAAAGCCCCAGCCGATGGGAATGTTGATGCCCCAGATTCCTACGCCTTTGATGATCAGCCATGACAGCGAGATAAACAGCACCATCACCAAGGTGAAGCTCACCGCGAAACCCACGATCCACCCGGTGGTGGGCGGCTGTGTTAAAACTACCGCGGCGATCTTGTCGGTAACCGAAGCGTAGGTATGCCCGGGCTCGAGCACCGGATCAAGCCGGCGGATTTCAGGGAGATCCCCAGGAGGCGGCGTGGTGCTCATGCCTTTTCTAGCTCCGCGTTCGGATTACGCACCGCCGCAAGATAAGTGGTACGCGGCCGTGAATTCAGTTCACCCAGGATGGAATAATTCCGTTGCTGCTTCTTCAACTTGGCAACGCGGCTGTTCGGATCGTTCGCATTCCCGAACACAATCGCTTCCGACGGGCAGGCCGCTTCGCACGCGGTGACAATTTCACCGTCGCGGATCGGGCGGTTTTGCTTTTCCGCATCGATGCGCACGTTGTTGATGCGCTGCACGCAGTACGTGCACTTTTCCATCACGCCGCGGCTGCGCACCGTCACTTCCGGATTGCGCATCAATTTCAGCTGCGGAGTCTCCCAATCCTGGAAGCGCAGAAAATTGAAGCGCCGCACTTTGTACGGGCAGTTGTTTGAGCAGTAGCGCGTGCCGACGCAGCGGTTGTAAACCATGTCGTTCAGCCCTTCGGCGCTGTGCACGGTCGCGCCGACGGGGCAAACCTGTTCGCACGGTGCATTTTCGCATTGTTGGCACGGTACTGGCTGGAAGAATGTCTGCGGATTATCCAGAGAAGGATTGTAGGAAGCGGGATCATTCGTTGCCGATGCAGCTTGGTAATACCGGTCGATGCGAATCCAGTGCATTTCGCGGCCACGCATCACCTGATCTTTTCCCACCACCGGAATATTGTTTTCCGATTGGCACGCAAGCACACAGGCGTTGCACCCGTTGCATTTGTTCAGATCGATGGCCATTCCCCACGCGTAGCCGGGGTAAGCAAATTCCTTGTACAGGGACATGTCCTTCGGCGGCATTTCCGCGTGTTCGTGCGCAAACGCCGGATTCTTTTTGTACTCCTCCAGCGTCGCGGTGCTCAGAATCGACCGGCCTTCCATGTTGAAGTGATATTGCGTGCAGGCCAGCGGGTAAGTGTCGCCCGTTGCCGTCATCTTGCCACCAAACGACGTCCACAAAGCGTTGGAGCTCCGCACCACGTAAGCATTGAATCCCTTATTTGTTCCCGTGGAGCCGGAACGGCTGCGGCCATAACCCAATGGCAGAACCACCGTATTCTCTGCCTGCCCTGGCAGCGTCCAAGCGGCCGCCGTGACTTTGCTTGCACTCAATTCGATGTCCACCACGGCCGCACGCACCTGGCCGTGTTCGCCGCCGCGCGAAACCACTTTATGCGCCAGGTCCATGCTGTGCGCGAGCTTGGGGCTCACCAGCGCCGCGTTGTCCCACGTCAACTTGGTTAGCGGCTTCGGCAATTCCTGCAACCACCCATTGTTTGCGAACCGCCCGTCGTACACCGTCGGATCCGGCCGGAAAATGTATTCGACCTGATCGGCCGGCGCGGGCTTCAGCGTTGCCAGGCTTGGTACGCTGAATTTCAGTTCCGGCGTAATCGCCGCGTATTTCGTTCCGGCCACTACCCCGTCGTGCAGCCATTTGCGCCAGCCCGCATCAAGCGAGGTTCCCGAATGTGCGGAAGCTTCCGTCCAGTAGGCTCGTACACTCTCAAATGCAGGCATGCCGGGCTTGTCGCTGAACGCTGCCACCAGGTCATGCGAGGATTTGGTGTAGTACAGCGGCGAAATCAGCGGCTGGACAATGCTTATTGTGCCGTCATGCGCACGCGCGTCGCTCCAGCTTTCCAGGTAATGCGATTCAGAGATGTGCCACTGACAATACGCCGACGTTTCGTCGAAATAAGGGCTCAAGTGAATGCTGGTGTGCACGCGTTTCAGTTTCGACGTGAAATCGAAATCGTGCGGCGCGTCGTACACCGGATTGCCGCCCAGAATCAGTAGCAAGTCCACTTTGCCCGCGTTCAGGTCGGCGCACAAATCGCGCAGCGAGTCCAGGTTGTTGGTGGGTTCCGCTTCCACCGGCTCGGTGTAGTAAAGTGTCGTTCCAACATTGCCCAGTGAAGCGTTGATCGCATGCACCAGTGCGTGCACCACCGCCGGTTGGTATTCTCCTGCGATCACCAACGACGAGCCGCGCTCGGACTGCAAATCCCTGGCGACCGTTTCAAGCCATTTTTCAGCGTCGCCTTGCAGTGGAACTGCCGGGCCGATTCCCAATTTACCGGCCAGCGCGCGCGCGAACAATTCCATGTCGCTGGCGCGCACAGGCAAACGATGGTCCGCATTTGAACCGGTGACGCTCGGCGTCGGTTCCACCAGGTACAAGCGATTCAACGAACCGTTCGTCCCTTCGAGCCTGCGTCGCCGCGCAAACTGTTTTGCATACGCTATGTGCCCCGGGCCACTCGCCAGAAAATCTGCATCGAGCGACAAAATCACATTTGCTTTGCCTGGCACATACACCGTGTTCACGCAGCGGCCGAACGCGAGTTTGCTACCCTCTTTTGCGCCGTCACACGCGGCCGGTTCCCATTGATGCCACTTCGCCTGCGGGTATTGCGCCAGCAACTTCTTGATCTGCCAGGCCAGCGTGGGAGAAGTTACCGTACCCGTCAAAATGCGGAAACCTGCGCCATCGGTGGCTTTCACGTTCGTCGTCATGGCCGGCGCCGCATCCAAAAACGCCGACCAGGATCGGATCTCACCCGTGTACAAAGTTGTTTGCGCGCGATCCGGATCGTAAAGATTCAGGATCGATGCCTGCACGATCGCGCTCGTTGAACCCAGACTCGACGGGTGATCCGGATTGCCTTCGATTTTCGTCGGCCGTCCTTCGTGGCTCTCCACCAATACCCCGACCGCATCCGCGCCAAACGGCATCGCCGTCGCAAAAAAGTTTGGCCGCCCCAGAACCACGCCGTCCGGCTGTTTCACGTACGGCACGATGTGCGTCTGATCCGGCAACCCACAGCCGGCGAGTCCCGCCAGTGCCAACGAAGCACCCATCAATTTCAGGAAGTCGCGGCGGTCAACCGCGTCGTCCCACTCGGAAGCATGTCGCGGAAATTCGCGGTGCAGCAAATCAGTAAAATGCGGATCGTCCGCCAATTCTTCCAGCGTCCGCCAGTATTGTTTGCCGCTTTTTTCCCGCAGCTTTTCACGAACCGCCGCAAGATCCAGCTTGCTCTCGCGCACCGTGAGATCTTCCGGCTGTTCGTCGCCGTGTTCATCGCCGCGTTCGGCCTGGCGGCTTTGTGCCGGCTGTACGATACGAAACTCCTTGTCGTTTGCGTGATCGCTCATATCGTCCGTTATCGGTGACACGTCGAGCAACTGGTCAACTCGGCCGTGCTTCGCAATTTGTAATCCGCGGCAAGTTGCTTCCCAACTTCTTCCTGATTGGCCGGGGCCTGCCAGTTCATATTGAAGATTTCTTCTTTCGGCCGCAGATTCACTTGCGGATTCCGATGACAATCCAGGCACCATTGCATGGTCAGAGGCGACGCCTGAAAAATTAATGGCATCTCATTCACCGCGCCGTGACATGAGGAACAGCCAATGCCTTTGTTGATGTGAATGCTGTGGTTGAAGTACACGTAATCCGCCAGCCGGTGCACCTTCACCCACTCAATCGATCGCTCGGTTCGGTAGCTTTCGCGCACCGGCTCCAGGTATCCGACATTATTAAAGAGCACGGAATGGCAATTCATGCAGGTTTTCGTCGGTGGAATTCCCGCGTAAGCAGACGTCTCCACGCTGGTATGACAGTACCGGCAGTCGATTCCGTCGTCTCCCACGTGGTGTTTGTGGCTGAATTGAACGGGTTGCTCGCGCGTCACACGCTGGTTGGTGATATACGGCGACCTCGCCACGACCAGCATTCCGGTCAACCCGAGTCCGGCAAGGAATACGACCCCGGACAAACTAAGCCGCGAGATGAAATTGAAACTGCGGTGAAAAATCTGGGCCATGTCAAATTTGCACCTGAGGGTACATGCTCTCCAAGGGCACCAAAATCACAGGAGAAATGTTGACCCTCTTATGCCATAGCGCGAGTCCCACTCAAGATGCGAGCGCATAGTTTCCACCAAATTCTTCCGGATTGCAACCTGAAAGCAAACTGCTTGCCACGCAATTCATGGTCCTAAAAGTACAAAAATAGTTACAATTTCGAAGATTCCGACAGAAAAACGCTCGTCAAATTTTGCACTTATTCTCGAGGAGCGAACGGCACTGCGCTTTTTCAAAGGCGTTGACCTGCAGTCATTCGATAAGCATTCCTTATGTGCAACCCATATCCATTCGGCTTTTGGTGATGGCAAGCGGCGTGCTATCCTTCTTTATGTCTTTCGTCGCGCGCCTTGCGGCGAAGCCTACCTGCTTCGGTTTTGCCGCGAGCAGTCTCACAACTCTGCTGGGGCGTGGTCCAACTGGTAGGACACCTCACTGTTAATGAGGACGGTGAAGGTTCGAATCCTTCCGCCCCAGCCAACTTCCCCTCGAGTGGCGTCACGCGATCCTCGTCGTTGCGTCGAATGCCCGACCTGGGCGCGCGATAGGACGGTTATCACGGGCGGGAACCGGGACCTGCTTATCGTACATATCGCGTTGGTGTGGGGCCTTCCTCGAGCCGGTGACGATCCCAGATCGCGCCTTCCCGGCTGTAGTAGGCCATCTCAAAGTCTTGTGTCAATTCCAGTGCGTCGGTTGGACAGGCGTCTTCACACAAACCGCAAAACATGCAGCGCGAAGTGTCATAGGTGAACGTGGTCAAAACCTTTCGCCGCGTCGCGTCGTCTCGCTCCCAGCCCACCACAATCAAGTTCTCCGGGCAGGCCAGCGTGCACAGGTTGCACGCGATGCACAAGGTTTCCCCTGTCTCCGGATTTTTGTTCAGCCTCGGCGCTCCGCGAAAGCGTTCGGCCACCATCGGCCGTTCCAGCGGATACTGCTCCGTGTAGATGTTCTTGGGAGATTGCGTCCGGAAGGTAACGCTCATGCCCTTAAGAAAGTCTGTCTGAAATATCCGTGACACCAGTTCTTTCATGCCCTCAGTGTCTTTCTCCCAGGTTCGGTTGTCAAGAACCCTCACCCGCATCAGCAGACCTGAAGCGACCAGCGCTGGCCGCGCGACGAACTCGTCGCTTGCCATGTTATTCTCACCCTGTAGCAGAGCTTCTTCTTAGGAGCGGCGTATCGCGACCTAGCAAATGCGCTCTGCCATGTTCAGGTGCGCGTCTGGATCGAAAGCGATGGTCGTGCCTCCAACGGTGAGAATCGGTGCCAATGAACCCGTGATGGTTCGTGTCCCAGAGGGCTGGTTCTGGATGGGCTGCGAACTCGGGCGCGATGATGAAAAACCCGAGCATCGCGTCTGGGTGGATACCTTCGATCTTGCCGTTCATCAGGTTACGACGGAGGAATACGCCTGCTTCCTTGCCACTATGCGCGCTCCTGTGCCGCAATGCTGGAACGATTCGCGTTTCAATGATCCGAAGATGCCTGTCGTCGCCATATCGTGGCACGAGGCCATGGCCTATTGCGAGTGGCTAAGTTGCGCGACGCGCAAGCCCTATCGCTTGCCCAGCGAAGCGGAGTGGGAACGTGCCGCTCGTGGCGGCGCAGAGCACGCCATGTACTCATGGGGAGATACGCCACCCGAGTTGATTCCCGATTACGCCGAGCGGTGGAGGCACGGGCCCGAGCCGGTGGAACTGTATCCGTCAAACGCCTACGGCCTTTGTAATATGGGTGACAACGTACATGAATGGTGCGCCGACTGGTACGACGCCAACTTCTATGCCTGTTCACCGGAACGCAATCCGCGTGGGCCCAGCAGTGGAACTCGCCGTGCCTCGCGCGGTGGCTCCTGGCGACATCATATCAAGGTCAGTCGAATCGCCGCGCGCTCCAGTATTCCACCAGAGTTCAAATATACCGACTACGGTTTTCGAGTCGCACGCTCCTCGAGCACGTAAGATCGTAGTCGTGCCTCGGCTGCTCGAGTGCATCATCGCAGGAATTGCAGGACTGGGTCAGCGCTTCTGCGCGGGCCGAAACCTAGGCGCGCGGTCATCACCACGCGTACTCTCGCGTTCCATAATCTATCTACAGATCCTTCTGCGTTGAATACCCCGCTGCCAGCCAGCCTTTCCATCCTCCATCCATCGATTCCACGTTCGTGTATCCCATTTTTTGCAGGTTATCCGCCACTAGCGCCGAACGGAATCCGCCCCCGCAATAACAAATCATTTTTGCTCCGGTGTCTGGTATGCGCGCCTCAACATCTCGCTCGATGATTCCCTTGCCCAGATAAATGGCCCCGGGCAAATGCCCTTTCGCCCACTCGCTCTCCTCACGCACGTCCACCAGCACAAACTTTTCCCCGGCATCCATCCTGCGTTTCACATCGGCTACGTTTGTTTCCTTGACGCGCTTTTTCGCATCGTTCACCAGCCCCAGAAACCTCGGCGCGTGACCCATATCTTCCTCCCGCGTTTTTACAGAGTATCGAGCCCTAGCATACCGCGAAGCACGCCCAAATCAATCGGGCGTCTCCGGTAGAAGAAACGCCCGAAAGCAAGAAGTTGCCGTAAAACTCCGCAACGAAAATGGAGAACTACTCCGCCGGCGGCTTGGGGATGAAAATGTGTGTGGGAGCGACAAGCACACGATTCGATTTGATTCTACGCCCGACGCCTGCGCAAAAGAGGGGCTGCTGGCCTACCGCTACGGAGCAGTCACGTCGCCCCGGCGTCGTGATGTGAGCTCTCTCAGGGCTTGAACTTTGCCACGCTTGGGTTCGATGTCGGAACTCGGCACCCGGGTGATGCGCCACTGCCGCCGCGCCCGGCGACGAACCGGCTCGTCTCACGCACGCGCGTCCGCAATCCATCGATCTCGGCCGGAATTCCGTTCACCGACGCGCCGTGATTCACGTAGATTAGCAACGCGGCCTCGCCCGGCGCATCCACGCTGGACGTGATTCCCACTCCCAAAACTCCGGGCTGGCTCAGATACTCAGCCTGGTGTGCGTCCTGCACCGCCTTCGCGCGCCCGAATTCTCCCGAGCGAAGCGTGTACACCACCAGCGGATCGGCAACATTGGTCAGAAGCTGGGCGCTCTCCTCGCTCGTCAGCATTCCGTGCGACGCCCAGGACTCTGCCTGAATCACACGTGTGCCCACTCCGTTGATGCTTCGCGGCAGCTTCTCCACCGATCCTCGCGAATTCACGAAAAGCAGGATCGCTGCTTGCCCAGGATGGTCGTAGCTCCGGCCAACACCAATCGCGTCCACCGCCATATTCCCCAGCAATTCCGGCGCGTGGAGATCGCGCACCTGCGAAGCGCTCCGGATCACGTCCGCGGAAACCTGCGCGCTTGCAGCCTTTGCCACCGCCGGTTTCAGCGTCAAACTGCATCCAATCACCTGGTGGGTCGCGCCACCCACAAACGTCGGTGTCCCACTGTTGCCGGCAAACGCCGTAAGAACGTCGCCCACGGGATTGCCCACGGAGTCCGTGTCCGAACCCGCAAACAGCAACGCCACCGCCTCTGCGCTGTCTTGCGTAACAATTAATGAACCAGAATCGCCCGTCGCACTGAAGTCCCCGCCTGTCACGGAAATTAAGTCGGTGTAGTTGACCGTAAACGCCACGGTGGTGTCACCGCAGTGCCGGAAGTAATCCACATTGCCCGCCACGTTCAGGGCCAGTATCGTCGAGCAGGTCAGGCCTGTCGTCCTCCCGCTTTTGGCTACCAATCCGTTGTGCGGAGCAGCCATTGCTTGCGTCGGTGAGATGCCCGACCCTTGCGCGGGTGCGCCGGGATCCGGCACGCCACTCGTTTGCGTTGCTCCTAACAATAGAATGTTGCCGCTGCTATCCACCTTCCCGGATACCACCTGCGCCAGCGCCGCGTCAATCTTGGGCGCCGGTCCGTTCTCCAAATTGAAGAACTGCGTCAGGTTCGCCACCGTCTGGGTTCCCGCGGTGCTGCAATTCGTCTCGATCAATCCCGGCTGGCTGATCGGATCTCCCGCTCCTCCGCCATCGCTTCTTGCCATCACGTGATTGTTGCTCAGAATGAATTGCGTTCCACCCAAGGTGATCAGCGACCCTAGAGTCCCGGCGCAACACACTCCGGGGCCTGTGTCGTTGATATTTCCGCCGGAAGTTCCCAGCTTGACGGCGCCGCCCTGAGTTGCCTGTTGTTGTGTTTGCAGCGTGACGGTCGCCGTACCGGTTGCTGTGGCATCCGCTTGCGAGATCGCAGTGATCGTGACGGTCACGTTGTCGCCACTCGCCGGAATCAGGCCGGGCGCGATCTTAAAGGGAGCGCTGTACGTGCCACTGCTGGAAATCAGCCCTGTTGTTTGGCTGCCACCGGCTACGCCATTCACTTGCCATGTTACCGCGCTGTTCGAGCCGGACACTGACGCAGTAAAGACCTGAGTTCCGAAGGGTTGGAGGGTGGCCGCTGCGGGCGAGACAACAACGGCCGAGGGTTGCGTACCGCCTCCGCTTCCCCCGCCGCCGTTACCGTCGGTGTGCTTTAGATCCGTAAGACCGCTACACCCCGTTGTGCTTGCCACAAGAACGGCAATCAAGGCAATTTCGCTTGCTCGGCGCATATTTTCCCTCAGTTTAACCACGCGCCTCAGCGTAACACGCCGTTTCCCTGGCTTTTCGTTAACCCGGATTCAACGTGCTGTATCGGAATCCTGTACTCGAGGACAGGCTGGCGATTCGCAACGATTACTCTCAAGTTGCGCTCTTTCCGTGCCTTAATCCAGATCGCGCCAGTTCGGCCCTGTCCCAATTTCCACCACCAGCGGTACGGCGAGCTTGTACACCCCTTCCATTTCTTCCTTCACCAGTTTCTCCAGCGCTTTCAGCTCTTTGATCGGCGCTTCAAACAGCAACTCGTCGTGCACCTGCAAAATCATCTGTGCTTGCAACTTCTCCTTGGCGAGGCGCTTGTCGATCGAGATCATGGCGAGCTTGATCAAGTCTGCCGCGGTACCTTGCAGCGGCGAGTTTAGCGCGGTGCGTTCCGCAAAATTGCGCAACTGCACCTGCGGCGAGACGATATCCGGAATCGGACGGATTCTTCCGAAAAGCGTTCTCGCGACGCCGGACTGCCGAGTCTCGACCAGCACGCGGTCCAGGTACTCTTTTACACCCCTGTAGCGCGCGAAGTAGGCGTTGATGAATTGCGCCGCTTCCCTCTGTTCAATTCCCAGCTGCTGCGCCAGGCCGAATGGCGACAAACCATAGATAATTCCAAAATTGATGGCCTTCGCCGCGCGCCGGTGCTCCGCGGTCTGCGCCATCGGCCCCACGCCGAAGACTTCCTGCGCCGTTCTCGCATGGATATCTTCCCCGTTTCGGAACGCCGCGATTAACACTGGATCCTGCGAAAAGTGCGCCATCACGCGTAATTCAATCTGCGAATAGTCAGCCGAGAGCAGCAGCTTGCCTCTGTCGGCCACGAACGCCGCGCGGATCTCTCTGCCAAGCTCGCTGCGGATCGGAATATTCTGCACATTGGGATCGCTGGAGCTGAGCCTGCCCGTCGCGGCCACCGTTTGCGAAAAACTGGTGTGTAGCCGCCCCGTCTCCGGATGAATCAGCTTCGGCAAGGCATCCACGTACGTGGATTTCAGCTTCGCAATTTCCCGGTACTCGATCATCTTGCGCGGCAGTTCGTGCTGCGCGCTCATCGTTTCCAGAATGTCCGCTGCGGTTGACCGTACTTTTTTCCCACCGCGGCGCCCCGGCGGCTGCAAATTCAATTTGTCGAACAGAATCTCCGCAAGCTGCGTCGGCGAATTCAGGTTGAACTCCGCGTCGGCCAGCAACCAGATCTCCTTCTCGATGCGCCGCACTTCCTTTTCCATTGACTCCGACATTTTCTCCAGCGCTTTGGGGTCGACGCGAATTCCCACGCGCTCCATTTCCGCCAGTACCGCAGCCAGCGGCAGCTCGATCTGTTCGTACACCTTCGGCAAATCTTGCGCTTCCATCTGCTCCCGCAGCGCCGGCGCCAGGCGTTGCAGATAGTCTGCCCGCTCGCCCGGCCCGCCACCCATTGGCATATTGAATTGCCGGAAGATTACATCCACAAAATTGTGGTTCGCGGTCGTTGGCCGCAACAAATACGAATAGAATTGCGTGGCGTGTTCGATGTTTTCCGTCTTGCCCGCCAATAACTGGAACAATTTCGGGTCGTGCACGATCTTTCGCCGCTTGCTATCGCGCAACACCGGCTCCAGCGCTTTCAGCACCTCTCCTTTTTCGTCCACCCACACCGCGCGCCCTTCGCCCGCCTTTGACGACACTTCGATCGAGGCGATCCGCGTCCCAAATCCCTCCGTCCCGCGCTCTCCCGGTTCCAGGTTCAGCCAAATCGCTAAGGAATCTTTCGCCGCTAACTTTTTCAGGTAGACGCGGAAGTCCTCGGCATTCGCCAGCTGGGCGTAATCCTTAGGTTCCTGGGCTGTCGCACTCTGAACCGCCGCGCTGGCCAACGTTGCCGGAGCGTTTTCACTTTGTTGCGGTGCGGCCCCCACAGCCAGCAATTCTTTCAGTAGTGAGTTGAAACCCAGTTCGCGATACAGTACCGTCAGCGCGGCGACGTCAGGCGCGCGCGCCTTCAATTTCTCGGTGTCCAGTTCCAACGGCACGTCCATTTCGATGGCCGCAAGCTGCTTGCTCAGCTTCACTTGCTCCACTTGCTGTTGCAGTGCTTCGCGGTAGCGTTTGTTCGGCACCTCGGCGGCATGCTCAAGCGCGTTTTCCACGCTGCCATATTTCTGGATCAGCTCGGTCGCCCCTTTTTCCCCGATTCCTTTTGCGCCCGGGATGTTGTCCACGGTGTCGCCCAACAGCGCCATCAAGTCGATCACTTTGTCCGGCGTCACTCCCAAGATTTCCTCTACCTTCTTTGCGTCGACGATCGTGTCTGCTTTCGCTCCCCCCGTGCCCGTCCGCAAAATCTTCACGCCTGCGTTCACCAACTGCATCATGTCCTTGTCGTTTGAGACCACCAGAACCTCTAGGTTTTTGGCTTTCCCCAGCTTCGCCATTGTGCCGATCACGTCGTCGGCCTCGTAGCCGTCCAGTTCCAGAATCGGCAGGTTCATGGCCTCCATCAGCCGCCGCACATATGGCAACTGGATGCTCATCTCATCGGGCATCGGCGGCCGCTGGGCCTTGTACTTTTCAAACAGTTTGTCGCGGAAAGTCGGTTGCCTGGTATCGAAGACGATGGCCACGTAGTCCGGTTTGTAGTCCTTCAAAATCCGCCGTACGATGTTCAAAAATAGAAACGGCACCTTCGTGGGCATTCCGCTGGGCGCATTCATCCGCGCCATCGGGGCGTAAAACGCCCGGTAAATATGCGCCATTGCATCGATCAGGAAGAGTTTTTTTTCTTCTGCAGGCATCCCGGGGAGTATAGCAAGCGCGAGCCACGGTTATCGAATCAACAAAAACAAAAGGGCGCACTCGCATGTGCCCGCCGTTCGAGACTTGCAGAAGAAACTACGATTTCGGTGCTGCGGTTGCGGCTCCGCGCCCTTGCGTTACCAGCAGGAGTTGCGTGTCGCTGTCTAGACGCACAGTCTTGCCGTTCGACGTAATCACGGAGCCTTCCGCCGGATTTGTCGCCGGACGCAGGCTAGCGTCCTTCAAGCCGAATACGCCGCGGCTGTCAGACGTCAGGCGTCCTAAAGCATCCAAGCCTTTCTCTGGTGGCGCGCCGTTCGAGGCCACCGTGGTATCTACCGGAGGACCAGTGGGAGCGCTGGATGTCGCGGGCGACCCTCCCATGGAGCCAGTGCCACCGGGGCGGCTCATGTTTGAAGGCACGCCCGGCGAGGCAACCGGCGCACCGGGCGCACCGTTACTCATATTTTGTTGTCCTGGCATTGACGACGGTGGCGGCGCCACCGCGACGATGGCAACGTTCAAAGGCAGTTCCTCGCCGCCCTTCAAGACCGCTTTGTCGAACGCAATGCCCAAAGAAGAATCGGTGCCGCCCTTTGCACGCGCAGCGGCCTCGGTTACGTGCCCTACCAGTTTTGTTCCTTTCGGAATGATGGTTTTTCCATCCGCCCGAATGTCCGCTGTCGTGCGCGCGGTCAGCGCGTCGCCCTGCTTTATCTTCTTGGAATCAACGGAGGAACTCAGTTCGGCAACAATTGGCGAACCATCTGCCAACGAAGCGTTCAGCCGTGGATTGTCCGTCGAAGCGGAGGGAGCTACAGAGGCTGAACTCGATGTCTGCGCGCCGGCTTGCGTTTGGCACACCGCGGAGCCGGCGAAAACAAGCGCTCCCAAAATTATGATTCCCGTGCGTTTCATTTAAACCTCCAACGACTGTCCGTGACCTAGGGCTGGAGCAACCTTCCGGACAGAAGGGCACTAAGGGCCCAATCGTTAGATGGCAAATCCTATGCCAACAGTGCAGCGTTTGTTTTGAATTGCTTAGCTAAGGGATGGACCCAGGAGCTTAGACCTCAGGCAGACGGAAACGCGAACGAAAAGAAGAATTTACATAAGGGGGTGACGGTTCGAGAGAGGGCGACGGTTCTAGGCAATTCGGTGGAATTCCGTTACACAATTCCCAGCGGTTTCGCGACTTCTGCCAGAATATCTGCCGCCTTAAGCAGATATTCGCGCTTGTGCGCCGCGCTCACGATCGCCCGCAAACGGGCTTTGCCCTCCGCAACGGTCGGATAGCCAACCGCCGGCGCGAACACGCCCGCCGCAAACAACTTCCGCGAAAATTCAAAGGCTTTCGCCGCATCGCCCACGTGAATCGGAATAATTGGCGTCTCGCTGGCCTTGAACTCAAAGCTGCGCTTCTGCAATTCTCTTTTGAAGAATTTTGTATTGGCCCAGAGTTTCTTGACCAGTCTTTCGCCTTCCGGAGAATCCAGCAGCGTGAATGCCGCCTGGCATGCGGCCGCCGTGGCGGGCGGATGCGACGTGGAAAACAAAAACGGCCGCGCCCGCAAATACAGAAAATCAATCAGGTCGCGCGAGCCGCACACATAGCCGCCCATCGACCCGATTGCCTTGCTCAGTGTTCCCACCTGAATGTGCACGCGCCCGTGGCAATCGAAATGATCCACGGTTCCGCGCCCGCTGCGCCCCAGCACTCCGCTGGAGTGCGCGTCATCCACCATCATGATGCAGCCATACTTTTCCGCCAGGTCGCACAGAGCCGGCAGCGGCGCAACATCTCCATCCATCGAGAAAACACCGTCACTGATAATCAGCTTCTTGCCGGGAAATGCCCCGTGCTCCTGCAAAATCCGTTCGCAATCCGCGATATCCTTGTGTTTGAACACCTTGATGGTGGCTTTCGATAGCCGCGCCCCATCGATAATCGACGCGTGATTCAGTTCGTCGGAAATAATCAGGTCGTCTTTGCCCAATACTGCCGACACCGTTCCCGCGTTTGCCGTGAACCCCGACTGGAACACCACGCACGCTTCCGTGTGCTTGAATTTCGCAATCTGCTCTTCCAAATCCATATGCAGCTTCATGGTGCCCGCGATGGTGCGCACCGCTCCCGCGCCCACGCCCAATTTTCGCACCGCTTCCAACGCCGCTTTGCGCAAAGCCTTGTGCGACGTCAGTCCCAGATAATTGTTCGACGCCAGATTAATTACTTCGCGTCCGTCGAACACACACACGGGCTTCTGCTCCCCTTCGAGCACGCGCAACTTCGGCGCAACTCCCCTGCTTCGCAAATCCTCGAGCGTCTCGCTTACGTACTGCAGTGGGTTTTGTTTGGTGGTTTGTGCCCCGGATTCGTTCATGTCTTCGGTCTCCAAACGCTGTGGTCTCGGTGCCCTCGGTGGTGAATTCTTTTGCTACTTTGTCAGGCCATTTGGATACATCAGAATTTTGCCCGCCATCCCGCTGTGCAGTTTCGCAAACGCCGCCTCAAAATTGTCGAGCGCCAGGCGTTCGCCGAACAATGGCTCCAGGTTCACGCGCCCGGCCTTCAGTAGCGCCGTCATCTGCACCCAGGTCCCGTACATCCGTCGTCCGTAAATGCCCTGAACGGTTGCGCCCTTGAAAATCACGTCCTGCACCAGGTCGAGCGGAACATTTTCTGTCGGAATCCCCAGCAGCGACGCTCGGCCTCCCGCACGCAACGACTTGAACCCTTGCTGAATCGCCGCGGGCTGCCCGCTCATTTCCAGGAGCACATCCACACCCGTGCCGCTTGTCGCGGCCAGAATTTTTTTGACTGGATCTTCACAGGCGGGATTTAGCACATGATCGGCGCCCATTTCTTCGGCCATGGCGCGCCGGTGCTCATTTGTTTCCGTCGCAAACACGGTGGAACTGCCGCAAGCCTTCGCCACCGCGATCGACATCAGCCCGATCGGCCCGCAGCCGGTTACCAGCACCGTTTGTCCCGCGATCGCTCCCGCCAGCACGGTGTGCACTGCGTTCCCCAGCGGATCCAGGATCGCCGCGTAGTGCTCGGGAATGGCCGCATCCAGCTTCCAGATGTTCGTTGCGGGAATTTTCACGAACTCAGCAAACGCGCCATCCATATCGATGCCGATGATCTTCAGGTTCTGGCAGATGTGCGCCTCGCCCAGGCGGCATTGGTGGCAGTGCCCACAATTGAGGTGCATCTCCGCACTCACAAAATCGCCAGGCCTCAGCGCACTCACGTCTTCGCCAACGCACTCCACGATGCCGCAGAATTCGTGCCCCAGAGTTACCGGCGGTTTGATGCGTCCCTGCGACCAGCGATCCCAACCATCGATGTGCAAGTCCGTCCCGCAAATCGACGTCGCCGTTACGCGCACCAGCGCATCCTGCGCGCCGATCGACGGCACCGGCACCTCTTGGATTTCCAATCCCTTAGCCGCTCTTGTCTTGCGCAACGCCTTCATGGTCGCAGACATTTAGGCAGGCTCCTCAGGCAGGCCCTTCCGATTGCAGATTTCCATGCTAACACACAGCCTACACCCTGGCTGGTGACGACCGTCGGAATTCTCCACACGGGCCTTTCCACTATCATGGCAAACTATTGCCTCGCCAATGAGACCGTCCCTCTTTGAAATTCGCAACGCGCAACAACTCCTGGCGAAGTATTTCTTGCCCACGCCGCTGCAATATGCGGCTGCTCTCTCCACGAACGGCGCAGAAGTATTTCTTAAACTGGAGATTGGACTTCCCACCGGCTCGTTTAAACCGCGCGGGGCCCTCTACTCTCTGGCCGCCAATCTTAGCAAGCGCAACATCATCGAAGTTACCGCTTCCAGCACCAGCAATCACGGAGCGGCGG
>Ga0210406_10002028_pt1 | contig 23656 bp, 19 predicted proteins | sample IncBWC30MmetaG_FD_155454 | JGI IMG/M metagenome (GOLD analysis project Ga0210406, IMG submission 155454) | Forest soil microbial communities from Barre Woods Harvard Forest LTER site, Petersham, Massachusetts, United States - Inc-BW-C-30-M | ecosystem: Environmental > Terrestrial > Soil >...
TTACTTTCAGAAATTCGTGGAGGCGTACGCGGCAGCGGGCGTGAACGTGCGCGCGGTGACCACTCAAAACGAGATCGACGCGGACCAGGGAGGCCGCATGCCCGCGTGTCCGTGGCCGGAAGAGGACGAGGAGCGCCTGGTGGCAGCGCTCGGGCCGCTCCTCGAAACGAGCGGCGCCAAAATCTGGACCCTGGACCACAATTACAATTTGTTTGGCCGCGCCCTCGATCAACTTTCGCGGCCCCGCATCAAGAAATATGTGAACACCGTCGCCTGGCACGGCTACGTGGGCAGCCCGGAGATGATGGGCAACGTGAAGCGGAGATTTCCCGAAGTGGAAATGCATTGGACCGAAGGCGGCGACGACTACAAATTCCCTGATTATTTGACGAACTGGAGCAAGTGGGGCGCGACCTTCGCCGGCATTCTGGCCAACGGACCGCAAAGCATCACCATGTGGAATCTGGCTCTCGATGAACGCGGGCGGCCCAACATCGGTCCGTTCGATTGCGGCGGCCTGGTGCAGATTCATTCGCAGACGAAAGAGATCACGCGCACGGGATTGTATTGGGCGTTGGTGCACCATGCCCGCGCATTTCGCCGCGGCGCGGTGATTGTCGCTTCGCACGATGCGAACGGCGACCTTCCCGCCGTGAACGCCGCGCTGATCGGCCAGCCAGCGTCCTCATCCACAGTGACAGCAACCCCGAACAGCGCGGCAACTTCGCGCGTGTATCACACCGCAGCGAAAAATTCCGACGGGTCCATGGTGCTGGTGCTGACCAATCCAGGTGACGCGCGGGACGTGACGGTCGCGTGCGGTGGCCAGGCTGCTAAAGTAGCGCTGACCGCCGATTCGATCACCGCGCTGCGCTGGAGCTGTGTCTGATAAACGCGTACCAGAGATGTGGAGTAATGGTAGGGCAGATGTCCGGTAAGACGATTTATTACTCATTAGAATGAAAACCTGCACCACGATGGGCGCTTTGTTCGTATTCGGAGGTACAGAATTGACCCTCTGATTCCGGCCAGTTCTGCTGTAGCTATCGCGGCCTCAGCACGGCGAACTCTGAAATCGTAAAGCCCAGGGCGGCTCCCAGGAAAACGTCTGAGGGGAAGTGGGCTTGGTTCGTGATGCGGGAAAAGCTGATGACCGAGGCCATGCCGTACGCCACCCAGGGCACCCAGCGATGCTGGCGATAGCGATGGGAGAACACGGTCGCAACAGCGAACGCCGCCGCCGCGTGACTGGAAGGAAAGCTTGTATTAATGCCGGTGGGAGACACATGACTGCGGAAAAAGGTGTCGGAAAAAGGGCCGGGGGGTGGGATGTCCGATGGACGCAGGCGTCGGGTCGCTATTTTCATCGCTATGCCGACGATGGCGCTGTCGGCATAGGCTTCACCGGCTAGGAGGGCCGTCTTTTCGGCGTAGGAATTGTGGCGGAAATGTCCGACCACCAGAAAGGCGGCGGGAACAATCGCAATTTCAGTTGCGGTGATAGGTCCGGAGAAGGCGTTGTTGAAGCCCTCGAATTCAGTAGTGCGCCGGAAGTAGGGCGTGTCGTGTGGGTCAGCGACAATTAAGGCCGCGGTCACGCCCGTTACTGCGAGCGTGGGGAGCCATTGCCGCCCTTTGGCAAGCTGCAGCGGAAACAACCAGATGTCTTTCTGATCTTGGAGAAGGTTCCGCGGAAGGGCGCGCCAGGAGATGTCGCGCTCTGCCAGTGCCGGGGTTGCGTTTTGTGGCGTTGCTTGCGCAGCGGCGCTTTGAGGCGCTTCCTGCGCACGAAGCCCGGGACACGCAAAGGCAATCCCCATACAGGTGAATAGGCACACCAGGCAGGAACGACGGACTGCGCGCTTCTCGGCAGCGACACCAACCTTGGAATAGGGAACCGGAGACAGTCGTTTCGCCCACACGTCGCTCATCCTCACTCCAATACGGTACGAGAAAGCCATCCGGAAAACTGTTCCATTTAGAACGATATGCGCACCAGCCATCGGAAACTTCAGGTCAAAATTCTGGCGTAATCCATTCACGACATTACACTTATAAGTTTACCATTGATAAACGTCTAGGGCTGCGCGCGTTATCTCGAAGAAATCTCTCTTACCCGTCCCATCAATCCAGCCCTAACTCTCGACCTGTCAATTCTTTGCAGCCTCTTTTCCCAAAACACCCGCGTGGGAGCTACCGCGATTCCTGTTTCAACCACCCACTGCTCACTACCCACGACGCACCGCCCACTCTCCTCTAACCACCTTTAGAATGAACACTTGCGGAAAAAGGGGGGAGGGGGGTGCACCCTCTTGGAGTTCTTAGTGGGCTATCAGTGTCGACTGGGTGGCCACGCACTGCCACACGCCATTCTGATTGATCCAGGTGTCCGTGAAGCGCCCGCGCCGCGAATAAGGCTTTCCCTTCTCGATTCCTTTATCCCTGTACAGCCCGGTGACCACCGCTGCGTTCCCATATAGGTGCACGGTCATTCCGTCATTGTTGATCTGCTCTTGCTCCGCGTCGCTATGCAACGTGCTTTCCAGAAACTGCTTCTTGTTCTGCAGCGTGCCATCGTAATCGACGTACACGAGGGATTCACTCAGCAACTGATTCAGCGCTGCTGCGTCCTTGCTTACCTCCGCGTGATTCCATGCGCTTTCCAGCGCCAGCAAGCGGCCTTCCTCCCCGTTTCGCTTTGTCGAGTCCTGCGCAAGCAGCAAAATCGCGCAAGACAGAACCAATAAGCCGACCGGCAACAATTTGCGCATTGCATACCTCTCTGGGAAATGACCAACTGAGCCCCAGCTCCACGGGCTCCGCGTCGACCCAGCGAACACAGTTCCCGCTTCAATGCGGCGCGGCGCCATCGAGAAACGCTTCCACGACAGGCACAAACTCCGTGGTCTTCTCCAACGGCGGGACGTGGCCGCACTGGTCGAAGCTCACCAGCTTGGCCCCTGCGATTCCGGCCGCATATCTCTCGCCGGAAGTAATCGGTAGCAGAGTATCTTGTTTGCCCCAAACGACCAGCGTCGGCACACGAATCTGCGCCATCCTGTCGTCAAGCCGTTCGGAAGCCAAACCTGGATTGCTCAAGATGGCTCGAACCGTATAGCCGTCGTGCTTTGCAAGCTTGTCCGCAAAGCTTTTTTGCAGAACCTCGTCTGTGACCCAGCTCGTATCGTAAAAAACTGCTTCCAGCAATTTGCGCATATCCGCCAGCGTGCTCGGATTTAGATTCGGAATCGGCTTGTCTTGCTGCAATCCTGCAGCGTCCACCAGGACCAGCTTTTCGACAGGAACCAAGGGCGCGCCTCCGGAAATCTCCGCCGCGTACAAAGCGGAAATCCAGCCGCCAAGCGATTCGCCCATAAGGCTCGCCTTCTCCACCTTCAGCGCATGCAAAAACTCGTTCAGAAAATCCACGTATGTCTGGATCTTATAGTCGATCAGCGGCTTGTCCGAGCGCCCGAAGCCGATCTGATCCATCGCGATCACGCGATATTTTTTGGAGAGCGGCGCCACCACCCGGCCCCAATCTCCGTCCTTGCTGCTCCCCAACCCATGCACCAGCACGAGCACCGGACCCGAGCCTACGTCCCAGTAATGAATCGTCTGGCCGAAAACAATCGTGGTCTTGTCCTCCGGCTGCTTCGCCGGAGCTTGTCCAAAGCAAGGGACAGCAAGAAGTGTGAGGGCAACTGCAAAAAATGCTTTCCGGCGCACCAGCATGATTCCTCCCGTCTTTTGCGGCCTCCTATGTAGCACAAGCCTGCCCAGCCACCAACAAGCAACCGCGACATTTGCCCGCCCGCGAACCCTTTGGTACAGTGCCAGCACCGCCCGCAATGCCGATCGAGGAGGAGGCCAGTGGCCATCTCGCAAGAGCTGCTCCAGATTCTTGTCTGCCCCGTGTGCAAGACACTCGTCAAGCCAACGCCGGACCACGCCGGCCTGAAGTGCCAAACCTGCCGGCGGGTCTATCCCATTCGCGACGACATCCCCGTGATGCTCCCGGAAGAGGCAACGGTCGCCCCCGAGTAGCGAAGGGACCTACACAGCGATTCGCCTTCTTCCATGCCCAGCAAAATCAAGAGTGATGCCGGCCGTCTGAAGCGCCTGATCCCTCGCCTGCGCGGAAAACGCATAGGCGTCCTCGGCGACCTCATGTTGGACCGCTACCTGTGGGGCACCGCCTCGCGCCTTTCGCCGGAGGCCGCCGTTCCCGTAGTGGATTTTGTCGAGCAGAGCGAATGCCTCGGCGGCGCAGGCAATGTCGCTGCAAATCTGTCCGCTCTCGGTGCCCGCGTAGAGTGCTTCGGCGCGATGGGAAATGACGAACCAGGCGCGGCCCTGCGCAAATGCCTGCGCGAAGCGGGCGTCGTTGACAAAGGCGTGCTGAGCGACGCGAAGCGGATGACCACTGTGAAAACCCGGATCATCGCGCGTCATCAGCAAGTCGTGCGCGTCGACCGCGAGCGCCGCGAGCCCCTGCGGCCGGAAACCGAAGAGCGGCTCCTGCGCGCACTGTTCGCCGCGCTCAAACGCCTCGACGCTCTTGTCTTATCCGACTACGACAAAGGCCTGGTCACCGACAATTTCGCCGAACGCGTTCTCAGCGCGTGCCATCGATTGCGCGTAGCCGTTTTCGTCAAGCCCAAAACTTCACGACTCTATGCCTATCGCGGCGCGCGCGCCATCGTTTGCAATGCCAAGGAAGCGGGATTCTTTGTAACTCGTTCTCTGGGAGAGGATAAATCCGTGGAAGAAGCGGGACGCGCCCTGCTCGCGCATTTTGGCTGCGGAGCGGTGCTCATCACCCGCGGCGAAAAGGGCATGAGCCTCATTGAAGAAAGCTCGCCGCGCGCCCTGCATATTCCCGCGACGGGATTTGAAGTCACCTACGCTCGAGTCGGCCAATCCGGTGTAGACCGCACGGCCAGCGGCCGGCAGGTCTTCGACGTCACCGGTGCAGGCGACACCGTGCTGAGCGTCGTGGCGCTAGCCGCGGCAGCTGGTGCTTCTCTTTCCGACGCCGCCATCCTCGCCAACACCGCCGCAGGCGTGGCCGTCAGCAAACTGGGCACCGCCACGGTCACACCGGAAGAGCTGACCCGCGCCCTGGGCGAAATTCGCCACTAGCGAGGCCAAGCGTTTTTGGAGTGCGGCGGTCTTGCCGCCGCTTTCACGGAGTTAGCACCAGCAACGCTGTCAACGTGGGTAAAGAGTTTTCTTTACGGGGGGAAACTAAACGATTTCTCCTGCGTGTTCATCCACACGGTCACCACGCGCGTCCTCCGGCTCTTCTCTGCATCGGTCGCCTCCGGCATCGGCGCAAAGGGACTCACCGCGACTTCCACGACCACGCTGTTGGCCGAATCCCTCGCCGCGCTTATTTTCATGATCTTGTAGCTTTTCACCGGCCCGTAATATCCGTGCGGCCCCCAATCCGTCAGGAAGTCCGGCAAACGATAGCTGGGCGCGGCCTTCCACAATCGATAGGCGGTATCGGTGTCTCCGGCCACCAACGCATCGAAAAAATGTTGTGTCGCTCGCTGTTCGGGGTAGTATCGGAACGCAAAGTAAAGCACCACGGCAGCCAATACCACCAGCGCGCCAGCCACAAATTTCAAAGGGCGCGACTTATTGGAAGTTTCCACCGGCGGTTCGAGAAGGCTCATCGAGAATCTCCGCAAATGCGAGCGTAGCACAGCGCAGGCTCTGTTGTTTACCTGTAGCTCAGGCCTGCCTTATAGGCCTGAGGGTTTTCTCCTCGCTCTCGGATCGAGCTATGGTTCTAGCGCCCCGCCGGCGCCTTCCGGCAATTCGATTTGATACTTCGTTCTTGCTTTCTCAGCATGCTGTTCCAGCGCCAGCGTGATCAACCGATCGATCAGTTCGCGAAACGGAATGCCGCTGGCCTCCCACATTTTGGGATACATGCTGATGGACGTGAAACCAGGAATGGTATTCACTTCATTCAGGAAAATCTTCCCGCCCTTCTTCTCCAGGAAAAAATCCACGCGCGCCATGCCGCTCAATTCCAGGGCGCGAAACGCCGCCAGAGCGAACGATTGAATCTTCTTCACCTGTTCCGGTTTCAATTTTGCCGGAATCAAGAGCTGCGTTCCTTCTTCCAGATATTTCGCCGCGTAGTCGTAAAACTCGCGGTGCGGCACAATTTCGCCGGGAATCGACGCCGCGGGCTCGCTGTTTCCCAGCACCGCCACTTCAATCTCCCGCGCCACCATCGCCCGCTCCACCAAAAGCTTCATCGCAAACTCCGCCGCAAGATTCAAGGCGGGTGCAAGCTCCTCCCGCGAATGCACCTTCGTCATCCCCACCGAAGAGCCCAGCGTGGCCGGCTTCACGAACACCGGGTACTTGAACTTTCGCTCAATGCTGCGCTGAATCTCTTTCGGCTGCCTTTCCCAAACCGCGCGGTGCACCGTGATCCACGGCACCACTGGAATCTTCGCCACCTGCATCAGGCGCTTGGCCACATCCTTGTCCATACCAATCGCCGACCCCAACACGCCCGCGCCGACAAACGGCAGCCCCGCCAGGTCCAACAATCCTTGAATGGTGCCGTCTTCCCCGTACGTTCCATGCATCACCGGGAAGACCACATCCAGCCGCTGCCCGCCGCCGCTCCCATCGAGCCGCACCAGCGCCGCATCAGTGGGGTCCGCGGTCATCATCACCCGCTGCCCGCCCTTCAACACCTCGGGCAGCAGTTTCTGCGCACCCGCCCCCACCAGCCAGTGCCCTTCCTTCGTGATCCCGATCGGCACCGGCTCGTACTTGTCCGGGTCCAGCCCGCGAATCACCGCGGCCGCCGAGGCCAGCGAAACCTCATGCTCGCCCGACCGCCCGCCAAACAACACGCCAACCCGCAACCGCTTCTTTTCCGTATTCACGCCGATTATTTTTCCAGAAAAAGCTGCAACCCCGAAGAGGAGACCTGCACAGTGTTTCCAGAATCAGACGGGATTGGCAGCAGCATACTGTCTCTCGTCAGAGAATCTTCTTGCCCAATCCGGACAGCACCAACTCGACGCCCAGCAGCGCCGTGCGGTTGTGCTCGTCGATTACTGGATTGATTTCCACGACCTCCAGCGACACCATCGCTTCCGTATCCGCAATCATCTCCATGGCCAGATGCGCTTCGCGATACGTCACTCCGCCACGCACCGGCGTACCTACGCCCGGCGCATCCGAAGGATCGACAAAATCCATGTCCAGGCTCACAGAAATCCCGTCCGTGTCATCCATCGCATACTTCAGCGCGTCGCTCATCACCTCGCGCATGCCGCGCTCGTCGATGTCGCGCATGGTGAACACGTGCACGCCGGATTTCTTCGCCAGCTTCTTCTCGTGCGAATCCAAGTCGCGAATCCCCACCAGAGAAATATTCTGCGGCTCGACCTTCGGCTTGAATCCTTCCAACTCCACCAATTCCGTCGCTCCATAACCCATCGCCGCGGCCAGCGGCATCCCGTGCACGTTGCCGGAAGGTGAAGACTCCGGCGTGTTGATATCCCCGTGCGCGTCCAGCCAGATCAAACCAATCTTTTTTTCCTTCTTCTTGAAATGGCCCGCCACTCCGGACAAAGAACCCGCCGCAATCGAATGATCTCCGCCCAGCACCACCGGCATCATGCTTTCGTCCAGCGTCTTCTCCACAATCGTGGCCAGATCTTTGCAAGCGTCCGCGATCTCCGCCAGATACTTGGCGCGCTTTTCTCCGTAAGACATCTCTTCCGGCTGCTTCACCGAAATGTTGCCGATGTCCTCCACCTGCAGTCCCAATTGTTTGATGCGCGCCTGTAATCCTGCTACGCGCAGCGCCGACGGCCCCATATCCACGCCGCGGCGGCTCGCGCCCAGGTCCATGGGCACACCAATGATTCGTATTTTCTGCGCCATTCTTGATTTCCTAGCTGAGGACTAAGGATACACGCGATAAAGCATGCGTGGGAACGGAATCACTTCGCGAATGTGCTCTGCCCCGCAAATCCAGGCCACCGTGCGTTCCAGCCCCATGCCAAACCCCGAATGCGGCACGCTGCCGTAGCGTCGCAAATCCAGATACCACCGGAACGCTTCCTCCGGCAGGTTGTGCTCGCGCAGTCGTTTCAACAGCAAGTCGTAGTCATGAATGCGCTGGCTTCCTCCAATAATTTCGCCGTAGCCCTCCGGCGCAAGCATGTCAAACGCCAGCGCCAGGTCTGGACGTTCCGCGTCCGGCTGCATATAAAACGCCTTGATCGCCGCCGGGTAGCGGTGCACCAACACCGGCCGGTCAAACTCATTTGAAATGATCGTCTCTTCGTCTCCGCCGATATCATCGCCAAACTTCGCCGGATTCCCGTGTTTCTGCAGCACCTTAATCGCATCTTCGTAACTGATCCGCGGAAACGGAGGCTTCACGTTTTGCAGCTTCGTCGTGTCTCGTCTCAGGGTCTCCAGTTCGCGTGGCTTATTCTTCAGCACCGACTGCACGATCGCGCTCACCAACCCCTCGCCGAGCGTCATGACCTCGTCCAGCTCGACGTACGCCGCCTCCGGCTCCAGCATCCAGAATTCCGTCAGGTGCCTTCGGGTCTTCGATTTCTCCGCGCGAAAGGTTGGCCCAAATGTGTACACCTTCCCCAACGCCATGGCCGTCGCTTCGATGTACAGCTGCCCGCTCTGCGTCAGGTAGGCCTTTTCGTCGTCGATGTAGTTCACTTCGAACAGCGTCGAAGTCCCCTCGCAGGCCGCCGGCGTAAACATCGGCGCATCCGTCAGCGTGTACCCCTGGCTGTCCATGAACTCGCGCGCCGCACGTTCCGCCTCCGCGCGGATCCGCAAAATCGCCGCTTGCCGCGGCGTGCGCATCCACAAATGCCGGTGGTCCAGCAAAAAATCCACGCCGTGCTCTTTCAACTGAATTGGAAACGGCGTGCTCTCCGGAACTTTCTGTACGACGTGAACCTTACTGACCCCCATCTCGTATCCGCCGGGCGCGCGCTGCTCCGCGCGAATCTTCCCCGTAACAATTACGCTCGATTCCTGGGTCAACCCTTTCAGCGCCGCAAAGGCTTCGGGATTCTCCTTCAGCGCGCACACTCCCTGAATTATTCCGGTCCCATCACGAAAAATAGGAAACACGAGTTTTCCAGACTCGCGCAAGTTATAAAGCCACCCGCGAATCGTCACTTCCTGCCCGTCGTACTTCCCAGCCTGCTCGATAGTAATTACCGTCATTCTTCTCTCTCTGCGCAGTCTCAGCACACTCTGCGTCTCAGCGTTGTCTTTTTCCTGGTTTGGTGCGAGTCGGCTTGTGCCGTTCAGCGGCTGGCTAGACTCCGGATATTCGGCAGTCCCAACAGCCGCGCATCTGCAGTGACCAGGGTCAAGTCCAAGACTTGCGCGGTAGCCGCCAGAATCCGGTCCGCTGGATCCTGGTGCAAGGAAATCTCCCGAGCCGCCAGCGCGATTTCATGCGTCAGAGGAGCTTCATGTGTGCCAGCCGTCGCCCGCGATAACCATTCCCTTGGTTCGCGTTCGAGACGAATTCTCCCCTTGAAGTTCAACGTCAGCACCTCCCATGTGCTTATCGGCGAGAGCCAGAGTTCATTGTTCTCGTCTTTCAACTCTTGGAAGGTACGTCGTCCTAGCTTGCCGGGGTCTGAAAGGAGCCAAAGCCAGACATGAGTGTCCAGGAGAAGTCTCAATCGCGCAGGACCTCCCATTCGTTCTCTTCGTTCGCCGGGGAAATAATGTCGCCCAAAATTTGAACGGAGTCTTTCATCGATCCTATCCAGGCGGATCGATTCTCAACCGAGGACGGAGGAACTACCTCCGCAACAGGCCTTCCGTGGCGAGTGATGCAAATTGGCTTTTTAGTTTTACGAACGCGTTCCAGCACTGCAAGGCACTTCGCTTTGAATTCCGAAATAGCAATTTTTTCCATGGTGCCACCGGTGGTCATAATTATAGACCATAGTCATAATAATGGTCAATTGCTAGATTCTTCCCATTCCTCCTCAAAGCGGTCCCAAGCTTTCCGGGCAGCGGCGAGTTGCTCCTGCGCCGACGGCGCCTCCGGCCCTGTCTTCTCTTTCAATTCCAGAAGCAGCGGCAAATTTTCGTCCGGCGCCGTCTTCAACATCTTGATCGCCTTCTTCCAATCGATCGTCCCGTCATAAGGTGGCAAATGCTCGTCCTTCTCCCCGTGGTTGTCGTGAATATGCGCGCCTACGACCAACTCCCTCAGAGGAGCAAATCCCTTCTCCACGCGCTCCTCCTCCGGCCCGTCCGCCAGATGCGCATGCCCGATATCAAAATTGAATCGCAGTCCAGTCAGCCGGGTCTCGTCATAAAAGGCGCGCAAATACGCCGGGTCGCCCATCTCGCTCGCGGTGTTTTCCACACAAATGGTGACGCCCACGTGCTTCGCGTGCAAAATCAAATGCTCGAGGGAACTGAACGCAGCGTCGCGCTTGCGCGGGTCCATCGTCTCGCGCGTCCCGCCCATGTGAAAAATCATGCGCGGAAACGGCAAATCCTCCGCCACATCAATGGCCCGCTTCAATTCATCCATGGCTTCAATGCGCCGCACCCGTTCCACTTCGCAAATCGAAAGAGGCTGGCCGCTCTCCCGCGTAGCGCTCAAGTCGCGGCTGGTCGGCGCGTGCAGCGAACTCAGCGTGAGCCCCAGATCAGCAAGGCTCGCTCCGATTTCCTGCGCTTCCGCCTTCGAGGTGTAATCAAAATGCGCTCGCGAACAAAAAATCTCCACGCCCGAGAATCCCGCTCCGGCAATTTGCCCGAGCAGCTCGCGAGTCAGCTTCCGTGAAACAAAAAGGTACGTCGATAGCAGTCTCTGCACTGTTTTCCCTGTGCCCTCGGAGATCTCTGGAGTAAATTTATTTCCTCAGTAGCCTACTGCAGAACCCTTGTCGCGCGGATCCGCCGCTCCCAGCCTCTCGCCGGTCTTCGCGTCAATCCCGATTGCATTCACCAACCCGATATGCCCGCGCCGCTTCACCGTAAATCCCCGCGCTTCCAGCGCTTTCTGTGTGCTTTCCGGAAAATCATCTTCCATAAAAATCTGGTCGGGCAGCCACTGGTGATGAAACCTCGGAGCATTGATCGCCGCCTGCGCATCCATCCCCAGCCGCATCCAGTTAATTACACTGAGGAGCGTCGCCGAAATAATCGTCGGCCCGCCCGGCGATCCTGTAACGAAGCTCAGCTTCCCGTCGCGCAGCAAAATCGTCGGCGTCATCGAGCTCAACGGCCGGTGCCCCGGAGCAATCGCATTCGCATCCGACTGGACCAAACCAAACAACGCATTCGGCACGCCCGGCTGCGTCGTAAAGTCATCCATCTCGTCGTTCAGCAAAAATCCCGCCGTGCTCGTCACATGCGACCCGTAGCTGTCATTCAGCGTATACGTGCTCGCCACGGCGTTCCCCGCCGCATCCACTACCGAAAAATGCGTCGTGTGCGGCCCTTCGCCCAAGCTCACCAGCGTTGACGGCCCGGCTCCCGCCGCAACCGCACCACACGCATGCGGCTTACCGGCGTGCACTTCTTTGCTCGACGTCGCCCGCTGGACATCAATCGTGCCCGCCAACTCCTTCGCGTAACATGAAGCGGTCAAGCCTGCCACCGGCACGTTTGAGTAATCCGGGTCCGCCAGATACGCCGCGCGGTCCGCGAACACCCGCCGCATCGTTTCCGCCACCATGTGCACGCTCTCCACGTCATCCCAACTCTTCAGAGGCACATCCTTCAGCATATTCAGCGCTTCGATAATCGCCACGCCACCGGAGCTCGGCGGCGGCGACGTCAGCACTTCCCATTCGTGCGCGCCGCTCTCATATTTCGCGCGCAGCACTTCCCGCACTTTTGGTTTATACGCCGCCAAATCCTCCAGCGTGATCAACCCGCCCGATTTGGCCACATCCGCAACCACCATCCGCGCCGTTTCTCCGCTGTAAAACTCTTCCGCACCATTCCGAGCAATCCGTTTCAGCGTCGCCGCCAGCTCCGGCTGCTTCAGCGTTTCTTCCGCTTTCCACATTTTCCCGTCGTTCAAGAAAATCCGCCGGCTTATGGGGAACCGCTCCAGCGTGTTTTTCTCTCGTTGCAATTCCCCCGCCAGCTTCTCGCTCACCGCAAACCCGTTTTCCGCCAGACGAATCGCCGGCTCCATCACCTCCGCCAGCTTCATCGTCCCATATGTTTTCAGCGCCAATTCCAGCCCCGCCACCGTTCCCGGGACCGCCACCGACTTGTACCCGATCACCGAAGCTTCTTTATCCAGCTTCCCGTCCGGCTTGATGTACATGTCCCGTGTCGCCGCACCCGGCGCCACTTCCCGATAATCCAAAAACGACGTCCGCCCGTCCGCCAGCCGCACGAGCATGAATCCGCCGCCGCCAATATTTCCCGCCGCCGGCTCCACTACCGCCAGCGCGAACGCCACGGCCACCGCCGCGTCCACCGCATTCCCACCGCGTTGCAAAATCTCGACGCCCGCCTTCGACCCCACCTCCTCATCGGTGGCGACCATCGCCTTGGCCCCGCGCACGGCCTGCCGCGGCCATTGTTTCGCGGCCTCCGAGCGCGTCCGGTACTCCGCCGCCGCTTGCCCGCAGGAATCTCGAGCCGTCAGAAAAAACGCGGCCATAGCCAAACCCAGGATGCTAATTGCCGATGTTATTGGTCGTCTCATATCAAATAAAAGACACTAAGTGATTAAGCCCGCATCGTCAAGGCGAGCCCCTTCCCATGTTTCTGTCTGTGCCCTCCAACCCTCGGTCGTAAATTCTTCGTTCCTTCGTGTCACAATCACAATATGGTCTGCTCCGGAGCGATGATCCCGCGGGGGGCACCATGGGCGCGCCCCTTCTCGCAACCTCGGTCACTTCTCGTCTCGTAATGCTTTCGAGTTATTGCGGCTGTTCACTGTCTCCGCTCTAATTCTTGCAACTTTGGTAATGTTCGTCACAAACGTGCTCCGTCTCCGGAGCCATTTCTTTTAAGTTGGTCGAGGTATTCGCGCTTTCTGGAACTGGGGTGAACCGATGCGTCGATTTTTCCTGCTGGCGTCGTTGTTTGCTGCTCCGTGCGCCTTTGCACAGAGCAATTTCGCCGTTGTGCGTGGCACCGTCCTCGACCCGCAGCACAATCCGGTCGCGGGCTCCGAGGTTCGTCTCACTGCAACCGCCACGCACGCTGTCCGCCGCGCTGTCAGCGACGAGCAGGGCATCTTCGAAGTCACCGCGCTATGGCCCGGCGATTACGAACTTGCCGTGCAATCTACAGGCTTCGCTCCCCTCACGCAGACTCTTGTTCTCGAGGTCAACCAACAGCTCGCCCTCGATCTCAACCTCAAGCTCGCTTCCGCCACCAGCACCCTGCAAGTCGTGGCCTCCATGCTCGACGTCCTGCATACCTCCGACGCCAGCGTTGGCGAAGTTATCGAGCCCGCCGCCGTCGAAGCCCTTCCTCTGAACGGCCGAATGCTCATCGATCTCGTTCTCACTGTGCCCGGCGCCCACGTCAGCCACGGCGCGCAAACCGGCGACATGAACCCGCTCTACTGGCGTCCTGGCCAGCGCTCCGCCGTCAGCATCGGCGGCAACCGCCCCAACGCTAACTACTTCCTCCTCGACGGTATCACCGATACGGATCCCACTTTCAACACGCTCAACCTCAGCCCCTCGCCCGACGCCGTGCAGGAGTTCAAAGTGCAAACCGGCAGCTACTCCGCGGAAATGGGCGGCGCAGGCGGCGGCCAGATCAACATCGTCACGCGAGCAGGCACCAATCAGTTCCACGGCACCGCTTACGAATTTCTCCGCAATGGCGCCATGGACGCCCATACCTTCGGCGACATGGGCGGCTCCAAGTTTCTCGTCCAAAATAATTTTGGCGCGTCTCTCGGCGGTCCCATTGCACACACCAAGACTTTTTTCTTTGTCAATTACGAAGGCCTCCGCCATTCAAAGGCCGACGCCATGATGGACACTGTTCCCACGCCCGCTGAAATCTCCGGCGATTTCAGCCAGAGCGGTACCACCATCTACAATCCCTTCAGCGCTCACGCCAATCCCAGCTTTGATCCCACCAAGCCCGTAAGCCCCAAGAATCCGCAAATCCTCCGTGATCCTTTTCTCAACAATAAAATTCCTTCCGGCATGCTCAGCGCCGCTGCGCAAACGTTCTTGTTGAACTACATACCCGCTCCCAACATGCCCCAGGGGATGAACGGCTGCGGCGCGACCATGATGGGCGCGCCACAAGTCGTCGGCGCTGGCCAGGACTGCAACAACTACCTCGACTCCCGCGACGAGCGCTCCGTAAACGACCAGGGCACGGTCCGCATCGACCACGCTTTCGACCGCGGCGACACGCTCTCCGCCCGTTATTCCCTCAGCGGTGAAAATGGCTTCATGCCCATCAACCTTCCAGGCTTCGGCACTTTCCACGACGACTTCTCGCAAAATGGCGATCTCTCCTGGAACCGTATCCTCAGCCCGCGCATGGTTAACGCCGCCTCCATCAGCCTCTCGCGCCTCGCCATGAGCCACACCACGCAAAGCGCCAACGTCAACGACATCGTTTCGCAGCTCGGCATTCTGGGGGTCGGATTCGGCGGACCCGGCGCTTTCGGCGCGCCCTGGTTCAACGTGCAGGGCTACTCCGGCATGGGCGACACCTACGCCGCCACGCCCATGCGCGCGTGGGACACCACCATCGAGGGCCGCGATCTCCTGAGCTGGCAGCATGGCCGCCACAGCTTCAAATTCGGCGGCAGCTATCGCCGCTACATTTGGCCCATGTGGGGATTTTTCCAGAATCGCGGCTACTACCAATTCACCAACGGCTACACCACGCAAACCGCCACGAACGACGGCAGCGGCGCCGGCCTCGCCAGTTTTCTCCTCGGCCTTACCGCCGTGAAGCAGCGCCAGGCAGGCATCCCGCAAATGCAGCTCCGCAATTGGTCCGCCGACGGTTTTGTGCAGGACAGTTACCAGCTCAAGCGCAACACCACCGTTCAGATGGGTCTGCGCTACGAATACATGAGCCCGCTGGTCGATATTCGCTACACCAACTCGAATCTCATCTTCTCCAGCGGAACGCCTCAAGTTTTTATCGGCGGACAAAACGGCTATCCCGGCGGCCTCATGTATTCCAACAAGCACGACTTCGCTCCCCGCCTCGGCATTTCGCAAAATCTTCCCAGCCTCGGCCTCGTGTTCCACGGCGCCTACGGAATCTTCTTCACTCCCGTGGACCTCAACACCTGGTGCAATCAGCGCCACAATGTTCCCTACGTTTTCCCCGAGACCCAGCAGTTCGACAATTTCACCCCGCCGGCAACTCTGCTTTCCTCTGCGCTATCGCAAACCTCTCTGAATTTCGCTCCCGCCGTCCTCGGCAGTACCACCGTCAGCTTCACCGCCTTCGACCCCCACGCTCCCGCCGAGTACGTCCAGCAATGGAGCACTTCGATCGAAAAGAGCCTCGGCCGCGAAATCACTCTCGAAATCGGCTATCTAGGCGCTCGCGGAATCCATCTCCAGCGCGCCGACCTTATCAACAATGCGCCTCCAGGCCCCGGCGCCATCGGCCCTCGCCGCCCGCTAAAGTTTCTTGAATTTGTAGCAGATTCCAGCCTGCCCGCAAGCGTCTCTCTGTCGCCGAAGCCCCCTGCAGGTTGCCCCGCTGGCGCGCTCTGTACTCCCGTCAGCACCATCAATCTGCTCGCTAACTCCGCGCAATCCTGGTACGACGCCGGCTACATTAACGTCCGCCGCCGCTACGCGCACGGCCTCAGCCTCCTCGCCAACTACACCTATTCGAAAAGCCTCAGCAACGCTCCCGATTTCCGCTCTCCTATGTTCGAGGCGGCCATTCCGCAAAACGATTCGAATCTCGCTGCGGAAAAAGGCCTCGCGTGCGATGTCCGCCACCGCTTCGCCGCCAGTCTCGTCTACGATATTCCCTCCGTGAGCCGCGAGCGGGCGCTGCACGCCGTAACCCGCAATTGGAATCTGTCCGCCGTGTATCAAATCCAAAGTGGATTCCCACTCACCATTTCCGTGTTTGGCGACACCGCTAACGCCGGCACCGTCCTCGGCGAAAATCCCATTCGCGCCAACCTCACCGGCCAGCCCATTTTCCACTCCGGCACGCACACGTCCGAAATGTGGTTCAACACCGCCGCCTTCTCCACGCCGGCCGCCTTCACTTTCGGTGATGTGGGCCGCAACACCGTCTACGGCCCCGGCATGCAAACCCTGGATCTCGCGCTTGCCCGCTCATTCGACATAACCGAGCGCGCCAAGTTCCAATTCCGCGCGGAGTTTTTCAACTCCCTCAACCACCTAAATCTCGGCATCCCCGATCGCTTCGTGAACACTCCGCAATTCGGCACCATCACCGAAGCCGCCACGCCCGGACGTGAGATTCAGCTAAGCGCTCGTGTCTCCTTCTAGCTTTATCTTTGGCACATCCTGAAACTTCCTTGTAACCGCATGCCGCGCCGCGGCGTCGTAATCAACATTGGGGGGCATTCATCTCCGAGGTGGTGTCCATGCCGGAAGCTGTTCGATGCGACGTCTGCGGCAAGCTCTTTAGTTCGCGTCACCTGAGTTCACACAAGCGGTTAGCGCACGGCAGACAGAAGTTAGGGGAGGCCACTGACGAACAAAACAGAATGAAGACGATTCTCGAACTCTACAAAAATCTCTCTGCTGAGAACAAGCGGCGCGTCCTCGCGCAACTGGCCGCGCTGGAGCAAGCTCCTTCCTGAAGAAAATTGGCGTGGTTAGCCCCCGAGATCCTTCTTGCCCGCGGAGGCCATCACCCAATTCTGCAGCACGTTTACAAAATGCGGTTTCACGTCGTGAAATGCCAGACCCATGCCCAGGTGCGGGTGGCAATACACCACAATCGCGGGAGTCTCGAAGAAATATTCCTCGGTGAAAATCTTCACATACACGCTGGTGCCTTTGGGCAAAGGATTCAGCGTGTCGACGTAGCAGCCGTGCAGGCTGAGCTCGCTCACCTGCGCGTTCATGCGCGTCCCGGTGTCGACTTCCAGCAGCTCCGCCGAAGCCACAAACGACACCCTCGGCATGCGCCTTCGCTCTTCTTGCTCCATCTCTGCCTTTCCCCCGAGCGATTGGCAAGCGCATCGCGCTCGCCGCTTGCCGGCAAGTCTCCCTTTTTTCCTCGGGGTTCGTACAGCTTTCGCCTTTCTCTACATCTTCTCCGCACACGACCCGGCCCATCTATAAAATCGAGCCCCCGCGTGCCCTGCCAGTTACTCAATGCCGCCACAGAAGCACGCGAAAATGCGCCCCGAGGCAACCAAGTTCTCGCCGCGCTCGATACACGTCCCCGCCACCGGTACACTCGGTACCATCAGTAATCCCCCAACCGTTAAGGATGTCGCCAAATACCAGTCAGTTCCCCATTCCAATTCTCAGAGTTAACGCCCGGCGGGAAACGCCATTTACGTCACCACCGAAATCTCGAGCCCGCTAAAGAATGTTACAATCGCGTACAACGCTCGTATGCCGGATACTGTACCCATTGTGGCGGAGACGGTCCTGGAGGTGATTTCTCCAGACGGGTCGCACCGCTTCGTGCGCGTGACGCAATCGCCGTTTCTCATCGGCCGCGGCGCCGAAACCGGGAACCATTTGCAGCTTTCCGACCGCCGCATTTCGCGCACTTGCGCCGCGATCGTAATTGAGGCCAACAAGCATTACATCGAAGATCGCGGCCAGCGCCGCGGGCTCTTCGTAAACCGCGAAAAGGTGGAAAGCCGCGAGTTGCAGGACAGCGACGTCATCACCTTCGGCGTCGACGATTCTTACGAGATTATCTACCGTTCCGCCGCCTCCGCCGGCGAAGACTCCATCCCCCATTTGCTGACCCGCATGGGGAACATCACCGGCTCCGACGCGGTTGGCAGCGCCGGCGCGCGCCTGGGCAAGCTCGACCAACTCCTCGCCGCCACCGCGCTGCTGCACTCGCAGCTCCCTCTCGACGAAGTGCTGGGAATGATGCTGGATCACGCCGTCTCCGTGATGGACGCGGACCGCGGTGTGCTCCTCGAAGCCGATGACAAGGAAGTGCTGCATGTGCGCCTGGCGCGGCGCAGCGGCGGATTGCGTCTCCCCCCGGAAAGCCTGGCTCCGAGCCAAACCGCGATAAATCTCGCCCTGAAAAAACAACAGGCGGTAATCACCGAGGATCTGGCTCAGGCGGAAATGGATTTGAAGGCGGCGGAAAGCATCGTGGCGCAACGCCTTCGCGCGGTGGTCGTGATTCCGCTGTACGCGTTTTCGCATGCCAAGACCGAAGAGTCGATCGTCAACATGAAACGGGGCCAATTCCTGGGCGTCCTGTATCTGGATTCGCGGCGCCCGGCGGCGTTCTCCAAGCTCGACCGCCAATTGCTCGATGCCTTCACCGATCAAGCCGCCAGCATTCTGGACAACGCGCGGCTGGTCGCCCGCGAACGCGAGCGCCAGCGGCTGGAGCAAGAAATCAATATCGCGCGCGACATTCAGCAGAACCTGCTCCCTCGCAACTTCCGCGATTTTTCTTATCTCTCCGTCACCGGATGCAACTTCCCCTGTTTCTCCGTTGGCGGCGACTACTTCGATGTGTTTCCGCTCGGCGAAAACCGCACGGCGTTCCTGATCGCCGACGTTTCCGGAAAGGGATTAGGCGCGGCGCTGCTGACCAGCATGCTGCAAGGGGTGATCTCTGGGATGACCCTGGGCACCGATCCCGCTCGCTTGTTCAATCACCTGAACCGCTTTTTGTGCAATCACGCCGAAGTCGGGCGCTACGCCACGATGTTCTTTGGCATTCTCGACGAGCAGGGCGATCTCGAGTACATCAATGCCGGGCACCCCTCGCCCATTTTGATTCGGCGCAACGGCAACGCCGACGAAGCCTTCACGGAGGGCTCGTTTCCCGTGGGGCTGGTGCCCGAGGCCGAATATTCCACTGCTCGCGTGAAGCTCGAGCCCGGCGACACGCTCGTGCTGTTCAGCGACGGCGTTACCGAAGCCATGGATCCGCAGGAAGATTTGTTTGGGATGCCCCGGCTGGTGAAGTTGCTTACGGGCCACAATGAAACTCCGCTTGATGACCTTCAGAAGTTGGTGCTCGAGGCGGTGGAGAATTTCGCCCGCGGCACCAGCCAGGCCGACGACTTGACCCTGCTCTTGGTTCGCTTTCGCGCTGCCACTACCGCGGCAGAGACGGAATTCCCAGGCGCACATACCTCCGCGTCAGCCGGCTGACATCTTGTTTACGTCGACCCGCTGACAACCGCTGCTGTCATCATTCTTGACAAACGAAAATCCGGCTTGACAGTTTCGCGCGAACGTTTTATGAATGAGCTTCCGCGAGACACTGGCCTGCCTCTTCTCCTCGCGGCTGAGGTCCCCGATGAATCCTTCACGTCGTGACTTCCTGAAGTTCTCAACTGTGGGTGGCGTAGCAGCGGCCGTCTTTGGCTTTGACCTGCAGCCGGCTTACGCGCAACTCCGCACCCTGAAGATTGCGCGCGCCAGCGAAACGCGTTCGACCTGCCCGTACTGCGCGGTGGGCTGCGGCACCATCATCTACACGATTGGCGACCGCGCGAAGAATGTCACCGCGCAGGTGGTGCACGTCGAGGGCGACCCCGATCATCCGACCAACCGCGGCACGCTGTGCCCCAAGGGTTCCTCTCTGCAGCAAGAGATCATGAACGACCGGCGCTTGCTGAAGCCCCTGGTGCGCCGCCCGGGTGGCACCGAATGGCAGGACATTTCTTGGGACGATGCGATCAACGAAATCGCGGCGCGAGTGAAAAAAACGCGCGATGAGACTTTCGTCGAGAAAGATGCGGCGGGACACACGGTAAACCGCCTGGAATCGCTCGCCTGGATCGGTGGGTGTACCGATACCAATGAATTTAACTATCTGGTTGTGAAAGCGATGCATGCCTTGGGGGTCGTGCACTTAGAAAACCAGGCCAGGGTTTGACACGGCCCCACGGTCTCAAGTTTGGGACCAACGTTCGGACGCGGGGCCATGACCAACGGCTGGGTGGACATGAAGAATACCGACATGATGCTCATCATGGGCGGTAATCCTGCCGAAAACCATCCCTGCGGATTCAAGTGGCCCATCGAAGCCAAGCGCACACGGAACGCAAAGATAATCTCCGTGGACCCGCGCTTCACGCGCACCTCCGCGGTCGCCGATCTCTTCTGCCAGATTCGCGCCGGCACGGACATCGCCTTCCTCGGCGGCGTCCTTCGCTACGCCATCGAGAGCAACCGCATCGCGAAAGATTACCTGGTCAACTTCACGAACGCAGCATTTATCGTCAAACCCGGCTTTCAGTTGCCGGGCGATACGGACGGCGTTTTCTCCGGCTTCGACGCCAAGGCGCAGACCTACGACAAGTCCACCTGGAATTATGCGGGCACAGGAGGGGGCTCGGCGCAGCCGACAACCGGAGGCGCTCCGCCCGCTCTCCGGCTGCCGGAAAAAGTCGAGTTCGATCTAACGCTGCAGAACCCCAATTGCATCTTCCAACTGCTGAGGAAACATTACTCGCGGTACACGCCGGAAATGGTCGAGCGCATCACCGGCATTCCCAAAGAACAATTCCTCAAGGCCGCCGACCTCTATACCTCGATTCGCAAAGACGGCGACATGAAGAAGGCAGGCACGATCATTTACGCGGTCGGATGGACGCAACACTCGTTTGGCACGCAAATCATTCGGACCGCGGCGATTTTGCAACTCGTGCTTGGCAACGTTGGCCGCGCCGGCGGTGGCGTCAATGCGCTGCGCGGGCACTCCAACATTCAGGGCGCCACAGACATGGCCGGCCTTTTCGACTCTTTGCCCGGCTATCTGAAAGTTCCGACGCCCGCGGATACTTCTTTCGACTCCTGGATGAAACGCATTACGCCAACACCCTCGAAGCCCGCCCAGTGGGATTCGTTCAACTACTATGGCAATACGCCGAAATTCGCGGTCAGCTATCTGAAGGCCCTCTATGGCGACGCGGCCACTAAACAAAACGGTTGGGCCTTCGATTATCTGCCGAAAGTGGATCGCAACTATTCGTGGGTGCAGATGTGGGACGACATGTACAACGGCAGCATCAAAGGCATGCTGGCCTTTGGGATGAACGGCGTAGCGATTGGTCCCAATTCAAAGAAAAATATCGACGCGCTGAAAAAAGCGGATTTCCTGGTGGTGGGGGAAATTTATCCGGATGAGACCAGCGAGTTTTGGAAGTCCCCCGGGATCACCACGGACGAGATGAAGCAGATTCAAACGACCGTGTACCGCTTGCCTTGCGCCGGATTTGCCGAGAAAGACGGCTCGTTCACCAATTCCGCGCGCTGGGTGCTGTGGAAGAATACGGCATTGCCAACGCCCGGCGACGCCCGGCTGGACCAAGCCATCGTGGCGCAACTTTTCTTGAAGATCCGGGAGCTCTATAAGAAAGACGGCGGCAAGTTCCCCGATCCCATCCTGAACCTGACTTGGAATTACAGCGTCCCGTCGAGCCCGCCCCTGGCCGAGGTATTGAAGGAAATCAACGGGAAGGCGCTGGCGGATCTGGAGGATCCAGCGACAAAGCAGCAAATCAAGACCGGCCAGCAGCTTCCTGGCTTCGCGTGGCTGAAAGATGATGGTACGACGTCTTGCGGCAACTGGATTTACTCCGGCTGTTTCACCGAAGCAGGCAATCAGACCGCGCGACGCGATCCCTCGGATCCATCGAATCTGGGTGTGCATCCGGGATGGGGCTGGTCCTGGCCTGCGAATCGCCGCGTCCTCTACAATCGCGCGTCGTGCGATGTGGACGGCAAGCCCTGGGATCCCACGCGAAAACAAGTCTGGTGGAACGAAGGCCAGCAAAAATGGGTTGGCAACGACGTGCCCGACTTCAAGGTCGATTCCAAGCCGAAAGATCACATGGGCCCGTTCATCATGAACCCGGAAGGCGTAGGGCGAATCTTTGCCCCGCTCGCGGCTTTTGCTGATGGACCGTTCCCCGAATTCTACGAACCGATCGAGAGTCCGACTGACAATCTGCTTCATCCGGCGCAGACGCACAATCCGGTAGTGAAGCGCTATAAGACCCCCGACGATAAGTACGGCACGCCGAAGGACGGTTACACGATTGTCTGCACCACCTATCGCATGACCGAGCACTACCACTACTGGACTAAGAACAATCCCATGAACGTGCAGTTGGTGCCGGAACCCTTTGTGGAAATCCCTGCAGAATTGGCGAACGACCTGGGGCTGCACGGCGGCGAGAAGGTAAAAGTCTCGAGCATCCGCGGAGATTACATTGCCAAAGCGATGGTCACCAAGCGCATCAAGCCGATGATGATCGACGGCAAAAAAGTCTACCAGATCGGCTTCCCCATTCATCAGGGCTATCGCGGTATCACCGAGGACGAGGGCAAGGACGCCAGGACTCTGGCGAACCTGCTTACCCCGACGGTCGTTGATCCCAACGCCTACACACCGGAATTCAAGGGCTTCCTGGTGAAGCTCGAGAAAGCGTAGGGGATGCCATGAGCCAGGAAACACTGCGCATCCAGAAAATCTCCGGTCACGCCGGGTCCGTTCCCGGCGAGGACACCCAGCGCGAATTTACAGTCTGCAAACTCATCGACACCACGACGTGCATTGGCTGCAAGGCTTGCGAAGTGGCCTGCATGGAGTGGAACGACCTGCCCTTCGGGGAAACCGTCTTCGACAATACCTATCAAACTATGCCGGAGACGCGTTGGAATTACTGGAACCTGATCCTCTTCAACGAGCACGAAACCGAAGACGGCACCCTGATGTGGCTGATGCGCAAGAATCAGTGCATGCACTGCGCCGACCCGGGATGTCTCGCCGCGTGCCCCTCCGATGGCGCAATTGTTCAGTACACGAACGGCATCGTCGATTTTCAGCAGGACCACTGCATCGGCTGCGGCTACTGCATTACCGGCTGCCCATTCAACATCCCCAAATTCAATTCCGAGACCAAGCGAGTTTACAAGTGCACGCTATGCGCCGATCGCGTGAGCGAAGGGCTGGAGCCGGCATGCATCAAGTCGTGCCCCACGGGTTGCTTGCATTTCGGCAGCAAGGACGACATGAAGTACCTCGCCGAGGGACGGGCGAAGCAGCTTCGCGATCACTACAATTTCCCGAAGGCGGGCGTGTATGATCCCCCGGGCGTCGGCGGCACCGGAGTGATTTACGTGCTGCATGACGCGACTGAGCCGGAGCTTTACGGTGGACTGCCGAAAAATCCGCGTGTGCCGTTGACCGTGAAGCTATGGAAGGGCCCGCTAAAGTGGCTGGGTAATGTGGCGATGATCGGCGGTCTGATCGGCTTGTTCGTCCATTACTTGCGGTACGGTCCAAAGTCGCGCGAAGAGGAATTTGAGAAAAAGGGAGAACAGTCGTGAGCACGCGCGAGCAGGTTCTGCCCCACGGTCGCATCCTTCGTTATCAGCTTCATGAGCGGCTGACCCATTGGATTGCGGCGTCCTCTTATATCTATCTTTTGCTGACCGGACTGGCGTTCTAT